>Ga0315295_10004734_pt1 | contig 11616 bp, 10 predicted proteins | sample YL17G14_0_MG_FD_204453 | JGI IMG/M metagenome (GOLD analysis project Ga0315295, IMG submission 204453) | Sediment microbial communities from Yellowstone Lake, YNP, Wyoming, USA - YL17G14_0 | ecosystem: Environmental > Aquatic > Freshwater > Lake > Sediment | place: USA: Wyoming | collected...
AAAACGCGGTCCACGTAGCGGCACATGCGCAAATCGTGCGTCACCATGATGCCGGCGCGCTGGCGCTCGTGAATAAGGTTGGCAAAGGTCTCTACCGCCTGAAAGGCGCGCTCGGTATCCAGGCTGGCAGTCGGTTCATCGGCCAGCACCAGGCTGGGGTCATGGATGAGCGCCCGCGCAATCGCCACGCGTTGCTGCTGCCCACCGGACATCTGCGAGGGCAGATGATGCATGCGATCCCTCAGCCCCAGGCGGGCGAGCAGCTCCTGCGCCCGCAGTTTGCCAGCCTTATCCAGGCGGTTGTTCAATTGCAGCATCAGCTCTATATTCTCCAGCGCGGTGAGGTAGGGCAGCAGGTTGTTCGCCTGAAAGGTGAAGCCGATTTTCTCTCGCCGGAAAGCCACCCGGCGGGCATCGCTCATCGTTGCCAAATCCTGGTTATCAAGCCACAGTTTGCCGGAAGTGGGAGTAAGCAGTGCGGCCAGCATTGCCAGCATGGTCGTCTTGCCGGAGCCGCTCGGTCCTACCAGCGCCACAAACTCTCCCTTGCGCACCTGGAAACTGACTTCATCGACGGCCAGCACATCACCGAAATCACTTTTATATATCTTCACAACAGAACGGGTTTCAAGTGCCGTCTCTGCCATATTGCCCCCTTATGTAGATAACCCCAGCGCTTTAAGCGGCTCAATGCGCGCCGCATAGCGCACCGAAACCAGCCCGCCGATAGGACCAATTAGCAGCAGCGCCACGATGGCAAGTAGCGAGGCTCTGCCGTTGAAGACGATGGGGATGGTGGGAGGGAAGAACAGCGAAAGGAGCAAGGTGCCTGCCGCACCGATGAAGACGCCAATGGTGGTCACCAGGATAATCTGGGTCACGACTGCCGCGCTAACCAGCGGGTTGGGTGTACCAATGGCCTTCAAAACGCCAATTTGGGGCACTTTTTGCAGGATCTGGATCTGGAAGAAACCGCCGATGACCAGTAAACCGATCAGCAGGGTGAACACACCCTGCGTATTGATGGTGCTCTGCTGGGCAGTGTAGCCGGGGACGGCTTCTATCGCCTGCGGAATAGGGACTGCCTGAATATTGCCCACCTCGCTTTCCAGGCGCGCCTTCATCGTCTCTAACTTCGCAGGGTCCGTAAGTTTAACAGCGATGACATTCACCACCGTCTCTGTGCGGTTCACTTCCGCTTCAGATTTGGGGCGCACCTGATCCCAGTTGAAATAGGGGGTAAAGATGGATGGCTGAAGCGAATACTGCTGGCCATCACTGACGCCGACCACCTTCAGGCTATAGAGCTGATCCTTCGTCCCCTGAGTAACGCGGATAATCAAGTCATCGCCTGCTTTCAGCCTGGTGCGCAGGAAGGTATTGCGGTCGATGATGACTTCGTTGACATTCGCGCGGCTGAGCTGGCTGCCCTCTACGACGAGCGGCTCACCGGGTTCGCCGGGATCAACGCCCAGCAGCGCCACCTTGAGCTCCTTGCCACTTTCCAGTTGGGTGATGGTGGCATTTGCCACCGCAATCGAACCGGCTTTCGCTACACCCTCCACGCGGCGGACTGCAGCTACGCGATCGCGATTGATGCGGCTGGCGTTGATGAGCAAATCAGCCTTATCCTGGTAAACAATCAAATCGGCGTCCAATTTAGAGAGATATTCGCGGTTGCCGTTGCCCAATCCCTCCCCCAGCGCAGCGATAAACAGCACGAGCAGGGTGATCAGGGCAATCACCAGGCTGACGAGGAAAAAGCGGCCCCGGTTGCGCCAAAATTCTCTCAACGCCAGGTACACCGGCAGGGTAAACATTTGCATAAAGTTATTCTCCTAATGAAGTGGCCTTGAATCCGTCAACGGTCAGAGGCCAGGGGGGCATCGAAGGACGTATCCCAGCCCGTGGAGAGGACGCCGCTTAAGAGCAGGTGCGCGGGTGGGTGGTCGGCGATATTATCGTAGTAGTAGGGCAGGCGGATGATACCATCCGTGCCGATGATGAACACGCCCGACATCTGCATGGCATCCTGCCCCGCTGGAGGCGACTCCACGTTATAGCCCTTTTTCTTCGCCCGCGAGTTGCTCACCCAAACGCGCGGGGAGAAAAAGGTTTGCCACAAACCGCCGCGCTCCAACCCATAAAGGCGATATGCCTGGCGCTGGGGGTCGGCAAGACACAGGATGCCGGGCGCATACTGCTGGCAGAATGTGGCGACTTCCTCCGATTTCCCCTGGGTGATGGCAAGCAAGGATAAACCGGATTGTTCCAACTGCGGTTGGAGCTTTACGATTTCATCCAGCATCACTTTACACTGCGGACAGCCGAAATGTCGCGTGAGCAGCAACAGTAGGGGACGTTTTGCCCATAGCGCAGACAGGTGAACACGTTCGCCGCCAGCGGTAGTGAGTTCCAGGTCGGGCGCGGGATCGTTAAATCGCAGGCGAATGGATTTTTTCATGGAGGCGATTATACCATCATCCCCGGTTGCCAATGCATGCCACCTATAGCTTGCTGACCTTATTTATGATCATTCTTCACCTATACCCACGTCATCCATACTACCTGCCATCCCCTCTCCAAGATCGGGCATGGTTTTTTCAATATCCTCAGGGCTCTGTCCCGCCTCCAAACGCCCAACCACCTCATCAAATTCCGGTCCTAAGTCCTCGCCCATCTCCCGGCTCATCTTGCGCATCATGCGACCCATCGCCTTGGGGTCTTCCTCCAGGCCGGCCAGCATGGCTGGGTCAGCCAGGTCATCCAGATGGCTCTCATCGGAGCGCGCCAGACGAATGCGAGGGATGCGGCGCCGTACCCTGTTGCTCTGGCAATGGGGACAAATAGGCGTATAGTTATCATATTCCTTAAAGGATAAGTTTACTTCAAAACGGCGCTTGCAGGCCAGACACACATATTCATATATCGGCATGCGACCTCCCAAATCTTTGATCAAAATATGGTAGATAATATTATAATCCTTATCCTAACCGACTGGTACCTAAAGAGTCCATCATTAAATCACGAATACCACGCTATATACTCTCTTCCTTTTATGAAATTAGGAAATCTGGATTATGATAATCATGATTTCCTAATGTGTGTTAGTACATAAAAATATTTTTCTTCAGAAATTCACCAGGTATTGAATCTGCGGGTATAATCTCTGTATGACAAACTCCCTTTCCCCCAAAGAAGGAGCTTTTTCTGATGAGCCAGGAAAAACCAAATCCTTTTAACCCTCTCCCTCCCAGACCTTTGGTGATTGTCATTTCTGGTCTGGCCGGGGTAGGCAAGGATTCTATTCTTAAGAAGATGAAAGAGCGCCATGTCCCTTTCCATTTTGTGGTCACAGCCACGACGCGTAAGCCGCGCCCAAATGAGCGCCATGGCGTAGATTATTATTTTCTCTCCCACGAACAGTTTAACAAGCTGATCAAGCAAAATAAATTACTCGAACACGCCCTTGTATACAATGACTATAAAGGAGTCCCCAGAGACCAGGTAGACCTGGCTTTAGCCAGTGGGCAAGATGTGGTCATGCGCATTGACGTACAGGGTGCCGCGACCATCCGTATAATCTTCCCGGAAGCGATTCTTATCTTTGTGACAACTCAAGATGAACAGGAGTTTGAGAACCGGTTGAAAAACCGCAGGACAGAAACTCCGGAAAATCTCGGTTTGCGAATTATCACTGCCCACAAAGAACTTGAACGTGTCCCTGAGTTTGATTATGTTGTGGTTAATCGGGACGGTCGTCTGGAAGACACCGTAGATACCATCCTGGCGATTATTAAGGCAGAACACCATCGCGTACTGCCGGGCAAATTTATTTAAAATCGACGATATGGACAATACTACAAATAAACTACCCCCTCCCATGCCGGTACGCCTACAATTCGCAGCGGATAAATCCCCGGTCACTTATGCGCTTCTGGGCATGAACGTGGTGATCTACCTGGCGCAACTAAGCAGCCTGTACCTGTTGGGATTTGACCTGCCCGCTGAATTGGGGCTTAAGGTAAACGAATTGATCGCCCAGGGACAGCTCTGGCGCCTGTTCACCCCGATGTTTCTACACGGCTCGATCATCCATATTGGCTTCAATATGTACGCGCTGTATGTCATCGGGCGCGGACTGGAACGCACTTATGGTCACGGGCGTTTTCTTACCCTGTATACTCTAAGCGGCTTTGCCGGCAACGTGGTCTCGATGCTGTTTTCTCCCAACCCATCGCTTGGCTCCTCCACCGCCATTTTCGGGCTACTGGCGGCCGAGGGGATATTTTTCTTCCAGAACCGGAAGTTTTACGGTGATTCGGCTCAAAAGGCGCTGGTGAACATCGTTTCCATTGCCCTGGTCAACTTCATCATTGGGCTTTCTCCAGGGATCGACAACTGGGGCCACCTGGGAGGTTTCCTGGGAGGCTTATTGTTCGCCTGGTTGGGAGGTCCACTCTTGCAAGTAACGCCTGTGTATGAAGAGATCTCCCCTTACCTGCGCCTGGCGGATGCCCGCCAATTCCAGCAGGTTGTCCTGGCGGTCTTTGTAGTGGTGGTGATGTTCACAATAGCTGCAGCTGGGGGGATTTATATTAGGTAAGCCTATGGATAAATCACCCAACCAACCTGATCCAACTTTGGTTTATGACCTGTTTTCAGGCGTTTGGAAGCCTCACCTTATCCGTATAACCCTACTACTAGATGTCTTTACCCCTCTGGCGTCTGGTGCGGTTTCCGCGGAGGTTGTGGCACAATACTGCCAGTGCGATAGCTTCGGCATCAAGGCTCTATTGGATTATCTTGCCAGCCTGAAGGTGATCGAATGGCATGATGACAACACCTATTCCCTCACACCTACTGCCGATACCTTTCTAGTTCGTGGGCGCAAGGCCTATGTCGGTGACATGATACTGAACTATACAGACGAAGCATTCTTCGATAGTGTCCTTTCGTCCTTGCGCAGCGGTAAGCCCATCCCTTTGGTGGAAGATTTTGCACAAGATGCCTGGCTGGAGAGTTACAGCGAATGGCGCATTCTATACAGCCGGGAAATGTGGCAGGCAGCAGGCATCACGTTTGATCAGTTCCTAGACTTGCGAGTGCTTGATATCGCCTGCGGCTGCGCCATCAAGAGTTTGATCCTGGCTCAAGCTTCACCCAAGGTGCGGATAACCTGTCTGGATGCTCAGGACGTGTTAGTTGTCGCTCGCGATCTGGCAGAACGGATGCGGGTTATCTCCCAGGTCTCTTTTATGCTAGCCAACCTCTTAGAGGCTGACTTTGGAAAAGGTCAATATGATGTCGTGCTCTTGGGGCAAATCTCTCACTATCTAACAGAAGCACAAAATAGGGATTTATTCCGCCGGATTTACGCTGCTTTATCACCAAATGGTACATTCCTGATCGACTGCCCTATGACTACAGATCAACCCACCGAGAGCGCTAGCTTCCTGACCTTGATATTGTGGGCGAACAGCGGCGGCATGGCTTACCCTTTTGAAACCTATCAGGCCTGGTTGAAAGATGCCGGCTTCCGCCAGGTCAAGCAACTCAGTGAACGGTGGTTGACAGCCATAAATTAAAACAACGAAAGGGGTAAGTCATAATGCAGTCCCGATTGAGAAACGCCCTATCATCACTGACCATATTTGAGCGGGACAGACTATCCGATATTCTCAAATACATCGGTCCTGGGTTACTGGTCACCGTTGGGTTTATAGACCCGGGCAACTGGGCAGCCAATGTAGCTGCAGGCTCTCATTATGGCTATAAGCTGCTCTGGATGGTGACCCTCTCCACCCTCATGCTGGTTCTCCTGCAGCATAACGCCGCCCACCTCGGCATTGCGACCGGCGATTGCCTCTCGGAGGCGGCAACCCGCCACCTCAAGCCCTGGCTATCGCGTGCCATGCTGGCTTCGGCCATGCTGGCAGCCGGAGCCACAATCATGGCAGAGCTGCTGGGTGCTTCCATCGCTCTGCAGATTCTGTTTGGCCTACCCATAAAACTGGGTGTGTTTCTGGTTTTGCTGGTTGTGGGCTGGTTCCTCTTTGGCAACAGCTACCGCAGGCTAGAAAAGTTTATCATCGGTTTTGTCTCTCTTATCGGCCTGGCTTTCCTCTTTGAGCTTTACCTGGTGCACATCGACTGGAAGGAAGCTGCAGTGGGATGGATATTGCCTTCCATGCCCTTGGGATCCTTAACCATCATCATGAGTGTCATGGGCGCAGTAGTCATGCCTCATAACCTGTTCCTGCATTCAGAGATCATCCAGAGCCGGCAGTGGAATGTCCAGGACGAGGCGGTCATCGCTCACCAGCTTCAGTATGAGTTTCTCGACACACTACTTTCCATGCTGATTGGTTGGGGCATCAACAGCGCTATGATCCTGGTCGCGGCCGCTACCTTTTTCCAGCACAGCATCCATGTGACCGACCTGGCGCAGGCCGAGGCGATGCTCAGGCCATTGGTGGGCAATGCAGCCAGTATCGTGTTTGCCCTGGCACTGCTCTTTGCCGGACTCGCATCGAGTGTCACGGCCGGGATGGCGGGGGGGTCTATTTTCTCGGGGATTTTTGGCGAACCCTATCGCAGCCAGGATATCCACACCCGCATGGGTATCGGCCTGACCCTGTTGACGGGGACAGTGGTAATTCTTTTCATCCGCGACCCATTCGAAGGTCTGATCCTGTCGCAGGTGGCTCTGAGTATCCAGCTCCCCTGGACAATTTTCCTGCTGATCTATCTCACCTCCTCGCGCAAGGTGATGGGGAAACACGCCAATGGATCATTGGCCAAAATCATGCTTGGGTTGATCGCGGGAATCGTTACTATCTTGAATGTCCTGCTGCTATTGGACACTCTGGGGTTCCATCTTTTGAGGTAATATCAGTAAAATAATAACGCATTCCACAAAGCCAGCCCTGCCAGGGCACATGCCACAAGACTGGCAACAGGCAACACCAGACCGCACCCGATTCTACTTTATCGGTGTAGATTGGCAGGAGATGGCGAAACCATCCAGCTCTGTCCGTCCCAACGCAACCACTGTCCATTAAGCGGATCGAAAGACCACCAGTTCTTTTACCGATCATATACCCACAGGCTCTCCTGGATTTGTACCAATGTGTTTTGATCTACCTGCCCTGCCAGATAACGCGCCCGCCACTGGCTGCCCTCCAACTGCAACGCGGCCAGGGTGTTCTCTGCCGGCTTGAGCAGCAGGAAGGCTCCACTGAAAGCTCCCACCAAACCGAACAACACCCCTATAACCGTGATCAGATACAACCACCATGGCTTGGCCTCAGATGGTTTTTCTGCCACCGTGATCGTTGTCTCTGCTGTGGCGGTGTGCAGGTCGCCATCGGTAACGGCGACGGTGATGGTATGCGTTCCGGCGGAAAGACTACGATATAAAATACGCCCTTGCCCCAAGGAACCATCCTGGCTGGATGACCATTGAAAGACGTGATCCGGCAACCAGCCGTCTTCAATATCGCTGGAGGAGGCAACTAGATTATTGGGAGTATCCTCTTGCCAGGGTTCAGCTTCAGGATCCGTCACAATCTTGACCTTGGTATGTGTGCCATTCTGAGTAATATGTCGCTGTAAACCCTGCAGAGAGTTGGCTTCAAAGTCTGTCACAGCCACCGGCTTAAAAAGCAAGCTGCTCATCTCAGGAAAATCTACTTTATGAGTGAAGAGCCAGGGTTTCCAGTGAGGCATTCTCCTCAGAAGGGTCACAGCGGTGCAACTGAATAAAGACTGTTACTGCTGATTCGGGTTGGGTTTGGAAGAGAACTACAAAACCCTGTCCATCAGGAACCAACTCTGCCGGGTGGCCGATTATTTCAGAATCCACACATCTTTTCAATATAATATAGGTAGTACAGCGGGTATTGTCTGCACCTCAGATGTGGTCATTTACCTCGCTATACCCCCACATCTGGGGGTTAATCTTTTTAAATATAAGATTTTAATATTTTAAGGTTAAAGGCCTATCTTAATTATAAAAAACGTGTAAAATAATTAAAACCGTTGATGGAGTTTTTTGCATGGAGGAGATCATTTTCCTGGTTGATGAAGTCCCCGAAGGAGGCTTTATCGCCCAATCTTTATTATATTCGATCTCTACGAAAGCAGAGACCTGGGATGAACTCAAAATGGCGATACAGGATGCAATCCTGTATCATTTTGAGGAAGATAAGCGCCCTTCAAACGGGAATATTAAGTGCTATCTAAGATGTTGTGGCTAACCATTCCATTATGATGTAAGGTTAGCCACTCTCTTTTTAACCCGGGTTGAAGGATAGGCCATCTGCTCCGCGATCTACCTTTATTGTATACCCTGGATGGAACTTGCCTGAGAGCATCTCCATCGCCAGCGGGTCTTGAAGTTCTCTCTGGATGGTGCGTTTGAGCGGCCGGGCGCCGAAGTCGGGGTCATAGCCCGTCTCCGCCAGATACTGGCGGGCAGTTTGGCTCACTTCCAGGTTATACCCATGATCACCAAGCAATTTAGATACCCAGCGTAACTGGATGTCCACGATCTGAGCCAGGTTCTCACGGTTGAGGGGGTGGAAGACGACAATCTCGTCAATGCGGTTCAGGAACTCTGGGCGGAAATGAGCCTGCAGGATGCGGTTGATCTGGTCGCGAGTCGGGCCTTCAGCAGGGGCACCAGCTCCCATCCATAGCTCATTACCCAGGTTGCTGGTCATAATTACAACCACGTTGCGGAAATCCACTGTACGACCCTGTCCATCGGTCAGGCGGCCGTCATCGAGCAACTGCAGCAGCACGTTGAAGACCTCGGCGTGGGCCTTCTCGATCTCATCGAATAAGACTACACTGTAAGGCCGGCGGCGGACAGCTTCGGTCAGTTGGCCGCCCTGCTCATAACCCACATAGCCTGGCGGTGCGCCGATCAAGCGGGAGACGGTGTGTTTCTCCTGGTATTCACTCATATCAATGCGCACCATGGCGTGCTCGTCATCGAACAGGAATTCTGACAGGGCGGACGCCAGCTCGGTCTTACCCACACCGGTGGGTCCCAAGAAAATGAACGAGCCAATCGGCCGGTTGGGGTCCTGCAGGCCAGCGCGCGAGCGGCGCACGGCGTTAGCGACTGCACGGATGGCATCTTCCTGCCCGACCACGCGTTCATGCAGGCGTTCTTCCATGTGGATCAGCTTCTCAGTCTCACCTTCCAATAACCGGGAGACAGGGATGCCCGTCCAGCGGGCGACGACACTGGCGATCTCTTCGGCATCCACTTCCTCTTTGAGCAAGGCGCCGCCAGTTTGCAACTCCTTGATATGCGCCTCACATTCTGTCAGTTTTTTCTCGAGCTCGCGCAGGCTGTCGTAGCGCAGGCGAGCGACTTTCTCCAAATCGGCCTGGCGCTCAGCGCGCTCAACCTCCAGATGGGTTTGCTCGATCTGTTCTTTGGTGGTTTGCAGGTCAGCGATGGCCTGTTTCTCACGTTGCCAGCGAGCGTGCAACTGGTCTGCCTGCTCGCGAAGGTCGGCCAGCTCTTGTTCCAGCTTTTCCAGGCGCTCTTTGGAGGCTTTATCTTTTTCTTTCTTTAGCGCCTCGCGTTCGATTTCCAGTTGCATGATATGCCGGTCAACCACATCCAGGGCCTGGGGCTTGGAATCGATCTCCGTCCGCAAGCGGGCAGCCGATTCGTCAATCAAGTCGATGGCCTTATCCGGCAGGTGACGGTCGCTGATGTAACGGTTCGAGAGTGTGGCAGCGGCGATGACGGCCGAATCGGTGATGCGCACGCCGTGATGCACCTCGTAGCGTTCCTTCAAACCGCGCAGGATACTGATGGTGTCTTCAACGCTGGGTTCATCAACAAAAACGGGCTGGAAGCGACGTTCCAAAGCAGCGTCCTTCTCCACGTATTTGCGGTATTCATCCAATGTCGTGGCACCGATCAGGTGTAGCTCACCGCGCGCCAGCATGGGCTTGAGCATATTACTGGCGTCCATAGCGCCTTCGGCCGCGCCGGCTCCTACCACTGTGTGCATCTCATCTATAAAGAGCAGGACTTCGCCAGCTGAATCGACAATTTCTTTCAACACGGCCTTGAGGCGCTCTTCAAACTCACCGCGATATTTAGCGCCGGCGATCAGCGCGCCCATATCCAGTTGCACAATGCGCTTGTTCTTCAGACCCTCGGGCACATCACCATTGACGATGCGCTGCGCCAGGCCTTCAACAATGGCGGTTTTACCCACACCGGGGTCGCCGATCAGCGCTGGATTATTCTTGGTGCGCCGCGAGAGAATCTGCACCACGCGGCGGATTTCCTCATCTCGCCCGATGACCGGGTCGAGCTTGCTCTGGCGGGCCAGGGCTGTCAAGTCGCGACCGAATTTCTCCAATGCCTGGTAGGTGTCCTCCGGGTTCTGGGAGGTGACGCGCTGCGAGCCGCGCACCTCGGTCAAGGCCTTTAGAATAGCCTCTTTGGTCAAACCGTACTTGGCCAGGCGCTTGCTGACAGAAGCCGCGCCGCCATCACTCTCTGCCAGACCGAGTAAAAGATGCTCGGTGGAGACATACTCGTCCTGCATACCCTTGGCATAGCGTTCAGCAGCCGCCAGCACATCAGCCGCCGGGCGTGAAAGCCCCAGCTCGCCGCCAGCCCCGTAGACCTTAGGGTGATTCTCCAGTTCTTGCTGGACATCCTGGTGTAAGGCGTGCACTCCGCCGGCTATTTTCATGACAATCGCTGGCACAACCCCATCTTCCTGGCGCAATAACGCCAGGAGCAAGTGAGACGGTTCAATCGCCTGGTGGTTGAATTCCTCCGCCAGACGCTTGCCAGCCATTAAGGCTTCTTGGGATTTCTGGGTGTATTTATCTAAATTCATATCATTGCTCCATACCAATAAAACACTGAGAGTATCATCTCAATAACTAGGGGGAAGATGGAGGTTCTCGTGCGTGCTAAGCCCGGACGAAAATCCCCTACCCCCATTTTTTGAGAAGATACAACTGAGACATAATCATTCAATTTTATTATATAAAGCCAAGATATGAATCAGGTAAACAGGATATAAGAAAATAATATAAACTTAGCTGGGGGCTTACCTTCCCCGCAGAGGGGCAAAAGACAAGCGGTGCAGTGGGCATGGACCCAAACGAGCCAAAGCCCCCAGGTGAGCGGCTGTGCCATAGCCTTTATGCGCGGCAAAACCATACCCGGGATATTGCCCGTCCAATTCACGCATTATGGCATCTCGGGCGGTCTTGGCCAGGACGGAAGCCCCGGCAATGCTCAGTGAACGGCAATCACCCTTGACCAGCGATGTCTGAGGCAGGTCCACATCAGCCAGTTTCAAGTAGTCCAGCAGGAGGTGGTCAGGCTGGATAGCCAGGCTCTCTAAAGCGCGCCGAGCAGCCAGGCGGGTTGCTGGCAGGATACCCAGAGTATCAATTTCTACATGGGAAGCGAACCCCACACTCCAAACCAGGGCTGTGGTACGTAAAATCTTGGCCCAATATTCCCTCTGGTTGGGGGTCATCTGTTTAGAATCGCGCACCCCGTGTAACTTCGCTTTTAAATCGAGATGCTGGGGTAAGATCAGCGCGGCGGCA
>Ga0315295_10004736_pt1 | contig 11612 bp, 7 predicted proteins | sample YL17G14_0_MG_FD_204453 | JGI IMG/M metagenome (GOLD analysis project Ga0315295, IMG submission 204453) | Sediment microbial communities from Yellowstone Lake, YNP, Wyoming, USA - YL17G14_0 | ecosystem: Environmental > Aquatic > Freshwater > Lake > Sediment | place: USA: Wyoming | collected...
CTGGGCTACTCGGTCGTCGATGTTTTGTCCTCGGGCGAAGAAGCCATCGAAAAAGCCCAAAAGGACAAGCCCGACCTCATCCTTATGGACATCACCTTGAGGGGGAATATGGACGGTATCGAGGCCGCGGAAAAGATCCGGCGACTCACCCACATTCCGGTGATTTACCTCACCGCCCACACCGATGAAGCCACCTTCCAGCGGGCCAAGGTTACCGCGCCCCACGGCTACACTCTGAAGCCCATTGAACAGAATGAGTTGAAGACCGTCATCGAAATGGCCCTCTACAAGCATGAGATGGAGATGAAGCTCAAGGAGCGCGAGGAATGGCTCTCGACCATCCTCATCAGCATCGGTGACGGCGTCATCGCCACCAACCGCGGCGGTCACGTGACCTTCATGAATCCCATCGCCGAGCGGCTGACGGGCTGGAGCCAGGAAGCCAGCATCGACCGGCCGCTGTATTGCATCCTCAACCTCATCTCGGAGGAAACGAAAAAAAGGGTGGACTTCTCGGCCAAGGAGCTCATGGAAGAGGGCCGCCAGCTGGCCGTTGACGGGCGCCTGGCCATCGTCAAGAAGGGGGAAAAAACCCCGATCGAAATCACCACTACGCCCATCAAGGACGAGACGGGCGCAGCAGCAGGGCTTGTCCTGGTCCTGCGCGATAACACCGAACGCAAACGCCACGAAGAGCAGCTCCGCTACCTGGCCATCCATGACCCTCTGACCGGCCTTCCCAACCGGTCCCTGTTTTACGACCGGCTCAGCCTGGCTCTGGCTCACGCCAAGCGCCATCAGCAGAAGATCGCCTTGTTCATGCTCGACCTGGATTTTTTCAAGAAAATCAACGACACTTTCGGCCATAACATGGGGGACAAAGTTCTTCAGGGCGTGGCCAACCGGCTGAAGGCCTCGATCCGTGAAAGTGACACCTTCGCCCGTTTCGGCGGGGACGAATTCGTCATGCTTTTCCCCGAGCTTCACAACAATGAAGACGTCGTCCCCATCGCCCAACGGATGAGCCGGGCTTTTCACCTGCCCTTCGAGTTCGAGGGCTACCGGATAGAAATCTCGGCCAGCATCGGCATCTCACTATACCCCCACGACGGGGAGGACGCAGAAACCCTTATCAAGAACGCCGACCGGGCCATGTACAAGGTCAAAGAGAAGGGCCGAGGAGCATTCCGCTTTTTCACCAACATGCGTCAAGGCCGGTTGAAGGCCGATAAAATTTCGAATGGGCCGAAAGCCGCGTCCACTGGGGATCAGCACTGACGCGGGGAGACTCCCCAAATTGGGGACATTCGGGCCGCTCCGGGACCCTATCGCAGGCATCTCCTCTCCCGCCCGGCTAAGGCGGGGAAATCTGTTTTGTCACGGAGCGCTTTTTTCCCCGTCTTCTTTTTCGCCAAGGATGTTCTTCAGCCGTGACTCCATGTCGCGGAAATGGGTCCCCGGCCAGTAGACCCGGCCGCAGGACGGGCATAAGGAAAATTCTGCGGCCTGCTCCCAAACGAACGGCGCCACGAGGTTCTTGGCGTTCGCTTTCGAAACCGGCTTAAGGCCGACATTGCAGGCGAGGCATCGGGAATAAAGAGCGACTTGGCCTCGAAGCTCAAAATCTTCCAGGACCTGGCGGACTTGGTCTTCCCATCGCTGCTTCCGGATGAGGAGGCACTTGAGGCTGCGCGCCCTAACGGCCAGTCCGGTATCCCGCGTCAGGAGGGCCCTCCCCTCTTTCTGAGCCAGGCGGAGGAGATCATCGTCCTCAACCCGCGAGAAATAAACGGTGTCGAAACCGAGGATCTTCAGCCACTTGGCCAGCTTCCCCAGCATGCCATCGACGACAAAAGTCATGATCGATGTTCCATCTCGGGTTCAGCCGCGCCTTCTGGGATCCATTCCCCCCAAGCCTTCTAAAGCCCGAGGAGTTGCACGCTGAGCCCGGAGAGAAAAATCATGGCGCCGGCCAGGGCGTGGCTGTAGCGCTCCAGCCGGCCCAGGGAAAGAAAGCTCAGCCCCCAAGAGGAGAGAGAAATGAGGAGGAGCATGGTCCCGACCGTGGCAACGCCGAAGGCCACCGTCACCAGGACGACGCCGAGAGTGTTGTGCTTGGAGGCCGGATACATAACCAACGGGATGAGGGGCTCGCATGGCCCGAAGACAAAAATGGTGAAGAGGATCCAGGGCGTGATGTTCGGCTTTTCTCTCCGGTCGTGGACGTGGACATGGTCCTGCGTGTGGGTATGGTCATGCGCGTGTTCATCGCCGGCACTGTGAAGGTGGGCATGAGCGTGGGGCCTGTTCTTGAGGGCGCGGCGCAGCCCCCAGACGAAATAGGCAAGTCCGAACCCTATGAGGAGCCAGGCGGCGAGGCTGCCGCGGGTGGACTCGATCCCCTCGAGGCGCGACACGGCCACTCCGAGGGCGATGCCGGCGATCCCCAGAATGACTGAGCTCAGGATGTGGCCCAGCCCGCAGAGGAAGGATATCAAAAGGGTTTTGGAAAAAGTCCAGCGCCGGGCGCGGCTCATGACGATGAAAGGGAGGTAGTGATCGGGGCCGATCAGGGTATGGACGAAGCCGAGGGTGGCGGCTGTGCCGATGAGCACGAGGATCTGGTTGTTAATCATGCGCTATCTCTCAAAGTCGGGAGTGAAAAATGGTGGACGGTAGGAGACTCGAACTCCCGGCCTCAGCGTTGCGAACGCCGCGCTCTCCCAACTGAGCTAACCGCCCACGCCCGTTCGATGAAAAGCGAATCTATTATTTACCACGATTGGGGGATTTTTTCCAGTCCGGAGGCTTGGCACAAGCATTTTCTTTCCCGTGATTTTAGGGATCTGGATTTGATGGCTGACACGGTGCCGGACCCCGCCCGCCTTCGATCGATTGACCCGGATTCCCGGAGACTCCGGATCTTGCGCTTTCCCGGATTCCTAAGCTCTCCAGGGACCGCGGAGAATGCGGGCTGGCAGGGTGATGAGCGCCTTGAAGAGATCAAAAACAGCGCCGAAGGTGATGCGGACGAGGCGGAACGGAAGGAGCAGCAGCCAGACCAGCGGATAAAGCAAGAGCGCCAGCAAGGCCAGCGGCCAACAGATGACCAAGAGGATCAGCCAGAGCAAAAATTTCGCCATGGGTGGCCTCCTCTTCCTAGAGATTCATTCATCCTCAAATTGAGTTTTCACTTTCATTATACGGATGGAGCCCCAAAAAGGATCCATTTTCTGTTCAAATTCATCAAAAAGGAAAGACTGCGGCCATCCCCCTATTCCCGGACTTTTTTCCCGGAATATTTCCATAAAATCGCTCAACGCCGACTTTCCTGCCGGGCTGAGAACAACAGCTCAATCCAGCGCTTTACCTTTGGTTTCAGGCAGGCCAAAAGCGACCATCGCCGAGAAAAGAAAGAAAGCTGAAGTCAGATAAAAGGCGATGTTCAGTCCATGGCTTTTAGCCAGCGCGCCGATGGTGAACGGCGCCAGGGCGCTCAAGCCGCGGCCGATGTTATAGGTCAAGCCCTGCGCCGAAGCGCGGATCCGCGTCGGGAAAATTTCAGCCGTGACGGCGCCGAATCCCGAGAAATAACCCGTTCCGAAGAACGCCACGAACGGGCCGAGAATGAGCAAGGCCGTATTGCTTTTGACGCTGCTGTAGAGGAGGACCAGCCCGGCCGCGGCAAAGAGGTAAACGATGTATGTGATCCGCCGTCCTATCTTGTCGCAGATGAAACCGAAGGAGACGTATCCGAACCACATGCCGGTCTGCATGACCAGGATCCAGGCCGAAGTCTTGACGATATTCATCCCCCGTCCGCCTTGCTCCGGGCCCAGGCCCAGATAAGCCGGGATCCAGGTGAAGAGCCCCCACCAGGCGAACATGGTGCCGGCGTTCATCAGCGTGGTCACCAGGGTCTTCTTGAGGAGCGGTTTGCGGAAGATTTCGGCCAATGACGCCTTCGGCGCGTGCTCGTCCTTGACCGCCCTCATCGTCGTCCAGATCTCGGGCTCCTGAACGTTCCGTTGGATCCAAATAGCGACGAACGCGGGGAGGACGCCGACAAAGAAGACACCGCGCCAACCGATTTTCGGCAGGAAAAGCCAGGTGATGGTCGCCGCCAGGGCGTAGCCGACGGCCCAGGAGCTCTGCATCAGGCCCATCGCCTTGCCGCGGTGTTCCGAAGGCCAGGTTTCGGCGACGAGCGCCGCGCCCGAAGCCCAGGTCCCGCCCATCCCCAAGCCCAGCAGCACGCGAAAAACTGCCAGTTGAGCGACGTTCTGCGACAGGCCGCAGGCGCCGGTAAAGACGGAATAGATGAAAATGCTGCCCATAAGCGCCTTGACCCGGCCGACTCGATCGGCGATCATGCCGAAGACGATTCCACCGACAGCCGACGCAATCAGGGTCAGCGAGCTCATCAGGCCGCCCGTGGCGGTCGACATCCCGAAATCCTTCATCAGGTAGGCCAAGACCATGGCATAGAGCATAATGTCCATGCTGTCGAGCATCCAGCCCAGCGCCGCGGCAAACAGCGCCTTGCGCTGCGGCTTGGTGATTTGTCTGTACCAAGGTTGAATCGTATCCGCCATCATTCACTTCTCCGGGGCCAAGTCGGCGCGCTTGACGATTTTATCCTTAACGCCGGCCTCAGATCCTCGACCGTAATTCAGCCGGCTTGGGTTTAATTCCGGTTTTCACGGTTTTCCGTATCCGCCGCCGCCCGGGGTCTCGATCCGCACGCGGTCGCCTTTCTTCACCTGGAATGAAGCTTTGGAGCTGAGGAGACGGCGCTTCCCCCCCCTGATCAGGATGTTCGAGCCCGTCTTGCCGGGGCATCCGCCGTCCAGGCCGTAGGGAACGAACTTGCGGCGCTCGCTGAGGATGTTGACCCGGGCGGGCGCCAGGAACTCGAACTCGCGCACGATTCCATCGCCGCCGCGGAACCGGCCATCCCCGCCCGATCCCTGGCGCAGCGAGTAGCGCCGCATCCGGATGGGAAGGTTGTGCTCCAGCGCCTCGACCGGAGTGTTCCGGGTGTTCGTCATGTGGGTATGGACGCCGTTGAGCCCGTTTGATTCCGGGCTCGCGCCCATGCCGCCGCCGATTGTCTCATAATAGGCGAACGGTCGGCCGGTCGCCGGATTGATCCCGCCGAAGGTGATGTTGTTCATCGTGCCCTGGGATGCCGCCGGGACTCGGCCCGGAACGGCTTTGGCCAGCGCGCCGAGCAATACGTCGGTGATGCGCTGCGACGTCTCGACATTTCCTCCCGCCACCGCCGCCGGCGCCTGGGCGTTGACGACGCTCCCCGCCGGAGCGATGAGCTTGATAGGCCGGGATAGGCCTGCATTATAGGGCACATCGCCCCGGATGATGCAGCGGAAAACATACATCGTGGCGGACAGGGTGATGGCGTATATGGCGTTGATGTTGCCGGCCGTCTGGGGGTCGGTGCCGGCGAAATTCACCTCGGCTTCGTCGCCCTTGATACACAACGCGACCTGGATCTTGACCGGCCGGTCGATGATCCCGTCGTTGTCCATCGCATCGGCGTAAGCGTAATCGCCGTCCGGGATGGCGTGCAGCGCGGCCCGCATGATTCTCTCGGAGTAATCCTGCAGGTGCTTCATATAGTCATGGATCCGGCGCGTGCCGTATTTCTCCGTGACTTCGAGCAGGCGCCGTTCGCCGATGCGGTTGGCGGCCAGCTGGGCCGTGAGATCGCCCTCGCGTTCTTCAGGCGTGCGCACGTTGGCCAGGATGAAGTCCAGGATGTCGCGGTCGATGCGGCCGCGCCTCACCAGCTTGACCGGCGGGATGATCACGCCCTCCTGGAAGAGCTCCGTGGCCAGGGGCATGGACCCCGGCGATATCCCGCCCACGTCCGAGTGGTGGGCTCGGTTGGCGACGAAATAGGCGGGCCGGCGCAGCCCCTTGATATAAACCGGTGAGACGAGCGTGATGTCGGGCAGATGCGTCCCGCCGCGGAAAGGGTCGTTGAGGACGACCGTGTCGCCCGGCTCAAGATCCACGTTGGCGATGGCCGATTCAACGGACATCGGCATGGCGCCGAGGTGGACGGGCAGGTGGTCGCCTTGGGCCACGGTCTTGCCGCCGTCGTCGAAGACGGCGCAGGAGAAATCCTTGCGCTCCTTGATGTTGGGTGAGAACGAGGCCCGGCAGAGCGCCACTCCCATCTCGTCCGCGATCGATACGAAAATGCTCTTGAAAATTTCCAGTTCGACGGGGTCGACCTTTTTACGCACAGTCATCGCCATCCCCTCGGCGGCGTCAGGATCAGGTTCCCATAGCCGTCCACGCGGCTGGCGAAGTCGGGCGGCACTACGGCCGTAGACTCGTAGTCCAGGACCAGGGCCGGTCCTGGAAAGACGTTCCCCGCGCCCAGAAGTTCACGATTATAAACGTCCGCCTGGTGGATTTTGCCGTCGAAGCGCATCGGCCGGCGGTCGATCCTGGCGGGCCGCGCGTCCCGTCCCTTCGTTTCGACCAGGGGAAGTACCGGCTTGTCGGTCAGACCGACCGCCTTCACCCGCAGGTTCACCACCTCGATCGGCCGCTTCCCGTCGGAGTAGCCGTAACGGCGGAGGTGGAGCGCATCGAACGCGCGGCGGTAGGCCAGAGAGAACGGCACGGTCAGCTCATAGGACTGGCCGGCGTAGCGCACGTCGAGAGATTTGAGCAGACGAATCCTTTTTTTCGCGAACCCTTCTTTGACCAGATCAGCGAAGGCTGTCCCGAGGAGCGGCTTGAAAAGCCGGTCGAGCTCCGCGATCGAAACCTTGTCCCCGGCCTTGAGCACGGACCGCGAATAGTCCTTGACCGTGTCCGAGAGCAGCATGCCCAGCGCCGACAGCACGCCGGCGTTCTTGGGAACGATGACGGCCGGGATGCGAAGCTTGCGGGCCAGCGAGCAGGCGTGCATGCCGCCCGCGCCGCCGAAAGAGAGCAGGACGAAATCCCTGGGGTCGTAGCCGCGTTCGATGGAGATGACACGGATGGCTCTCTCCATGGTCGAATCGGCCACCCGGACGACGCCTTCGGCCAATTCATAAAGGTCCATCTTGAGGCGCGCCGCGAATTTTTTCATGATGTCGAAGGCCCTGTCGGGGTGGAGTCTCATAGCGCCGCCCAGAAAGCGTTCGGGGTCGAGCCGGCCCAGGGCCAGATTGGCATCGGTCACCGTGACCTCCCCGCCGCGGCCGTAACAGATCGGCCCCGGGTCGGCGCCGGCGCTCTGAGGGCCGACGCGCAGGGCGCCGCCTTCGTCGATAGAGGCGATGGAGCCGCCGCCCGATCCGACGGTATGGATGTCGATGACCGGCATTTTCACCGGGAGGTCCGAGATCACGGATTCGGTCGTGGTCATGAGCGCGCCCTCGCAGAGCGAAACGTCGGTGGATGTGCCGCCCATATCAAAGGAGATGATGTCGGCGAAGCCGGCCAGGGTCGCCGTTTCCTTGGCGCCGACCGCGCCGCCCGCCGGGCCGCTGAGGATGGTGCTGACCGGGGTCTTGCGGGCGCCCGCGGCCGAGACGCAGCCGCCGTTCGACTGCATGATGCGCAGGCTCTTCGCGCCCAGGTCCGCATCGAGCCTGCCCAGGTAGATTTCCATCAGCGGCGCGACAAAGGCGTTGATGGCCGTGGTGCTCGCCCGCTCGTATTCCCGGTATTCGCACAGGACGCGGTGGGAAACCGACACCGAAAAACCGGCGGCCTCCAGCCCCTGCAGGGCCATCTCCTCGTTCGCGGGATTGAGGTAGGAATGGAGGAAGCAGACCGCTACAGACTCGACCTTCTGTTTCTTCATTTTCGAGATGACAGTCCTGATCTCTTCCGGACGGGCCTTCTTCAGAATCGCTCCGTCCGGTCCGGTGCGCTCATTGATGCCGAAACAGAGGTTTCGCGGAATGAGCAATTGCCGCTTCTCGACCATGATGTTGTAGAGCTCGCGGCGGGTCTGCCGCCCGATCTCGAGCAGGTCCTCGAACCCGGCTGTTGTCAGGAAGGCCAGCCGGGCGCCCTTGCGCTCGAGAAGGGCGTTCGTGGCTACGGTCGAGCCGTGGGTGATGTCCAGGCTTTCCTCAATCAGGCCGCATTCCCTCAACCCCCTGAGGATGGCCTCTCCAGGGTCGCGGGGAGTGGATAGGACTTTATAAATTTTCATTCCGGACGGGGACATGAGGACGAAGTCCGTGAACGTCCCGCCCGTGTCGATGCCCACTCTGATCATGAAAGCCATTCTCCATTTTTATTGAAGAAATTGTCAAGAGTTGTGCATGAAAAATCTTTGGACGCATCCCGTTGGTCGATGTTTGAGCCGCTTTCGAAAGGACGCCGGCGTTGAAGACGAGGCCCCGGATCAATAGCCGTAAAGCGGCATCAACGCCTCGCACTCGGGGCAGGCCCAACGCAGCCTTTCAGCGTGGCTCGCCCAGACATCGACCCTGTTTGATCAGATGCCAGGGCTTCCCCCAATAATCAGGCCTGACCGGACCCTCGGCCGGGTTCCAGCTTCAATGGAGATCCTGATCCAATCAACCCATTGGAATCCCCGGGCTGAAGCCCGGGGTATGCGCAGGGTTAATACTGAGCGGCGCTTTTTACCCCGATTTAAAAATCGGGGTTTGGCGCCGTCGAACGTATCAAAAATAGTAAAAAAAACCGAATGCGTTTGTATCAGTTTGATTACTGCTACCAGTTCTTATCCGGCAGCGGCACCACCATGAAGGATTGCGGTTTGCCGATCGGCGTGACAGCGCCACCGCTCAACTTGCCGAAAGTCGCGGTATAGCGTCCCGGCTCCACAGGAGGACCGACCGCGGGAGCACCGCCGCGCCCAGCCTGGGCGCTGCCCGCAGCGCCACCCTGTCCGGCCGGCGGCGCCACCGGATCACAGCGCAGATTCCAGACCACGCGGTGAATGCCGACCGTCTTCGGAAGATCTCCAAGTTGAGTGCTCTCGGAAGGGACTTGATCGAGCCGGCGCACTTGCTTGCCAGCCTCGTCGGTGATCGTCACTACGAGTTTTGTGTCGGCCGGCAACTCTTGCCCTACGGAATAGGTCAAGACTGCGCCCATCGGCGGATTCGGCGTGACCGCGTTGCCCCACGCAGCCTGTTCATACTCGAACTCGGTATATTGGTAGGGATTGCGCAAGGGGAATAACTCCGCCTCCTGGCTGAGCACCTGCGCGCTCACCGCGCGGAGCGGGCTGTAATCATCGAGCACGTAGAAGCTCCGTCCGAACGTGCCCAGCACAAGGTCATTTTCACGCTTCTGAATAGCCAAGTCGCGTACCTGGCACGCAGGCAGGCCGCCCTTAAGTTGCACCCAATGGGCGCCGCCGTCGACCGTGAAGAACAAGCCGAACTCGGTCCCCGCGAACATCAGCTGGCCGTTGACGTGGTCCTGGACGACCGACCAGACGGGGTGCCGCGCCGGAAGATCCCCGGCGATGGAGGTGAACGTCCGGCCGCGGTCGCTGCTCTTCAGGAGATACGGCTTAAAGTCGCCGTGCTGCCAGTTGTTGATCGCGACAAATACCACGTTGGCATCGCGCGGAGAGGCGCACACGTCGGTGAGGTAGGTGCCGTCCGGCACGCCGGGAAACTTGTCCGTTTTGCGCCAGTTCTTCCCGCCGTCCTCGGATACTTGCAGCAGGCCGTCGTCGGTGCCGACGTACAGGAGACCTTCGAGGAGCGGCGACTCGTCGAGGCTGACGATTGTGCTGAGCGCGGTTGTGGCCCGGTTGTAACCCACCGAGTCGGTCGGCCATACCTTCCCCATAATGGGAATTTTCGTGCGATCGAGGTTGCGCGTCAAGTCCCCGCTCAGCAGCGTCCAGTGGTCGCCACGATCATCGGTACGGTAGAGCTGCGAGCTGCCATAGTAGAGCCGCGTCGGCGAGTGCGGGCTGATGATGTAGGGAGGATCCCAGTTCGTCCGCTCAAGGCTGCGATCGCCCTGGGCGGCCGGGCCACCCTGGCCGCCCGGGCCGCCTTGCGGCACAGCGCCCGGCCGGATCGATTTCGATAGTCCGGTACGCAGGTCGAGCCGCATAAGGCTTATCGTGGTATAAATGATGTTGGGATCTTCCGGATCCGCACGTATCGTAAAGGCATCGCCGCCTCCAACGAGGATCCAGTCACTCGTTCGGATGCCGATGCGATGGCGCGTGCGCGACGGGCCGACCATCCCGTTATTGTCCTGCGTACCACCCATGATTCTGTAGAACGGCTTGGCGTTATCGACGGCCACACGGTAGAACTGCGATACAGGCAGGTTGGTGAAGTGCCGGACGTGCTGGCCGTCATCATAAGTCTCATAGGCGCCGCCGTCATTGCCCATAATGTAGTGGCTGGGGTTGGTCGGATTGAACCAAAAGGCATGGAAATCGACGTGCACGCCGCCATAATTATTCAGATAATCATAGTCAATCGGCACCCGCTTCCAAGTCTTGCCGCCGTCCTCGCTGCGATCCGGGTAGGTGTTGGCCGACCAGATCGTGTCCGGCCGGATAGGGTCAACGAAAAGCTCATGGTAATAACCCGGGTCGCCGCCCCGATACCAGTCATCTCCGGCGGCTTGACCGCCCGGCCCGCCGCTGGAGGCGCCACCGACAAGATGTCCCACCCGCGCCCAAGTGGCGCCCGCGTCATCCGAGCGGTAGAAGCCGGACTCATCGCGTTTGGCATCGCACAGCGCGTAAACCCGGGTCGGATTAGCTTTCGGATCGACGCCCAGGCCGATGCGGCCCAGGTCGCCTTTAGGCAGACCATTGCTGAGCTTCGTCCATGTTACCCCGGCGTCCGTCGATTTATGGATGCCGCTTTCCGGCCCTCCGCCGATGAACTGGCCGACGGAACGCCGACGCTGCCACAGCGACGCATAAAGGACGTCGGGATTGTTCGGATCGATGATCACTTCGTTGGCGCCCGTGTCCGGACTGACCGTGAGCATCGCCTTCCAGGTCTGGCCGCCGTCCGTCGTCTTGTAAACGCCACGCTCGCCGCCGGATGACCAGAGCGGGCCTTGGGCGGCCACGTAGACCACATCCGAGTTGCGCGGATCGATCTTGATGTTGCCGATGTGCTCGGACTTCTCAAGGCCGAGGCGCGCCCAGGTCTTGCCCGCGTCGCTGGACTTGTAAACCCCGTCGCCGAACATGGCAGCCCGCGGGTTTGAGTTCTCGCCCGTGCCGAGCCATAAGACGTTGGAGTTCTTCGGATCGATGACCAGGCAAGCCAGGCTGAACGACCCACCCTCGTCAAATATCGGCGTAAATGTGAACCCGCGATTCTCGCTCTTCCACAGTCCGCCGGCACCCGTTGCGACGTAGTAGACGTCCGGATTCCTGGGATCGACCTTGACATCAGCTACGCGCCCCGTCATCAGACTGGGACCGAGGCTTCTCAGTTCCATGCTTTTGAAAAAGCCGGCCGTCAGCCGGTCGGAGCCGGACGGCACCTGGCCCGCAACGACGATCGCCACAACCAGGAACACAAGAAGGGGAAAGAAAGATTTTGCTCGGCTCATGGATATGCCTCCAATCAATGATTGGCTTATGCTATAAGTCCAAATATTTA
>Ga0315295_10004737_pt1 | contig 11611 bp, 8 predicted proteins | sample YL17G14_0_MG_FD_204453 | JGI IMG/M metagenome (GOLD analysis project Ga0315295, IMG submission 204453) | Sediment microbial communities from Yellowstone Lake, YNP, Wyoming, USA - YL17G14_0 | ecosystem: Environmental > Aquatic > Freshwater > Lake > Sediment | place: USA: Wyoming | collected...
GGCATTGTCTTTCCACTTTTCTGCTTTGTTGGCCATTTGCCGCCACTCAAAGGCAATCCAACAACCTGTCAAGAAGTCGCCAACCGTATGTCACTTCCCTGTCGCCCCGGGGCCGGGGGGACTTGTAATTGCCCGCCGGCGGCGTAGCATTCCCCCGATGCTGTCCGACCGACCCTACATGCGCCATGACTACGCGCCCCGGCCCACCTCGATCCTGACTTGGATCCTGTCCGCGCTGGTCGCCGGCTTTGTCATGCAGAACATTTTCGGCCGTTGGCTGGGCAGCAATGCGTTCGAGGCGCTGTTCGCCCTGACGCCCGGCGGCCTGCGGCAGGGTTACCTGTGGACGCCAGTCACCTACATCCTGCTCCACGCAAACATCCTTCACCTCCTGTTCAATGCCTTGGGCCTGTTCCTGCTCGGGCGCGAATTGCTGCCCCTGCTGGGGTCCCGGCGGTTCCTGACGGTCTTCGTGTCCGCCGCCGTTTCCGGCGCAGCTCTCTGGCTGGCAGTGCGCTATTTCGCGGGCAGCGGAGCCCTCATCGGCGCCTCGGGTTCCGTCATGGCCCTGTTCATCCTCTTCGCCTGCTTTTACCCGGAACGGGAAATCACCTTCCTGCTATTTTTCGTTCTGCCCGTCACCGTCAAGCCGAAGTATCTCGCCTGGATTCTCGTGGGCGTTGATGGGCTTGGCTTCCTGTTCAGTGAGCTGCCCGGTCCGGCCTTTGACACCGGCGTCGCCTACTCCGCCCATCTCGGCGGCATGCTCGCGGGGTGGGTCTATTTCCGGTATTTCCACGCCAACAACGGCTGGGATCGCGCCGCCAGCATCCGGCTGCCGGTCTGGCTGCGCCGGCGGCAGCCGGCTATAAAACCCACCCCCTATTTCAAGGTTAACCTCGGCGGGTCCCCCGACCATCTGCGCGCCGAGGTCGACCGCATCCTCGACAAGATCAACAGCCAGGGATTTGGCGCGCTGACCGGGGAGGAAAAGCGCATCCTCGACGAGGCCAAGGACCTGCTCAGCCGGCATTAGGCCGGGTCAACCGCCCCGGACGGACGGGGGAGTTCGACGCTCCGGACCGCGTTCTCGGGCCCTCCGCGATGCAATTCTACCTTTTGCCGAAACAATTCTCGTTTTTGCGCGACTAATGCGTATCAAAATCAGCCCTCCCTTAGTGAAATTCCCCTCCCTTCCCTCCGTCAAATTCGCCGGCCTCGCGCTGGCCCTGCTCGTCACCGCCCTTGCCGCGCCGGATCGCACCTTCAAGACCACGCCGGTCATGCGCCTCGAGACGCGCACCCTGGTGCAGATGCTGGAGTATTTTCACTACAACAAGGACGCCGTCGCCTCGGCCGACTACCCCGAACTCATCACTGACTACCTGCATGAACTGGATCCGCAGCGCCTCTTTTTCACGACGACGGATGAGCAGGCCTTCCGCCAGCAATACGGCCCGCGCATCGAGACCGACCTCGCCTACCTTGGCAACATCGACACCGCCTTCGAGATCTACCAAGCCTACGAGCAGCGCGTGAAGGCGCGCACCTCCTGGCTCTTTGAGGAGCTGAAGCACGACTTTGACTTCACCGCCAAGGATACCTACGCACCCGACCGCAGCAAGAGCCCCTTCCCCGCCACCATCGCCGAGGCCGACGACCTCTGGCACCGCCGCATTAAATTCGAAATCCTCCAGGACCTGCTCGCCAAGAAGCCCCTCGAGGACGCCAAGACCACCGTTCGCAAGCGCTACGAGCGCATGCTCAAAAACCTCGGCGACATGGAGTCAGCGGACGTGCAGGAGATGTTCCTGACCGGCCTGACCCGGATGTATGATCCCCATTCCGATTTCTTCTCGGCGGACACCTACAAGGACTTCGCCATCCAAATGAAACTGTCCCTTATCGGCATCGGCGCCGTGCTGAGCATCGAGGACGATGGCAACTGCGTGGTCAAGGAGGTCAAGGCCGGCACCCCCGCCGACCTCAGCGGGCAGATTCACGTGGACGACAAGATCATCGCGGTCCAGCAGCAGGGCGGTGAAAACATCGAGGTCATCGGCATGAAGCTTCGCCGCATCGTCGACCTGGTCCGCGGGGACAAAGGCACCAAGGTGACACTGACGATCCTGCCGCACGACGCCCTCGACGCCACCAAGACCAAGCGGGTCAACATTGTCCGGGACGTGGTCAAGCTTGACGATGCCCGCGCTTCCGCAGCCATCTACGATGTGCCTGGGGATAACAACCAGACCGTGCCGGTCGGGGTCATCACGCTGAACTCATTCTACGGTCCCCCGGATGAGGCCAAGGAATCCGAGGCCAAGAGCACCGCCACGCAGGATGCCGCCGAACTCATCGGCAAGCTCAAGGAGCAGGGCATCAAGGCGCTGGTGATCGACCTGCGCCGCAACGGCGGCGGCCTTCTCTCCGAGGCCGTCGACCTCACCGGCCTCTTCATCAGCAAGGGCCCGGTGGTGCAGGAACGCGACTTCCAGGGCCAGGTCACCGTCGACAGCGACACCAATGCCGTCGTCACCTACAGCGGGCCGCTCGCCGTGCTGACCTCGCGCTTCAGCGCCTCCGCCTCGGAGATCTTCGCCGGCGCGCTGCAGAACTACGGCCGGGCCGTCATCATCGGCGACAGTTCCACCCACGGCAAGGGCACGGTCCAGGCCGTGCTTGAGATGAAGAACTACCTGCCCCGTTTGAGCCAGAACATCGAGAACACCGGCGCGGCCAAGCTCACGGTGCGGAAATTCTACCTGCCCAACGGCGCCTCCACCCAGAAGAAGGGCGTGATCCCCGACATCACCCTGCCCTCCATCGACGACTTCCTGCCCATCGGCGAGGCCAGCCTCCCCCACGCGCTCGTGTGGGACGAGATCAGGTCTACCCCGTTCGAGGGCAAGGCCATCGCCCGGACCTTTGTCAAACCGCTGCTCGAGGCCAGCCGCGAGCGGCAGCAGAAGCTTGAGGAGTTCAGCTACCTCAACAAGAGCATCGACTGGTTCAAGGAACGACAGGAACTGAAGACCATTTCCCTGAACCTCGACCAGCGTCAGGCCCTCAAGCTCGCCGACGACGAATTCAAGAAGAAGATGGATGCCGAGCGTGACCTGCTGGCCAAGGCCAACTTCCCGGTGCGCGAGATCAAGCTCGACTCCGTCTTGAAGGCGGAGGCCAAGAGCCCGAAAAAAGAAGCGGTCGCCTCAGTGGATGACGGCGACACCGACGCGCCTGACGCCGAGTCCCAGGCCAAGCTCGATGTCCACCTGCGCGAGACCCTGCGGGTCATGACCGACGCCCTGCGCCTGAACCAGGATCCGCAGTATTGGGCCGACGGCCGCGCGCCCATCACGGTCGCCTCCGGACTAAACAAAGGCTAGCAGGTAGCGGTCGCGGCCGGTCAGGTCACGCAACGATTCGGTCCGGGCGAAGCCGGCACCGGCCGCCAGTTCCAGCAGGTGCGGGTGCTGCGCGATGCCGGTCTCGCAGGCCAGCAGCCCGCCGGGCGCCAGGTGCGCCCGCGCGCCGGCAATGATCAGCTGCAGCGCGGCGGCGCTGTTCGCGCCGGCCGAAAGCGCCGTCGTCGGCTCGAAGTCTTTCACCTCCGGCTGGGCCGCGCGCATCTCCTCGTCCGACAAATACGGCGGATTCGCCACGATCAGCTCGAACTGTCCGCCCGGCGGCAGGCCGGAGAACCAGTCGGAAACGATGAAGCTCAAGCGTCCGGCCAGGCCGGTGTGCGTCGCATTCTCGCGCGCCAAGGCCAGCGCCGGCTCACTCTTGTCCACCGCCGTGATCGCCGCCTCCGGGTAGATTTTCGCGAGGGCCAGCGCGATGGCCCCGCTGCCGGTGCCAAGGTCAAGGATGCTCGCCGGCGGGGCCGTCAGCCGCTCCTGGATCAGCTCGACCAAGCGCTCCGTCTCGGGTCGCGGGATGAGCACCCGCGCGTCCACCTTGAGCTTCAGGCCGGAAAACTCGGTCTCGCCGGTGATGTATTGCAGCGGCTCGCGGTTGCCGCGCCGCTTCACCAGCGGGCGGATCTTCTCCAGCTCGGGCTCGGTCAGCGGCCGCTCGAACTGCAGATAGAGTGGCATGCGTTTGAGCCCGAGGGCGTGGCCGATGAGCAGCTCGGCGTTGAGCCGGGCGGACTCCACGCCGCGCTTCTCGAAAAACTCGGTCGTCCGCTTGATGATCTCGAGGACGGTCAGCATTTCAGTCGTCGTCCGGGCTGCTGCGCGGCCGGGCGGGCAGCGTCCCGCCGGTGAGCGCCGCCAGTTTTTCCTCATACTCGGCGCGCTGGAGCGCCGCGATGATCGGGTCGATGCTGCCCTCCATCGCGGCCGGCAGGCTGTAGAGCGTCAGGCCGATGCGGTGGTCGGTCACCCGGTTCTGCGGGAAATTGTAGGTGCGGATGCGCTCGCTGCGGTCGCCCGTGCCGATCTGGGTGCGGCGCTGTGCGGCGTAGTTCGCCCGCTCCTCGTCCTCCTTCAACTTCAGCAGGCGCGAACGCAGCACCGCCATGGCGCGCGCCTTGTTTTTGATCTGCGAACGGTCGTCCGCGCAATAGACGGTGAGTCCGCTGGGCTTGTGCACGAGGCGCACCGCAGAGTCGGTGGTGTTGACCCCCTGCCCGCCCGGGCCGCTGGCGCGCTGCACGGTGATGTCGAGGTCCTGCGGATCGATGGTCACGTCCACCTCCTCGGCCTCGGGCAACACCGCGACCGTGACCGTCGAGGTGTGGATGCGGCCGTTGGCCTCGGTGACCGGGATGCGTTGCACGCGGTGCACGCCGCTCTCGTATTTCAGCTGCTTGTAGACTTCCGAGCCCGTGATGAGGAAGATGACCTCCTTGAAGCCGCCACGGTCGGACTGGCTCGAACTCATCGGCTGAACCTTCCAGCCCCGGCCCTCCGCGTATTTCGTGTAGAGGCGGTAAAGCTCGGCGGCGAACAGGCTCGCCTCGTCCCCGCCGGTGCCGGCGCGGATCTCGAGCACGGTGTTGCGCGAGTCGGACGGTTCGGGCGGGATCATCGCCAGCAACACTGCCGACCGCCGCGCGGCCAGCCGGGCCTGCAGGTCGGGCAGCTCCGCCTGCGCCAGCGCGCGCAGGTCCGCCTCGGCGGAAACATCCTTCAGTAACGCAGCGTGCTCGGCCAGTTCGCGGGTCAGACGCTCGTGCGCCGCGTAATCCCCGACCAGCCGCCGCAGCCACTGCTGCTCGCGCGTGACGTCCGCCGCCTTGCGCGGGCTGGCGTAGAACGACGGGGCCGCCATCTGCGCGTCGAGCTCGTCGAGGCGGCGTTGGAACGGGGAGATGTCGGGCAGGTTGTCCATGCAGGATTACAGGTGGGAAATTGCGAATTGCTTCAGCCGCGGCGCGCGGCTTTATCAAAGGCCAAACCAACGGCTGACCCGGCCGTCTAGTAAAACCTATCCGCGATGGCTTCTACACTCTTCACTCAGAACATCATCGCCTGCGTCTGGGATTTTGACAAGACATTGATTCCGGACTACATGCAGGGGCCGCTTTTCCGCCGCTACGGGGTGGACGAGGCGAGCTTCTGGACAGAGACCAACGCTCTGGTCGAGACCTACCGCAAGCGCGGCTGCATCATCTCGCCTGAAATCAGCTATCTGAACCACCTGCTGACCTACGTGCTCGCCGGCAAGATGTCCGGCCTGAGCAACAAGGTGCTCCGCGAGTGCGGCGCCGACCTCAAGTTCTACCCGGGTCTGCCCAAATTCTTCGAAGCTTCCCGGGCCTGGGTCCAGGCCAAGCCCGAATACGTCAAGCACGACATCCATCTCGAACATTACGTGGTCAGCACCGGCCTCGGCGAGATGGTGCGCGGCAGCGCGCTGGCGCCCTACCTGGACGGCGTGTGGGCCTGCGAGTTTATCGAGAACCCGTTGCAGCCCGGCTTCCTGAAGCAAAAGGAATTCCCGATGGAGGCTGCCGCTGAGATCGCCCAGCTCGGCGTCATGGTGGACAACACCACCAAAACCCGCGCCATCTTCGAGATCAACAAGGGCACGAACAAAAACGCGGCCATCGACGTGAACGCCAAGGTCACCCCGGAGGACCGCCGCATTCCGCTGCAGAACATGATCTACATCGCCGACGGCCCGAGCGACGTGCCGAGCTTCTCCGTCGTCAAGAAGGGCGGCGGCAAGACCTACGCTGTCTACAATCCCGCCGTGCGCGCCGAATTCGAGCAGAACGACCGCCTGCGGCAGGCGGGCCGCATCGACCATTACGGTCCGGCCGACTACACCGAGAACAGCCCCACGGCGAACTGGCTGCACCTGCAGATCGAGAAGATGTGCGACCGCATCGTCGCCGACCGCGAGGCGGCCGTGGCATCACGGATGACGCGCCCGCCGCGCCATCTCAATGCGTCGCCCGAGGATGAAGCCGCCCGCAAGGCCCCCAAGCCGCCCAAGCAGTCCACGTTCCTGGAGTGAGCCACCCGCCGGTTCAGCGCTTCCCCGCCCCGGGCAAAAAAAACGCCGCCTGCAATGGCGGCGTTTTGCTTTCAGATGGATTCGGATCAACCCGAGCGGCTGACCGTGGAGGGGTCAATCGGCTGCGGGGTGGTGGTGGGCGGCGGCGGCGGCGGCGGCTCGGTCGTGGTCGTCGGGGCCGTCGGTGCGGTCGGGGCCGTCGGGGCCGTCGGGGCGGTCGGTTGGGTGACTACGTTCTGGGTCGCCTGGGTGGCGGTCTGGGTGGCCGTGGTGGCGGACGACGTGGCTTGGGTGGCCGCCGCCTGGGTGGCCGAATTACCCGCCACATTCGTCACAGCGGTCGCATTGGTGCCGGTGGATGCGGCAGTGGCTGCGGCGACCGTGGTGAGGTTGGTGTTGGAGGCTTGGGCAACAGCCGCGGCGACCGTGGCCGCGACCTGGACATCAGAACCGCCGCTGGCGGCGGCGACGGTCTGGGCGACCGTGGCGGCAATTTGGGTGGCTTGGGCGGGCGCAGCCTGCGCCACCGCGGCGGCAACGGTGGCCGCCGCCTGCGTGTTGGTGGAAGATGTAGCTGCGACAACCTGCTGGGCGATGGAGGCCGCCTGGGCGGGGGCCGCGGTGGCGGCGGCGGAGGCTACCGAAGCGGATGTTGCGTCCGAGGTGGCCGCGATGCTGGCGGAAGTGGAGGTCGAGACCGCGGTGGCAACCTGGGCCGCGGATTGGCCCGCGGTCTCGGGGCTGACCGTTGACGCAACGGCGACGATCTGGGAACCCACGTTGGCGGCACCCTCGGCGGAAATGTTGCCGGTCTGCACGACCGTGGCGATGGCCGTGACCGCATCGGCCACAACCTGGGAGATGCTGGCATCAGCGGCCGCCGCCTGGGCAAGGGGGATCGCGGCCTGGGTTTCACCGCCCGGCAGGGTGATCGAGATCATGCCGGCCGCGATGGTGTAGACGGCACCGGCTGCGGTCGTGAACGTCACGGCGTCGGCAGTTGCGGCGATATTGAATCCACCGGCCGAGACCGAGACCGAGAATGAGGTGCCGCGGGCCGCGGCCACACCCTTGGGGGTGCGCACCCCGTAGTTGTTCACCGAGCGCTTGGCGGGATCAATGGTTGAGATCAGATTGCCGGATTTGAGCGCCAGCAGGGTGTTCTCCTTCTTCACCGTGCCACCCTCGCTCGTCACGGAAAGCTGTTCAACGTTGACCGTCGAGTTAGCCTGAATGGTGGCCACGCTGCCGGTGTGAACCTGCAAATAGACCTCGCCGTTGGCCGTCTGAATCGTGGCCCCCTGTGGCACCTTCATGCCCATGGTCAAGGCGACTGCCTCCGACTGTCCGGGCATCAGCACCTTGGCATCACCCGTGACCTTGATGACCGTGCCTTCGCTGTTGGTGGTCTCGGCGGCGGACAACCGGCCGCAAATCAATGCGAATGCCGCCAGTGCAAGAAACAGAATTTTGGTGTTTTTCATAAATTATTCCCCCGGATTGGTGCTAGAGACTGGCATTTAGTATAACCGGAACTCTGCGAGCAAGCTGATTAATGCCCCGGACTTGGCCGATAATATGCCACCGGGTCATTTTTCCTTCATCACATAGACCCCATTCCAATTATCGTTGGGCGGGGCGGACTTGTAGCGGGTGGCAATTTCCATGTAAACGAGCGAGGGATTGCTGGTCACACCCGGAGTCCGGCCCGGGATGTTGGGCTCCAGCGCGGCACTGCGATGAAATTGCCGCAGGGCCCCGTCCCAATCGCGGGCGTAATAGCACTCCAGTCCCGCACTGAATATCTCGATGCAGGACCGGGTCTCGGGGGTGATCCATTCCTTCAGGTCCGTGATCTCAAAGATGGGGACCACCGCGGCGCGGCCTTTGACCACGATGCGCCCGAGCGGACGGAACACCAGGCGGTCGCCGCCATGCTGCTCGCACTGCTGCTTGGTCGCCGCCGTGCACATGGTGTAGACGCCCCAGCTCTTCGCCCCCGACTCCATGCGCGCGGCCAGGTTCACATCGTCCCCCATCATCGTGTAGTTGAAGCGGGTGCGGCTGCCCATGTTGCCGATCACGCACGGGCCGCTGTTCAGGCCGATGCGTGATTGCATGTTCCAGACGATCGGGGGCCATTTTTCCCCCTCGCCGCGCCATTTTTCCCGCAATTCCCCCAGCCGGCGTTGCACCCGTTGCGTGGCCACGCAGGCCCGGTAGGCATGATCCGGGAGCGCAATGGGCGCGCCGAACATCGCCACGACCGCGTCGCCGATATACTTGTCCAGCGTGCCGCCCTCCTCCTGCACGATGTCCGTGCAGGCCGTCAGGTATTCATTCATCAATTCCACCAGTTGTTCCGGCGTCAGCACCTCGGAAAAAGACGAGAACCCCTGAATGTCGCTGAAATACGCCGTGATCTCCTCGAGGTGTCCGCCCAGATGGGGCGGCGTGCCGGCCTTGACGAGGCGATCGACCAGTTGGGGCGAGACGTAGGAGCCAAACATGCCCTTGATCTCCTGCCGGCCCCTGAATTCCACCAATGCGCGCCGGCCGATGACGATGAACTGCAACCCGACAAAACCCAGCGAAGGTGCCACCAGCGGCAACCACCAGCTTTTCCAGATCCACATGCCCATGGCCACGGCAGTATAGCCCACCAGTCCGAGCACTGCTCCTCCGCAGAGCACCATGACCGAACGATCAGCCACGAACACAATCCCGAGATAACCCAGGACCACCGCCGTCATCCAGATGAACCAAGCGGGCACCGGCCACGTATAATCGCCGGCGAGAACATTGTTGACCAGATTCGCGACCACGAAGGTCAGCGGTGTCAATTCGCTCAACGGACTCGGCCCGGCGTCGGCCTTGCCCCGCACGGTCTGCCCGATGAGCACGATCTTGTCCTTCATGTCCGGCGGTGCGGTCTCCGGTTTCTTGTTCTCCAGATGCAGTTCGCTCAAGGCGACGAGCACCGAACCGTAGTCATAAGCAGGCAGATCTGTGGTGCGTCCCGTTTTGTCGAAGCGGTAGTTGAGCAGAAAGCACCCGCGTTCATCCACCGGCAGGCGGTAAGTGCGGCCCGCGGCGGAAAAGGTCACCGCGTCCCCGAGCTGCACGTGCACGTCCTCAGTTTTGACATCATAGAGCGAGAGGAGAATTTGCAGCGAGAACGACGGAAAGGCCTGCTGGCCCACGCGCACCACGAGGGGAATTTCGCGCCGGATGCCGTCCAGACCCGGTGGCGTATCCGCAAAACCGTAAAGACTGGCGGCGCGCAACTGGGGAAAGGGGATGAACGCGTGCTCGTCTCCCTCCAGCTTTCTAATGTCCCCGATGACATGGCGCAGCGACTTGGTCGGTCCCTCCAGCCCCGGTTCGACCCCGGTGGGCTCGGGATTGGTGACCGCCGCCGACAGCACCTTCGTTCCGGCCTCATTCGCCGCGGCGGCGATCTGCCCCATGGCATTGTCACCCTCGCCTTCGCGGGAAGCATCCAGGATCACGTCCCATGCCACCATCCTGGCCCCCGCCAGAGCCAGGACTTGGGTCAACTGGGCATGGTATTGCCGGTCAACGGGCCATGGCTGCCCCAACCGCGCCTCGGTATCATCGCTAAAAAGCACCACGACCAGACGCGGATCGGGTCCGGCTTGAAATCTTGTGCGAAACTCCGTGCGCAGGTCGAGCGAGTGCAGCTCAAACTGCCTGAACGCTGCCGTGTGGCTGAGGGCATAGGCCAGCCCGAAACACGCCAAAGGAGCCCACCAAATCTGTCGGAGGGTCTTGCGATACTGGGGGCTCATGGGTCGCCGTCAGCTTGACGACTGCGCCGCCCACAACCAAGCGCTTTCTCTCCGGGTTGGAGACCGCTCAGCCTGCCACCAGCACGAAACGCGGAGTATCCTGCATGATCCGGAAGCGCAGCGCGTCGACTGAATCCTCCAGCTTCCACTGGTCGCTGCGGGAAGCCGGTAACGTCTCCTCGACTACCACCGGGCGGACCCGCTGCTGCAGAGTCTCGACCAGGTTGGTCACGCGCTCGGCGTAATTGTGGCTGACGGCCGGGGCGCGGCCGCTCAGCACCGCCTCGACGCCGCAGTTCCAGGCCATGGCGATGTTGAAAACGCTGGCCTCGACCCCGCGCTGTTCCAGGGTGCGCTTGATCCACTCATAGTGTTTGACGGCGATCTCGTCAGCCGCCTGCCGCTGCACGGCGAGGCGGAATGGCTTGTCCGTATGCATCCGCCACGTCGCCGGGCGGAACTGGTAGGGTCCGAGTTCGCCAAACCGGCCCACGCCGGTCTGGTTGGTCGGATTTTCCACCCAGTTGATCGCACGCAAGGTCTCCCAACGGCCGGCCGCCCCGGCTACCGTGGTAAGGCCGAGGAAGGTGACGAGGAGCAGGATTTTTATGAGCAGTTTGTTCATGCCTGAGTGGCCGCGAAAAAGGCTAAAACTCAGACCCCGACAAGCAGTTTATTATCCAAAAATTTACGTTCGAGACTCACTGTCGCGTTTTTTACTGCTAGCTTTTGCAAGCCATTGAAACAGCGGCTTTTTACGCGCCGTTCTTGCCCAAAATTCTTTCAGCAATCTGGCTTAAAATTGCCGAAAATCATCCTGCGAGGCAGTCAATCAATGTCCTTGGGGGAAAGCCCGTGAAAGGCACCGCGTCCCCGTCTCCCCATGCATTGCCCTCAAATGAGGGGGATATGGCGGAGCCATAGGCCGTTTTCCCAAGCAGGAAATAGCCTTTTTACAATTCGAAACCTTCCGGTGCCTCCCGGATCGTCACGGGGCCAAAAGCCATCGAACCAGAATCCAAGATCAGAGCAGCCGTTCCAGCGGCACACGCCCCGTTTTGCTGACCACCACGAACAGATGGGAGGCATCCGCCCATGAGGCAATGCTCGCGCCGTTCCGGTAGGTCAGCACCGGGGTCAGGGCCGCCGCCAACGTCGGGAAGTCCGCCCGCTGGGCGATGTAGCAATGGAACCAGACCCCGTCGCGCTTGAAGCACACCTCGAGCACCTCGTGCCCGCTGAAACTGAGCGTGCGGCAGCCGGCCTTGCGCAGGGCGGTGAAGTTCACCGGCAAGTTCTGGCCGAGTCGTGTCGTCGGTTGGCTG
>Ga0315295_10004739_pt1 | contig 11610 bp, 1 predicted proteins | sample YL17G14_0_MG_FD_204453 | JGI IMG/M metagenome (GOLD analysis project Ga0315295, IMG submission 204453) | Sediment microbial communities from Yellowstone Lake, YNP, Wyoming, USA - YL17G14_0 | ecosystem: Environmental > Aquatic > Freshwater > Lake > Sediment | place: USA: Wyoming | collected...
ACTTGTTGATCGCCCCTTATAGTTAAGGTTTTATAAGCTTGGATAGTCATATTGCCGTTATCCACGCCATCGACATTGGTTTCGGAAGGAGTAAACCTGGTGTTGGGGAAGTAACAGTTTGTGGAAAGGGTGAAATCCCCGCCGGTTTGCGGAATACAGGCTGCCCAGGTAGAACCAATCGTAGAAGTCGAGAGGGTATAGTTTACTGTTACATAGTCCAAAGAAGGTGTATTGTTTCCATCGGAAGTATAGGCAATTTTGTAGAAGAAGTATGGACTGGACCAGGCCAGACCGCTTAAGCTGATGGTGTTAGTTCCTGCCGATAGACTATTCGCCCCCCCCGATACCCCGGAAGAGTTATACCAGGTATAGGCGTCCCGACTAAATTGAACAGTAGCACCGGTTCCGGACAGTAGGGAAGTCATGCTATAAGCAAAACTATCGATGCTATTGATGTTTTGAATGTTAGCCAAAAGGTTTGTCGATTGTGTGGTAGCTGTGGCGTAATACAAACCGGACTGTAACGGAACGATATTGGCGGTTGGGGAAGTGGTGCCGGAGATGGTATTGGTCGAAATGTCTATTCTTCCTGCTCCGCCGGCTGGCCCTCCGCCGCCCGCACCGCCGCCGGCCGTACAGCAGCCGGGCAGTCCGACTCCGCCGGTACCGCCTCCTCCAGCTTCGCTGCCATTGACATAAACACCTCCTGCTCCACCCGTACCGCCTGCGGTTGTGGTTGTACCGCCATTTCCACCGGCTCCTCCGTTTCCACCCTTCGCATACATTCCGTTAGTAACACTACTTACGTCATTTGTATTTAACAAGATTTGTCCTCCTTGAGATCCGGGTCCTCCTGAACCGCCTCCTCCACCGCCTCCGGTTGCTCCTCCAAGCCCTCCTCCTCCGCCATTTCCGCCCGCTGCTGTAATCCCGCCTGTAGTATTGTTTGCTATTGAAGTGGCGGAAATGAAAATAATTCCGCCTCCCGCTTGACCGCTTGCTCCATTTGCTCCGGCAGTTCCCGGATTGCCTCCTGTTCCTCCGCTTCCCCCCGTTCCGATAGCCTGGCCTCCTTGGCCTCCACCGGTAGACGTGTCACTTGGGGCCGTGGCTCCGCCTCCGCCCCCGCCTGCTCCTTGGGATGATCCCGGGCCCAGCTTTAGAGTGGTAGAATTCATTGTTGTACTTATCGCACTATAGGCGCTAGCTCCTCCACCTCCACCTCCATTATGCCAACACGTTGTACCGGCCCCTCCGCCGCCACCCTTTCCACCCGTTCCACCAGCTTGACTCTGATAACTCACGCCCCCGCCCCCGCCACCCAGTCCAGAACCTCCGGTTCCTCCCGTACCTCCCGCACCCGAACCTCCCGCTCCTCCCGTATCTCCGCCAGCAGCACCGGTGGCGTCAGTGGAACATGCACCGGTGGCAGCAGTATTACCGCTGGCGCCTCCGGATGGCGTAACCCTTCCCGAAACAGTCTCGGGACCACTTGTCGTAGTGACTCCACCTCTGTAGCCTGTTTGAGCGGCGCTGATATAACCGTTGTTAGTGACGGTACTGCTGGCACGAAAGGCCAAAACCCCTCCGATGCTACCGTCGAAAGCGCTTGCACTGAGGGTAATGCCGCCATTTACGGTTACAGACGTATAATTGGGAACCCGCTGAACCATTATTTTTTGACCGGTAAGGTTTGCATTTCCGCCGACGCCGTAGGTTTTTGTCAGATTTGAGGCTAAAGTAATTAATGTTCCGGAAACGCTTTGAACTTCAAGAAACTCGTAATTGCCGACATTGCCGTTATTGGTCACATCCCCCTGAAGATTGACAAGCAAAACTTCATCCGCTGCCGCAATTCCGTTGGCCGTTGCGGATGTCGTAATTGTATTCGTGCCTATGGCGGAAACAGCGTATCTGATCCCGTCCGCATAGGTAGATCTGCCAGTTGCAATGATGTCGGTATTGATATTTTTGTTTGCAGAAATGGTTACCGCTCCGTCGGCCCCATCGCCGGCATCAACATATATTGCAGTAGTTAATGCTCCAGTGCTGACTACATAATTGGACGAAGAGCCCGTATTAATTTTTGTGGTGTCGCTATATGGGTCAGTTACGTTAGTTGATGTGTTTGTATATCCCGATTTAGTATAGTTAACATTTACATCGTCAAGAACTGGAGTAGTCATACCGTCCCCGGTAAAGGCCACTTTGTAATAGAAATTAGCGCCGGTCCAACCAAGTGCGTGGATATTGATTGTATTATTAGTACCGGTTGTGAGAGTATCTGTTCCACCGGGGACGTTTGCGGAGTTGTACCAGTTTGTGCCATTCTGGCTAAATTGAACTGTTGCTGTTGTTCCTGTGGGTTTGGATGAGAGGTTATATACAAACTCGTCGATACCGTCAACCCCCGTGACACCGGTAAGTAGATTGTTGGATACGATAGTGCCGGGGGAGGAATAATTGGTGCCGTTATTCATATCGGTGGTTATTTGCGCTTGGGTCAAGACTGTTGGATAGAGGCGGACATCATCGATTGTGCCGTTAAGACTGTAATACCAAGCGCTTCCGGAACCCAGCCTGCCTATTTGGAGATTCCGGGTAGAGGTTCTGGCCGCGCCAACCGTTCCGTTAATTGTGCCGTTAGAAAGACTGCCGTCAATATACATATTAAAACCGCTGGTCGAATCAAACGAACAAGCCACATGTGTCCAGACCCCCGTGGAAATTGTGGCACTGCTATTGCGGCTGTAGGTGGTTGCATCGGCTTTAGTAACTCCGCAGGAAAGAGTATCGTTATTACTAACCTGTATCCAGTAGTCATAGCCATCAGACATTGATTTACTTAAGATTCTTTCCCACGTTCCGGAATCAACATTCCGATAAAACCAGGCCTCGAGGGTATACCCAGTAGAAAATTGAAGGGAACTATTGTTTGGAATTTCGACATAATCAGTCGATCCGTTAAAACTCCGTGCATTTACGTATTGTCCGGCGACAATATTTGGTGGAGTTGGATAACGGATGATGACAGTGCCTGAGCCACCATCTCCACCTTTATTGTTAGCGTTGTAGTGTGAACCTCCTCCACCTCCACCACCTGTGTTTGCTCCTCCGTTACCACCGGGCGTATTTGTTTGAGCGTTAATTACACCTCCGCCTCCGGCAGAACCGTTATTTAAACCGGAACCCCCTGTTGTACTACAAACGGCACCTCCACCTCCACCACCGGCACCTCCATTTCCTCCGCAAATACTGTAACCTGCACCTCCACCTCCACCACCCCAATAGAGACTGGTACCGTTTATTGAGCTTAGATAACCGACACCTCCGTTTGCTTGATTTGTCGAATCTGCGCCTGCTCCTCCTGCTCCGCCACCGCCTCCGGAGTAATAAGCGGCGGTGGAATTTCCTCCTCTATAGCCCTGTCCGGAAGTACCGGTTCCTCCATAAAATGTTCCTGCGTTATCATTGTATCCGCTCGAGCCTCCCCCCGAACCGCCATTGCCTCCAGCAATGCCTGGAGTATATGCTCTGTAGGAACTTCCACCAAACCCTCCGCCGATAGCGGTTAGGGTACCAAAGACTGAATTTTGACCATTTTTGGCTGGGATGGTATATTGGTGAGCCGCCGGTTGTCCACCAGTACTCGCAGCTGGACCTCCTGCACCGCCCAAACCGACAGTAATGGGGTATGATTGGGGAGTAACGGCATAACTGGAGTTATAGATGACCCCTCCACCTCCACCTCCACCACCCATATCCATAACACCTCCACCTCCACCCGCAACTACAAGCGCTTCAACATTGAAGCTTGATGTGGGGGAGAAAGACTGGTTTTGAACGGGGGCAATAATGACTTTTCCGGGAATACCATTGGCTGAGGCGGCACCACCCGTCCCCGCGTAGCCGTTATCTACATCCGCTGCGTTTGCGGGAGTACTGCCGCTTCCCGCGGTTGTTGTGGCATTAGTTACCCCGGTTCCTCCGATGTATCCCGATCCACCCCCTCCGCCACCCATGTCGTTGGGCTCGCCATAAGCACCTCCTCCACCACCAAAATATCCTCCACCTCCTCCACCACCATAAGAATAGGGCATCGGTGGTGTACCTCCTTGGAATTGGGAACCGGCTGTACCGTTTAAAGAGGCAGTTCCACCAGCCCCGCCTGCACTGGAAGTTGCACCTCTACCTCGGGCAGCAGCCGTATATGAGCTTCCATCCGCCCCGGGATTTCCACCTCCAGCACCTCCTTGTTGACCATCAGCAGCGCGGCTTGATCCTCCACCTCCACCACCGCCAGCAGTGAGGTATTCGACGCCACTAATTCGAATTGCAGAACGGCCACCGCCCTGACCACCATAACGGCAGTCAGTTCCACCGCAAGAAAGACCGCCCCCGCCGTAACTATTGGTGGTATTTGCGATTGACCCATTAGATCCGCCGGCACCCACCATTACCGTTAGAATTTGGCCGGGTGTAACTGCCAGTGTGGCTGTGGTATATCCACTACCTCCACCAGGAAAGCCGTAAGTCCAGCCACCGAGATATCCGCCACCTCCACCACCGCCCCACATTTTGACTGTAATCGAAGTTACTCCGGCAGGTACTGTATACGTTTGGTCTGCCCCGCTATAGAAGAAAACGGTTGGGTTAAATGTATGGATAGTGTTACTACTTGTATAGGTAATAGTTCCACCGGTGGCGACAGCAGGCCCCGCACAACCTCTCGAAGTTAGATAGCGGACAATGACGATGCCCGAGCCTCCGTCGCCGCCCCCCGTCCAACTGGTGGTTCCACCTCCGCAGCCGCCACCACCGCCGCCCGTGTTGGCTGTACCCGCTGTGCCATGTTGATAACCAGTACCGCCGGCTCCTCCACCGCCGGCACCGCCGGCACCACCGTTGCCATTGACGCCCCCGGCTCCACCGCCTCCTCCGCCGGCGTAAGTAACCGCGGAACCCGATATTGATGATGATACTCCGGCTCCGCCCACACCCCCCGTGTAGTTTATGCGAGTACCACCAACTGCCCCGGCTCCACCGCCACCACCGCCACAGGCATTCGCGTTGCCTATGTTGTAACCGTCTCCGCCAGCATATCCTTGTCCGCTCGTGCCCGCGCGTCCCGTGGCAGTTACCGTCGTGTAGCCGCCACCACCGCCGCCTGAACCACCGGCGGCCGGCGTCCCACCTTGGTATCCTACGCCACCACCACCCCCCAGAGACGTAGTGGAGTCGAAAACGGAATTGCCGCCGGGGCTTCCTGGGCCATATTGCGCATCCCATCCTCCACCGCCACCCCCACCGCCCACCGTGACAGTCTTGTCGCCCGCCGTCAGTGACAAGGTACCGGCGCGCAGCCCCCCGCCTCCTCCGCCACCCTCGGCGGCGTAGGTCGTGCCCCCGCCTCCTCCGCCACCCCCACCGCCAACCACCAGGTAGTCAACATTCATAGCTTGATTCGCTGTAAATGTTCCACTTGTGGTAAAAGTGTGGATAGTGTATTCACCGGAAGTGGTAATAGTTCCACCGGTGGCGCTTGTACTATTAATGCATGTACCGTTATTTCCGTTTCCGGATGAATCGGCAACGATCGCGCCCGATGTCTCATCCATTTTCCACCAGCCACTTTTTGGTATGGCCGAAAGTTTTAATTGGCCTCCCGCTACTTGATAACCCGACGATGCACCCGTATTTATTTTGGTAGTATCGGCGAAGGAGTCGGCAACGCTCTCGGCAAGGACTAAATTAGGGCTATTAAAGAGGGAAACGAGGAACATTAATATACTGATTGTTATACTTTTAAGTAGTTTTTTGAGTAGTTTTTTCATTATCTTATGGTAACCGTCATCATTTGAAACAGATCCTTGTCGTTTTGGACTTTGATGGTTGCACGGTAGGAGAGGTTGTAGGGGTTTTTGGTTGTAAATGAGGTTTTCCATTCTCCGTTGGTTGAGGTTCCGGAGCTTTGCTGAAGAGTATATGTAGTATCCGTGTTGTTGTCCGTATGAAGAACGACGAAGACGGCCTTAATAGGACCCGCATCATTGGCTTTTAAGGTTAAAGTTTGATTGGAGCCCATGGCGGGATCAATCGGATCGAACATTATCCACTCAATAGTTGGAAGTCCCTGCACGCCGCCGTTTATCCTATACATTTGCTTGCCCGTACCTATGGGAGGGGGAGTAGTGGTATATGGAGTCCAAATATTCTTAACCTCTTCCTGGCGGAGATGAAATAGCTTTGAGAAAATCGATTTGAGGGAAACATTGGGGGAGACAGCTATATAGATTCCTGCAGAAATCACAAGGGTAGAGAAGAAGATCAGGACTAGCCAGACAACCAGGGGAAGTTTCGGCAGCCTGTTTTTAAAAGACTTTTTCTCAACAAAATTATTACCCGCACCAGGTGGGTAGGCAGTATCCATATACCACTTTCATTTAATAATAGTATGTAGGGGGAGTCAAGGCTCTTTAGGGGCTTATCTGGATAATCCACCAGTTAAAGGAAACGTCGGTCTCTACCGGGTCGGAAAAACCTACCGTAAAGAATCCGGCTGATTTACTTTTTACATATAATACCTGGTTTAATGTAGATGAAGTTGGGGTTACGTAGACCAGGGTATAATCCGTGATTTTGGGATTGCGGAGGGTCAGTTCACTGGTTCCGGCAGGGATTACGGCGTGCCCGACTGTGGCATTGGTCTGAATTTCTCCGTTGACTATCGAGGCTGCGTCGTTTGTTTGTGAGGATGCAACTACCAAGTCATCGGTTGTGATTGACTTAAACTCCGCCGAGCCGGAAGCGTCAATCGAGGCAGTGGCAGGTTCGGTTCCACCCAGGGAGGGCTTGATGCTCAGCCCGGAAGATTCGATTTTACCTGCCACATAGAGATTTCCGGAAATGGTTACGTCTCCGTTGGTTTCGACCTTAACTTTACCGGCCATAAGCTCGATGGGCGCCATGGCCAAGGATTGGATAGAAAGAGGTGAGGAAAGGGTGTCGATAGAGTTAAGGGTCGATTGGATAACCATATCGGAGCCGATTGTCAGGGTTGAAGCGGCAGAGAGAGAATCCACAGTTGCCCGTTCGGTCACGAACAGGTTTTTAAGGGTCAATTCCTCGCTATTGGCCAAACCGGCGGAGGTCGAAGCGGTATTTACGCTCCAGCCAGCTGCTTGAGACAAGAGTGTCTGGTCGGTTTCGACCTGACGCAGGAGTTTTTGAATATCGTCAAGGGTGGTTGATTTAATGTTATCCGCATACAGAGTACCTGATACGGTAGCTTCATTATTTACCAGCAACTTATCGCTATTAACCGTACCCTCGAAGGAGGCATTTCCCTCGGTATCGAAAGACGCTACAGCCGAGCCTGTTGCATCCTGAATAATAAGCTGACCGAATCCTCCCGTTCCGTCTTCCTCTTTCTGGCCGATTTGAACTTTAATATCGCTGGTATCTGCCAAGGGTGAGATCAGGCCGGTTTCAACACTAGGGGAGACAAGCCCGCTTTTGACTATTAAGTTGTCAACCGTTGCTGTGGTTGCCTTAAGAGTATCGGATGCCAGATATTTTGTTTCTATCGCTCCGGCTTTGATATTGGCGGCGACAAAGTCGGCAAAAGCCTCTAGTCCCGTAACAACCTGCCCCATTTTGTCCCGGAGTTCATAACCCGAAGATATTTGGGTCAGGGAAAAATCCTGCAAGGATACAGTCGGGTCGGGGGTTATTTCGCCGCCGGGGTTAAGAGCTATTTCTTCATCCGGGAGTTGGAAGCCTACCGTTCCGTCGTCGTTGTTGTAATTCGACCAGAGGGCATAGTCGAACCGCGGTGCAGTTAATCTATATGATACAGAAGTAGGTTTTAAGGAATAGATTGATAGGGTATAGTTGTTTTTATCTAGGCTATACCAGGTCTTTGTATTGCCGGAAGGAGTAAGCAGGACAACAATTTTATCCAGGTTATTTCTTAAGTCGGTCGCTTTGGAAAAAAGCCAAAGATCTGAACCCTTATCCAGAGTTTTGAAATCGATTAGGTGGCGGTAGCCTACACCCGGTACATACTCGGCAATATTTGCATTTCCGGCGGTTTCTTCCTTAACTCCAACCATACCGGCCATATATGTTGCATATTTGGTTCCGCCAATATTATAAATAGGGTCTACGGTTCCAACGTTTATCTTTCCGGTCCCATCACCGACGGTGAGCATTACGACTCCGCTTGAGTCCCCGGGCCTTATCGTGACAGCCCCATCGTTAGCAATTCTAAATAGTGGCGTGCTTCCGGCAGATGCAGTAAAGAGATCTCCACCTTTAGTTTGGTTAACGATGAGAGCCGCCTTGCCTAAATTGGCGGTGTTTTCAACCAGCCACGAAGAGGCCGAGAGAGAATTGGTGTCGGTTGTGGGCGAGCTGGTAAGGGTTAAAGATGCGGTCCCGGCGGAATTGCTTAAAGTCCCACCGTCAAGATAAAAAACTCCATCAATTTCCAAATCACTACTTACTAAAACATCTCCTGTTGATAGGGTATGGGTTTCGGGCGAAGTTCCAATATGCAGCGCAGTTGTGGGAGCATCAATGCCAATACCAACGTTGCCGGAGGTATCGATTGTCATCACAGTTCCTCCAAATCCTTCTACGTTGCTAAACTTGAATTTGTCAGAATCCCCATCGTCTTGACCGATGGTCCAAGCCCTAACTCCAGTGTTTTCAAAGACAAGTAGAGCATCACCGTCTGCATTGTTTGCTTCGATGGTCATCTTTGTTTCTGCAGCGGTTGAGTAGAGAGTCAGCAGCGAATCTGGAGCAGTTGTTCCTATGCCGACGTTGCCGGAAGCAAAGATACCGCTATAGTTACTACCGGCGCCGGTCGGGGCATCTACATACAGGCCATAGGCAGTGGTCGCAGTTGTTGCGGCGGTGTTTATTTTCAGTCCGTAGGCTTCGGTTAAGGAAACATTAGTTCCTTCTGCTGGTGGACCTGCGATAGTTAGAGTAGCAGCATCGTCAACCGTTACTGTGGCCGTGTCACCGGCAATTGTGGCTCGGTTAAGCAGGTAAGTGTCCATGAGCGAGGTTACTTGGGTGGTACCTGTTAAGGTGATGGTAGCCGGGGTCCAGGTGATAAATGTCTTGTCAGCTGAAGCGCCGGAGGCAATTGAGGCAGCGGAGCCGGTGAGAGTTAAGCCTCCCGTAGAATCCAGAGAGAAATCGGTATAGTTGACGGCGGAACCGTTTGCATCGTTATATGTCAAACGCAAACTATCACCGGTTGCGTGGTTGATTTCCAAGGCTGCATCCGGAGCTGTCGTTCCTATGCCGACGTTGCCATTTTCTAAAACTCTGAATAGCTCATTAGCCGTAGAAGTTCCAGTAGAATCCTTTTGAATAGCAAAATAACTCGTAGATTCATTTCCGTTAGCATCAATATTTAGAATAATCGTTGAGAAGGAATTAAGAAGGTCTATGTTCGATGCACCAGCGTCTGTAAAGTTGAAGACAAGCTTGGTATAATCATCACCTTGACCGTATATGGTCCCGCTCGGCTGAGGGAGATCAATGTTTGCGTTAGCCGTAATAATTCCGCCAAAGGTTCCTTCATTGGCGGTGAGATTTCCGGTTGAACCTACCACATCAAAATTACTAAGGTTAATGTCTCCAGTTGTACCTATTATATTGTTGGCACCCATATTCAGGGCGTTGACTATCTCGGCAGCCGAGGCATCTATGGCATCGGTAACCCCGTTTGTTATCCCGCCACTGTTGGTAATCAAGATTGCGTTATCTACCAGAGTTGAGCCTGTTCCGGACGTATCTGCGTTATCCAGGACAAGAAGCGCCTCGGTATTGGTATCCGCAGTCTGGGTAGTGACGGCATTGGCGATGGTCACGAAGTTCTGGGCGGTGGCTGACCCGGCATTGTTTACCAGATTCATTGTCCAGGGACTTAAGGCTCCGGTTGCCGTCCAATTCATGGTAGTGATGTATTGACCCAGGGAAGTATGGTCAAGTGTAAGGCTTGCCGTTGGACTCAAAAGGCCCGACCAGGGGACCGTGGAGGCTGCCCCCCCGTCGTCATCGTCGCTACAGATGATGTTTCCAGAAGCATCCGTGGTTAAGGTACCGCCGTTGGTATAACTTGTGTCGCAGTCAAAGCCTGTCAGAACTATGTTACCCGAAGCTCCCTTGGTGATGTTTACGGTAGTCGTAGTTGTTGTATTGCCAATGGTTATGGCTTTGGCATTGGCACTTGTCCCTATATCAATGGCTCCGGTGGTTCCCGAATCCAGGGTTAGGGCATTGGTAGTTGCTGAGGTAATCCCTAAAGCTCCAGTTGAGGTTACATCGTCGGTTTGGAAAGTATCCGCATCGGGGATGATGACGGTTGAGGTTGCATCCAGAGTTAAATTTCCGTCAGAGGTAATGGTGTCTCCGTTAACCGCGAGAGTTCCCGCCGTTACCAGGTTGCCGTTTGCAGCTATACTCCAATCGTCTCCTCCTGTTAAGGCTAGGGTGGTAGCGGCGTTGGAGTTTCCGATGCTGATGGCATCCGCTGCGGTTGCTTCTGTGGCTATCCTCACCGTATCCGTTCCCGAATTGTCGTTTCCACCGATATCGATTGTCTTGACGGTGGCATTATCCCCAAGATTAATTCCTCCCGTGCCCACATCCAGATTCAAAGCCGTTGCCCCGGTTACGTTGCCTATTGTAATTATCTTGGCAGTCGCTCCCGTGCCTACATTAACGGCTCCGCTAGTACCGGAATCCAAAGAGATTGCATTGGTTGTGGCCGAGGTAATGGCGCCTGTTCCCGTAAAGTTCAAAGAATCGATATCAAGGACGCTTCCCTCTACAGATACCTGTCCCAGATTTCCTCCATCATCAATCGTTATCGAGCCCGTAGCGGGGGAGACGTCAAACTCCGAGAAGTCGATTGTGGCCGAGGTACCAAGAATTATGTTGGGCCCGACATTAATCGCGTTGACTATCTGGGCAGCCGAGGCATCTATGGCGTCGGTTATGCCGTCGGTAATTGCTCCGGAGTTTGTTATCAAGATGGCATTATCTACCTTCGTTGAGCCTGTTCCCGAGGTATCTGCGTTATCCAAGAGAAGTAGCGCCTCGGTATTCACATCCGAGGTTTGGGTAGTTACCGCATTGGTGATGGTTACAAAGTTTTGGGCAGTTGCCGAACCGGCGTTGTTTACCAGGTTCATGATCCAGGGGGAGAGAGCACCTGTCGGCGTCCAGTTCATGGTGGTGGTGTATTGACCCAGGGCGGTGTGATTTAGGGTCAAGTTGGCTGACGGATCGGTTAATCCCGACCAGGGTAGAGAAGTAGCCGCACCTCCGCCCGCATCGTCACTACAGGAGACATTGCCTGACCCATCGGTAGTTAGGGCGCCTCCGTTAGAATAACCCGTACAATTAAATCCGGTGAGGACTATATTTCCGGTTGCTCCCTTGGTGAGGTTAATGGTGGTTGTGGTAGTGGTATTACCTATGGTTATGGCTTTGGCATTGGCACTTGTCCCTATATCAATGGCTCCGGTGGTTCCCGAATCCAGGGTTAGGGCATTGGAAGTTGCGGAGGTAACGCTTAAAGCT
>Ga0315295_10004741_pt1 | contig 11609 bp, 4 predicted proteins | sample YL17G14_0_MG_FD_204453 | JGI IMG/M metagenome (GOLD analysis project Ga0315295, IMG submission 204453) | Sediment microbial communities from Yellowstone Lake, YNP, Wyoming, USA - YL17G14_0 | ecosystem: Environmental > Aquatic > Freshwater > Lake > Sediment | place: USA: Wyoming | collected...
CGGTACGACTGCCTCGCAACCCGAGTTTATCCTCAAGGACACCAACGGTAAAACCTGGTGTGTCTTTTTCGACGATGAATGCGCTGATGCCTTTCGCCCCCAAGGTTTTATCGGTTTTTGCCATGACTGTTGTTACTGCAGCGATATCCCCGCTGGTGATAAACTGTTTCGTCCCATTCAACACCCATTCGTCCCCTTCGAGGACTGCTGTGGTTTGTAACGACGCGGCATCTGAGCCTGCGTTTGGTTCGGTGAGCGCCCAGGCTGCAAGAGCCTCACCATGCAGAAGCTTGGGGAGGTATTTTTTCCGTTGCTCCTCGGTTCCTTTTTCATAGATATGACCGACGCCCAGGGAGTTATGCGCCTCGACGGTGAGACCTGTTGACCCGCAGACCCGGGAGATTTCTTCCAAGGCGATCATATAGCATATTTTATCGATGCCTGCACCACCGTATTTCTTTGGTACGGTCATACTCATCAGACCGAGTTTTCCCATTTTTTTGTATAATTCCCAAGGGAAATATTCTTCTTTGTCGATTTTTGAAGCAAGTGGTTTAATTTCTTTTTCAGCAAATTCTCTGACTGTTTTTTTGAATAATTTTTGCGGTTCGGTAAGTTGGAAATCCATGGGTATCCTCATTCCTTTATTTTGATATCACAGTATGTTTCGAAGTAAATAGGTGTTAAATACTTGTGACATGAATTCCAGAATAAAATACCTGAATTTATAGGTATCTGAGCCTCGGAGTGTTTATAATAGAAGTAACAAAAAAAGTGGAGCCTGATCATCGATGGCTATAGCAATTCAAGAAAAAAGTTAATGAGCCACGAAGAAAATGATACTTAACAATCAAGATATTTTATATCTGGTAAATTACATATACCGATATAATGACATTTATTTAGGTTTCAATTTCTATCCTGTAAATGCTACGCACGTGAAATTTTTTTTCTTATAACATATCAAGATACACAATTTTTTTCGAAAAAGAGGCAAAAAGTATTTGAACTTCATTGATCATTTATTTTTGCGTGTGAATAATTAGTAATTACTGTTGAGGGAGAACAAACCGTATGAGGAAAAAAGTTTCGAGGAAAAGTTTTGTTTTTGCTATTGTAGTGTTGTGTGTTGGAACGACATTTGTTTCAACCATCGATAGCGTCTCTTTGAAAAAAAACATGTTGAGCGGTTTTCCATTCGAATTATCGATATCGAATAAAGGCATCGTAAAAAATAAAGATGCAACCGTTCGACCTGATGAAGTGGCACCGAAAACATCGAAAGTAATGCTATCCCAACCACATGCATCATTAGGTGAACGTGGATATTTCTATGCGTATCTCTCTTACGATCCATCAGGGCAATATCAACCAGGATGGATTACTTTCGATTTCGATGGTAATATTGAGTATTTTTCTGATAATTATTGCGGCCCGAATTTTCCTTCATGTGGTGATATAGATGCAGCAGGGCATTGGTATGTTGTCGATTATGCAGGTGGCATCTATCGAATGTATTTCGATGGATCCATTGTTTTTATCGCACCGTGTATCGCATTAAATGGTCTAACCTATGATTCGACAAGTGGAATATGGTACGGTTGTGATACGACGAATCTATACACAATTAACATCACCAACGGTGAAACAAGCCTAGTTGGGTCGATGAGTGCGCCAAATATGATTATTGATATAACCTGCAATCACACAGGCGAAATGTATGGGTACGATATTCTTTTTAGAGGAGAAAGTACTCTATATTCTATTAATAAAACCACAGGACACGCAACACCAATTGGAGGGATGGGACAAGGGTTTTGTTATGATCAAGACTGTTGTTTTGACCGAGATAACAACATTCTTTACATCATCGGATATACCCAAAATGGAACCAGCGGTCTTTATACCTGTGATACATCAACAGGGTTAGTGACCCTTGTCGTTGGTCTAGGGGATTTGGGACTCGATTCGTTAGCGATCCCCTGGACACCATACCAATATGATTATGATGTCGCGATCAACATTATTGTAAAACCGAAAACCGGAAACACCAATGTCATAACTCCTGAGGTAAAAGTAAAGAATAATGGATTCTATAATGATTACTCCATCCCTGTCCAGTGTACTATTTCAAAGAAAATATATACCAATGTATTCACCGAAGAATTTGAGAGTACCTTCCCACCACCAGGATGGGTCGTTCATACTCTCGTCGGAGGCAGTTGGCATCGAAACGATTTCTGGGCAACCCCACGACCAAACCAAGCGGGAACTGAGTATTGTGCTGATGCTGATGTAGAAAAAGAAAATAAATCTCCGATGTCGACCTCTTTGGTCTCCCCGTCATTCGATTTGTCAACGGCCTCTGAAGCAGTCCTCGATTTCGATTCCTATGAAGTTTTGTCCTATTACGACACGGCACAACTTGATATTAGTACCGATGACGGACTCACTTGGACCAACGAATGGCAATGGGCCAACAACTCTATTGTCACGTATAAGCATATTTCCATTAATCTTACTGATTATTGTGGATTCTCCGCTGTCCAAATGCGGTTCACCTACATCGCACCTAGCTTGAGTTATTACTGGGAAGTAGACAATGTTAATGTGAAAACCTACACATGGAATACAGAGTATGTACAAACCGTCTATATAGATATACTTGCGGGAGAATCCGAAAACCTCTTTTTCCCAGATTGGACACCAGCGGATCTGGGTCTTTCCGAGAATACAGACTTTGAATATAAGTGTGAAGCACTAGCGATGATGGTCGGGGACGAAAACCCGACTAATGATTACAAATCAAAGAATTTCACTCTGCAATATGGGTACTTTCATGATGTCGCGATCTCTCAGATTATTTCACCAGTAAGCGGAATAGCAGGAACACAAACACCAGAAGTAGTGCTTAAAAACCATGGTCAGAACGCGGAGAATGCTACCGTGAACATGGTCATCGGGAAACCTATCTCAACCATGTTATTTCAGGAAGTTTTCTCCGGTGGCGTGCCACCCTCAGGATGGAATACCAACTACCCACAGAACTGGATCAGCAGTAGCACAAACTATGCTGGCGGAACCGCACCAGAAGCAAAATTCTCCTGGGAGCCCTCCAGTATCGGTGAGCATCTGCTATGGACCGGGGCGATTGATACCACTGGATACACCGCATTATTCCTGAAATTTAAGGAATACGTCTACGATTTTAATGGTGATTACAACTTGAAGATTGTAACCTCTACTGATGGCGGAGTCACCTGGAGCGATGCGTGGATGCGCACTGGCGGCTCGTATGGTCCAGACACGACTTTAGTTGCTCTGGGAACGGCCAATGGTATCGGATCTCCACAGTTACAGATCGCCTGGGATATGAGCGGTAACAGCTGGGACACTAATAACTGGTACATTGACGATGTCTGGCTCGGTCTTATCGATGTCGTGCAAGAATATAATGAGACGCTCACCGCTTCTCTCAATATGGGGGAAGCCATGAACGTCACCCTCCCAGAATGGACACCCGCTGATGTTCCTTTTGGGACTACGATTGATTATCTTATCCACACATCTGTCTGCATGAATGTTTCCGATGGGAATCCCTTTGATAACACACTTGCGAGATTGATTGCGTTAATCTATGAAGACGATGTTGGAGTCGTTGACATCACGGAACCTTCTTATCCAAAACAATGTTATGTCATCTGGGATAACTATGCCGATGATGGCTTTGGGGTAGGATTATCATCACAACTCGACCTTGTATATCCATTCAATTCACAGTTGGCTGACGACTTTCAATTCACAAACATGATGGGTGTATTAAGTGTTCATTGGTGGGGTGTCTTCTGGAATGGCGGCGGATATCCGAACCCTTGTGAGTTCAATGTCATCTTCTACGCGGATGATGGGTCTGGAAACATGCCCACTGGCGCAGGAATGGATGATCCGACCTCGACAGCACTCGCGGTCTACAACTTCCCCGCAGTCACTGGTGTTTCCTATGGAACCGACAAATACGAATATGATGTCACCATAGACCCGGTCTTCGTCGCAGACGCTGATCAAAAATATTGGGTTGCCATCCAAGCGGTATTCCCCTACTCGACCGCAGGTCAGTGGGGTTGGTCAACGAACGGCAATAACCCTGACCAGATGCATGAATCCATGCAAGGATTCCCGTTGCTCGGCTACCCATACTGGATTGATCCAGGTTACGGTGATGCAGCATTCCAACTCGGCGGATACTATTATTGGCCAGAACACCTGTTCCCGGGAACCTACCCGGTCACTGGGAGAGTGATGAACTTTGGTATCTTTTACAACGAGACTGATTTCGATGTCAACACACAGATCAAAGCACCGAATGGTTCAATCATCTATAACGATACCGTCACTGTTCTTGATGTCCTTGTACCTGGTGCAATCACAGAGGTTACCTTCCAGAACTTGACCATTCCCAACAACCATACATGGGAAGGAATATACAAGCTCACCATGAAGACCATGCTCGCTGGTGATGACAATCCATACAACGATAAAAAGACATTGAACTACTATGTTTGGGTAGTTGATCCACCATATACATGGGCCGATGTAACAGGAACAATGGGGCAAAATGACTGGTATGTAAGCAACGTTATTATCAGACTATATGTTGACGATGATTATATAGTGAATTACACACTTTATAAGATCGATGATGGTGATTGGTGTGTGTATAATTATTACTATCCCATCGATATCAATGAAGACGGAATGCATATCGTATATTTTTACTCAGTTGATTATGCAGGAAATGTCGAAGAAATCAAGATGATTCAAATCAATATCGATCAAATCGTCCCTTCAATTTCTATGTCTGTCGAAAAGACTGGTTTCAGACAATTTACGTTTTCCGCAACAGCCTCTGACGTGACAAGTGGTATATGTTATGTCGGATGTTATATCGATGGTATGCTGCTTGGGAACATCTCTGCACCAGGACCTTACGAATGGAGTTGGACGGGGAAAGGCAACCATACTGTCGTTGGGCTTGCATATGACATGGCAGGGCACTTTGAACAAAATTCCGTTTCCTTCAGCCTCGCTCTCAGCCAAAATCAACATCCGTTCAATCCATTCTTATCCTATGTTCAAAATCTGCTGCAATGGTTGCGAAGTATGCTTATGAAATTGTTAATCAATGGAGACTTACATACTTAAAAAAATCTTAGCTTTTGCTATCATTTTTTTATTCGTGAGTATTAGTGTTGTATCAGTATCAAAAAATCAAATGGTCAACGATATACCCGGATAAGTCACAAGTCTTTAAATTTACGCTTCTGTATGGTCGAAGATTTTTTGTAGGGATACTTGATGTGGATATTGGGTGGTTTTAGAGCGTTTATCTCAACGATTGAAATGATTGTGATGGGGAATGGTTCTTATGACCTGTGACAAGAATGTTCAGAAGGGTACTGGGAAGCTTATCGGGTGGCATGATCCTGATGAGAACCGGCAGTGGATTGTTCAGAATAAACCGCGGGGTTTGGTGGATAAACGGATGTATGTGCAGGAAGCTGTCTCACGGTTTATCCCTAATGGGTCGTTGCTTGCCATGGGTGGGTTTGGACATGTGCGGGTCTCAATGGCGGTTGTCTATGAAATTATCAGGCAACGCAAAAAGCATTTATTGATGGCCGGGAAGACCGCGGTGCATGATCTTGACCTGTTGGTTGGCTCAGGGTGTGTGGATCAAGTGGAGGTTGCGTACTCATTTGGTCATGAGCTGCGCGGGTTGTCTCCTGCGTCTCGACGTGCGGTCGAGACCGGGAAATGCAAGGTCACTGGTGAGATCAGTAATGCAGGGTTTCAATGGCGTTTTCTTGCGGCGATGATGGGACTGCCGTTTATCCCAACGCGGGTGATGCTGGGAACCGATACGTTTACCCATAGCTCTGCGCAGACCATGGTTGATCCGTTCAGCGGGAAACAGGTCTGTCTCCTTCCTGCTTGTTACCCGGATGTCGCAGTGATTCATGTGCCTCGATGTGATCGGTATGGGAACGCGCAGATCGATGGGATAATCGTGGAGGATTTCGAGCTGTCTCGGGCGGCACGTCATCTGATTGTGACCACGGAGAAGATTGTTGAGACCTCAAAGATACGGAAAGAGCCATGGAAGACCGTGATTCCTTTTTATTTGGCTAGTGCTGTGGTGTTGACTCCTTTTGGGTCGCATCCATGTCAGATGCCGTATCAGTATTTCTTTGATGAGGATCATATCGGTGAATGGCTTTCGGAGTCTGCGACAGAGGAAGGTGTACAGCGATATCTTGAGAAATATGTGTATGGGCTGAAGGATTTTTCAGAGTATCTACGGTGTGTCGGTGGGGCGAAGAAGATGCAACAGCTTGCTCGTATCGAGCGGTTCGAGGAGCCGATGACTGCTCCCTGGTTAAAGGTGAAAACTGAGAAAGCCGCGGGGAAAGAGTCCTATTCATCAACCGAGTTGCTCGCCTGTGTCGCGTCGCGAATGCTTCAGGATAACAAGTCTGTGTTTGTTGGGACCGGTCTTCCGATGATTGCGGCGATGCTTGCGCAGCGGACCCATGCGCCGAACCTGCTGTTGTTTTTTGAGGCTGGTGGGATTGGCCCGGAGATGCCGGTGCTTCCGATCTCTGTTGGTGATTCACGGACGTTTTATTCCGCGGTTGCTGCATCCAGTATGCATGATTCTATGGCGATGGCGCAGGCAGGGTACATTGATTATGGGTTCCTTGGTGGTGCACAGATCGATCAGTTTGGGAATTTGAATACGACCGTGATTGGACCGTATGAGCATCCGAAGGTGCGTCTGCCGGGGAGTGGTGGGGCGAACGATGTGGGAACCTTGTGTCATCAGACGATTATTCTGATGCGGCAGGATACGCATCGGTTCCTCGAGAAACTTGATTTTTTGACGACGCCTGGGTATCTCTCCGGGTTTGATTCACGGGAAAAGACTGGGTTGCCGAAAGGAAGTGGGCCGTATCGAGTGATTACTCAACTCGGGGTGTATGGTTTTGATCCTGAATCCAAACAGATGATACTGCTATCGCTGCATCCAGGGGTGACGGTTGAGCAGATTACCGAGAACTCTGGGTTTACGATTCGTGCTGCTGAGCATGTTTCCGTAACAACACCGCCGTCTCAGAAGGAACTACGCATTCTGAAGAAAATCGATCCTGCGGGTATGGTGATTGAGAAATAATTTACTAGCAGAACTGTTTTTATTTTAAACATCTTGATAATATTATTATAGGGGAAGATACTTATAAAATGGTATCGCAGGGGAAAGCTGTGCAAAGATATAATGTAATGCGGAAAGAATTGGTGCTTGGAATCATTTTCTTTTTACTCATAGCTTGTATCGTTCCATCTATTGGGCAAAACGTAGGTGAAAGATCAATCCTGTCTCCTTCAAAAGGGAATATCCTTTATGTTGGTGGGAGTGAGTCCGGGAATTATACAAGGATACAAGATGCTATCAATGATTCGCTTACAGGGGATATTGTCTATGTGTACAATGATTCCTCCCCATATTATGAGCACCTTGTGATACAGAAATCCATTTCTCTGATTGGTGAAGATAAATTCAGTACAGAAATTAACGGTTCCTTGCTTGATTCTTCTCTGGATACGGTGAACATCACGGGGGATTCTGTCGTTATCAATGGATTTCGTATTACCAATAATCACGGGTACTACTATCAGGCAGCGGTGAAGGTCATTGGGGAGTACCTTACGCTATCCGATTGTATAATCCATGACAATGAGTGGATCGGCATCTCTCTGGTTGGCGCATCCTTTTGTGAGATTCTGGATTGTGAGTTGTATGGGAATCTCATGGCTGTCAACCTTGTCAATTCAAGGAGTAATACGATTCAGAATTGTGTGTGTCATGAGAATTCCGATGCGATTACATTGTATCAAGTCTCAGATAACAATCAACTGATTAATTGTACATGCATTCGAAACAGTTTCAGCAGCATTCATATCCAGCAGTCCTCCGAGAACCAGATCACTGGTTGTGTCTGTGAAAATGGGTACGATGGTATTAGCTTGGCCTACGCGCCGAATACGATAATGCGGAATAACACGATGATGAATAATTATGCGAACTTCGGGATCGGTTCATCATCTGTTTCAGATTTTTATTGTGATATCGACACCTCAAATTCCATCAATGGAAAACCGATGTATTACCTCATTGAACAAAGCAACGTTCTGTTTGATGAAACAATGGAGATAGGGTTCCTTGGACTGGTGAGCTGTGATCATATATCCGTGAAGAATTGTGCTTTTAGCAATAATTTTCAGGGCATGGTGATTGCAGGTACTTCAGATTCCTCTATAGAAAATTGTAGTTTTCATAACAACGAAGGCCATGGTATGTACATCATTTCTTCCGTGGATAACATGGTGAAAAACTGTACATTCAGGAATGGCTTTTTTGACGGAATTCTCCTATATAATTCATCGAATACCACCGTAGAGAAATGCTCGTCTTACGGTTCCTCTGCAGGGGTGCGCCTTGAATCTAGTACTCATAACACGTTTTATGGGCAGATAGTTGACCAATGCACGATAGGAATCTTGTTTATATCGTCTAGCAGCAATATCTTGAAAGATAGCAAGTTGTATCATTGCGGGTTAAAGGTAGATGGTCGTAGTCGTGCGGAATATATCAATGATGTTGATACTAGCAACATGGTCAACGGAAAACCGGTCTATTACTGTATAAATGAAACGAATAGAATGATTCCTTCTGATGCTGGTGAAGTGATTCTTGTTAATTGCACAGATTGCACGGTTTCGAATCTTATTCTCAGTGATACAAGCTTAGCTATAGAATTAGCATATTCGAGCTTTAACGTCATCTCTCATAATACGCTATATTCCAACAGTGATGCGGCAATAGATCTGGATGGTTCTGATAATAACAATAATATCATCGAAGAGAATATAATCCAGGAGAATTCCTATGGGATTGATGTCGATTTTTCCGTGGGTAACGTCATCCGAGGGAATATGCTCTTCGATAATGGTCCGGGGTTTTCTTTTGATTCTTCCCAAGAAAATATGATCATAGGCAATACTATTCAAGACTGCTATTACGGGATGTACTTTCTCGATTCTTCTCTCAATACACTTTCTGATAATACCCTGCTCAACACCGGTGTCTTTGGTCTCTACCTCCTTTCCTCTGTTGAGAATGTCCTTAAATCAAACAAGATGATCAACTGCGGTCTTATGGTATACGCGAATACTGTTGCTGAGTACCTCAATGATGTTGACGCCAGCAACACGGTCAACGGGAAACCTTTGTATTACCTCAGGAATCAGAGAGATAGTACCATACCAGAAGACGCTGGTGAAGTCATCCTTGTGAATTCGACTGGTTGCACCATTCAAAATCTTCATCTGGATGCTGGGACGGTCGGGATAACGCTCGCGTATTCCTCTGACAACATGATTCGCGGAAATATCATAAAAAACCAAAGCATGACCGGCATTGATCTGAGTTCCGGGTACAGCGATAACAATTCGATTCAGGGAAACACCATACAGCGGAACGGCTATGGTATCGATATTGAATATTGCACAGGCAGCGCTCTAAAATATAATACCATCAGTTCTAACGATTACGGTGTCCTCTTATACAATGCGGTCGACACGATGATTAAGAGAAATACCATTGTACGTAATTCTCTTGGTATCGACGCGATACAGGCGACTGGAAGTATTCTTCGTTGGAACAACATCTTTCTCAATAATATATACGGGCTCTCTGTGGACGCCTGTTTCGTTTCTGCAGAGAGGAACTGGTGGGGTGCGTTGACTGGTCCAACGATCAATGGGGATGGAAACGGAGACCATCTCAATGCGATACGCAATGCGCAGATTAACTATGTTCCTTGGCATCGTCTTCCGGTTCTCTTCGCTGGGATCCTTCGATTTATCCTTACCGCTAGTCATCAAAAAAATAGTATAGACCATCAATTCATCATACCGGATACAACGTTTTTTGAACCGTATCAAAGCTCCTCTGATAGTCTCGCTATTCATGGGATGAAAAACCTAAGATTTACGCAAGAGCAAACAGTACTGCCTAAGGTGGTTCTGGAACAGAAATTAGAGACGTAATTCTCTTCTCATTTTCTTTAAAAAATAACAACCTTTTTTAATTCTCAAACGATACCTTCTGCAGGGGACTGGGGCCTTTAGAGGTTGATAGTCCTAAGAGGAAGATACCAATGTCACGAAAAGTTTGTATCATCGGAGGAGCAACCACACCATTTGACTACGGCCCAACTGGTTTTGAAAGCATCGAAGGCGGAGCAGCAGAATGCATCAAAGAAACTCAGCAGGACGTCCCAGGATTCTCACTGCGTGACCTTGACCTGATGATCTATTCTCATTTCTCGGTCCATTTCAGCCATCAACTCGCACCAGAATGGATCATTCATGATCATCTTGGACTTGTTGGTCTGCCGCACTACCGAGTCGAAAATGGAGGGAACACCGGAGGCTCCTCGCTTTATGCAGCAGCGCTTGCTATCCTGTCCGGTCATCACGATGTCGTCGGTGTCGTCGGCTGGGAGACGATGGATTCTGTCTCACAGTCGCAAGGCGCCGAGTTCATCGCAATGGCATCAGATATCAGATATGAACTTATGGTCGGAGGCATCTACCCTATTTACTATGCTGCGATGGCGAACAAATGGATGAAGGAGAACCATGTCACTGAGGAAGACGTCGCGACCATCGCTGTCAAAAACAAAAACAATGCGATGGATAACCCCAAGGCACAATGGTACCGTAATGACCATAAGTACATCACGGTTGAGGATGTGATGAACTCCCGGCTCATCTCGTATCCTATTAAGAAACTCGATTGCAGTCTGATGAGTAGAGGTGTCGCGTTTCTCTTGGTCTGCAGCGAAGAATACGCCAAGAAAATCAACCCGGATCAGTATGTCACGGTTGATGGTATGGGATTGTCCAGTTGCACGATCCGTGCAGGGGATCGACTGAATAATCCTGGGTGGAGCGAACGCTATGGTCCTGGATACCCTGGGATGACAGAGTTTGCTGCGTGTCGATACTCCGCGGAACAGGCGTATAAAATGGCAGGCATCAGAGATCCTCTCAAGGACATTGATTTTGGTGAGATCCATGATGCGTTCTCCACCTCAGAGGCGCAAATCTATAAAGCATTGGGACTCGCTAATGAAGACACGATCGTGGAATTCATCCGGGATGAACGGACCAGTATGCATGGTGATATCCCGATGAACCCTGGTGGGGGATTGCTCGGGTATGGTCATCCTGTTGGCGCCACTGGTCTGATGAGTACCATTGAATGCTATTATCAGCTTGCAGGGATGATCCCAAAGAAACATCTGAGTAAAAAAACCGAGGTTTCTAACCCAGAATGTGGGATAGTCAACAGCCATGCGGGGACAGGAACGAGCATTTCAAATTTCATTCTGAGGAGGCATTAGACTATGACGGTTACCGTCGTGATGAAAAATAAAAAAGAGAAATTCGCTGACCCACCCAATTTCACCGAGAAAAAAAACTAC
>Ga0315295_10004743_pt1 | contig 11606 bp, 8 predicted proteins | sample YL17G14_0_MG_FD_204453 | JGI IMG/M metagenome (GOLD analysis project Ga0315295, IMG submission 204453) | Sediment microbial communities from Yellowstone Lake, YNP, Wyoming, USA - YL17G14_0 | ecosystem: Environmental > Aquatic > Freshwater > Lake > Sediment | place: USA: Wyoming | collected...
AAATCGGACCTTCGGAAGTCAATTTGATTAAGAGGCCGATCAAAAACATGACTGGAGCCATGAGGATCAATATGAAAGATCCAATGACGAGGTCGAATATCCTTTTAAAGACTCTATCCCAACCATAGAGGGGTGCTCCTTGAAGGCTCACGATCGGGAGGCCATCCAATTCGTCCATGCCGCCTCTGAGGCGTAAAAATTCATAGGATGCTGGAACCACCTTAATCTCTGACAAATGGCCATTGACTTTTTCAATCAGGCTTTCAAAACAATCATAATCAGTGATTGAAATGGCAACAAAAAAGATGTCCACCTCTTGTTCGTTCAGGATTTCAGTAAGGTCTTCATACACGCCCAGGATAGGAATATTTTGAATCTTCTTGCCAACCTCTTCCTCGTTGCGGGTTAAGAACCCTAAAACCTGAATTCCTAATGCTGGATAGAGCCTGAGCTTCTCTAACACTTTCATGCCGAGCGGGCCTGTCCCTGCAATGAGAGCATATCGTTTATTATGTCCTTTCCGACGAAGCATCTTCAGGGTCTTACGGGCAAAATAACGGACCGAAAGGAGACCCCCGATGCCCAGTATCCAGAAGTAGAAGAAGGCCAATCGAGAAAACTCGAATCTCCTTAAAAGGTAGATGAGGGCGATCAAGATCATCAGGGTCAAGGTCAGGCATTTACCCACATCGAATAATTCTTTATAAAAATAATCAATCCGTCGTGGGCGATATAATTGCATCTTTCTTGAAAGGAGTCCCCACAGGATAAGGAGAGGTATGAGGAATTCGATGTAAGTAAGAAAAGGTGGGGTTCCCAAAATCGGAGGTCTAATAAGTGTGGTGTAAAATCTTAAATCATAAGAGAAGATCCAAGCAAGGGATAGGATGAGCAGGTCCGAAATGAAAAACAGCGACCTAAAGAAATCGGCATGTTTTTTTAGCATCTCAAATTACCCAAAAATTTTTGTTATAGCTTATCTTCTTTTTAAACCATAGCGGAAGAAACTTTTCCATAAATCCGATCCTGTATCCAAGAAATCGAACTGTGGTATCTACCAATGCATAGGGTATCCAGTTCCACTGCTTATTGTCAACTAAGAATCTAAAGATTTCTTTAAAATATTTAATCCCCTCTTTTTCTGAGTTTGCCAGATCTCTGATCCATTGGTTTCTCCTGAAGAAGACGCCGATATCAAAATACCTTTTAAACTGTGTTGTTAAAGGATAGTTGTGAGAATGATAAACAATGGCATTGGGTTGGTAGGCGATCTTGTAACCCCTCATAAGGAGCTTTGCCGCCAAAAACATATCCTCGTTCATGATCGTTTTAATGGGAAACCCACCCATTTCTTTAAAGGCGCTTTTCTTAATGGCCGAGCAGGCATTGGAAAAAAAGAAAGTCTTTACCCCCAATCTGGGTAAATCCTCTATCCCCTTTATCCTCCCCGAAGAAGGGTAATTAAAAAACCTTAAAAACCTCTCGATGGGATTTGCATCTTCTTTGGGAACCTGTCTTCCATAAGAGGCGGCGATGGAGGGATCATCCAAAGGTTCGATTAAGTTTTCAAGGCAATCCCCATCCGTAAAAAGAGCATCCTGAGTCATGAAAACCAGAATATCGCCTGTTGCTCTCGAAGCTGCAAGGTTTCGGGTTCCACCGTGGTCAAAGGTTTTGGCCTCTATCTGGATGATATCAACTCCAAAGGCACCACAAATCTTTAGGGTATTGTCTTGGGATGAAGAGTCAACGACCAATATCTGGGATAGTCTTATGGATTGTTCTTGGAGGATCTTAAAGATCTGCCCCAGGTATTGTCCCCCATTTCTGGTAGGTATGATAACAGAAACCTTTATGTCATCATCCATAGACGAGCTTCTTCAATTTATTCCTTAAAAAACTCCGTTCGAAAACAGGAGTCATTATTTTTCTTAAGTCCTTGCTATCCACCTTTGCTCCTCTTAAATTCATCTTTCTTTTCTTTAGCATCACTGGAAGCATTCTCATTGCATCAATCTTCGCCTTAAAATAAATAGGCAGATGCCTATGTTTTATGACAAAGAATATGAACTCCGAGACCATTCCTAATATAAACGCAGGTAAGCATCTCAGAAACAAAGAAAGTGGGATGTTTTTAATCCTCACAAATTCACTATTTCTTAACGTGTAATATACCGCCATAGGGCTCATTTTGCCTATGCTCGATCTAACCTTATGATAAACAATGGCAGTTGGGACAAACAATACCTTCCAGCCATGTAATTGCGCTCGGAGGTTTAAATCCGTGTCTTCATGGATCAAAAAAAAGTCTTCGTCCAAAAAGCCAATTTCCTCTATCATCTTTCGCTTGTACAGGGCCGCCCCCGCGCAAGCACCGAAGATATAATCTCTTTCTTTACACGAAAGATTCCTCTTGCCTTCATCCCTTTTAAAACCTCTTAATGCAGTTGAAAATCCGTCCCCCGCACTATCTATAATGTCAGTGCCGTGAACGACAAGTTTGGAGGCACATATTCCCACCTCCGGATCGTTATCCATGTTCATAACAAGCTCTTCAAGCCATTTTTTGTCGGGCTCTGTGTCGCTGTTTAAAAGTGCTATATACTCGCCATGAGCATGCTTTAATCCTTCCGATGCACCTCCTGCAAAGCCTAAGTTTTTATCAAGAGCAATGAATCTGATAACAGAAGCTAAAGGAGTTTCTTCTGAATAATTCCGGATTTTATCTAAGGAGCCATCCGAAGAATCATTGTCTATTAATATGATTTCAAATTCTTTGAATAACTGCCCTTCTAATGCCCTTAAGCAATCTATAATATACTCCCTTCCATTGTAATTGACAATAATGAGGCTTGCTTGGGGCATATCTTGTCTCCAGGTTGAGAGTGGGGAGGAAGCGCTGAATCCAGAAATGAAAGAGCAGAATCGGAATCCTCAGCTCCCTCCAGCCTTCCGTAACCATTGGACATATCGCTCAACCCCCTGTCTCAGGGCCGTTCGGGGTTGCCAACCAGTCTCTTCCATCAATCTCTTCGCAGAGAGAACATTTATGGGAACGTCGAAACCTCTTGAGGGCTTGAAGGTCAGTTTGGGTCTCTTCCCAAAGATCTCCCCAAGCATCTCAATGATCTCAAGAATGGAATGGCTTTCACCTGTGGAGATGTTAAAGACCTCATAAGGGCCTTGATACTCCGGCAGTTTGAGAATCCCTGAAATCAGATCACTAATGTAAAGGTGGTCTCTCTGAACGGTCCCGTCACCCCAGATCTCAATCGGTTCTTCACGGAGTATTCGGTCGGCAAAAACACCGATGAGACCTTGATTGATATTCAATTTTTGACCTTCTCCGTAAACATTGGAAGGCCTGAGGATCCTGCAATCGATTCCATAGAGATGTCCGTATAAGAGGACGTATTTTTCGGTGCTGAGCTTTGTAATTCCGTAAGAGCAGATGGGGTTTGTGGGATGGTCTTCTGTGATGGGATTGTTTTGAGGAATCCCATATACTGTCCCACCGGAGGAGATAAAGATAAGCCGCTTAATGGAGGTGTGATAGAGTTGTGATATCCATCGGACCGAGGAGACGATATTACTCTGGACATCATAACACGGATCTTGCATAGAGGTTCCTGGAACCGTAGTATGGATCAGATGAAAACAGATCTCCCCTCCTGATAAAGCATCCAGAACGTCTTGGGATTTTTCTGCATCGCCTTCGACCACCTCCACATAGTGTTCGATATCCTTAATGAGTTCACGGGAGGTGTAAAGCTTGTCGAAAATCCGTACTCGAAATCCTTCCTGAACCATAGCTCTTGAGAGATGACTCCCGATGAAGCCAAGGCCTCCCAGAATGACTACCAATGGTTTTTGAGTAGAATTCATATCCAAAGCCTCAAGAGGTAATATTAAAGAGATAAATAAACTTCTTTTATATACCTTTTACAGCTGGATTTGTCAATTTAGGAGGTAATGCTTCGTTTTCTCCAGCAGTATCCATCGGCTCGTTTGGTGAGAGGGGCAAAACGGAAGGCCATCGCAAAGGCACTGAGGGGGTCCTATGTGGGGGACAAACCGATAGTTTACTGCGGAGGAGATCGTTAAGGCGGCCCAGAGTTCAGTGGCCGTGGTGAGTCCAGCAAAAGAGATCATTGTTCAGGGGAAGATTGCCACCTTGTTGCATCTTCAACAGAGGCTGGAGGAATTGAATAAACTTCTGACCGATTTATGCAAAGCGACGAGGGTAGAAGATTTAAAGATCCTCCAATCGATCAAGGGAGTAGATACGAATATCGCTGTACCCTTTCTTGCGGAAGTGGGGGAGGTGAAGAACTTTATTTCTTCTAAGAAACTGATTGCCTTTGCGGGATTGGATCCTTCAATCCATCAATCAGGGAAGTTTTTGGGTGTCAGCAAACTATCGAAACGAGGCAATCGGCATTTAAGAAGAGCGATTTATCTTATGACGACTTCTGTGGTGTCTCAAAATGTTTTCTTTAAAGCCTATTTCCTGAGGAGAAAGAAGCAAGGAAGGACTTCCTCCCCAAAAAGCCTTATTTGCTGTAGCTCATAAACTTATTCTATTAATCTTTGCAATGCTTTCTCAGCGAACATATTTCGAGGTGAAGGAGGCTATATAAAAATAGTTGACTGAAATAGTTGCCGGGGTCTTGTAACAGATAGTATAGATTTCAACCGCAATCGGCAATTTCGATGAAACACAGTTGATGTTTTTCGCTAAAATTGCTTGACAGTAACCGTCCTTCTTGGTAAAAATTTATCAAGATTGGCTTACCAGATAAAGCCGAACAGTCTCCGGAAAAAGGGGCGAAAGCCACAGGTCTTCCCGTGACAGGCTCCATCATTAATATTTACGGATAATAAAGGAATATTCGCTTTTAATAAGGCAGCATATGATAAAAGCTAAGGACTCGGAGATTCACAACGTACGACAGCAACTGAACCAGATCCTTCACTCCCGCTCCTGGCGCGCAACGGCGCCGCTGCGCAAGGTAGTAGCGACCATCCGGCGAGGAGTCCATTGGCTTCTCTCGAAGCGTCGCATGTCGTTCCTGAGAAGAGTTGCTGAACACCTGCGCATCCGGCGTGAGGTTGTTCTCTGGTCGGGCCTTCGTCAGATCCGCCGCAGCTCGCTGTTTGATGCCGAGTACTACCTTGCCAGCAACCCTGATGTGAGGAATGCCGGTGTGGATCCGGCAGAGCACTATTTGATTCATGGGTGGAGAGAACGCCGAGACCCCTCCGCCGCGTTCAGCACATCGCAGTATCTGTTCGACAACCCTGATGTTGCCCGGGCTGGAGTCAACCCATTGGTTCACTACCTGCGGCACGGTCTTCGAGAAGGGCGTCCAATAGGCCCAAAGACGAGGGCCCTTCGGGTCACGTCAAGTCCGGCGCTTGTGCACTCAGTTTCTGGATCCGGACAAGAGAAGGCTTCCAATCCGGCAATTGACGCGGAGGTGAGGGCCATCAGGGAGTCTGGCCTCTTTGACGAGGCCTACTACCTTTCCATGTACGCGGACCTGCAGCCGGCACCACGAGACGTGATCAGACACTACTGCAAGTACGGTTGGCGTGAAGGAAGAAACCCTTCTGATGATTTCGACACTCAGTTCTATCTCGCAACGTACAGCGATATTCGCAATGCGGATCTCAACCCCTTCGCCCACTATGTGGTGGCAGGCGCGTCGGAATTGAGGCACGCCATGCCCGACTCGTCCACACGCCATGAGAACGACATCTGGTTCGGCGTTGTGGATACCGACATCAAGCTCATCGCGTTCTATGCATCGCCCGACTGGGCAGCTGTGCGCAGCGGAAGGCCGATGTTCAGAGGCCACCGGCAGCCACTTCTCCCTCACGACGAATTGGGTTTCTATGACCCGTTCGATTGGCGGGTGCTCAGGCGTCAGGCGCAGATGGCGAAGCGCCATGGCATCTACGGCTTCAGTTTTCAACTCAGCATTGGCGCTGATGGCTGTGGATCAGCTCAGCTGGTTGAGAACTTTCTCGACCATAACGACATTGACTTCCGCTTCTGTGTGCGTGCAGAGCTGTCCTCGGAAGATACCCTCGAGCCTCTTGTCGCTCTCCTTGTGCGAGCCGTGTCGGACCGCAGGTACATCCGTATCGTCAACCGGCCGGTGATTCTGGTCGCCATGCCTGGCGAAAAGCGCCATGGGGCTAACCTCCTAAGCCACCTGAGGAGGCAGCTTGCTGAACAGGGCGTCGGCAGCCCCTTCCTGATCGCCCAGTGGGAGCCCGCTAGCGAGGACAGTTCGGGCGCGTCCGTAGCGAACCTGTGCGATGCGGCCCTCGATCTACCAGGTGCCCCGGTACCTGGCGAGACAGGAGGCTTCTTGCCGCTGGACAAGGACGGAGTCAACGTCGTTCCCTACCGTGTCGTGGCCTCGCACGGCGTCGCTCGGGCACAAAAGGCGCAAGTGTCGCCCTACCCGCTCTATCACGCCGTCACGCTTGGGCGCGATAACACCGCCCAACGGCCAGAGCGCCCCCTCGTGTACACGCGCTTTCATGTGAGAGACTACAGCCGATGGCTGGACGCAGCCATTGCCGGAGCGAGGGCTGCCCATCCAGAAGATCGTCGCTTCGTGTTCGTGAATGGGTGGAACGCCTGGAATGACGGTCTCTTCCTTGAGCCCGATAGGCAGGGAGGCTTTAGTCGTCTCAACGAGACAACCCGCGCACTCTTGCGCATCGCCTCGGGGACGGCGATGCCAAAGGTTTCGGTGATTGTGCCGAACTACAATCACGAGCCGTTCCTGCGTCGTCGGCTGGACAGCATCTACGGGCAGACTTACAAGAACATCGAGGTCATTATGCTGGACGATTGCTCGTCTGATCAGAGTCGGTCCCTGATGGACCAGTATGCCGCGGCCTACCCTGATATCACCCGTACGCTGTACAACGATGAGAACTCTGGCAGCGCCTTTCGCCAGTGGGCAAAAGGAATCAAAGCGGCCACAGGTGATCTTGTCTGGATTGCAGAGAGCGACGATTACTGCGACGAGCGCTTTCTTGAGGTACTCGTCCGTTGTTTTGAGGACGAGGCCGTTCTGCTCGCCTACTCGAAGTCCGTCTTCGTGGACAGAAACGAAGTCCCCATACGGGACGACTTTCAGAGCTACCTGAGCGATCTGGAGTGTGCAAGCAAATGGAACGCGTCGTATGTGGAGACGGCGCACAATGAAGTCAGGAGAGCCCTGGGCATAAAGAACACGATCCCCAACGCAAGCGGCGTTCTCTTTAAGCGTCCGATCGACATGCCCCTGCTGGAAGACCAAACGTGGCTGTCGATGACTGTCGCGGGCGATTGGGTCTTCTATCTTCATATCATTCGGGGCGGGAAGATCGCTTACAACACCGGGACAACGAACTTCTTCCGACGATACGAGGGCAGCGCGGCCGAGGTCACCTATAAAAAAAGCGTTTTCTATAGGGAAGTGGGGATGGCAAGCCGAACGGTCGCCGCGTTGTACAACGTGCCTCTGGCAGTTCTTGAGCAATGCCGAAGAGGCTATCAGACAGTCTACGAGAACAAGGTGGGCAGGAGCGATGAGGAGTTCGCGCTCTGGTACGACTACCAGTCTGTTCTCCAGGCCCGTGAAAGCCGGTTGCCAAACGTCATGGTCTCGACAATGGGGTTCTTCCCCGGCGGAGCCGAGATCCTCCCCATCAGGTTGGCGAACGAATTCAAGCGTCAAGGTCTTTCAGTGCTGTTGCTGAACGCAGGCTTGAATCCGCGAGAAGATGGGATTCGCCGGATGCTGCGGAATGACGTGCCAGTCATCGAGACTTCGAGTGTTGAGGATGTGAAGGCGATCATCCATGAATTTGGCGTGGAAGTTCTGAACACGCACCAGTGGCACATTCAGAAGTATCCTCTACAGTGTCCGGATGTCTTTGACGAACTGCATACGCATGTCGCCTCCCTTCATGGGATGATTGAACATGGAGACGCCTTCGGGGTCACCGCGGAGAAACTCCGCAAGACAGACCGGAGCGTGACAACCTGGGTCTATACCGCGGAAAAGAATCTCGTCCCATTTTCCAGCGCAGGGCTCTATGACAAGTCTTCATCCCGCTTCGTCAAGATCCCTAACGGAATGCAGCCCCCTCATGTCGTGCCGATACCGCGCGCGGACATGGGGATTCCGGAGAATGCCTTCGCGCTCTGCAACGTCAGTCGCGCCATACCCGACAAAGGATGGGCAGAGACGATTCGCGTGGTCGAAAGAGCGCGAGTGCTGTCCGGCCGCGACATTCGCCTCATTCTCGTAGGTAACGGGCCGGTCTATGATGAGTACTGCCGTGTCGGCACTCCCGATTTTGTCTGCCTGGTGGGCTTCAGTGAGAACTCGGTTGGCCACTATGCAGCGGCGGATATGGGTATCATGCTGACCAAATTCAAGTCCGAAAGCTTTCCTCTGACTGTTGTTGATTGTCTCTTTGCTGGGAAACCCTACATTGCCTCTGATGTAGGGGATATCAGGAACATGCTGACGACAGTGGGCGGCGTCGCTGGTGAAGTGATCGGGTTGGAAAATTGGGAGATTCCGATCGAACGTGCGGCGCAAGTTGTCGCGGCTTTCGCGACTGACAAGCAAAAGTACCTAAGGGCCTTGGCATTGGTGCAGGACGCAGCACATCGCTACCGAATTGACGTTGTGGCGTCCCAGTATGTTCGTCTTTTCCGCGACAGCCGTGGCCATCAACGACGGTTCGGGTCCAGCGGACGCTGCGGCGCGCACGGCCACGTCGCTGGCCAAGCACGCCGACTTCCTGCGTGAGCGCACTCCTGCCGTGCCCTTCCGGTACAGGGCGCTGTACCAGGAACTGAAGAAGCACGATTACATTACGCCAGAAGTCTGCCAACCTTGGTGAACTCCACGCAACCTCGCCAGCGTTTCCCAGGCTCCCGCGCGCCGGTCTCACACGAACCGCTCGGTGCTGTAACGGAAGACGCCTCGCACATCTATGTTCCCTCCAAAAGGACCTCCAAAAATATGAAGGGTGCTGGTCGCGGTAGGGATGCCAGTTGCCCGGCACCCCCCGCACAGATCCGTACGTGAGAGACTAACCAAATCAGAAGATGTGGAAACTGATTTTAATTGAAAGTTCTTCCGCCGGAGCCCAGATCGAGGACAAGAGAACCTGGGGCCAATTCTGCCAAAAGCTCGTGGAAAAAAAGATGGGACCGTTTTTCCAAAGGATCATGATGATAGTCTTCAAGATAGTAAATCTTTTTTGGCATCATCGACGACCATGGGTCAAATGCTAAGATCCCCATTTGAACATCAATATCAGGGACCCATATCTCTTTCTCAGGGAATAGAGGAATCAATATATATATAACGATCTTTTATTAATTCCGCTATTCTGCTCTTGCTCCAATGCCTACGAAACCGCATTCCTCGGCCATCTTCTTCGATAGATTCTTAACATCATAATGCTCCAGAATTGTCGATCTTGCCGCCTGGGAAATACGGTGATGAATTTCTCGTGCTGTAAGGACCTTCTCAATACATTCGGCCAAAGCCTTCGGGTCATCGGAAGGCACAAGAAACCCATTCTTGTTATCTTGAATGGCCTCCGGGATTCCGCCAATCCTCGTTCCGATGACAATCAACCCCCTCGCCATCCCATCAAGGATCACAGAGGGCACGCCGTCATGATCGCCGCTTTCTGCAATGACAGAGGGTTGAACGAGAATTCTGTGCGGTTTGAGAAGTGAAAGATAGTCATCGTAGCTCTTGCCACCTAAAAAGGTCACCGTCTTCTCCAAGCCAGCCTCCCTAACGGCTGCCTGGAGGTGGGGAAGTTCCGGTCCATTTCCAACGATGAGGCATGGCAGGGGATAACCCTTCTTTTTGAGAATTTCGCAGGCTTCGATGAGGATATGAACTCCCTTCTTGGGAATCAATCTCCCAACCGTAAGCAGTTCGACGGGTTGTCTGACTCCGTCTATTGGGATTGCTTCGGTGAGCGATGTTCCAAAAGGGATAAGGGCAACCTTTTCAGGAAGGACACCCATCAGTTCCCCTACTTCCTGGATGCAGTGCCTGGTATGGACAATCACCTTCTCTAACCTCTCTTTTTTCAATCTGAAAAAACGGGAGGGAATACCTTTTGGAACGTCAATATAATAGGTAGCCGTCTGGGGAATGTCGAAGATCATAGAAAAAAAAAGGCCATAATTGGTGGGGATGGTCAGCCCATAGGTATGGATCCTTTTCGGTATCTGGCCTTTCGATAAGAGGTAAAGGGCGAGGCCATTGAGGGGATTGAAGGGCGAAAGAAATCCTTTCAACGACCAGATCTCTTCCCCCTCCTCCCTTGCCGCATCTTCAATTTTGAGACAAGCCTCCAGAAGCTTTCTGGGCCGAGTAAAGGCGAGGAGGAAAAACCCCTTGGCCGTAGCGATGCAGAGTCTTTCCGGAACGGGAAGGTATTTAATCCTTTGATCGAGCGGCTCCATGTAATGGGCCCGGTATTTCAATTCACCACTTAGAACAGACACAACCTCGCTGGGCACAAGTTGGTTCAGATGTAGCACCTGTTGAAAAATGAAGTGGTGGGATAGGTCAGGATAGATAGGAATGATAAGCCAGGTCTTCTCTGTCCTGATGAATTCCTTGTCCTTATGCCGTAGCCTGCTGATCAGTGGAAGGAGATTCCTGACAATCTTCATAAGAGGGTAAAGAATGCTGGACAAGAGGACGAAGCTAAATTGCCCAAGAAAAATGGATGCAGCTCTTTTTTCTAAAATCTCGCCGCCTTCTCCACATACGGAGATGGGGGAGGCACCGGAAAGAAAGGCAAGACCTGCCATTTTCAAAAAACTCTTACGCCATACGTTATGGTAAATAGGAACAACTCCGGACTTCTTCAAGTAGGAGAGAGGGAATCTTAACAAAAGGCGATAACCCATTCTCAATCCCTCCGGGGGTGGGTCGATTCTCTGTTCGTCTCTCCTCAAAAGGAGTGTGACGGACGAGCTGGGATGATCCAACTGGACCCTCTTTGCAAGTTCAAGACGGACATTCAGTGGACCGACAGGAAATATGAGGATTTCTTTGTTGTCATTCTTCATTTTTACTGGAACCATTTCCGGATCTCTTGAATCGTGGCCTTCCCCTTCGAAAAAATCAGTCGCCGCTTTCTTAACATCCGAGGGATGAGAACGAGCCTTAGAAATACGTAAAAAAAGGCACCGGGACATTCCCTGAACATACGTCGAAAGGCAAAGAGCGTTCCCTTCATGATGGGGCTGAAATCCCTCACGATGTCCTGAAGACGATCATTCTTCATCATCATGAAGAATCGGTTCATCACCAAACCGGCCATGATCTTTGGCTCCAGGACCCCTTTCGTTCCTTCACGGACGTGGTAGGCGATGGCCGAAGGTTGGTAGTAACACATCCATCCATAAAGATTAGCACGCCAGTCCAGGTCCACATCTTCGAAGTAAGCGAAAAAGTCCTCGTCGAAATATTCCCCTTGATAAGCAATCTCCTCCAGCATCCGGCGTCGATAAAGAGCGCAGCAGGCGGGTGCCCCCCACC
>Ga0315295_10004744_pt1 | contig 11605 bp, 10 predicted proteins | sample YL17G14_0_MG_FD_204453 | JGI IMG/M metagenome (GOLD analysis project Ga0315295, IMG submission 204453) | Sediment microbial communities from Yellowstone Lake, YNP, Wyoming, USA - YL17G14_0 | ecosystem: Environmental > Aquatic > Freshwater > Lake > Sediment | place: USA: Wyoming | collected...
GGCCGGGCGCATCCTCGCCAACTTCCCCGAGAAGCTGAAGCCGGAGCAGCGCGTCCCGGACTTCCTGGCGCAGCTCGGCGAGATGGCCAAGACGCCCGAGGCCAACATCATCAAGCTGCCCAACGTCTCGGCATCCGTCCCGCAGCTCAAGGAGGCCATCGCCGAGCTCCGGGCACATGGCTACGACGTGCCGGAGTACCCGGAGGTCCCGAAGGACGACGCCGAGAAGGCCCTGCAGGCGCGCTACGCGAAGTGCCTGGGAAGCGCGGTCAACCCGGTGCTCCGCGAGGGAAACTCGGACCGCCGCTCGCCGCCGGCGGTGAAGAACTTCTCGAAGAAGCACCCGCACAAGCTGGGCGCCTGGAAGCCGGACTCGAAGGCCCACGTCGCCCACATGACCGAGGGAGATTTCTACGGCAACGAGACCTCCACCACGATCGAGAAGGCCACCGACTACCGCATCGAGTTCGTCGACTCGGCCGGAAGGGCGACCGTCCTCAAGAAGAAGGCCTCGCTCCTGGCCGGCGAGATCATCGACACCACCAGGATGAGCGTCAAGGCGCTGCGGAAGTTCTACGCGGACCAGATCGAGGACGCCAAGGCGAACGGCGTGCTGCTCTCGCTGCACCTCAAGGCCACCATGATGAAGGTCTCCGACCCCGTCATGTTCGGCCACGCCGTCACCGTCTTCTTCAAGGACGTCTTCGAGAAGCACGCGGCCGCGCTGAAGCAGGCCGGCGTCAACCCGAACATGGGACTGGGCGACCTCTACAAGAAGATCCAGGCGCTGCCCGCCGACAAGCGGGCCGAGATCGAGTCCGACATCAAGGCCGTCTACGCCTCCCGGCCGGTGCTCGCCATGGTCGACTCGGACAAGGGCATCACCAACCTGCACGTCCCGAGCGACATCATCGTGGACGCGTCGATGCCGGTGGTGGTCCGCGAGTCGGGCTCGATGTGGGGCCCGGACGGCAAGCTGGCCGCGACCAAGGCCATGATCCCGGACCGCTGCTACGCCACCATGTACCGGGAGATCATGGACGACTGCCGGAAGAACGGCGCGTTCAACCCGGCCACCATGGGTAGCGTGCCCAACGTCGGCCTCATGGCCCAGCAGGCCGAGGAGTACGGCTCGCACGACAAGACCTTCTTCGCCCCGGGCCCGGGCGTGATCCGCGTCGTCGACGACGCCAGCGGCGCCACGCTCCTCGAGCAGAAGGTCGAGGAGGGCGACATCTTCCGCATGTGCCAGGTGAAGGACATCCCCATCCGCGACTGGGTGAAGCTGGCGGTGAAGCGCGCCCGCGCCACCGGCTGGCCGGCGATCTTCTGGCTGGACCGGAACCGCGCCCACGACCGGCAGGTCATCGCCAAGGTGGAGAGGTACCTGAAGGAGCACGACACGAACGGCCTGGAGATCAAGATCCTGGCCCCGGTCGAGGCCATGAAGGCCACGCTGGAGCGGGTCCGCAAGGGGCAGGACGTCATCTCGGTCACCGGCAACGTGCTCCGCGACTACCTGACCGACCTCTTCCCCATCCTGGAGATCGGCACCTCGGCCAAGATGCTCTCCATCGTGCCGTTGCTGGCCGGTGGCGGGCTCTTCGAGACCGGCGCGGGCGGCTCCGCTCCCAAACACGTGCAGCAGTTCCAGAAGGAGGGCTACCTCCGCTGGGACTCGCTGGGCGAGTTCTCGGCGCTGGGCGCGTCGCTCGAGCACATCGCCGCGGCGACGAAGAATGCCAAGGCGGCCGTGCTCTCCGACACGCTCGACGCGGCCATCGCCAAGTTCCTCGACAACAACAAGTCGCCGGCCCGCAAGGTCGGCGAGATCGACAACCGCGGCAGCCACTTCTACCTGGCCATGTACTGGGCCGAGGCCCTCGCCGCCCAGGACAGGGACCCCGAGCTGAAGGCCAGGTTCGCCAAGGTGGCCAGGCAGCTCCAGGAGAGCGAGGCGAAGATCAATGCAGAGCTGATCGGCGCCCAGGGCAAGCCCGTGGACCTGGGCGGTTACTACCAGCCGGACCGGGCGAAGACGGGAAGGGCCATGCGTCCCAGCCCGACCCTCAACGCCATCATCGATGGTATCGCGTAGCGCGTAGACCCCGTTCCCACACACCCAAGGAGACGACCATGGCAAGGAAGAAGATCGCGTTGATCGGCGGCGGGCAGATCGGTGGCGTGCTGGCCCAGCTCTGCGCGCAGCGCGAGCTCGGCGACGTGGTGCTGTTCGACATCGTGGAGGGGCTGCCCCAGGGCAAGATGCTCGACATCGCCGAGGCCGCCCCGGTCGACGGCTTCGACGCGAGCATGAAGGGCACCAACAGCTACGCGGACATCGCCGGCGCCGACGTGTGCATCGTCACCGCCGGCCTGCCCCGCAAGCCGGGCATGAGCCGCGACGACCTCATCGCCACCAACTCGAAGATCATGAGCAGCGTGGCCGAGGGCATCAAGCAGTACGCCCCGAACTCGTTCGTCATCGTCATCTCCAACCCGCTCGACGCGATGGTGACGCTCTGCCAGCGCATCACCGGCTTCCCTCACCACCGCGTCGTCGGCCAGGCCGGCGTGCTCGACTCGGCCCGCTTCGCCGCCTTCATCGCCTGGGAGCTGGGCGTCTCGGTGCGCGACGTCTCGGCGGTGACGCTGGGCGGCCACGGCGACGACATGGTCCCGCTGGTCCGCTACACCTCGGTGTGCGGCATCCCGGTCATGGAGCTGCTCGAGAAGAAGTACGGCGGCGCGGCCGTGGCCAAGGAGGTCATGGACGCCATGGTCAAGCGGACCCGCGGCGCCGGCGGCGAGGTGGTGGCGCTGCTCAAGACCGGCTCGGCCTTCTACTCCCCCGCCTCGTCGGCCATCGCCATGGCCGAGTCGTTCCTCAAGGACTCGAAGCGCGTGCTCCCGACCTGCGTCTACCTGAACGGCGAGTTCGGCGTGAAGGGGCTCTACGTCGGCGTGCCCGTGGTCATCGGGGCCGGCGGCGCCGAGCGCATCCTCGAGCTCAAGCTCAACGCCGAGGAGCAGGCCATGATGGACAAGTCGGTGAAGGCCGTGACGGACCTGGTCGCGATCCTGAAGTAGTCAGGAGGACGACCCCGCAGCATGGAGGCCCCGGCCGCGCTGGCGACCGGGGCCTCCTCGCGTTCGCGTGCCTTCGTGATCCCGGAGAGGGTTCCTCGGAATGGTTCTTGCGCCGGCTGAAGCCGGCGCTGCTAGACCCAGGCGTTGTTCATCACCTCGCCGAGACCGCCGGCGCCGGGCACGATGTAGTCGTGATCGTTCAGCCCCTTCTCGTCGTCCCAGTACGTCCCGGGGACGGTGCCCTGGACCTTGTCGGGGGAGAGGCCGCGGTCGAGCCGCACCGCGTAGACCACCATCTCCGGGTGGTCCTTGCTCATGCGGCGCAGGTATTCGGGGGTCACGATGAGGTGGAGCGCGATGATCTTGCGAGGCTTGCCCGGCACCTTCTTCTTGTAGGTGTCGAGGGCGACGGAGAGGGACGAGCCGGTGGCGCCCATGGGATCGGGGAAGAGCAGGAAGGCCCCCTCCACGTCGCCGCCGATCTTCATGCCGCCGATGCCTGCGCCCACCACGTGGTCGGCCGCACCGAGCATCCGGCTCATGATGATGTGGTCCTGCCGCACCAGCCTCGGCTCCAGCACGGTGTTGAGCAGGTCGTAGACGGTGTGTGAAGGCACGGCGCCGGCCCGGGCGATGTTCACCGTCACCGCGCGGGTGGCCGGCTCGAGGATCTGGCCGCGCCAGACGCCCTCGGGCGTGTGGTCGATCATCCGGGTGGGGACCTCGACCAGCTTGCGCGGGAACTCGGCGTTCAGGACCACGCGGGACAGGCCGCGGTAGATGTCCACCATCAGGTTGTTCACCGCCGGCTGCTCGGTCTCCTTGGCGGCCAGCTTGGCGAGCAGGTCGAGCAGGAGGGGATCGGCCAGCAGGTGGACGTTTCCGCCGTAGCGGTGCTCGATCTCGGGAACGCGGAAGGGCACTTCGTCGTAGAGGTGGTCGCGCACGGGCGAACTCTGCCCCGGGTGGGCGGGGGGCGCAAGGCGCCCGCCAGGGGCCTGCTCAGCCCGCCTTCCGCGCCCGCTCGGCCCGCATCCTCGCCATCCGCTTCGCCCCCGACCGTCGCAGGAGCGGAAGGATCCAGAGGAGCAGCCGCGGGAAGGCCGCGGCGATCCGGGCCGCGATCCCGCCCCCGGCCGGCACCAGCACCTCGGGTGCGCCGCTCCGGAGCGCCGCCAGCACCGCTCGCCCCACCGCGTCGGGATGCAGCGGGGCGCTGGCGAAGGAGAGCGATGCCTCGTCGTGGAGGAGCTCGGCCTCGAGCTGGGCGGTGTCCACCGAGTCGGGGGTGACGAGCGACACCGCCACGCCGCTGCCGGCCAGCTCCGCGCGGAGCGACAGCGAGAACTGGCGCAGGCCGGCCTTGCTGGCGGCGTAGGCGGCCTCGAAGGGCATGGGGACGAGCCCGCCCAGCGAGGCCACGTGGACGATGGCGCCGCGGCGGGCCCGGAGCGCCGGGAGCGCGGCCCGGCAGCCCAGCATGGCGCCCAGGAGGTTCGTCTCGAGGAGCGCTCGCAGCCGGTCCGGCGGGATGGCCTCGAGCGGTCCGGGGTCGACGACACCTGCGTTGTGGACCAGCACGTCGAGGGCGCCCAGGTCGCGGACCACGGTGGCGATCGCCCGATCCCACGCCCCTGCGTCCCGGACGTCGAGTGGAACCACGGCGGCCGGAGCGAGCCCCTCTCCCAGGTCCACCGCCCGCAGCGCCGCCTCGCTCCGTCCGGCGAGGACCACGCGCGCGCCGGCCCCGGCCAGCGCGCGGGCGACCGCCCGGCCGATCCCGCCCGCCGCGCCGGTGACGAGGACCACCTTTCCCTGGAGCGATCCGGCCATGTACCCTCAGTGAAACACGAGCCGCAGCGCGACCACGCCCAGAAGCACGAAGGCCAGGACCACCTTGAGGACGCTGCCGACGACGAATCCGACGAAGGCGCCCGCGCCGGCACTGGCTGCCCGTCCGAAGTCCGGGTCCTTCGCGTACTCGAAGACGATCGCCCCCACCGCGGGGCCGAGGAGGATGCCAGGGAGTCCCAGGAAGAGCCCGACGAGGAGCCCTGCACCCGAGCCGATCACCGCCCACCTCGAGGCCCCGAAGGCCTTCGCGCCCAGCACGCTGGCCGCCCAGTCCACCCCGATCATGACGAGCGCGACGGCGCCGGCGAAGCCCACCGTTCCCCAGCCCAGGATGGCGAAGTCGCCTGCCCAGGCCAGCATTGCCACCCCGGCGAGCAGGAGGAGCGCGCCCGGCAGCACCGGAACCACCAGGCCGGCCACGCCGGCCAGGAGCAGCGCCACGCCCAGCCCGTAGAGCAGGATGGCCATGGGAGCGCGGCTACGGAGCGGCCGGGGCGCTCGCCTCGGCCAGGTCGCGGGCGAGGGCCCGGACCTCCTCCTCGGTGGTGTCCCAGGAGCACATGAGTCGCGCGCCGCCCCAGCCGATGAAGTCGTAGAAGTGCCAGCCCCGGGCGTGGAGCGCGTCGCGGACCGAGGGTGGCATGCCCAGGAAGACGCTGTTCGCCTGCCGTGGGTAGCGGACCTCGACCCCGGGGAGGGCCGCGACGAGCCCGTGCAGCAGCTCGGCCATGGCGTTCGCGTGGCGGGCGTGGCGCAGCCACGCGCCGTCCTTCAGCATGCCCACCCAGGGCGCGGCCAGGAACCGCATCTTGGAAGAGAGCTGCCCGGCCTGCTTGCACCGGTAGTCGAACTCGCGGGCCAGGTTCCGGTCGAAGAAGACCACCGCCTCCCCCACCGCCATGCCGTTCTTCGTGCCGCCGAAGCAGAGCACGTCCACGCCGGCCTGCCAGGTGATCTCCTTGGGCGCGCAGCCCAGCGAGGCCACCGCGTTCCCGAAGCGCGCCCCGTCCATGTGGATGCGCAGGTCGTGCGACTTGGCCCGGGCCCAGATGGCCTTCAGCTCGTCGGGCGTGTAGACGGTGCCGAGCTCGGTGGCCTGCGTGAGGCTGACCACCCGCGGCTTGGGGTAGTGGATGTCCGTCCGGCGCTGCACGGCCCACTCCACCGCGACCGGGTCCACCTTCCCCTCCTTGCCGGCCACCGTCAGCACCTTGGTGCCGTTGGAGAAGAACTCGGGCGCGCCGCACTCGTCGGTCTCGACGTGGGCGGTCTCGCTGCAGACGATGGAGTGGTAGCTGTGGCACATGGACGCGAGCGCCAGCGAGTTCGCCGCCGTGCCGTTGAAGACGAAGAAGACCTCGCAGTCGGTCTCGAAGAGGTCGCGCAGCAGGTCGGCCGCGCGCGCCGTCCAGGGATCCTCGCCGTAGGAGAGGACGTGGCCCGTGTTGGCGCGGGCCATCGCCTCCCAGGCCTCCGGGCAGATGCCTGCGTAGTTGTCGCTCGCGAACTGCCGTCGCCCGTCGCTGGTCGTGCTCATGGGATGCGGATTGTAGCGGCAAGGCCCCACCCCATCCCGGCGATCCGCCAGGCCGCGTACGCGAAGGCCGGCGCGGCGAGCACGTCGACCGCGTAGTGGACGTGCTGGACGAGGACGAGCGAGGCCACCGCGGCCGTGGAGGCGAGGAAGTAGGCCCTGGCCGGGCGGCCGGGAACGGCGAGGAAGAGCAGGAACATGGTGGAGGTGTGCCCGGAGAAGAAGAGGTCCCGCGTGAGCGCCTGCGAAGCGCCGCCGAGTGCCTGGACCAGTGGATCCTCCAGGATGATCATGCCCGGGGGCGGGTCGAGCGGCGTGGCCCACATGACCACGATGCGCAGCAGCGCCATCACCACGTAGGCCTGCACCCCGATGACGAGCCGCACCGGCGACCGCGCCAGGAGGAACACCGCGAGCAGGATGCCCGCGTAGATGAGCGTGAAGACGGGCCAGGTGACGTCGCGAGGGGCGAGCCAGGCCAGCACCGGATCGGGCAGGACCGCGCCGGGTCGCCGCTCCACCCACTTCACCAGGGATGCGAGCGCGGCCAGCGTGGCCACGAGCATCGGGACGGTGAGTCCGAGGCGCCAGCGGAATCCGCGCTCGGCCCAGGCTTCGGGCCAGGTCGCATCGAGCGAGAGGCCCTGCACGCTGGCTCGCACCTACGTCTGCCCCGCCTGCCGGTCGCGGAAGGCGAGCTTCCCGAGGAGTGCCGAGATCTCCGGGTCGAGGGGGGAGAGCTGGAGCCCCCGGCGCAGGAGACCGATGGCCGTCGAGATCTCCCCCATCGACACCGCCGAGACGGCGAGGTCGAAGCACTCCTGCGCCTCGGGGCCGCGCATCGTCACCGTCCGGGTGGGCGCGGCCGGCGCCGCCGTCTCGGCCGGTGCCGCCGTCTCGGCCGGTGCCGCGGCATCCGCCGGCTTCGTGGGCGCAGGGGCCGCGCGTCCGGTGGGCCTGGCGCGTCCAAACGGGTCGGCCTGCGGCGGCGGGACCTCCCTGGGCGGAGCCGGCGGAGCCGGCTGCCGCTCGCCCACCTGGGACTCGAAGTCGGCCAGCGCCGCTCTCCAGCGCCAGGCCGGCGCCGCCTCGCCGAGCGAGAGGGTGATCACCCGCTGCTCGAGAAGCGCGAAGACGAGCCGCGCCAGCTGGGCCGTCGAGAAGGCCCCGCCGCCCATGAGACTTGCGATGGTGGTGCCGTCGCCGAGCAGCTTGAGGAGCCCCACCTCCTCCGGACCGAAGTCGAAGATGAACTTCGGTGGAGGCCGAAGGAAGAGCTTGGTGTCGAGCGGGAGCCGCTCGGGGAACCGCCGTATCGTCCCCGCGATGCCGGGCTGGTTGGCGACCAGCCGCCTGAACCAGGCGGCAGGATCGCAGTCGGGCTGCCGATCGGCGAAGGCCACACCGGCGCGGAATCGGCCGCCTTCGGCCGTCCAGGCCACCGAGCCGAACACGGAGAGGGGATCGGAGAGCGGCGGCGCCTCGATCACCAGCTTGGCCACCTCGCCCTTCTTCATGGGGCGCGGCGTGACGATCTGGCAGCCGGTGGCGGAGATGTCGAAGGTCTCCGCCGACCATCCGGCCCCCGCATGCGACACCATCACGCGGTACTTGGCCAGGATCCTCGGGAACTGCCTCGGATTCTGGAGGAACGACCCGACGCTCGCCAAGCTGGCAACCCCTTCCCCGCGGCCCTGGCCATGCCAGGGCGGCCCACTATCCGTTCACGCGAAGCGTCTCGACGAGGAAGGCCGTGAAGAGCACGACCATCGCCAACGCCGCGGTGCCACCGACGACCAGCCCGCCGATCACGGCGGCCCGACCGATGGCCGTCTCCGGAAGCACGATCTCCGTCTTGATGAATCGTCGAGAAGGGCGCATACCGCAAATCTAGCGCCGTTCCCGCTCGTTGGCTCGCCCATTGGTGCGGATACGGATCGTGTTGACACGCGGAACGGCGGTGGCCAGTCTTCGTCGCGATGCCCCTCTTCCGCCGCCCGGACGGAGACCTGGTGCGCGACCTCCCCCCGGTCCGGGGCATCGTGCCCTACCTCATGCGCCGCCGGAACGAGAGCGCCGTCTACCACGAGGCCTTCTACGACGTCGGCCAGGCCCGGAGCTGGCTGCGTGCCTACAACCGCTCACACCAGAGCCGGGCCACCCTCTTCCACCTCGTCCTCTACGCCTCGGCGTGCGCCCTCCACCTTCGCCCGGGCCTGAACCGCTTCGCCTCCGGCGGCAGGGTCTACCAGCGGCGCGAGGTCTCGATCGCCTTCGCCGCGAAGAAGGAGATGAAGGACCCCTCCCCCTTCGCCACCGTCAAGCTCCGGTTCGGCGCCGCGGAGCCCTTCGAGGACGCGGTGCGACGGGTGGCGGAGGCGGTGAACGAGGGGCGCCTGGGGCAGGCCCGGCAGATCGACCGGGAGGCCGCCCTGCTGATGCGCTTCCCCGGCTTCGCCATCTCGGCGCTGACCCGGCTCGCCGCCTGGCTCGACCGCTGGAACCTGCTGCCCGGCCTCCTGATGCGGGACGACCCGTTCTTCGCGAGCCTCTTCCTCGCCAACCTGGGCTCGGTCGGCCTGTCGGACACATTTCACCACCTGTACGAGTACGGGACGGTGAGCATCTTCGGCGTGGTGGGCACGATCCGCCCCACCCTGGTCCCGGTGCCCGGAGGGACCGAGGTGCGGGAGCTGCTCTCGGTGCGCTGGACCCTCGACGAGCGCGTCAACGACGGCTTCTACGCCGCTCGCTCCCTGCGGATCGCCCAGGACGTCCTCGAGGACCCGGAGCACTTCCTCGGTCCGCCGGCGTCCGCGACGCTCCCCACGCCGGAAGCCCGGGTCGCGCTGCGCGCGCGGCGCGAAGAGGGCGGATAGGATCGTGACCGTGCGACGCTCCCCTTCCCTCGCCCTCGCCCTCGTCCTCGCCACGGCGCTCCTCGCCTGCGAGCGCCCTCCGCCGGCCACACGCGGCATCCCCCCGGCGGCCCAGGAGACGGTTCGCCGCTGGCTCGCCGGGGCGACCCCCGACGGCGGGCCGGCCGGGGCTCGACCGCCCGACGACCGAGGCCTCCGCGCGCTGGGGGCGGAGGTCTACCGGCTCCGCTGCATCCCCTGCCACGGCGTCAACGGAAACGGCAAGGGCATCCACGCCGCCCGCCTCTCCGTCCCCGCGCGCGACTTCACGAAGGGTGTCTTCGAGATCCGGTCCACGCCGTCGGGCTCGCTGCCCACCGACGAGGACCTCTTCCGCTCGATCTCCCGCGGCATGCACGGTTCGGCGATGATCCCCTGGAGCTGGCTTCCGGAGGGCGAGCGCTGGGCGGTGGTCGAGCACGTGAAGTCGTTCTCCCGGCGCTTCCTCGAGGAGGGACCGCGGGAGCCCATGGCGGTGCCGGAGACGCCGCCGGAGACGACGGAGCTGCTCGCGCGGGGCGAGGTGGCCTGGCGGAGGAACGGCTGCGAGAAGTGCCACGGCGAGGCCGGCGAGGGGGACGGCCCATCGGTCCCCACGCTCCGGCGCGACGGCGGCAAGCCCATCCGGCCGCTCCCCTTCTCCGGCGGCCGCTTCGTGCGCGGGGGCTCGCTGCGCGATCTCTGGCTGACGTTCGCCAGCGGGCTCGACGGGACGCCCATGCCGTCCTACGCCGCCGCCTCCTCCGAGGATCTCTGGGCCCTGGCTGCCTGGGTTCGCGCCCGCGCCGGCCTTCCGGCGTCGGGCACCCGGCCGCTCCCGCCCGATGCGGAGGAGCAGATGGGCTGGCGGATCGACGTCGAGGAACGCTAGGCGGGCGGAGCCGGCCGGGCGTTCTTTTTTCCGCTCCCCCCTTGCACCGGATGCCGCGGTGCGTCAAAATATTGACTCTTGAATCAGGAGGGGCCATGCCCGACAAGAAGACCGCCAGCTACGTCCAGTCCCTCTGCATGGGGGAGATCGAGCAGGAGATCATCGTCCCCTTCCCCGAGATGGCCCCGGGGGAGAAGGAGACGCTCGCCCAGGTGCTGGCCTCCGTCCGTCAGCTCCTCTCGGGGCGCGAGAAGGAGTTCCGGGAGTGGGACGTGAAGGCGGAGATGCCCGTCGCCTTTCTCGAGGAGCTGCGGCAGTTCGGCCTCTTCGGCCTCGTCATCCCCGAGGCCCACGGCGGCATCGGCTTCGGCTCGGCCGCCTACTCGCGGGTGCTCCAGGAGATCGCCACCTTCGACGGCTCGATCGCGCTCACCGTGGGTGCGCACAGCTCCATCGGCATGCGCGGCCTGCTCCTCTTCGGGACCGACGCCCAGAAGGCCCGCTGGCTGCCCAGGCTCACGACCGGCGAGATGATCGCCGCCTTCTGCCTCACCGAGCCGGGCGCGGGCTCCGACGCAGCCGCCGTCCGCACCACCGCCCGCCGCGACGGCAACGACTGGATCCTGAACGGCGAGAAGATCTGGATCACCAACGGCGGCATGGCCGACTTCTTCACCGTCTTCGCCAAGACCCCCGACGTGCAGACCAAGGGCAAGGCCGCGCTCACCGCCTTCGTGGTCACCCGCGACATGCCCGGCGTCTCCACCGGCCCCCACGAGGACAAGATGGGGATCCGGGCCAGCTCGACCACCACCGTGCGGCTGGACGAGGTGCGCGTCCCCGGCGATCACGTGCTGGGCGGCATCGGCCAGGGCTTCAAAGCGGCCATGCGCATCCTGAACGCCGGGCGCACGGGCCTGGGCGGCGGCGCGGTTGGCGGCATGAAGAGGCTCATCTCGCTCTCGGCGAAGCAGGCCGTGGAGCGGCACCAGTTCGGCCGACCCATCTCCGAGTTCGGCATGATCCAGGAGAAGGTGGGCGGGATGGTGGTGGACGCCTTCGCCGCCGAGTCGGTGGTGAGCCTGGTGGCCGGGATCATCGACCAGGGCTACGAGGACTTCGCCGTGGAGGCCGCCATCTCCAAGGTCTTCGCCACCGAGGCCCTCTGGCGCACCGCCGACGATGCGCTTCAGGTCGCAGGCGGCAACGGCTTCATGAAGGAGTTCCCCTACGAGAAGGCGGTTCGCGACTCCCGCATCAACCGCATCTTCGAGGGCACGAACGAGATCCTGCGGCTCTTCATCGCGCTCACCGCCATGAACGACGTCGGCCAGCAGC
>Ga0315295_10004745_pt1 | contig 11605 bp, 9 predicted proteins | sample YL17G14_0_MG_FD_204453 | JGI IMG/M metagenome (GOLD analysis project Ga0315295, IMG submission 204453) | Sediment microbial communities from Yellowstone Lake, YNP, Wyoming, USA - YL17G14_0 | ecosystem: Environmental > Aquatic > Freshwater > Lake > Sediment | place: USA: Wyoming | collected...
TCCGGCGCTTCTTTGTCCACCAGCTCCCCGACCACGATCCGCCCCCGCAACTCATCCTTCGAAAGCTTGGCCGCCTCTTTCAGGAGGATGGATTTTTCCTTATACTCCTTCATCATCTGCACCGCGCTGCCCGATCCGGTTTTCCTTCCGTACTGCACCGGACACTGGGTGATGACTTCGATGAAGGAGAATCCTTTCTTCGGTACCGCCTTCTTGATCGAGGCGGTCAGCTGCCGGGCATGGTGGGTCGTCCACCGGGCCACGAAGGAGGCTCCCGCGGCGATGACCAGCTCGGAAATGTCGAAGGGATTCTCGAAGGTCCCATAGGGGGTGCTGGCGGTCTTCAGCCCCATGGGGGTGGTCGGGGCCGCCTGCCCTCCGGTCATTCCGTAAATCCCGTTGTTGAGGCATATGACCACCATCTCCACGTTCCGCCGGGCGTTGTGGATCAGATGGTTTCCGCCGATGGCCGCCAGGTCCCCGTCCCCGCTGGTGACCATGACCTTCTTCTCCGGCAGGCCCATCTTGATTCCAAGGGCAAAAGCAATGGGGCGGCCGTGGGTGGTGTGGAGGACATCCACGTCGAAAAAGGGGCTGGGAATCCAGGCCGAGCACCCGATCCCGGTGACGAAGATGAAATCGTCCAGGGTCATGCCCAGCTCATCGACCGCCCGCAGGATGGCCTGGGCGGCAATCCCGTTTCCGCAGCCCGGGCAGTTGGTGGTGGAAGTCACATAGGGACGGATGAAACGATGAAGGGGGTGGACGATCTCGCTCATTTCAGGACCTCTCGGATTCGTTCCAGGATGGCCTCCGGGTCCTGGATCTCGCCGATGACCCGGGGGGGTAGGAAAGAAACGTCCGCATGGCAGGCGGCCTCGGCTTTGATGAAGGGATAAAGCTGCCCCAGGTTATTTTCCAGGACGATCACCTTCTTCGCCTTCCGGGCCATCTCTTCGATCTCTTCACCGGGAAACGGCCAGGCAGTAATCAGCCGGAGGGTTCCCACGGGAAGACCCTGCTCCCGCGCCAGATTCGCCGCCATCCTGGCCGCCCGGGACACGGCGCCGTAGGAGACCAAAACCACTTCGGCCCCCTCGTAGTCCCGCTCGACCCTCACGATGTCTTCCTTGTGCTTCAGAATTTTATCGGAGAGTTTCCGGATGAAATTGTCGAGGGCCGTAAGGTCGCTCAGGTTCCGCTTTCCATACTCATCGTGGCACGAGCTGGTCACGTGGGACCGGAATCCCTTGCCGAAGAGGAACATGGGAGCCACATCTTCGTCCAGGAACCCTTTGACCTTCTGGGGGTCCGTCCCGATGTCGGGGACCTTGCGGTTGACAATCTCGATGTTATCGGCCTCGGGGATGACCACCTCTTCCCGCATATGCCCCACCAAGGCGTCGGAAAGGATGAAAACGGGCACGCGGTATTTCTCGGCAAAGTTGAAGGCCAGAACCGTGTGTTCGAACATCTCCTGGGGGGAGGCCGGACACAGGGCGATGATCTCGTAGTCCCCGTGGGAGCCCCGCTTGGGCTGGACCATGTCCGCGGGGACCCCCGCGGTGGGCATCCCCGTGGTAGGCCCTCCGCGCTGGACGTTCACGATCACGCAGGGCGTTTCCACCCCGATGGCGAAGCCGATGTTTTCCAGCATGAGGCTGATCCCCGGGCCCGAGGTGGCGGTCATGACCTTCTTCCCGGTCCAGGAGGCCCCGATGATCGCGGCGATGGAGCTGATTTCGTCTTCCGTCTGGAGAAACATGCCCCCCACCTGGGGAAGTCTCTCGGCCAGGCGGTTGGCGATCTCCGTGGCCGGGGTGATCGGATAGCCCGCGGCGAATTCGCACCCGGCGGCGAGGGCCCCCTCGGCGCAGGCTATGTTTCCCATCATGAAATATTTTCCCGTTTGAACCCGTTTCCCCTTCATTTTTTCGCCCCCTTGGCGGCTTTTTCTTTCTTCACCGCAACGGCCAGGTCCGGACAGTAGATCATGCAGTTCTCGCAGCCCGTGCAGGCCGCCTCATCCTTCATCTCCGGCGGCCGATACCCTTTGGGGTTCAAAGCGGCGGACGGTTGAAAAAGCTTCTTGGGGCAGACGGAGACGCAGATGCCGCACTCTTCCACCCCCTTACAAAGATCGCGGTAGATTCGTACCTTGGCCAACGTGGTTCCTCCCTAGGGCCTCCCCTTTGATTTTCCCGGACTGATCTTCTTTCTCATCATTCCGGGAACCTGTCTCCCTGCATCTCCGCCGCGCCGATCCAATCCCTTCAGCTGGGCCTGATAGCTTCTTTTGGAGAAGGTGATGTGTTTCACCACCAGTTTCTCCAGCCGGGCGCGGTTCCGTTCCTCGATCGCCCGCAAAATCTCCCGGTGCTCCAGGATCGACTGCTCGATCCGCTGGGGCAGAGACCAGGCGTTATATCCCACGATATGCGCCTTGGTGCGCAGAAAGTCGATGATCTCGCAGAGGTACCGATTCCGGCAGGTCTGATAGACGGCCCGATGGAATTCCAGGTCCTTCTCGATCATCTGGGGGCTCTTGCGACGCAGGTGGCCTTCCAATTCCTTGAGGAGAATTTTCAGCTCCTGGATCTCCTCCGGGCGGATGTGCTCCAGGACCAGCCCAGCGGCGGTCTTCTCGATGGCGGTCCGGGCGAAATAGAGCTCTTCGATCTCCTCCACGTTCAGGTCGGCCACCGTGGCCCCCCGGAAGGGGGCCGTCCGGATGAGACCCCGGGCTTCCAGGCGTTGCAGCGCCTCCCGGATGACCGTCCGGCTGACCCCGTACCTGGAGATAAGGTCCATCTCCACCAGCCGCTCCCGGGGCTTGAGCGTCCCGGAAAGGATGGCCGCCTCTATCTCCTGCACGACTCGGGTGGATTGAACCGCGGGAATCAAGGGGATCGGGGTTCCTGTTCCTGTTTTTTAAAATACAATTATGTATACAATTTTCGGCGACGCGTGTCAAACAATTTTTCTGCCTCCTTTTCATCCGCTCTCCGTTTTTCTTGACATCCCCAGTCCTTCTATTATACCTTTCGGTTATTCAAGCCCTGCCGGTTGTGGAGTCGGGGCTGTTGATGTTTTCGCTCGGTGATTCAAACCAACATCCTTTGCCCTCATTTCCGTGAAACCATCGAAGTTCCAGAAAAAACGATTTAGGGAAGAGCTCCGGCTACAGATCAAAATCTTTCCAGGAAAGGAGAAAAGGCATGGAGAGTAAAAAATTTCGCCAATGGACCGGGTTGTTTTTTTTATTGGCTCTCTTCCTGGCGATCGGTTATGCCCAGGCCCAGGATTATCCCGCCAAGCCCATTGAAGTGATCGTCGGGTACCCTCCCGGGGGGGGAACGGATATGATCGCTCGGGCCGTGGCCGACGTGGCCCACAAATATGTGGGGCAGCCCCTGGCGGTCATCAACAAAGCGGGGGCCACCGGGACGATTGCCGCGCAGTCCGTCGCCTCGGCCAAGCCGGACGGGTACATGCTGCTCGTGGCCGGGGGGAGTGAAACCATCTCCGTGCCCCACTTCAAGAAATTGCCCTACGACGCCATTAACGATTTCGTCCCCGTCATTCGTCTCATGATCGAGCGCGTCGGTTTTTACGTGAAAAGCGACAGCCCCTGGAAGACCATGCCGGAGTTCGTGGCTGACGTCAAACAGAATCCCGAGAAGTACACCTACGCCACTTCGGGGATCGGCGGCTTGCATCACTCCACTGTACTGGTGACGGAAAAGCGGACGGGGATGCGCCTGCGCCACGTCCCCCACAAGGGAGGAGCGGAAACACTTGCCGCTCTGGCTGGAGGCCATGTGAATGTGGCCATGGCCTCACCCAACGAAGCCTATGCCCTGGTCCAGGGGGGAAGGATTCGCCCTCTGGCCCATTCCTCGCTGGCCCGTTCTCCGGTGGAGCCGAATACTCCCACCCTGCGGGAGCTGGGTTACGACGTCTATATCGAAAACCAGAAGGGCTTTGTGTTTCCCAAAAATACCCCGAAACCGATCGTCCAGAAACTCCACGACAGCCTCAAAAAGGTTTTCGACGACCCGCAGTTTAAGTCCAGCGCCCAGAAGCTTCAGGTGGAGCTGGCCTACCTCAACGGTGAGGATTTCCACAAGAGCATGAAAGCCATGTACGAGCAGGTGGGAGCTTCCCTGAAAAAGTAGCCTTAGGAGGAGGGACGATGAGCCGGGTGGACAGAGCGGTCGGCATCGCCGCCCTTCTCGGGGGGATCCTGCTGGCGATCGCGGGGTGGCGGCTAGGCCCGGGGACTTCCAAACTTCCGGGACCGGGTTTCTTTCCCCTGCTCATCGCCTGCACCATGGGCGGACTGGGGGTCTGGCTCCTCCTTCGTCCGGGATCCGAGGAAAAATCTGTTTCCCCCGAGTCGTCCCGATGGAGCGCCTTGGCCATCGCTCTGGTTTCCATCTTCGGTTACACGATGGTCCTCAACGAGCTGGGCTACCTCGTTTCCACCTTCGCGCTTCTTATCGCCCAACTTCGCTGGGTGGAAAAGCAGAGCTGGTCAACCTCTCTCTGGACGGCGGCGATCGCCTCGGCGGTCTCCCTGGTGGTGTTCCGGGTGCTTTTAAAAGTGCCTCTTCCGGCGGGATTCTTCCCTTTGCCCAAGGGATGGTGAAAGGCGACGGATGGAAATCCTCGGCTCTCTATGGACGGGGTTGGCCACCACGCTGGCCCCGGGAAATTTCCTGATCGTATTCCTGGGAGTGGTAATCGGGACCGTGATCGGCGTTCTGCCCGGGCTCGGCCCCACGGCCTCCATCGCCCTGCTCCTTCCGGCAACGGTGGGAATGGACATGATTCCTTCGCTGATTTTCCTGGCGGGAATTTATTACGGGGCCATGTACGGCGGGTCAACCACCTCCATCCTGGTGAATATCCCGGGGGAAGCCGCCTCGGTGATCACCTGCATCGACGGCTACCAGATGGCGCGCCAGGGCCGGGCCGGGGCCGCCCTGGGCATCGCGGCCTTCGGATCCTTCATCGGGGGGACGCTGGGAGTGGTGGCCGTCATGCTCATCTCGCCTTTCCTCGCGGAAGCGGCTCTCAAGTTCGGCGCACCGGAGATGTTCGCCCTTCTCTTCTTCGCCTTTACCTGCATCGGCACCCTGGTGGGCAAATCGGCCGCCCGGGGACTTCTCATGGCCGCCTTGGGACTGCTCCTGGGTGTCGTGGGAACGGACGACATCCACGGGGTGGACCGTTTCACCTTCGGAACCCTCTACCTGCGCGATGGCATCGGCCTGGTGCCGCTGGCCATGGGCCTCTTCGGTCTGGGGGAGATTTTTTACAACATTGAGCAGCGGGAGAAGACCGGCTCGGTCTTGGCGGTCCCCAAGAACCTTCTTCCCACCCGGAAGGATTGGAAGGAATCCTTCTGGCCGATCCTCCGCGGCAGCGGCCTGGGCTTCGGCATCGGGGTGCTGCCGGGCGGAATGCCGGCCGTGGCTTCCCTCATGAGCTATGCCGTCGAGAAACGGGTTTCCAAGCACCCGGAGCGATTCGGTACGGGGGCCATCGAAGGGGTGGCGGGTCCGGAAACGGCCAACAATGCCGCTACGGCGGGCGGCTTCGTTCCTTTGCTGACCCTGGGCATCCCCACCAATTCGGTCCTGGCGCTCCTGCTGGCCGCCCTGATGCTCCATGGCGTGACTCCCGGCCCGCTGCTCCTTCTCAAGTGGCCCCATGTTTTCTGGGGGGTCATCGCCAGCATGTACATCGGAAACATCATGCTCCTGATCCTGAATTTGCCGTTGATCGGAATCTTCGTCCAGCTGTTGCGCATTCCTTATGCGATCCTGTCTCCCCTCATCATCATGTTTGTCCTGCTGGGGGCGTATGCTTTGAACAACAGTATCGCCGATGTCTTTATGACCCTCTTCTTTGGAGTTTTGGGTTATCTCCTGAGGCGGTTCGCTTTTGAACCCGCCCCTCTCGTCTTGGCTTTTGTTCTGGGGCCGATGATGGAAGTCAACCTCAGCAAGGCCCTGATCATGTTCGGTACGGGAAACCCGCTTTATTTCTTTACCCGTCCGATTTCCGGAGTGCTGTTATCCCTGGCCCTGGCGGTACTGTGCTTCCCCCTCCTGTGCCGGTTGGGAAAAAGAGTTTTTCGCCCCGCCTGAAGAATCCTGAAGAGCCCCGGGCGGCCTCCGCACCCCCAAGGATTGGATGACTGCCCGGCCCCATTGCGGGTGGGGGCTCGGGGATGGAAAATGGAAAGAAGCCGCTCCTCCCCAACTCAAAAAACCAATCTAACTTCGGTAGGTTATAGAACCTAACCGGGAAATAAAACTTGACTTCCCCGGCCAAAAAATTTATTCTGGTACATTAGGAGGTGTAAAGGGCTTGGCTCCCGAAAAAGAAAGCCGCCTGGCTCTTTAGGGCTGAGGTGGCATTTTTTTGCGGGCGGCGGGATTCATGCCCCGGCAAATCCCCAAGCAAACAAACTTTTACCGGGCTTTCCGCTCCTCCCCTCTGGGAAGGACAAATCAAAAATGAAAGGAATACGAAATGAATAAGAACCTCTATATTGGGAACTTGCCGGCCAAAGTGACCGAAGAGGACCTGAAGGCGAACTTTTCCGAAGTGGGAAAAGTCGTAACCGTTAACGTCATCAAGGATAAATTTACGGGACTTTCCAGGGGATTCGGATTCGTGGAAATGGAGACCGACGAAGCGGCGAAAGAGGCCATTCAGCGGTTCAACGGCGGACAGCTCCTGGGAAACACCATCACGGTCAATGAAGCCCGTCCCAAGAGGGATTCCGAAGGCGGAGGACCCCGGCGGGAAGGCGGCGGGGGCGGCTTCAGAAGCGGCCGGGGCGGCGGAGGCGGAGGCCGCCGGTATTAATTCAATTGCGGAATTCGGAATGCGGATTGCGGAATGCCGATCGCGATCCAGAGATGCTAGCAAAATTGGGTGAAGGGTAAGATGAAAATTTTTGAACGCCTTTTCAATAATCAAAAACAAGCCGACAAGAAGGAAAGCTTAGGCCGCAACGACGTCTGCTGGTGCGGCAGTGGGAAGAAATACAAGCGTTGTCACTTGGATTCCGACGCCCATAAGCAACGCATGAGAAACGGGTTGGGCGGGAAAAAACCAAAGTAGGGCGCAGAGAAACACGGTTTCATTCCGTCAAAGCATGGCCCCCAGGCGATTTATTGGTATCCTCTTTTGACTTCTGACTTCGGCCGAACTTGGGGGCTGTGCTTTTTTATTTCCCCGCCGGGCGAAAAAGCCGCCGTCCTCGTGGCAACCGGGGAAGGGATGAAATTCCTGCCGGGAAATCCTGGGGTCATCATCTTCGATGTGCGCAAGAACCCGGTGGGTCTTTTCGTTTTTTCCACCCCGGGCAGTACAGTAAACCGGTGGATTTCCCCCTCCCCATCAATTCCCGCTACGCCCAGGAACCCCCTCCCGGGGGAGTCTTCCAGGAAAACAACCTGGGCCCCATCATGATCCAGCTCCGCACGGTGGGAGACGATGACCGCCCGGGCCTCTTCGACCGGTGGCGAAGGTAGGAATGAAAAGGCGACCCAGAAGGTTGCCCTTTCCTGTCAAGCTCTATCCAGCCAAGGTTCTACCCATCAATTCTACCACTCCATGGAGGGCATCGTAGACTTTGTTCCGTTCGCGCATCAAACGGGTCATGAGGAGCTTCCGCTCGGCGCTTCCCGCAGGATAATTTATATAATCCCGGACCGCTTCCAGGACCGGAATCGGTTTGCTTAAGGCCGAAAGCCCGTACGTGTCCTGCCCGTACTTCCCCCTGATCGTACTCACCACCGGGGTGAGAATTCGGCTGATCTGCATCAGGCACTCGTTGACCTTCAGGATGGTTTTCATCTTCTTCGCCGGCTTCTCCCTGGCCAGCTTGTCGGTAAGCTGTCGGAGCTTAAGGGCTCTCTGCCGGTAGGCCCTGGCCCACTTGATCTCCCGGCCCAGGTCAAACTCCTCCCCGGCCAGCTTCTGGACTTCCTGCAGCCGGCTGATGATTTCATCGGCGGAAAAGACGTATTCGAAGGGGAGAAGCACGCTGTCGGCCAGATTCACCGCATAAGCCATTATCATCTTCGCGTCGGTCACCAGGTTCACCGGGTCCATTTTATCCCATGTATCCTTGGCGCTGTGATACCACCAGCCTAAAGCCGCACCATGCCATTCTTTCTTCCTTTCCGGCGTGGGATGATGCCGGCCGTAGATGCTGGGGACCCCAACCCCGAAAAAGGACTGGTCTCCGGTCCGGGCCAACCGCAAATACTCGGTGGTCTTCTCCCCCAGCATCTCCTTCACCATGCGTTGATGGAAGCGGTAGACTTGAGGAGAGGTTGCCGCGGCGTATACCCCCGCATCCTTCAGGCCGGGCGAGTCCACATTGATGTAAATCATTCCGTTCTGGGAGAGTTCTTCCCAGAACTGGTCCACAAACCACGAGGATCCTTCCATGATGCCCGTCTCATGGCCGGGCCAAAAGGCGACCCAAATATGGTGATGGAATTTCTTTCGATTTTTCCAGAGGATACGGGTTAGCTCGAGCTTCACTGCGGTTCCGGTGGCATTGCAGGTCACGCCCCCTCCCCAGGCATCGTAGTGCCCTCCCACCAGGACGAATTTTTTTGAAGCCCCGCCTCCCGGGATGATGATATGGGGAAGAAGGATGGTTCCCCACTTCCGAACCGCGTTGGCCCTTAGACGAACCCGCACGGTTCCTTTCCGGCAAAGACCGAGCAACTTCTCCCCTTCCGCCCGGGTAATCCCTACAGCCGGAATAGTGGGCATCCTGTGGAAGTCCTCGTCCGTGGGATTTCCCCAGATGGCCTTCACCGTGCCCAGAGGGAGACTGTCATGCTCGGGCAATCCCCAGTTCATTTGAATCTGCGCCAGGGCCCCCTTCAGGGTGGCGATCCTTACCTTTTCCGGGCGGGGAGGAGCCTGGGAAAATTCGACAAAAACTATTTTCTCCCGCACATCCAGGCCTTCGTAGTCGCCGAAGGCCCCTTGGCCGGCAAACACCACTTCCCCCTCGATCCCATCCATGGGGGTTGATTGGATCTGGGCCAGGGTGCTGCAGGGGATGCTCCTCGATTCGGGAGAAAGCAATTCGAGCTTGCTCTCTTGGGGAAAGCTAACATAGGCATCGATCTCATGGACGGTAACGGGAATTTTGTCCTTTTCCAAGACTTCCTTGAAATAGGCGACGATCTTTCGTTCCTCTTCGCTGCCAGAAAGCCGCTGGGGGGCAATCTCGGTGATCCTGCGGACATGCTCCAAAAGGCGCTCCCGGTCGATGGCATCATAATATTCCTGGTACATTTTTCTCCTCCTTTTTGGGAGAGGGTTTATTTCCTAAGATCCCTTGCTGGTTTGGGTAAGGGAAGTATATTGCAGGGGGAAAGGCGAATCAAGCAAAATTCTTGACTTAAGCTCCGAAACTATATAATAGTAGGCTAATCCACTACTCCATTCGAGGTTATTCTCAACGAAACATGTAGGGACGGATTTCAAAACCGCCCTTGCTTTTTCTCTCCCGATCAATCCGGCAGGAGGTTTCCCGTGCAGATGGAGAAGAATATGCTTCTCGATTTTCTCGAAGGATATAAAAAACGAATGGCCGAGATCGCCGCGGCGATCTGGGGATTCGCCGAGCTGGGGCTGGAGGAGACCCGGTCTTCGGCCTTATTGGCGGAAGAATTGGAGAGACAGGGTTTCTCCGTAAAAAAGGGAGTGTCCGGGATGCCCACGGCTTTTATGGCCTCTTGGGGAGAGGGGAGGCCAGTCATCGGGATTCTTGCGGAATACGATGCCCTGCCTGGCCTCTCCAACCATCCCGTGCCGTATAAGAGTCCAATTCACGAAGGGGCTCCGGGTCACGGCTGCGGGCATAACCTCTTCGGCACGGCAAGCATGGCCGCCGCCGTGGCCGTGAAACAGACGATGGAAAAATGGAAAATCCCCGGCACGGTCAAATGTTTCGGCACCCCGGCCGAGGAGGTCTGCATTGGAAAGCCCTACATGGCCCGGGATGGCTTTTTTGATGACGTCGACACCTTTCTCGATTGGCATCCGGACTTCCAGACCACTGCTTATTACCGCACCTGTAACGCCTACGCCAGCGTCAAGTATACTTTCCGCGGGGCCAGCGCTCACGGCAACAAGCCTTGGCTGGGGCGGAGCGCACTTGAGGGGGCAGAGCTAATGGGAGCCGCCGTCAACTTTCTCCGGGGTCACATGGACCCGGGACAACCTCCCGAGGGAGCGTCCACCATTAACTATACCTACACACAATGCGGCCAATACCCGAATGTGATCCCGGATGCAGCCGAGGCCTGGTACATCTACCGAATTCCGAATCGCCAGGACCTGGAAGCTCTCCACCAGAGGATTCTCAAATGCGCCCAGGGTGCCGCCATGGCCACCGAGACCCAAGTGGAAGCAAAGGTTTTGACCGGCACCCATGAGCTTATCCCCAATGAAAAAATGGCCCGGTTTCTGTACCGGAATCTTGAACAGGTCGGCCCGCCTTCCTTTGACACGGGGGAGGACAAGTTCGCCAAAGAACTTCAAAGAACTTATCAGGTCCAACCTCTGGGTTTGTCTTCCAAGATCGTTCCCCCCACCGGTGGATGGAAAGGGGTGACCGACAGTTCCGAGCCCAGCTGGTTTGCTCCCTACGGAGTCATCCGCGTGGCCTGCCGGCCCATCGGCATTCCCGGGCACAGCTGGGGAGCCAACGCCTGCCACGGAATGACCATCGGGTTTAAAGGAATGGTCACGGCGGCCAAGGTTCTCGGACTCGGCGCCTTTGACCTCTTGACTTCCCCGAGTATCCTGGAAGAAGCAAGGAGCGAGTTCAGGGAAAGAATGAAGGAAAGAACCTACACCTCACTGATTCCCCTGGGCCAGAAGCCCCCATTGCCGGTTCATTGAATTAAAAACTGGGAAATCTACTGGCGAGATTCCGTGGACTCCGAACAGATGTTTGTTGGGGTGCGGCGCTTTTCCATCTTTCTTCCAAATTTTCCTCGTCTCAAGGCCAAAGGGATCGACAGTGAGGGGATTCGATCATTTACAAGAATTTATTTTTTGGCTAAACTTTGGCCAATTACTTCTGGAGCGATAGAGATGAAGCACGAGTACACGAAAGTGCAATTTCGTAGTCGGAGGGCGTTGGTGGGGGAAGGGAAGGTCTGTTCGGGGTGCCAGACCTGTGCAGTGATCTGTTCTTTGATCCACGAGGGGGAGGTGGACCTGATGCGGGCGAGGCTGTCCATCAAGTCCAACTCTTTTGCCGGGTCTTTCCTTCCTCAGGTCTGCCATCAGTGTGCGGATGCGCCCTGCTATTATGCCTGTCCGGAAGGGGCCATGGAGATTGAGGCGAAGAACGGGACGGTCCTCATTTTGGAGGAGAAGTGTACCGGTTGTGGGACCTGCGCTCAGGCTTGTCCTTTCTGGGCGATCCGGCTGGATGAGGAGAAAAAGAAGGCCTGGAAGTGTGATTTTTGCGGGGGGAATCCGCAGTGTTTTGCGTGGTGTCCGGCGAATGCGTTGGGGGTGGTGGAGTTTGGGGGGG
>Ga0315295_10004746_pt1 | contig 11604 bp, 15 predicted proteins | sample YL17G14_0_MG_FD_204453 | JGI IMG/M metagenome (GOLD analysis project Ga0315295, IMG submission 204453) | Sediment microbial communities from Yellowstone Lake, YNP, Wyoming, USA - YL17G14_0 | ecosystem: Environmental > Aquatic > Freshwater > Lake > Sediment | place: USA: Wyoming | collected...
AAAACAAAATATCTTTATTTCGACGGTAATAATCTAACGAAAATTGAAGACGAAAAAACGGAATAGGAATAAACATGCTTAGAATAATGTGTAAATCAAAAATAGAAAATGCGATTATAACAAAAAAGGATTTAAACTGTTCAGGCAGCATTGGTATAGATAAAAAGATACTCACGGCCAGCAATCTATATCCTAATGAGATAGTCCAGGTTTTAAATGTAAACAACGGTTCTAGATTCGAGACTTATGCAATCGAAGAAAGCGAGGGTTCGGGAACAATAGCATTGTACGGCCCGGCTTCAAGACTCGGAGAAATAGGCGATAGGCTCATTATTCTGTCGCAAGCTTTAGTCGAGACTATAGAAGCCCATAATATTGAAACAAAAGTAATAACTCTGGATAATAAAAATAATTTGTTAAAAAAATAATAAATGCAAATGTCCTCTACGGTTATTAAATACCCTGCGCCTATCCTTAAAAAAAAGACCAAAATTATAAAAAGCGTAACGGACGAACACAGGGAAATCCTGGACAAAATGGCTGATGTTATGCGTCATAATAAAGGAATAGGTCTTGCCGCTACACAAGTAGGTTTGAACGTTCAGATGGCGGTTGTAGACGCCGGTGAGGGCCTTTTAAAAATAATAAATCCATGTATAACAAAAAAATACGGCGCAAATACTGTTGAAGAGGGCTGTCTTAGCATACCGTCTGTTTTAGTAAAGGTTAAAAGGTCAAAAAAAATAGAACTTAAATATATCGATGAATGGGGCAATCAGGTTAAAAAACAAATTAGCGGACTTACGGCAAAAGCCGTTCAGCATGAAATCGATCATTTAAACGGAAAATTAATAACTGATTATTTGCCATGGTATAAGCGGGCGTTCGCAAAGATACGTGATAAGCTTTAAGCTATAAGCTTTAATGTAGATGGAAGAGGGGTTTTCTATATGGCTGCGTTAGAAGAAAAATTAAATAATGATTTTAAAAGCGCCTTAAAAAGTCAAGATGCGATTAAGGTATCCGTCATCCGCATGTTAAAGGCCGATATTACAAATAATCTCGTTAAATTGAATAAAAAAAGTCTTATAGACGAAGAAATTATAAAAATCATCCAATCGCATGTAAGAAAGCATGGGGAATCGATAGAACAGTTCAAAAAGGGAAATAGGCTTGATTTGGTTGAAAAAGAAGAAAGAGAGCTTAAAATACTAAAAAATTACCTGCCGGAACAGATGCCGGATCAAGAGCTGGAAGCGCTTGTAAAATCAGCCATAAATTCTATCGGCGCAACTTCTATAAAGGATTCGGGTAAAATAATTAAAATTGTTTTGGAAAAAGCAAAAGGAAAAACCGACGGAAAAAAAGTAAGCCAAATTGTCGCAAGGCTGTTAACCGGGGTCGAGCAATAAAATGATAGAGCTAATTGTTTATGAAGACGGCAAAGTTAATGTTTTAGACGACGTAGAGAATATAAAAAGATACGTTAAACGGAAAGATGTCCTGCTTTGGATCAATATAGAAAAACCAAAAGACGACGATATGCGCTTTCTTCAGGATAATTTTACTTTCCACCCGCTAGCCATAGAAGACTGCATGACTGCTATACAAAGACCGAAAATAGACAGGTATAACGATTATTTATTTATTGTTTTACATGCCGCTAGTTTGGGCCCTCATAAAGATAAAGCCACATCTTTAGAGCTTGATACTTTTTTAGGGCCGAATTATATCATAACCATTCATATGAAGCCTATAAAAAGCCTTACGGCTACGAAGGAAAGGGTGATTAAAAACCCGCAAACGCTGTTAAAAGGGTCGTGTGGGTTATTTTATCATATCACGGATGCCCTGGTTGATAATTACTTCCCAATATTGGATATTCTTGACAATGAAATAGAAAAAGCTGAACAGTCGATATTTGTGGAAAAAGCCACTGATAGCATAAATAAGGTATTAACCCTTAAAAAAAACATATTGACATTAAGAAGATTTATAGGGCCGCAAAGAGAAATCATAAATTTTATAGCGCGGGGCGACTATCAGCCGCTTATAACCGCTGATTCATCCTTGTACTTCAGGGATATATTTGACCTTCTTTCGCGCATAAGCGATACGCTTGATACATACCGCGATATATTAACAAACGTTCTGGACGGCTACCATTCGGTAATTTCCAACAGGTTAAATGAGGTAATGAAAGTCCTTACCGTCATCGCAACCATCGTAATGCCATTAACTCTTGTTACCGGCATATACGGCATGAATTTCGAACATATGCCGGAATTGTCGTGGAAATACGGTTATTTTTCCATCCTTTTTCTTATGGTAATCATAGCTTTAGGCATGTTATATTTCTTTAAACAAAAAAAGTTGCTGTAATATTTTTCATAATGCCTCTTTTATTTCCGCTTTTATATTTTATTTTGTAATTGTCTTATTGATTATACATATAAAAGTGTGTAAATTGATTACAGAGATTAAAATGTGATTACAGTGATAATTTTTAAGCCCGAAATCACTGTAATCATGAGTTTGCAACAAACTCATTCATGATAAATATTTTTTATATATAATTAAAAAGCGCATGAATAATATAATCTATATAATACCTGTAATCGTGATAATCGCGATGTCCGCAATAATTGTTAAAATAGCAACCGTCGCATTGACAATGACGGGCCTTTCTGAAAAGAAAGCCGGGTTCGAGGCCTTATCCGCATTTACGGGCACGGGTTTTACGACGAACGATTCGGAATTGGTAATGGAAAATGAATTACGAAGAAAGATAATAATGTTTCTTATGATTCTCGGGAACGCGGGTTTAGTTTCCGTAATTACTGCGCTCATATTTTCGTTCGGCAAAGGCGGAATAAGGCCTGTTTTAATGAATAGCGGCATTCTTATTCTTTTATTATTAATACTTTATAAGTTAGCGGCAAATAAAAGATTGACGCGTTATCTGACGAAAAAAATAGAATCCGGCCTTGAAAAAAGACCTCCTTTTCGGAAAAGGGCGGTAGAGGAAATACTGCGCATTGCCAAAGATTACGGCATAGCTGAAGTCGCGATTAGAGACAATAGCCTTGATTTAGGAAAAACTCTTCTTGAATCGTCTTTCAGGGAAAAAGATATTCTAATTCTTGCCATCGAAAGAAAAAATGAAGTTATCCCTGCTCCGAAGGCTCAAGATACTATTCAACTTGGCGATACCCTGATTTGCTACGGAAAATTAGACAATATTGAAAAGATTATTTAAATTATTTATTTTTATAATATATTCTCTGTCTTTATTATATGCAGTAGGGCTTTTTGTGTTTTTTGTCTTAGAGCCTGATTTTGCGATTCCTGTTAAGATAGGCGGTAAAGAATTAAAAATGAGGAATGACGCCTACGGCAACGGGCACTACGGAGCCAGAAGGCTTTTTAACAGGCCTCATTCCGGCATTGACGTAGATGTGCCGGACGGCATGCCTATCCTCGCTTCAAAAAGCGGTTTTGCAGTATGCCAGGACAGGCCCAAAGGATACGGAAAACTGGTTATCATTTACCATTTGGATAATTTTCAAACCCGTTATTCGCATCTTTCGGGTTTTAATATAAGAAAATATCAATGGGTATCGCAAGGGCATGTTATAGGTTTCGCTGGAAGAACAGGAAACGCCGACCAGGCCGGCATGAGGACGCATCTTCATTTCGAAATCAGAAAATGCAACGAGACCTTGAATCCTATGAATTATTTGAAATAAACAGGAGGATTTAAAATGAAAATATTAATATTAATTATTATTTTGATTTCTTTCTCAATAACATTATTCGGCTGCGGCGAGACCATAAGCGGCGTATCTAAAGACGCTAAAAGGATGGGGCGCGGAGTTAAAACAATATTTATCCGGGATTCTGATTAAAGCTCACTTATTTTTAATATATGAACGTAAGAAAAAAAATAGAGAATAATATTGCGGTATTGTATCTCGACGGAAAAATAGATATAGATTGCGCGATTTTCGTTGAAGAAACAGGCAGGCTCCTGGATGAAGGGCATGCAAAAATTCTATGTAATTTTAAGGACGTAGAGTTGATAGATTATAACGGCCTCTCTATTGTTGCCATAGCATATAAAAATATCTTGAATAAAAACGGTATTGCAAAATTCTCAAACGTGCCTATTCACATAAAGGAATTATTTAAAGTCGTAAGGCTTGATCTTGTATTTGATATATACGACAGCGATGAAGACGCAATAAGGAGTTTCGAAGTATCAACAAAGATAGACAAACTCTCCTTGAGAAGGCGATTCAAAAGGCTCGAATCGCACCTTCCCGTAATGTACAACTTAAAGACATCCAGCGGCAGGGTAATGATGAGCGGCAAGGTTCTTAATATCAGCGGCGATGGCCTTTTTATATATTCAAAATCAATCTTTCCGGTATCAAGCCGGCTGAATCTAATGCTAAGACTTATAGAAAATGAAAAAGAAATAAACATTAACGGCATAGTAATTTGGCTTGCCGATAAAGACCTTCAGCTTCACTGCTACCCAGGCATGGGAGTCGAATTTGTTGACGAGGATCACGAGACTCAAAAAAAAATCATCGAGTATATCGATAAAAACATAATATATAGAAGCAATGACAACTAATATTCATAATCAATGTCAATTTAAGGGCTGCGATGCGAAAAGCCTTGCATTTTCCGACCACTGCTGGGAACATATTAATAAAAAAGATGAATATGCGAAGAACATCCTTTCCGAAATAGCTAAGGGAATACCCTTTAACGGGCAAAATTTATCGCATATAGTTTTACGCAATTCCGATTTATCAAGGGCTAATTTTTCGGGCGCAAATCTTTCAAGGGCTGATCTCTCCGGAGCTAATCTATTTGACGCAAACTTTAATCATTCGGAGTTATTAGGCGCCAATTTATCTACCTGTGATTTAACGTCTGCATCATTAGAAGGAGCGGACCTTACAAAGGCGAATCTTTTCGGCGCAAGACTTTGGCATACAAATCTAAAAAACGCAAACCTTATAGAAGCAAACCTCTCATCCGTAGATCTTTGGAATTCACATTTATTTAATGTGCGGCTCTGGCATACCGATTTAACCAACGCATCATATTTAAGCAAGGAAAATTTCAGCCATAAAATTAATAGCTTCATAACCATTTACCGCATTAACGAAAAAGGCATGCTGTCTTCGGAAGAAGCCTATAGAAGCCTAAAAAAACTATTTTTATCGGAGGGCAGGTATAACGACGCGAGCTGGGCTTCGTATAAAGAAAAAAATATGGAAAAAAATATTTTAAGGAAAAAAAGAAATCCCGCATATATTCCAAGCTTAATTATGGATTTAGTGTGCGGATACGGCGAAAAACCATATAGAATAATAATATCCAGCGTAATAGCTATATTCGGTTATGGTTTTTTATATAAAATATTAGATGCTGTAAGGTCAAGTGAAATTGCCGGATATAGAATGAAATTCGCCGATTATATTTATTACAGTATAATAACTTTTACTACCGTAGGTTATGGCGATTTTGTTCCAAAAATCAATTCTATCTTTAGATTGATAGCGGCAAGCGAGGCATTTACCGGGGTTTTTATGGGCGGGCTTTTTATTTTTACATTAGCAAGAAAATATTCGGCGAGATAATGAAGCTCTCCGGGCTAAAGCCCGGAGTTTCCATTCGCCTATTGCGGAATCTCTCCGAAGCAGAAAACTCTATCGTGAACAACGGTTGCCATCGAGATGCTACCAGCACATTCATCTCCCGCTTGAAAGCGGGAGTTTTCTGCGAAGGAGGATAAAAAAAGGAACCCATGTTAATACGAGAAGATTTGTACGACATATACGGTGTATTGATAGCAAAAAAAGGTGAGCGAGTAAATCACCGGTTGATAGATAAAATCAGAAATATGCCCAAAAAAAACAATAAAAGATTGAAGCTTAAAAATGCTTTTATTTACAGAGATATACTCGATGCATTAAAGGACCCGAGGTATAAAACCATATTTGAAAATAATGTGAAGAGAGAGCGTATTTTAAAAATAGCGGGCAATACGATATTTGAGGACGGAATTATAAAAGAGCTCGCGTACATGAAGAGCAATCGCCCCTATACATATAAACACGAGCTTATAGTCGGAATCCTTACAATAAAAATGACTTTAATGCTTAAGAAATACAGATTAAATTCAAGGACGGCTTCCTATGGCGCGTTTACCCACGACATAGGTAAAAATAGAATTCCAAGGGAAATTCTTTCAAAGCCCACGCCATTAACAGTAGGCGAATACGAGTTGCTCAGAACCCATCCCACAATAGGATATCTTCTATTGCTGCGTTATGAGAAAAAGAAAGATTCAAAGTCGGGAATCACCTCGTATCAGCACCACGAAAAACTCGATGCATCGGGATATCCTAACGGTATCCGCAAAATCAATATCTACGCACAGTTGGTTGCGGTAAACGATATTTTAGACGCCCTGCTCGCCAAAAGGCCTTATAGAAAAGAACCGTTCAAATTAAGGGTTGCCATAGATTATCTTCTAGAGGAGGCAAGGGCTAAGAGATTAAATAAGGATGCCGTATATCTTCTTATAAGTTTTGCAAGAATAAGCCATCCACATATTATTGATATGAAAATATCAAAAACCAAAAGAGGAAAAGAACCATCCAGAAATGTTTACGGGAAAATAATTCACCGGCTGCTCCACTGGTGAAAGATGCCTGATAACCTGAAGAACTTACACAACCTAAAGATTGTATCATGAAAGAAAAAATGAATATACTGAAAGAAAAACTTTCAATATTTAAATCATTATTGGAATCGTGCGCTTTATGTCCGAGAGAATGCAGGGTTAACCGGCTAAATCACCGAACCGGTTTCTGCAAAGCAAAAATATTGCCCGCCGTTTACAGCTACGCGCCTCACCATGGCGAAGAACCGCCCATTTCCGGAACGAGAGGTTCTGGCACAATATTTTTTTCGCACTGCAATATGGCATGCGAATATTGCCAGAATTACAAATTCAGCCAGCAGTCTAATGAAAGAGAGATCGCAATAAACGATTTATCAAATATTATGATAAATCTTCAAAATATCGGATGCCATAATATTAACTTAGTATCTCCTACGCATTATGCCGCTCAAATTGCTGAAGCGCTCATGCATGCATTTGAAAAAGGCCTTTCAATTCCGATTGTATATAATACGGGCGGTTACGATTCAATCGATGTAATAAAATTGCTGGATGGAATAATAGATATTTATATGCCTGACATGAGATATTCTGACGATAACATGGCAAAAAAATATTCATCCGCAATTAATTATGTAAGGCACAATCGTGCTTCGGTAATTGAAATGCAAAAGCAGGTAGGGGATCTTAAAATGGATGAAAGCGGGATAGCAAAAAAGGGGTTATTAATAAGGTGCCTTATTCTTCCTAATAATATTTCAGGAACCGACAAGACGCTTGATTTTATAGCAAATAAAATATCTAAAAACGCTTATATAAGCCTGATGAGCCAGTATTATCCGGCATATAAGGCGCACGCTATTAAAGATATCAATAGGCGTATAGCGCCTGCGGAATATAAAAAAGCAGTCGATAAGCTTCATGAGCTGGGGCTGGATAACGGCTGGGTGCAGGAGGCGCCGTTTGATTTTGATATAAGGTTTGCAGGTCATAATATAAAACCAAAGAATTGAATATGCCTTGGGTCGTCCTTTCGGCTAATTTTTTGGCTCACTGCAATTGGTATGATAACATTTATCGTCACACACTTCGTGTGTGACTTCATTCAATTGCAACGTTCGCTCAAAAAATTTTTACGCCTCAAGGACATCCCCAAGGCATATTCACAAACTTGTATGTATTAATGCTTTCATAAAGGGGGCAAAATGAAACTGGCTATGGAAATCGCCGATTGGATTAAAAAGCAGGTTAAAGACGCTGGTAAAAAAGGAATAGTGCTGGGATTAAGCGGCGGAGTCGATTCTGCCGTAGTCGGAGCGCTGTCTAAAAGGGCGATGGGCGATGATTTATTGGGACTCATTCTGTCATGCAAGAGCCAGTCTGGTGATGAACAATATGCCTTGAAAATTGCAGAAAAATTCAATATTAAGATAGAGAAAATTTCCTTAGACGATATCTATGACATGATTATATTAAAATATCCTAGGGCGAGCGATATGGCAAAGGCAAACATAAAACCCCGCTTAAGAATGATTGCGCTCTATTATTTCGCTAATTCACTAAATTACTTAGTAGCTGGCACAGGCAATAAGAGCGAGATAGCGGTGGGATATTTTACAAAATACGGCGATGGCGGTGTTGACATACTGCCTATAGCCGGCCTTTTTAAGACGGAAGTAAGGCAGTTGGCAAAAGAATTAGGCATTCCGCAGGAAATAATAGACCGAGTACCTTCCGCGGGATTGTGGGTTGGGCAAACCGATGAAGGCGAAATGGGAATTACATACGAAGAACTTGATAAAACATTAATTGCCATAGAAAATAACAAAACCAAAAATATAGACAAAGGCATGCTGAAAAAAGTGAAAAAGATGATTGTTGATTCGGAACACAAGAGGGCGAGTATACCGATATTTAAAGTAAAAAGTAAAAAGGCAAAAGGTAAAAGTATCCCGCAAAGCGGGATCTCGTAGAATTTCTATAGCAGAAAACTTCATACGGGACAAGTAAAAAGTTTCAGCCTAAAGCTGATCCGCAAAAGGCGGAAAAAGTTTAGACTTTTTATTTTTATCTTTTAACGTCTCTGTCGAAAAGTGCAAGGAATTATTAAAGGGTTGTGAATATACGGTCCAAGAAATAGAGGAATTAAGGGATAGCTTGTATCAACTGGCGACGGTTTTGGTGAATAGCTACCTTGAAAAAGAGAAGCCACTAAAATTGACAAAAGAATGATGGATATGAATCAGAGAGTCAATAAAACCGCAATAACTGCACTTGTAATTATATTCATTATGTGCGGGCAGTGTATCGCAAAGCAAGATTCATCAAGACATATTGATTCATCCGATATGCTAATTGAAAGCATGGCTGATATGGAATCTAAAGACGACCGCGATGCCTTGTCGTTATGGGCAGATTCAGAAATGATTAAGGCATTGTCAGAGACCGCTATAACGGACGATTATATCAAATCTTTATATTCCGAATTTATAAGCGTCATGGTAACGCCCCCTAATCCCGACACCTATAAAGAATACGGTATAGAAAATGCCGAAGAAGCGTTAAAAAGAGTGTCTCAACTGGGCCGTCGGATACATAATTTGGGCCTTGCTATGTCCGATGCAGCTTTTAAGAAATACGGGGGTTTAATTAAATGTATGAGAGATGCCCTTTACGTTGATTCCAAGTATATTCCCCTGGCGATTAAACATGACAATTCGCGCGATGTTTACTGGTATGATTTGCATAACAAGCTGATAAAAGAAGCGGATAATAGATATAAGGATTTGTTTTAACATTAAAAGCGTATGAAAAAACAATATTTTGGCGACAAGCGGGATTTATTTAAATTCGATTTGATTAAGAACGTTATCAAAGAAATGGGAGTGGGTGGGTTTACATATATACCGATGCTGACTCCTAACGATAAAACGGGACAAGGAAAGCTACGCAATCTCTTATCGCCTAACAACACAGGATATAAAAACAGGGGTTTGGTAGAATTTTTTGACCCAATCCACAAGATTCATCCTGATGTGAGAGACATCGGAATAATTAAAGAATATTTTAAATCAGTTGCTATAACCACTCACGTTTATAAAAATAATGACTACCTTGAAACAAAAGACAGAAACGCTTACTTCAAAGGGATAGAAAATAGCTTTTTGCAAAACGCTTTGATTTTTGTTGACCCAGACAATGGCTTAGAGCCACGGACGCCTAACGAAAAGCATCTGCTTTATTCGGAAGTAAAGGATTTATATGCAGCTATGGGGGAAAAATCGATATTGATAATAATTCAGTTTAGACAAAAGGGTAATAGTAGAAAAAATAAAATAAGAGAAGACATAGACGCAAAAAGGGCAAAGTTATGTAAAAGTACGAAAGATATGTGTGTGTTTATAACCGATTACAATATAACCTTTTTCTGTTTATCAAATAATCTCGAAATAAAACGTAGATTAAGCAAGGCAATTGTCCGCTACAAAAAAGAATACGATGATAATCTGGATTGTGGCGGGATTGTATTATAAATTTAAGCCACAAAAACATGAGGGGGTATTATGCAATATGAAAATCGTATAAAGGAAATAGACGAGCTTAAACATAAGATTGATAAACACAGGCCCTTGTCAAAACATGCTCTTGAGCAGTTAAAAGAATATTACCGTATCGGCCTTACCTATACCTCAAACGCTATCGAGGGCAACTCCCTTACAGAGACGGAGACAAAGATTGTTATTGAGGACGGTATAACGATAGGCGGTAAGCCCCTAAAAGACCATTACGAGGCAATGGGTCATAGTGAGGCGTTTAATTTCTTGTATGACATAGCAAAGAATAAAGAGATAACGGAAGCTGATATATTAAAACTTCATCATTTATTTTACTATCGTATAGACGAGGATAAGGCAGGAAAATATCGCAATGTTAATGTGCTTATTACTGGTTCGAATTTTAGACCGCCAGCCCATTCAGAAGTGCCTGCCCTTATGAAAAAGTTTACTGACAGCATCCCAGCAATGCAGAAGAAATATCACTCTGTCGAATTCTCAGCCCGCATCCATAAAGAGTTTGTTACTATACATCCTTTCGTTGACGGTAACGGCAGGGCCGCGCGTTTACTTATGAATCTTGCCCTTTTGCAGAGTGGATACATCATCACTATTATCCCCCCTATTCTAAGAAACGACTATATTAACGCTATCAAGAAGGCACAGATTGAGCCGAGGGACGACAAGCCGTTCATTAATTTTATATCTTCTATGGTTTATGAATCGGCGAAGGAATATATTAGATTATTAGAATCTCTATGAATGTAACCATTTATTGCCGTGTATTGATGATCAAAAAATAGGCATGCTGCATCCGCACCTGTTACGGGTGAGATGTTTTACCTTTACTTTTTTACTTTTACCTTGTCCCGTATGAAGTTTTCTACAATAGAAATTCTACGGGATCCCGCTTTGCGGGATACTTTTTCCTTTTTCCTTTTACTTTTTAACTTTTAACGATGCTAAAAAATATATATGATGTAATAGTAGTCGGCGGAGGGCATGCGGGATGCGAAGCCGCTTTGGCAAGCGCAAGAATGGGCTGCAAGACTCTGCTTGTTACCCTTCACTTCAATACAATAGGTTACATGTCGTGCAACCCAGCGGTTGGCGGAATAGGCAAAGGGCAGCTGGTTAAGGAAATCGACGCATTAGGCGGCGAAATGGGCATAGCCACTGATGCATGCGCAATTCAATTCAGGATTCTAAATGCATCGAAAGGCCCTGCGGTTCAGTCATCACGAGCACAGGTAGACAGGAAGCAATATGCAACAGATATTCAGCATGCGGTGTCACATATAGATAATATTGAAATTTTAGAGTCTCAAGGTTCTAAATTAT
>Ga0315295_10004747_pt1 | contig 11602 bp, 11 predicted proteins | sample YL17G14_0_MG_FD_204453 | JGI IMG/M metagenome (GOLD analysis project Ga0315295, IMG submission 204453) | Sediment microbial communities from Yellowstone Lake, YNP, Wyoming, USA - YL17G14_0 | ecosystem: Environmental > Aquatic > Freshwater > Lake > Sediment | place: USA: Wyoming | collected...
GCCTTCGTCGGTCCCCATCGGGCTCCGACAAGCGCCACCAGGCACGTGAGCCTGGCGACCCCCTTTGCCTTGAGGCGGGGCAGAGCGTATCGACCAACTGGGGGCCGCCCTTGCAGCGGGCGTCGGTGCTGCTACAGCGCGGACGCCGCATCGCAGGCGAGGCGCAGGTGCACCTGCGCGTTCCTGGCCCGCGGTGGCAGGCTTCTCCGGACTGATCCCATTATAACGCACCTGGCAGCCGCGGTCCACATGCCGCGGCCGGCCCGTCCTAGCTGATCTGGGCGGGGCAAGTGGTGTCCACCGCGTGCCTGTCTGTCAACACCGACGATGCGCGGCAAAGGTTCAGCTCTGTCCGCGCGGCGCGAGGGTATGGCAGTGATGCGGGGTGATGCCCTGGACCGCGAATGGCGCGAACCGGACCGCGATGGGCCCGAATCAGACGAATGACGCGAAGGCTAGGGCTGGGGGCAGTGGGGCCGGTGCGCCGTGGGGGACGATTTCGTAGCAGCCCCCGCGGAGATGTGGCGGCGCCGATGCTGGATTGAATTGGGCGACGTTTCATAAGACCGATGTAACCCGCGAGGGCCGGGCGGCCAGGTCGTGGGCTGGCAGGGCTCCCCGCAGGCGTGGGTGTGGTAGGGGCGACCCGCCGGGTCGCCCCTACGGACATGTGCTCCCCACACTGCCGTGCCGCCGGTCCGGCGTGGCACTCTGCCCATACGCCGAGATCCGTCAGTCCACCATGGAGACCAGAAGTGCGAATACGGACTGGATGACGTTCATGTAGAAGTTACCCCCCAGGTCGCGAAAGACCTCGAAGGGCAACCCGGGGGCGCCGAAGAAGGGTCGCAGGGTCCAGGCCATCTGGGTGCCCACAAAGCCGTAGACGAAGATCCAGACCCAGAGGATCAGGCTGCGAACGCCCATACCCTCACTCTTCTGGACGTGACGCATGCCCTGCCACAAGAAACTCAGCCCGGCCACGCCGGTGATGGTCAGAATGCCCACGTTGAGGAGCTTGTAGAAGTTGTAGTTGGGAGCGGTCAGCCAGAAGAAGAGGGCGATGGGCGCGAAGGACAGGGTGAGCACCGCAGTGACGGCGATGGCGGTCAAAATCAGGGCGAAGGTCTGCGCGAGGGTCAGTCTGGACCCGAAGAGCAGGTTGAAGAAGTAGAGGGTGGGCAGGCAGATGGCGAGCGTGATCAGATAGAGGATGGGCAGCTTGATCGCTGAGGACAGCGCCTGGAGCACACTGCTGGAGATACCCAGTATGGCGCCGTAGATGGCGAAGAAGAGCACCGCTCCGACGAGCATGTTTCGGGTCTTTCGACCGAGGTCGTCGCCTTCCCTTATCTCGTCGAAGAAGCCTCCTCGATTGCGAAGGATACGCTCGATGACGTAGAACGGTTCCATGGTTTTCCCCTCCTCAAATGTGATTCCGCGTTCTGCTCACAACTGAGCGATGGTCACCAGGCAGAAGAAGGCCCACACGCTGTAGCCGTACCGCCAGCTCTTGAAGGTGAGGCCGGGCACGAGCAGAGCGAGAAGCGCCAGGCAGGCGAAGACGACAGGAGTAGGGCTGGCCTGCCAGTGGGCCAGGTCCCGCAGCAGGGGCAACATCACCCACTTGAAGGTCAAAGCCAGGGCCACGGGCAGAAAGGCGGCCAGCACCGCCTGGTTGGCAGATTCGCTGTGCTGCCGACCCAGCATCCTCCCCACCTCTCTGGCCTCGCCGAAGTTATCCAGGGCCAAGGCCAGGCTCTGCTGCGTATCGAGCCCGCCCTGCCGGAACTCCAGCATCGCATCGTCGAGATGCGCCCGTATCTCCCCCAGTATCTCCTTCTCCGTCGTCGGGTCCACGTTCAACTGGGATGCTACCTGAGACAGGTACCTCTCCAACTGCTCGTCCACCGTATCGACGGCCCTGGGACGTGGAACTCCTTGCTCCCTGGCGGGAAGAACCATCGTTCCTCTACCTCCGTGCTCTCAGTATGCCGACATCCGGTGCGGGAGAACTCCTCGGTGATCCATGCTGGGCGCAGCAACTTTGCTAAGGCATGCCGGTCTCGCGCCCTCTCCTGCGGAGCTCCCGCCCCAGGGGCTAGGAAGCCGCGGGTTCCGTGTGCTGTTCACCAAGGATACTCAGCAGGCGCTGGGAGAAGGTGGTCCACTCCTCCGTTGAGTCCGCGAGCGCCTTCCTCCCATCATCGGTGAGATGATAGTACTTCCGCGAAGGCCCCTTGTCCACTACCTCCCATTCGCTCTGCAAGAGGCCATCCTTCTCCAGCCCATGCAGCGCGGGATACAGTGTGCCCTCTTTGAATGCGAAGTATCCCTTACTGCGACGCTTGAGTTCCTTGGCGATCTGATACCCGTACATGGGCTTCTCCGCCAGCATGGCCAGGATCAGTACCCTGGCACTCCCCCTTCTCAGGTCTTTCTCCATCGTCCTCAGCTCCCGCCTACCCCATTCCCCTCCAGCATCGGCTGTAGGTTCCCGACCAGAGGAGAATACATAGAAATATGATGTACCAAGATTCATTATACTCCCAATTCGATGGGTTGTCAAGGGGTGGGTTTCAAACCGGTCCCCACACGGATGTGAGAGGGCTACCGGCGTGGTTGGTACCTGGCGTGGGCTGACCCGCTTCTTCATTCAGGTCCTGTCAACCGCGCATACCACACGTTGCGCAAGCGAGAAAGCGGTGGTAAAATGGTCATGGACGCCAAACGACGCATACTTCCACGCTTTCCCCATCTCGACAAGGATACCCTCGGGCGTCCCGCTTGACCTGCGTTGCCGCAGCTATCAGTTGCCGAAGGGCGACAGCGGCGCAGATGACCGGAGCGTCGCCCGGGTGCTGGACCGCCTCTGGCGTCTCTCGGGTGGGGAGGGTGAAGCGATGGTGGATCAGTCCGCGCATCATCTTCTTTGGGCCAAGAAGGACAAAGATGGCTGCTTCCACCCCCTGCTCTGTCACCTGATCGATGTGGCCCAGGTGGCCGAGGGGCTGTGGGACTATGTCCTCACCGATAGCATCCGGGAGCACTACTGCACGCTGCTTGGTCTGTCACCGGAGGAGAGCCGGGCACTCCTCTCCTTTTGGATAGGGCTCCACGACCTGGGCAAGGCAAGCCCGGCTTTCCAACGGCGCGACACTGCTGCGGTGGAGCGTCTCACAGCCGCCGGCCTGTCTTTCCCCAAGGTCTTTGTTCGCTCGCGCTGCGGCCACGGCACCGTCACTGCCAGGGAACTAGACGGGTTATTGCAGGAGGAGACGGGCCTGGGCACTTCGCGCTCGAGAGTGGTGGCGCGGGCCTTGGGTGGGCATCACGGGACCTGGCCGCTGCCTGTGGACATTCAGGGGTTGAGCACGTCAGACCTGGGAGGAGAGGGCTGGCCCGCGGTACGCCGCGAGCTCTTCGCAGAGATGGTGGCGCTCCTTGCCCCACCGCCGGTGGCGACCGACCTGACCCAGGAGGAAGAAAGCGCGCTGGTCATGCTGCTCTCAGGGCTCTGCGTGGTGGCCGACTGGGTCGGTTCCATGGAGACCTACTTCCCAATCGCGGACTTGCCTGTCGATCCCGTGCACTATGCCCGGCGGGCTGAGGACCAGGCAATCCACGCCCTGGAGCAACTGGGCTGGATCGGATGGACACCGCCCGCCGAAGGGCTCTCGTTCCCGCAACTTTTCGATTTCCAGCCTCGTCCCATGCAACAGGCGGTGGTCGATCTGGCGGAGAGTTTGAACGAACCTGCACTGGTGATCATCGAGGCACCTACGGGCACCGGCAAGACCGAGGCGGCGCTCTACCTGGCGGATCGCTGGGCCACAGCCTGCCAGCAGCGCGGTCTATACGTGGCGATGCCCACGATGGCCACCAGCAACCAGATGTTCGGGCGCGTGCAGAAGGTCCTCGCCCAGCGCTACCCTAGCAGCTTGGTGAACCTGCACCTAGTCCACAGCCAAGCGCGCTGGCGAGAGGATGTCCGGGCGCTCCAACTTGAGACGGTGGACGAGTTGGAGGAAGCCGGGAACGTGGCGGCCATGGCCTGGTTCCTGCCGCGCAAGCGCACGCTGCTGGCCCCGTTTGGCGTGGGCACCGTCGACCAGGCTCTGCTCAGCGTGCTACAGACCCGCCACTTCTTCCTGCGCCTCTTCGGCCTCAGCCACAAGACGGTCATCTTCGACGAGGTCCACGCCTACGACACATATATGTCCACCATCTTGCAGCGGCTGCTGGGTTGGCTGCGGCTCCTTGGAACATCGGTGGTACTGCTGTCGGCCACCCTTCCGAAACGGACTCGTAGAGAGTTGGTGGAAGCCTACTCGGGGAAGGCAGACACGCTGCCCGAGGATGTCCACTACCCGGCGCTGACCTGGGCCACAGGCCACCAGACGGGGGTCGTGCCACTGGAAAGGGGAGACGAGCGCTCGGTCGCCCTGGAGTGGGTGGAGCGTGAGCCGGAGGCGATCGCGGCGCGTCTGGTCGCCGAGTTGTCCGAGGGTGGCTGCGCCGCGGTGATCTGCAACACCGTGGGTCGCGCCCAGGAGGTGTACCGCGCCATGAAGATGGCTGACATGGCGCCCGCTGAACATCTGGTTCTCTTCCACGCGCGCTTCCCCTTTGCCTGGCGCAACGCCATCGAGGATAGGGTGCTCTCGGCCTTCGGCAAGGATGGCCAGCGTCCGGGGAGAGCGGTGGTGGTCGCCACCCAGGTCATCGAACAGAGCCTGGACCTGGACTTCGACCTGATGGTCAGCGACCTGGCCCCGGTGGACTTGCTGATACAGAGGGCCGGTCGCCTTCACCGTCACACGCGAGAAGGTCGCCCCGCTTCCTGCGCTCAGCCGCGCCTCCTCGTCGCGCGGCCCACTGAGGTCGATGGGGCCCCTACCTTCGGATCGGACGTCTATGTCTACGAACCATACGTGCTGCTGGGCTCGTATCTGGCCCTCCAGGGGCGCCAGCGCCTGACCCTCCCTGCTGATACTGACATGCTGATCGAGGCCGTCTACGGCGACCAGGAAGCGCCAGCAGAGCTGCTGACAGTGCAACTCAGCAAGGTGCTGGCGGAGGCTGAGCAGAAGATGCGCCGTCACCAAGAGGAATACGTCTATAAGGCCCGGCAGAAGCTGGTGCCGGATGCCGGGGCCGATGACCTGCTGGGAAAGCGCAGTCTTGGCCTGGAGGAGGACAGCCCAGAGCTCCACGAGGCTTTCCAGGCCCTCACCCGGCTGGGCAGGCCCGGCATCTCCCTGGTTTGTTTGCACAGCGGTTCCGCTGGCCTGACCGTGGAGCCGGACGGCTCAGGACCGGCTGTGGAGCTGGACGAGCCGCCGGACGCAGAGGTGACGAGGCAACTGGCCATGCATACCGTTACTGTCACCCACCGACCGGTATTCGACTGCCTGAGCGCGCAGTTTGTGCCGAGGGGCTGGAAGGACCACCCACTGCTGCGGAACCACCGGGTGGCGGTGTTCACCGATGGGCTTTGTGTATCGGGAGATTGCGGCTATACGTTACGTCTGACGCGCGAGTTCGGACTAGAGATCGAAAGAAAGGAGGTGTGATGAACGCAACGTTTGATCTGCTGGAAGAGGCTTGGATCCCCTGTGTCCGTCGGGACGGTAGCCCTGTGGAGTTGAGTTTGCGCGGTGTACTGTCCGGCGCTCACGAGTTGCGGGAACTGCACGGCGACTCGCCGCCGGTGTCGGCCGCGCTACATCGCCTGTTACTGGCGGTGCTGCATCGAGTCTTTGGACCGGAGTCCCACAAGAAATGGGGGGCGCTGTGGCAGGCCGGTCGCTGGGACGAGGCGGCGCTCGACGCCTACCTGGGCCGCTGGCGCGACCGGTTCGACCTCTTCCACCCCGAGCGACCCTTCTACCAGACCCCCGACGACAGGGTCAAGCCCAAATCCTTGGCCACCCTAATCCAGGAGGTGGCCTCCGGCCACAACCCTACGCTCTTTGACCACCACACCGACTCGGGGGGGTTCGCTGTCGTGCCCAGTCGGGCGGCGCGTGCGCTGGTTGCCGCGCAGACCTTCGGTCTCGCCCACCCCTGCGACCCTTCTCAGAAGCTTTACTTCACTGACGGGCCCTGCGCGCGGGGCATCTGCTTTCTGGTCCAGGGGGATTCCCTGTTCGAGACCCTGGCTCTCAACCTGCTGCGCTATCCCGATGATACGGTCATGGTCCACCGGGCCGACGACCAACCCGCATGGGAGATGGACGATCCTTCTACTCCAGGGAGATCTCGCCCCCGCGGGTATCTGGACTACCTCACCTGGCAGAGTCGGCGCGTGCTTTTCACTCCGCCGCCAGCTTCAGACGGCCTGCCGGTCGAGGAGATGACCATCGCTCCGGGCCTCCGCCTCGACCCCGACGTGCTAGACCCAATGAAGCACTACCATCAGGACGAGAAGCGTGGGCCGCGACCGCTGCCGTTCCGGGAGGATCGCGCGCTGTGGAGGGACAGCGCCGCCCTGTTTCAGTTGTGGCAGGCCGAGTACATCCCGCCACGAAGCTTCGACTGGTTGGCTTTGCTCGTAGACAGCGGCTACCTCGATAAGTCTCAGACCAGGCGATGCCTTGCCCTGGGCATTGGTGCATATCAGGATCGCGTGGATTTCTACCGAGCCGAGCGCGTCCCGTTGCCCCTGGCTTATCTACACGAGAAAGGCCTCGTGGAGCATGTCCAGACTGCGCTGGGAATGGCGGAAACGGCCGCTCGCCAACTCTGGGGCGCCACGAACTCATTGGCCGCCCTCCTCCTCTCGCCAGAAAGCGATCTGGAAGAGGGACACCGGCCAAAACCAGAAGACCTGAAACCGATCATGCGCCACTGGGCGGTGGAGCGGCTCTACTGGTCCCGGTTGGAGACGCCCTTCATGGAGGCCGTGGAAGCCCTGCCCCGGGACCCGGAACGCACGTTGGAGCAGTGGCGGGAGATACTCCTGCGAAGTGCCAGGGAGGCGTTCGACCACGCAGCGGACAACCTGGCTCATGATCCGAGAGCTCTGAAAGCGGTGGTTCGGGCCAGCGGTCAACTGGCGGCGGGGCTGGCCAAGGCACTGCCGGCAGAGCAGTGAGCTGTCCCGGCGAAGCCTCCGCTCCACTTGCCGCATAGAGATTCATAACGAGAGGGGGTTGGAATGAGTCAAACCGAGGAGTTCATAGGTTATCTGGAGAGCCGCCGCGAGGACCGCGCCACCCTGGCCGCGTTGCGGAGGGGTCTGGGTCACCCGCCGGGCACGGTCGCCGACATGTACCGCTACGTGGTGCCCTGGCTCTCCGACGATACCCCGCCGTGGCGGGAGGCGGCCTTCTACACCATCGCCGCGCTCTTTGCCTATCACTCAGAGAGCGGAGGTCGGGGCAACATGGGCGATCACTTCGCTCAAGCCCGTGGACGCCTGGGCGACGAGACCGCCATCGACAGGCGGTTCACGGTCCTGCTGGCTGCACATGCGGAGGACCTGGACTTTCACTTGCGCCAGGCGGTGAGTTTCCTCAAGTCCAAGGACGTGCCGGTGAACTGGCACCAACTGCTGGTCGATATGGTAGCCTGGGGACACCCGGAAGGCTATGTACAGCGCCGCTGGGCGCGGGCCTTCTGGGGCCGCCGGCCTCAGCAATAAGAAGAGAAAGAGGAGGAGTAGAGATGTTTGTCGAACTGCACATGATTCAGAACTTCAGCCCCAGTAACCTCAATCGTGATGACACCAACAACCCGAAGGACTGCGAGTTCGGAGGGGTGCGGCGCGCCCGCATCTCCTCCCAGTGTATCAAGCGGGCCATCCGCACCTGCCGCGTCTTCGCCGAGGTCACCGGGGTGGATTTGGGCACCCGGACGAGGTTGGTGACCCGCCTGCTGCGGGACCGACTCATCCAAGCCGGCCGCCCAGAAGTGGAAGTTGATGCAATCGTGCCCGCCTTCGTCGACAAGTACGCCGCCGACAAGAAGACACCTGGCTTGGACAAGGAAGGCCGCACCAGGTTGCTCTATGTGAGCGAGAGCGAGGTGGCCGAGCTGGTCAAGAGCCTACTGGATAACTGGGGGGCACTCTTCGCCGAGGACACGCGAGACGGTGCTATTGCGACCATCGCCAAACCGTACGGCAGGAAGCCCAGGGAGGTTACCAGCGCTCCCGATATCGCCCTCTTCGGGCGTATGTTGACCGCACTACCCCAACTCAACCTGGAGGCTGCCTGCCAGGTGGCCCACGCCATCTCCACTCACCGGGTGACCATGGAGATGGACTTCTTCACCGCGGTGGACGACCTTCAGGAGAGCGAGGAGACGGGAGCGGGCATGATGGGCTTCGTGGGTTTTGACAGCGCCTGTTTCTATCGCTACGCCCGCATCGACTGGGGACAACTCGTCAAGAGTTTGAAGGGCGATGTAGACCTGGCGCGCCGCACCGTGGAGGGCTTCCTGCGGGCCTCCCTGGCCGCCGTGCCGTCGGGTAAGCAGAACACCTTCGCCGCCCATAATCCTCCCAGCCTGTCCTTGGCCGTGGTGCGTCGCGACGGCATGGGCTGGTCGCTGGCCAACGCCTTCGAGCGACCTGTTCGCGCCGAGCGGGAGGGTGGGCTGGTGGCACCATCCGTGGCTGCCCTGGACCAGTACTGGGGCCGCATGTGCGACGTCTACGGCACGGCAACTCTGGCAACTATCGCAGCCCTTCTTCTGGAGCCCGACCTGCCGCTGGACAGGCTGCAAGACGCAAGGGTGCAGAATGTGGATCAGTGGGTGTCCGTGGTCACGGGGGCTCTAGGTGCCGGGGAGGTATCCCCATGAGCACGCTGTTGTTGCGCCTGACGGGTCCCATGCAGTCGTGGGGTGTGCAGAGCCGCTTCACCGTGAGAGACACCGGCCTGGAACCATCGAAGAGCGGCGTCTTGGGTCTGCTGTGTGCCGCCCTGGGACGGCCCCGCCATGAGCCAGTACAGGACCTGGTAGCGCTGACCATGGCCGTGCGTGTGGACCAGGAGGGAGTGATCCAGCGCGACTATCATACCGCGGGCAAGGGGGGCTTCCTGCGGGCCAGTGGCGCCATAGAACGCGAACAGGTGGTCGTGTCCAGCCGCTACTACCTGGCTGATGCGCGCTTCCTGGTGGGGCTCGCAGGCGATAGCGGCGACCTGCTCACGCGGGCGCACAAGGCCCTGCGGGATCCGCAGTGGCCGCTCTACCTTGGCCGCAAGGCCTTTGTGCCCGGGGAACCGGTCTGGCTGCCCGATGGCCTATGCCTGGAGGGAGGTCTCCTGGACATTCTGACCAGGTACCATTGGCTGGGCCCCGACCCGCAGCGGCGCCCGGAGCAGCTAAGGGTAGTGATGGAGGACCCGGATGGGCCGGAGGTGCGGCCCGACCAGCCAGTGTCTTTCGCGCTGCGGCTATTCGCCCCGCGGCGCGTCCGCACCCTCTACATCAAGGCACCACTGGCCAAGGAGGAACTATGTATCTCTCCCGACTGATCCTCAATCCCCGCAGCAGGCGCGTTCAGAGGGAACTCTCCGACCCGTACCAGATGCACCGCAGCATCATGCGGGCCTTCCCCGACGACCTGGACGGACGCTCGGAACGCGTTCTGTTCAGAATCGACGCTCCGCCGCGAGGAGGCCCACTGAGCCTCCTGGTCGAGTCGATGTGCAGACCTGACTGGTCCTGGTTGGCGGAGGATGAAGGTGCCAGAGGCTACCTCTTAGGTACGGAGGAGCCCAACCCCTGGGTCAAGGAGTTCGTTCTGGAGTTCAAACCAGGCCAGGTGCTGGCCTTCCGGCTGCGGGCCAACCCCACTATCAAGCGTAAAAGCAAGCGTCTGGGACTCTATCGTGATCAGGAGCAGATGAACTGGCTGGCTCGCAAGGCGGAGCAGAGCGGATTCCGCCTGCTCTCTATGAGGACCGCCAATGAAGCCGTCCTGGGCGGGGTGGTACATAGGGAGTCGCGGAAGCACAATCTCCGACTGCTCTCGGTTCAGTTCGATGGGCTGCTACAGGTGCAGGAACCAGCGCTGCTGCAGGATGCGGCCCGGCACGGAATAGGGAGTGGCAAGGGCTTCGGCTTCGGGTTGCTGTCCCTGGCCAGGCCAGTCTGAGATTAGGCCGAGCGTCTGCGACGATCCAATGGGAAGGGGGTTTGGGCGGCGACGTGGCCGCGCCCTCTCCCGGGGAAAGGAGACATCCCAATGCGTGACCTGCACGAATTGCCCAAGCTGCGGGATAGCATGAGCTACCTGTATCTTGAGCACGGTCGTATCGAGCAGAAGTACAAGGCCGTGGAGTTCCTGGACGAGGGCGGCCGCACGATGATCCCGGCCGCTGCGCTCACCGTGCTCATGCTCGGTCCCGGCACCAGCATCACCCACGCGGCAGTCAGGGCCCTGGCCGACAATGGCTGCCTGATTGTCTGGTGTGGGGAGGACGGCATGCGGTGCTATGCCCAGGGAGGCGGCGAGACCCGCAGGGGCTACCACCTGCTCAGGCAGGCGGAATTGGTCAGTGAGTCCCAGAAGCGGCTGGAGGTCGTGGTGCGCATGTATGGGCTCCGCTTCGGAGGCCAGTTGGACGACAGCCTGAGCCTGCCTCAGATCAGAGGATTGGAGGGTGTGCGCGTGCGCGAGGCCTACGCAGACGCCAGCCGTGAATACGGAGTGGAGTGGAAGGGTAGACGCTATGATCGGGCGAGCTGGGGGCACGGGGATCCGATAAACCGGGCCCTGTCGGCCGCCAACGCCCTGCTCAACGGGCTCTGTCACGCGGCCATCGTCTCCGGTGGGTACTCCCCTGCTCTGGGGTTCATCCACACCGGAAAGCAACTCTCCTTTGTCTACGACATCGCGGACCTGTACAAGATGGACATCACCATCCCAGCGGCCTTCAGGGTGGTGGGGGAATCGACCAAGGATGTGGAGCCCAGGGTGCGGCAGGCCTGCCGGGAGGCGTTCAAGGAGCACCGGCTGCTGAGCCGGATTCTGCCCGACATAGACTTGCTGTTGGACATACCGGAGGAGGTCCTGTTGGCTGGAGAGGAGGCCGACAGCGATGGCGCAAGGCCGGAAGAGCTCTGGCCAGGGCCGGAGGAGCTAATCTTCGATGGCGTCATGGAGGAGGTGGCCGGTGATCGTCATGGTTCTGGAGAGGGTGCCCACCTCGTTGCGAGGTGAGTTGACGCGGTGGTTGGTGGAGCCCCATACCGGTGTCTTCGTGGGCCACGTCAATGCCACGGTTCGGGACCACTTGTGGGGCAAGTGCGTCAAAGCCAAGCGAACCGGGGGCGTCCTTCAGATCTGGTCCACCAACACCGAGCAGAGATTCGAGATGCGAACCGTGGGCGACACCAGGCGGGAGGTGGTGGACTTTGAGGGTCTCCAACTGATCCGCAAGCCCTTGAGCAACGAATGATGTGAAGGGTATTCCCCACACGCGTGGGGGTGAACCAGGTGGGGACCAACTGCGCGGTCGAGTTCGGAAACGTATTCCCCACACGCGTGGGGGTGAACCGCGAGGACGATGGCCCCCCAGGTTCCCTCGATCGTATTCCCCACACGCGTGGGGGTGAACCGTTTGGGCAGCGTTCCAGGATC
>Ga0315295_10004748_pt1 | contig 11601 bp, 2 predicted proteins | sample YL17G14_0_MG_FD_204453 | JGI IMG/M metagenome (GOLD analysis project Ga0315295, IMG submission 204453) | Sediment microbial communities from Yellowstone Lake, YNP, Wyoming, USA - YL17G14_0 | ecosystem: Environmental > Aquatic > Freshwater > Lake > Sediment | place: USA: Wyoming | collected...
CAGGAGTTTCTGTTTCATAATAAGCGTTCTTAGAGTCTTGGCTTAGCAGGCTAGTCTTAAGCTCCTGCCACTCATTTGCTGTAAACCTCTTAAGCACAATATTCTTGGCTTCAACCTTGCTGCTCAAGAGCCAGCTCTGAGGGACCTGGAAGCTGATCTTAATCACTCCTCCCTTAAGGTTGGTGTCGTTAAGGTTTTCTTTCCTTATTTCCAGGTACTTGTAGACTTTGCCCGAGATATTCTTGGTCACGCTCGCAGGCTTGCCTGGCAGCTTGGTGACTGTTATCTTCACATTATTCGCCGGGTTGTTCACCTCAATTATTATTTGCTTGATGCCTAGCTCTGCATTGGTTATCTTCATAATCGTGGCTGCTCCGGGAGTTATCTGAGTCCAGGTTTCGGAATTGGAAGGGTTCAGGATGCCTCCGCCACCACCGCCTCCGCCTCCGCCAAGCGTACAACTCTGGCTTTCAGCCAGCTTATCATCAGTGGTCCCGCAGGAATGCCCCTCAGTGCAAGTTCTTGTCTGAGTTGAACCGGAACAAGTGCTCCAATCAGTGCAAGTCCAATCCTCAACGCAGTTAAGGGCTAGTGATAATCCCAAAGAAAGGTTGAGATCTGTTATGTTGTAGGTGATGTTCAATGTCGTGCTCTGATTGGCTTGCTTCGTAACATTCAACCTGTACCTGTGCAGCGTGGTTGCGCTTCCATTGGAAAGTGTGAGGTTGTAATCTCTCTGGCTTGATGAGTTCGTACCGTTTAGTACGAACGCGCTATTATTATACCAGTAAATGCTTACATTAGCAATCAGGCTTCCATTTGTGGCCAGGGTAGCCAGAGATATGTTGTGCAGGCTCTGGCTTATGGTGTAGTTCTCATTAGTAACATTTAGATATACTACGCAGCTGTTTGTGCAGTCATAATCGTCTTCATCAGCTGTTATGTTCACTCCACCCAGACTTACTGACTGCACTGTCGGGCCTATTCCTGAGAAGTGCGGTATGGTTAGCCAGACCATTCTCGTGCCGTTGTTAATGTAGCACTGGGCAGTATTGTCCGATGTGCTGCAGGGCATTCCATTAGTCGTGGTGTTGAACCAGGTAAGGTTAAAGTCCTGGTAATCTTCAGGGATCTGGGCTGTGGTGTTAGCATCAACATTCCAAACCGCGTTCCAGTCATCATCATACAAGTTTGAGAGCAGAAGGTTGACCGGAGCTGACAAGTCAACATTATCATCAATAGGGATGCCAATAAGGACTTCGTCATAAATCTCTGGGCCTTCGCTTCCAAAGCGCCAGGCCATTTCAAGACTGCTTCCCTGCTCTGTCTGGTTATGAGCGCTCTCGTCGAACAATGCATCAGGCGGGCCAGAAGCCATCATGTCTACGTTCTTGTAATGCACAGTTATGTTGTTGCTATCCTTTCTCATCACAAAGCTTATCTTTCCTCCACCCATTACTATCTTAAACGGATCAAAGTTGCTCATGTTCTTCTCCTCGCCCTGTGGGAATAAGGAGCACGCACCCCTATTATAATCAGGCACGTCGCACTCAGGAGTTGATTTTACCATGTCAATGAACAAGTCCATGAATTCTTCTCCTTCAGGGTTTTTTGGCTGGAACTGAGGTGAGAGGTTGACCTCCAATGCGCCTGTGGCCACTTCTACTGCTGTGAAAGAAGTTTTTTTCGGAGCATTATTCTTAGAGTAAATATTCATCTTTTCCACGCCAACATCAGCCGCCAGCAGTGGAATCATGAATATGCCGTTGTCATCGCTATCAACATCCTGCATCCATGAGAAGCTTGGGCCGCCGATGCTGGTGTAATCAACAATGGTTTCTGTGAAAGCATTATCACTTATTGGACCTCCGCTCTCATTATTGACCTGCACGCTCACCTTCTTGACAGTGATGTTCTTATCCTCGTTACCCTGTAAGGTTATGACTGACTCTGTTCCTGGCAAGGTGTAAAGCGTGAAGTTGAAATCAGCCACTGATGCATCAGAGAAATTCAGGCTTATATTCCTAAATGCTCCGTAATAAGTGTTGTCTGACTTGTTGGTGACTGCGAACAGCATTATGTCTGTGGTCATCATTGATCCTGGCAGGGTGATGTTGTAGAATCCTGTGCTGCTGTTAAAAACATCAGTTGTGGATGTGTCTCTCCATGCGCTCATGTTGTACGGTAAAGGATGGCCTTGGCCTATCATGTTGCCTGGCTCAATAAGGTAAGCTATGATGTTGAACTCTTCAAAGTCTGCGCTACCACCAAACAAGGCATAGCCGCTTACCCATCTCCATTGCTCCGTTGTGTTAAACATTATATCAACGTGTTTTGGACTATCATAATCGCTTATGTTGTTAAGGTCATAGCTTACAGGGAAACTCATATCAGGGTATATCATGATGGAATAATTCCTATCAGCAGGCACGTATATTGTAGCCTGGCTTCCTGAGCTGTCGAATTCCTCTGCTATTGGATAGCCAAGTTTTACGTCCTTAACCATGTAATTGAAATTCTTTTCTGTGGTGTAGAGCAGCTCTATCTGTGTAATATTTTGTTTTGTCGCAGAAGCATAGAGCCAACTGTCTCGGCTTCCAGTCCCATTATTCTCTAATCCTTCAATGCTACCTGAAACATTCCAGTACTCATCCCCCTTACAGTCAAAACCATTTATCAGATAACAAGGCTCTATCCTGTACTGGCCTGAGTTGTTAAAGCCAATAAACCAGTTGCCGTTTGAGAAAGCTAATTCTCCAGGAGCATAATCAGGCATTGTCACGCTGTTCTGCCTGGCAAAAGACATGTTGAACCTGTCCACTGATGAGTTGCCGCCAGAGACCCGTGCCATGACGTAGAATTCAATATTTTCCTCGTCATACTCAAGGCTGCTGAGGGTGATGTAATTGCAGGGACCGCCGCCATCGCATGTTATTGGGAAGCCTGCTTCGAGAGTTAAATTTCCTGCAATCACATTCTCATAATATTTTAATACGGTTGTAGAATTAGCAAAATACCAAAAACCGGGGCTGACGTACTCTACATCCATTATACCTGAAATCGTCATTTGATAGGATGTGCTAAAGGTGAAGCCGGGGTTGAGCTTTACAAGAAAATAGCTGGTGTTAAGGTATGCCCACAATTGATTGTCATTATCCCACTCCAATCCTAACAGGTAATCATTAGCATTCCAGCTTCCAAGCTCGTCCACGCTGCCGCTCGCCTGCTCCCTGCCTTGCGCAGTAATATTAATAGTGGCTCCTTCCTTGAGGTAAAAGTCTATTGGGCTGAGGCGTTGAATCTGATCATAAGGGAGTTGTGGCAATGAAGACCCGATATAATCAACATTCGCGCCATTAAAGTGCCTGATCACTGGCTTATAACTCCAGTTCTCATTACTATCCACGCTGAAATTGAAGAAGCCTGAACCATTGGTCGAGCCAGAATAGGTGCCGGTCACGTTGGGAGGGCCGTTCGTTTGGGTCATATCGTAAGCTATTAATGATACATTCGTATTCTCGATCCCTCCTTGGGTAACATTGTAAGCATAGCCGTAGAACTGGAACGTTACCAACGGAAGAGCGCTTACACTGAAAGCCAACAACATTGACAGAACCACTAACACATAGAATAGTTTCTTCATCACCCATCACACCTCATTATAGTTTTATAGTTTTAATTATATAGTATTTTAAAATAGTTTAGTTTTATATTACTCTGACTGAATCATATTTTATAAAATTCATAGTTTACTATTTATAATTTATTTTATAGTTTATAAAATTATTCTTTATTATAAAACTCAAGAGTATGGATGGAGTAGATTATCGTAAAGGAAACGAAAAATAATCTGCCTAGCCCTTAAACTCCTGTATAGGCTTAAGCCTGCCTCTTTTCTTCTTCACACCGGATAATATTACCAGCGCCACGGCTACAAAGATTATTATCACCGTCACTATCTGCAACGCAGTGCTCGGGCCAGCCTTCTTCGCTTCAGGAACAGGAGGCTTCTCCTCTGCAGCCGCAGGTTTCTCTGCTGGCGGCGTTGTTGCTGCTGCGCAGTCCGAGTCTGCCTGGCATTCATCAGTTCCTGCTCCAGCTGTTGCCTGGCATTTGAGGTTGCTGCATGCTTTGTGCGTTGGTGCAGGTGTTGTTACAGTTGGAGCTGCTTTTTTATTATGCCCTACAATCACATAACTTGAAAATGATGAAACAGTAGTTTCATAGTAGTAATACGATGCATCTTCGCCAGTTCTTATTGTTGGCAATTCAACCCATTCGTTATTAACCAATTTTTTCAGGAAAACCTGATCAGGATCTATGTTGTTTGAACTAATCCATGTCTTTAAGACCTTGAATGTTATTGTTGCAGTAGCAATATTACTATTAGGTATTGTTGAGGTTATTTCAAAGTAGTTATAGACTAAGCCGTCTGCTGAAGCGATTGCCAACGGCGATCCTGATGGTTTTGTTGAATTTGTAACAGTAAATTTTCCAGTAGTGCCATTTTTGACAGTGACATTAATTTCAGTGACGTATAACTTTGTAAAATCGAATGAGCCGCTCCCGCCAGCAACAATTGACTGTTGCGCAGAGGTTTCACTTGAAGGATAGTATCCACCTCCGCCACCTCCTCCTCCTGTGTGTGGCGTTGTTGCTGCAGAGGTCGTGAAATCAGTCGAGTTGGCAGTTGACATGATATTGCCCACAGTATCATTGCACTTAACAGAATAATTATATGCTGTCGAGGCGCTTAGGCTTGAAAGCGATGTTGTGTGGGCTGTTGAACTTGTCGTCGAGAATACTGTTCCTGAAGCAGAAAAGTTGAATGTTCCGTTGGTAGCGTATTTGCATGTCGCATTCTCATTAGTCACAACATTCAGGGTTGCGCTGCTTGAAGTCACATCGCTGCTATTAATGACTGTAATTGACGGTGCAGTGGTGTCTACTGTCAGGCTCTGGGCAGTGCTGCTACCTAATTTGCCAGCAAGATCTGTGCAGTTAACCTTTAATGAATAACCAGTATTATCAGCCAGTCCGCTGCCATTAATGCTAATCACAGTGGCGGTGTTGTTAGCAACACTGCTATTGGTTCCGTAAGCAGTGCCATTAACATCTATTGTACAACTAGCTGTAGAACTCAGCGTGTCGGTGAAAGTGAGATTAATAGCTGTGGTGTTATCATTAGTGGAAGCATTTGCACTAGGGCTATTGATAGTGACACTCGGCGCAGTATTATCAATGTTTATAGTCCTGGCAGTGCTCGAAGCTGCTTTGCCAGCCAGATCAGTACAATTAACCTTCCAACTATAACCACTAGCCTCAGCCAAAGCACTCGCAGTAATAGTCGTAGCAGTATTATTAGCCACGCTGCTGTTAGTGCCATAACTAATGCCATTAATATCCAAAACACAATTAAAGCTTGTGCTTAAAGCATCAGTAGCAGTGAATGTGAAGCTTGGCGTGGTGTCAGTAGTCCAATTATTCGTAGCAGGACTACTCAAGCTAACAGTAGGAGCAGTGTTATCAATGTTAATGGTCCTAGCAGTGGCTGCAGTGGTCTGCAGCTGGTCAGAACAATTAATCTTCCAACTATAACCAGTAGCCTCAGCCAAAACGCTCGCAGTAATGGTCGTAGCAGTATTATTCACCACACTACCATTCGTGCCATAGCTAGTACCGCCAATGTCCAGAACACAACTCAAAGTGCTATTAATATTATCAGTAGCAGTGAACACAAAATCAGGCGTGGTGTCTGTAGACCAGTTATTGTTAGCTGGGCTGCTCAAACTAACAACAGGAGCAGTAGCATCAATATTAATGGTCCTGGCAGTGCTCGAAGCTGCTTTGCCAGCCAGATCAATACAATTCACATTCCAACTATAACCAGTATTCTCAGCCAGAGCAGTATTGGCAGTAATGGTTGTTGCAGTGTTGTTTAAAACGCTGGTATTAGTACCATAGTTTGTGCCATTAATATCCAAAACACAATTAAAGCTGGTGCTCAAAGCATCAGTAGCAGTGAATGTGAAGCTTGGCGTGGTGTCAGTAGTCCAATTATTATCTGCAGGGCTGCTCGCAATCACAGTAGGAGCAGTATTATCCACATTAATCGTCCTGGCAGTGCTGCTTCCCAGGTTGCCTCCTACATTATCAGTGCAGTTAACCTTTAAGGAATAACCAGTAGCCTCAGCCAGGCTGGCGTTCACGTCAACATTCGTGTTCGTGTTATTAACTACGCCGGTATTGATGCCATAAGCAATGCCATTGATATCAATAGTACAGCTAGCCCCGGGGCTGATGCTGTCAATGAACTTAAAGGTAATTGTGGGCGTGTTGTCGCTGGTCCAATTATCTGCAGCAGGGCTGCTAATAGTAACTGTGGGTGCAACACTATCAATCATCACAGTAAGGGTGGTGCTACTCTTGCCAATATTGCCGGCAAGGTCTGTGCAGTTCACATATGCTGTGTGAGTGCCGTCGCTCTGTGTAGAAGAAGCTGTTAGAACAGTGTTGGTCCAATTAAGGGTGGTGCTGTTACTTGCAACACTGATACCATCAACATACAATGTACAACTGGCATTATTACTGCTGCTTGTAGCGTCTGTGTAATTAAAAGTAATGGATAGTGTAGTATTGCTTGTGTTGAAGCTGGAATTAACCAGGCTAATAGTGGGCGCTGTTGGATCATACAAGACATTATTTGAGCTATTATAATAGCCAATGTTGCCTGCCAAGTCCTGGCACTGGAGCTGGATGCAGTAATAATTATCAGCTGCTCCTATAAAGCTTATGTCATTAGAAGTGCCCCAAGTGAGATTTGTTATATTATATCCTCCGACATTACAATTCGTGTCTGGAGATGAGCCCATGGCTTTGTAAGCAAGTCTGTAAGGACCCGTCTCATTCATTCCATAGCCACCATCAGAGCAGGTTCCGACACCAGAGAGGTTGACATTTCCAGAATTATCATATATCAATGAAGTCGGGCTTATTGAAGATGTGTTTACCGGAGGGGTGTTGTCTGTTGCGTTAATGTTTACCAATTTAGAAGAGAGGCCGTCACATAAACCCCAGCCGACTGCAGTCAGGTTCTCTATCTTAAAAGATGCATTATCAGACTCATCTGTGTCACCAGGGCACAGGATTTCATAAACATTGATTGCAGAAGCATTTGCCAGCACAGATGTTCTATAAACCGTGTTCACAAGGAGCGATATATTTGTTCCTGTTATTACAGTAACATTGTTAACGCGTGGAGTCCCGTAAAAAACCGTTTGGATTCCCAGAACATAGCTCGCTGATACAATCAAAATAAACAGTATTAGTAATATCGTCAACCCACCTGATTTTTTGCTCATTTTAAAATCCCTCCACCCGAAAAAATAACCTTCACACCTATTTTATAGTTTATATGTATCTTATAGTTTATATGTATTTTCGATTTATCTTGGCATAGCATTAAATTTTGAGATAGTTTTAATATTCGGAAACCATCACACTCTTTTTTCGAAATCATCTATTCTTGTTAAATCATCTATTCTTGTTTTTTCTTCATTTATTTTTTGTTTTTTCTTGCTTTTAAACCTTGCGATTATTAAAATAATTATTAATATGACAATAATAAAAAGTACTATGCCAGTCAGGATTGGGGCTTTAGCATTTATCTGAGTCCGCCCTCCTGTTGCGTCTTTAGCACCGCCTTGGTCTTGTTCTGCAGGGAGTGGAGGAGGCATGGGAGGAGTTGCATTATCGCCTCCAGGAAGAGCAGGCTTTTCAACTATTTCCAAGACTTTGATAGCAAATATTGAGAAGGCAGGGCTTTGGGCCTTGTAATAAACATATTCATCATCCTCGCTCACAAGGTTCGTCTTCAGGGTGGTCCAGCCATCATAATACCTTATCAGGGCCACATTAGCCTTGTCATAATTGTTATTGCTAAGCCAGGATTTCAGCACCCTGAAGCTTATCTCAATATTCTCAACATGATTATCAAGGTTTTCTGTTTCAACAAGAAGGTACTGATATACGTTTTTTAAAGAGCTTATATAAGAAGGCATGCTATTAAGCACGCTGATAGTTATGCGTGCATTATTCACCGTTTGATTAGCATTAGCATTAAACTCTATGTTGGTAAATGCGAGCTTTGTATTATTGGCAATGGCAAATATTGCTTTTCCAGAGGCGTTTATAGCGTCGTAAAAATGAGATTCCTTGTTGCTTGTCGTCAAGTTAGAGGTTGGCAATGCAACAGAACCACCACCTCCTCCATCACCATTGCCAGTATCTGTGGCAGTGCAAGAGCCTGTGGCTGATAAGTCAAGATTGGTTTCCCCACCTTCCTCTGAAAATGTGCCTGTCCCAGCTGTTAATGAGCATATCTTAAAATTGACCATGTCACCAACAGCTCCGGTTACAACAAGCGTGTATGATCCGCCTGCTTCGGTTGTTGTGCTTCCTGCAGGTGCGCTGTCAATATAAGCCTCGACAATGGTTCCTGTAGGAGCAGGATTACTATTTAAGTTAGCAGTTCCATAGAATATGTGGGGCATGGCTGGCACCACGTCTTCGCTAGAAACAAGAAGGAGTGATGCTAAAAGAAAGATTGATAAAAAAAAAGGTGTTAAAAATAGCCTGGCTCTTCTAAATACCCTTTTCTTAGTGATTATCCCCCGTTCCATTTTTAACTATTAACTAGATTTTGAATTAATTAAAAAAATAAAAAAAATTTGTTTAGTAGCTTGCTTCATATGTTCCTGTTGCAGGGCTCCGTAGCCAGTAGCCAAAGCCTCTGGTTATGTTCTGAGAGGTGCTAACATCTGTGTATGCCGGATTATTGTCAACGTCAAATGACCACAGGCGAGCAGCGGGCTCTACATCAACACCACCACTATTATATATGCTTAGATAGTCTGTTCTTACTATTGTGTCATCGTACACCCTTGCTCCTATTAGGTTCCATCCAGCAATTATACTATAATTCTTGGGCATGGTTCCTCCAGTGCTCTCGAACTTGCCTGTAAAGGTTAAACTTACACTGTCATCACTCATGCTAATCCAGTAACCTTTTCCATCCTCAAATGTGCTTAAGGTGTCTGTTGCCCCTCCTGCTCCATCATAGAACTGCCACGAGCTACTGCTAGCGTCGTAGTACCATACAATGCTCATGTTGTTGAGCACACTGCTCAGCACAGTAGCTATTGCCGTGCTTGTTGGGATGAATGGTGTTGACACCAGGTTCCAGCCCTCATCCATTGTTATTGTGAGGTCTGCATACGGTGATGTTGGTCCTGCAGCAGTAACTGTCTTGTTCTCATTACCTGCATTGTCAACAGGAGTGACAGCAACATAATAAGATGCTCCATCTAACAACTGGTGCTTTCCTACGCCATAAGTGGTTATATTGAATGTTGTTCCAGTCACACTGGTATTCACAGCTGTTAAGCTGGTGACATCAGTTATAGCGCTTGTCTCAACATAGATGTTATAGCTCGCAACCCCTGAGCCGCTTCCATCGCTAGGAGCACTCCAACTCAGGTTTATGGTCCTTCCGCTGTCATTAGGCCTGTCGCTTGCTGCAAGGTCTGATATTGCATTGGCTGCTGTTGAGTCTTCCTGCACCCAGGTGGTTGCTTGCGTGCTGTTCCATCCTGCATAATCAACAGCCCTCACACACAAAGTGTTGTTTGCATCAGCTGTCAATGTAAAGGTGAATCCTGTTGCATTGGTTGAGCTGGTCTCAGCCCAGCCAGTACATAAACCATTAGTGCTCTGCGCTACACTGTAATTCTTGAAGTTGGTGTCAGAGCTGTTGGTGGCGAGGTAAATGGTTATTGTTGCAGCATTTATAGTCTGGTCGCTTGGTGTTGTTATTGCTGGTGTTGCTGGCAGTGTGCTGTCAATTGTAAATGCATTATCACTTTCATCAGAGCCAATGTTTCCTGTGAGGTCTGTTGCATTGATCCTTATCTTTGCAGTGGCTATGTTCAGATTAGGCACTGTCCATGACTCTGTGCCGTCATTGGTTGTGCCTCCAGATATGCTCACCCAGGCTGAGCCATCATAGTAATCAATTACTATCGGGTTCGTTGCAAGGCCTGTGGTGTCAGTTGCAGTCCAGGTAATGCTTATGCTCGTCTGGTTCCTGAAGTACAAGCTTGCAGCGTTCGGATAGGTTACTGCAACAGTTGGTGCAACAGCATCAAATGTGAAGTTCACAGTGTCATAGGATGTTTCCACATTGCCCTTGGAGTCTGTCGCCCTTGAGACAATATAATGCATGGTATTGTTGCGCCAGGTCGCATTAATCGTGGTTAGGTTCCATGTGGTTGTTCCTGATGCCCTTAGCCAGGCTTCAGTGCTGCCCCATGCACCACTCGAACTGTTCCAGTACATGCTTCCATTATATATTCTCACATCAACATAGTTAACTCCTGCTCCATCATCGCTTGCAGTGCCGCCTATGTAGGTGACAGAATTCTTATATGAAGCGTTTGTTGGATAGGTTATGGTTGAGTCTGGCGGTACTGTATCAAAGGTTATTGTATCATTAGTTGCTGCTGCGTTTATATTGCCAGCCTTATCCTTAACCCACACATACACCGTCTTGAGCCCATCGCCAGAGCTTATAGTGAATTGCACTGGCTCTGTCGCTACCCAGCTTGAATTAGTTTCTGCTGGTTGTGAAGATGCGCTTTCACTAACAAGCCATGCATTCACATCAGCATCCTCTCCTGTTATTGAAATATTAATAGTTGTGCTGTCTGTGTACGTAGCTGAGCCGTCACTAGCATCAGTTAAAGCAATAGTTGGGTCACCAGGGGCTGTTGTGTCAATATTTATTGTGTCAGTAACATTGGTAGTGTTAATATTGCCAGCATTATCCCTCACCCACAAGTAAACTATCCTGTCACCTGTGGTTGCGTTGAAGGCATAGGTTGTTGGCGCGGTTGCTGTCCACCTCGCATCATCAGCAGCTGGCTGAGTACTATCTGTTTCATTAAGCAAGTAGTAGACTGTACCCAGATTATCACTAGCTCCGCTTATACTAACACTCACAGTTGCACTATTACTATATGATACATTTCCAGTGGTGGCATCAGTTAATGCCAAGCTTGGATTAGCAGGAGCAGTCGTGTCGATGTTTATGGTCCTAGCAGTAGCTGCTGTGGTCTGTAACTGGTCACTACAATTAATCCACCAGCTATATGCGGTATTCTGACTTATACTTGCATTAGCAGTAATCGTAGTCGCAGTATTATTCACTACAGTGGCATTAGTGCCATACATGGTACTATTAATATATAAGGTACATGTTGTAGTGCCATTCACATTATCAGTCACAATAAACACGAAATCAGGCGTGGGGTCATTGGTCCAATTATTCGTAGCAGGACTGCTCAAGCTAACAGTAGGCGCAGTAGCATCCACATTAATAGTCCTAGCAGTGCCTTGGGCAGCCTTACCAGCCAAATCAGTACAATTCACATTCCAACTATAACCAGTATTCTCAGCCAGAGCAGTATTGGCAGTAATGGTTGTTGCAGTGTTGTTTAAAACGCTGGTATTAGTACCATAGTTTGTGCCATTAATATCCAAAAC
>Ga0315295_10004749_pt1 | contig 11597 bp, 12 predicted proteins | sample YL17G14_0_MG_FD_204453 | JGI IMG/M metagenome (GOLD analysis project Ga0315295, IMG submission 204453) | Sediment microbial communities from Yellowstone Lake, YNP, Wyoming, USA - YL17G14_0 | ecosystem: Environmental > Aquatic > Freshwater > Lake > Sediment | place: USA: Wyoming | collected...
ATCGACTCCTCGATCCGGATCACCTTCTTGTGCTCGGCGCGCTCGGTCACCTGCGTCTTCATCCCCTTCTTGATGGCCTTCTTCTTCTTGCCGCGAACCGGCACGAAGGAGCGGTCGGTCATGGCCCTGGCCAGGAGATCCTTGGGGGTCAGCGACTTGTCGGCCTCGCCTCCCGGGCGCCCGGTGCCGCGGCGCTTCTTGTCCTTGGAGACGTCGATGAACTCGCGCTCGCGCCCGAGGCTTCCGGGCACCACCTTGAGCTCACGGACCTCGCCCAGCGCGCGGGGGCCGGGCGCGGCCGGGTACTGGCCGCGCGCGGAGGCGGGGGGCGTGACGCGGCGGACCGGCGAGGTCGGCCGGGAGATGACCACCGCCTGGGTGGAGGTCGGGCGAAGCGTGCGGGGATCCAGGCCCGGCCTGTGGGCCGGCGGCGAGGTGGCCGCCAGGGGGGCGCGCGGGGCCGCAGCCGGCGCGTGGACCGCCGGACGGGGCGGCGCCGCCGGAACCGGCGACGCGGGCGGAGCGTGTGAAGCGGGCGAGCTCTCGGCCGGAGGCGCGGACTCGGGCGGAGGCTCATCGGCCACGGCGTCGGCCCCGGCCTCGGCCTCGGGCAGCGCGCCCCCCGGCGGGGCGGCGTCCCGGGAAGCCTCCTCGAGGCTCGCCTCCTCCTCGAAGGCCGGTTCCGCCACGGCGGGAGCGGGCTCCTCCTCGACCGGCGGCGCCGGCGGGACGGGCTCGACGTGGGCGCGCTTGCGAACCACGAACCCGGGGCCGCTGGGTCGCGGCGCGGGTGCCTTGGGCTTCTTCTCGCCGACGATGCGCTCGTAGGCGGACTGGGACTGGTCCTCCTCCAGCGACGAGGAGTGGCTCTTCACGTCGTAGCCCAGGGCGTGGAGCTTCTCGACGAGCTCCTGGTTGGAGAGCTCGATCCCCGCCTCCTTGAGCTGCTTGCCCAGCTCGTGTACGCGCTTCTTCGACATGGAACCTGTCTCCTAGACCCTGCCGCCGTTGCCCGTCAACTGCTCACGGAGCCGCGATTCGTCCACTGCCACGGGCGCCCGGAACGCCCGCGCGAGCCCCTTGCGCTTCAGCGCGCGGGCCAGGCAGGCGCTCCCGGAATGAACCCACGCGCCGCGGCCGCCCCGGCGCTCCCCGTCGACGACGACGGCGCCCTCGACGAGGCGCAGGCGCACGAGCGCCGTCGCGGGCAGCTTCTCCCCGCATCCGACGCAGGTTCGCTCCGGGATCGCCATGGCTAGACCGGCGACCCCGTCCCGCGGCTCTTCTGGGCTTCGAGATCGTCACGCAGCCGCTTCTCCTCGTCGAGGTAGATGCCCACGGCATGCTTGATCTGGCGGGCCTTCTTGATGCCCAGGTCGGTCGAGTCGCCCAGCTTGTTGACGTCGGCCTCCGCGTGGATGGCCTCCACGGTCGGGTAGCCGGCGGCCTTGAGCTGCTCGATGGTCTTCTCGCCGACCCCGCGGACGCGCGCCATGCGCTCCTCCTGCGAGAGGTCGTCGGGGTGGCGGCGGGCCTCGGCGATGCGGGCGGCCTCGCGCTCCTGCTCGAGCCGGATCTCCTCCTCGGCGTCGACGATGGCCTGCTCCCGGGCCCGCTTCTGCAGCGCGGGGATCATGTCCATGTCGAAGCCGGGGAACTGCGTGAGCATCTCGGCGGAGGCGTAGGCGACGTCCTGCGCCTTGCGGAAGCCGTGCGCGTAGAGCATCTCCTGCGTCGCCTCCGGGACGTCGATGGCGTTGAAGCTCCGGGTGGCGAACTCGCGCATCTCCTTCACGCGCGACTCGCTGTTGATGTCGAGCTTCCATCCGGTGAGCTGGGAGGCCAGCCGGACGTTCTGCCCGCGGCGCCCGATGCCCAGCGACAGCTGGTCGTCGGGGACGATGATCTCCATGGCCCGGTTCTGCTCGTCGAGCAGCACGCGCGATACCTCGGCCGGCGCCAGCGCGTTGCAGACGAATCGGGCGGGGTCCTCGTGCCAGGGAACGATGTCGATCTTCTCGCCGCGGAGCTCCTGCACGACCGCCTGGACGCGGCTCCCCTTCATCCCCACGCAGGCACCTACCGGGTCCACGTCGCCGTCGCGCGAGGAGACGGCGATCTTGGCGCGGCCACCCGGCTCGCGGGCGGCGGCCTCGATGACCACCACGCCCTCGGCGATCTCCGGGACCTCCATCTCGAAGAGCTTGCGGAGCAGCTCGACCGAGGCGCGGGAGAGGATGATCTGCGGCCCGCGCGACTCGCGAAGCACGTCGAACACGTAGGCCTGGATGCGGTCGCCGGCGCGGTAGCTCTCGCGGGGCACCTGCTCGCGCACCGGCAGGACGGCCTCGGCGCGCCCCAGGTCCACGATGACGTTTCCGCGCTCGAAGCGGCGGACGATGCCGGTGATGACCTCGCCCTTGCGGTCCTTGTACTCGTTGAAGATGTTCTCGCGCTCGGCGTTGCGCGTGCCCTGGATCATGACCTGCTTGGCGGTCTGGGCGGCGATGCGGCCGAAGCTGCGCCGGTAGGTCTTGAGCTTGAGGAGGTCGCCCCACTGCTCGTCCTGCGCGCGGGCCAGGGCCTCGTCGTCGGGGCTGTAGTAGATGGGGAAGTCGAGCTCGTCGCCCGCCTCGACCTCGATGCCCTTCTCGTGGGCGAACGACACCGGGATCATGTTGACCGGGTCGGGGAGCGGGTTCTCCTCGGTCGGGTCGTCGACGATGGTGAGCACCTGGAAGGTGTCCACCTTGCCGCGGTCCTCGTCGAAGTGGGCCTTGAGCGCACGCTCCATGCCGAAGTGCTTCTTGGCGGCGGTGGCGATGGCCTCCTCGAGGATGGCGACGAGCGTGCCCCGGTCGATGCCCTTGTCCTTCGCGACCTGGTCCAGGATCAGGCTCAGATTGACGTTCGGCTGCATGGCTACTCCTTCCTCCTCAGATCGGCTTCGAGGTCGTACTCGAGGTTGGCCTTGGCGACCCGGTCGGCGGGGATGCGGTGGACCTTGCCGTCCACCTCGATCTCCACCGCGGCGTCCCGGAAGCCGCGCAGCGTCCCCGACCACTGCTTGCGGGGCGCGAGCCCCGGTGCACTCTCCGTCGGCCCGAAGGCCTTCACCCTGGCGCGCTGACCGGCAAACCGCTGGAAATCCTGGGGCTTCCGCAGCGGCCGGTCGACGCCCGGGGAGCTGACCTCCAGGCTGTAGGCCGGCTCGATGAAGTCCTCCACGTCGAGGAGCGTCTCTGCCAGGCGGGAGACGGCCTGGCAGTCGTCGATCCCGAACCCACCCGGCTTGTCGACGAACAGGCGCAGCACCCAGCCCCCGCCCTCGCGAATCCACTCGATCTCCACGAGCTCGTATCCGTCGCGCACGAGCACGGGCTCGAGGAGCATTCGCGCGCGCTCCGCGACGGATTCCTGTGTGATTCCGGTCATGGCTCCAGAAAAGAAAAAAGTGGGCGCTCCAGCGGCCCACTTTCGTGTCCCGGCTTCCCGGGGGCGAAAATGTGGGGTGGTCGTAACCTAGCCATCCCCCATAGTCAAGGAGCGCCGGGCGGGCGGGCGGGGCGCGCGCCAGGGAACCTGGCACCCCACGGCAAGCCGCGGCGGCCGCCTACTCGAACGCCACGAAGGTCAGCGTCGCCTCGAGCCTGGCAGTGGCCCCGCGGGCAGCGAAGCCGCTCGCCGAGGCTCCCGTGAGGACCACCTTGAAGCTCCCGCCCACCAGGGCGCTGAAGTCAGCAGGGGTCATGGCCCCGGAGTCGAAGGCCACCTGCAGCTCGACCGGACCGGCGCCGGTCGGACCCGTGACGCTCGCCACCGGATGTGAGGTGCCCGACCCGTTCATCTGGAAGGAGAGCCTTGCCGTGGACAGGAAGACCTGCTCCAGCGCGGTCACGTTGGTGGACGTGGGCGCGAGCCGGAGGGTCGCCGACGTCACCACGATGCGGGAGGGGTTCCGTCCCAGCTTCTGCACGGCGGCGTTCGTGAACGCGCCGTACGGGTTTCCCGACTCGGTGGTGACGTTCTTGTCCACGAGGATGACGCCCCCGACGTCGTCGCTCGACTTGACGTCGAGCGAGATCCCGACCGGCGAGGAGTAGCTGACGGGGTCGTTGCCGCAGGCCGCGGCGAGGAGCGAGAGAACGGCGGCGGCATGTCTGGGCGTCATGCCTCTGAATCTGGCACGGCGACCGGGGGGGAGCCAGTTCTACCCGGCCCGCGGGAGGTAGGGAAACGAGCGCACCTGTCCCCCATCCCTTCACCGGGGCAGCCGGAGCCCCAGCAGCCATTCCCGGTTGCCGGCCGGCCCGGCGATGGGCGACTCCGCGTGCCCGAGCACCTCGAACCCCAGCTCGCGGGCCGCCGCCTCGACGCCGCGCAGGGCGGCCAGCCGCTTCCCGTCCTCCCGCACCACCCCCCCCTTCCCGACCTCCCCCTTCCCCACCTCGAACTGGGGCTTCACGAGCAGGATGGCCCGGCCGCCGGGGCGGAGCAGCGCCTTCACCGCCGGCAGCACGAGGCGGAGAGAGATGAACGACAGGTCGCCGACCACCAGGTCCAGGTCCTCGCCCAGCCCGCCCGCCTCGAGGAGCCGCGCGTTCACCCGCTCGTGGACCACCACGCGGGGGTCGCCGCGCAGCTTCGGATGAAGCTGGCCGTAGCCCACGTCCACGGCGTGGACGCGTTCGGCCCCCCGCTGGAGCAGTAGATCCGTGAAGCCGCCGGTCGAGGCCCCCAGGTCGGCGCAGACGAGGCCGGCCGGGTCGACGGGAAGGGCGTCGAGCGCCTTCTCGAGCTTGAGCGCGCCTCGCGACACGTACCTCTGCGGGGCCGCCCCCTCCTTGATGCGGAGCGGGACGTCGGGGGCGAGCAGCTGCCCGGGCTTCTCGACGCGCGATTCGCCCGCCACCACCGCTCCGGCCATGACCAGCGCCTGCGCCTGGGTGCGCGATGCGGCGAGCCCGCGCTCGACGAGGAGCAGGTCGGCGCGCTGGCGGCGGATGGGCACGGGGGGGGCGAGCGCGGGCGGGACGCGGGATTGCGGGCCGAATCGCCTATCCGGCGTTTCGGCCCGCCGCTTGGCGATCTCCCACGAGCTTCCGCGCGGCGGCGGCGATCCCGGCGGCGTCGATGCCCATCTCGGCGCGCTGCCTGGCTGCGTCACCGTGGGTGACGAAGGCGTCGGGGATGCCGAGCCGCTTCACCTGGATGCCCCTCTCCAGGAGGCCTGCCCTCTCGAAGGCCTCCAGGCAGGCCGACCCGAACCCGCCCGCCAGCGCGTTCTCCTCCACGGTGACCACCCGGCGGGCCTGGGCGGCCAGCCCGCAGATGGTCTCCTCGTCGAGCGGCTTCACGAAGCGTGCATCGACCACGGCGGCCTCGATCCCCTGCTCGGCGAGGGCCTGGGCGGCGGAAAGCGCGGCCTGGGCCGGCGGGCCGGCGGCGACGAGGAGGACGTCGGGCTTCCCCGGCGGCCTGCGGAGCACCCTGGCCTTCCCGATGGCGGCGGGCCCGGGCACCGGGTCGATGGGCAGCCCCACCGAGGAGCCGCGGGGGAACCGGAAGGCCACCGGGCCGTCGTGGTGGATCGCGGTGGCGAGGGCGACGCGCAGCTCGTTCTCCTCGGACGGCGCCATCAGCACCAGGTTCGGGACCAGCCGGAGGTAGGAGAGGTCGAAGGCCCCCTGGTGGGTCTTGCCATCGGCGCCGACGAGCCCTCCCCGGTCGAGCGCGAACGCGACCGGGAGGCGCTGCAGGGCCACGTCGTGGATGATCTGGTCGTAGGCCCGCTGCAGGAAGGTGGAGTAGATGGCCACCACCGGGCGCATCCCCTCGCAGGCCAGGCCGGCGGCGAAGGTCACCGCGTGCTGCTCGGCGATGCCCACGTCGTAGGTCCGGTCGGGGAAGCGCTGCTGGCACTTGATGAGGCCGGTGCCCTCCAGCATGGCCGCGGTGATGGCGACGATGCGCGGGTCGTGCTCCATCTGCTCGCAGAGCGCCTCGGCGAAGAGGTCGGTGTAGGCCTTGGGCGATGGCTTCCTCGCGACCGGCTTCCCGGTGGCGATGTCGAAGAAGGAGAGCCCGTGCCCCCGGGTGGCCTTGTCCGACTCGGCCGGGTGGTACCCCTTCCCCTTGGTGGTGATGGCGTGCACCAGGACCGGTCCGTCGATCTCGCGGAGCTTCGAGAAGCTGCGCACCATCTCCTGGACGTCGTGGCCGTCGACCGGCCCCACGTACTGGAATCCCATTCCCTCGAAGAGGATGCCCGGCGTGATGAGGGCCTTGGTGGCGTCGATGCCGTGGCGCACCATCTCGATGGCCTGGTCGCCCTTGGGCATCTGGCGCAGGAAGTCCTTCACCGACCGTCGCCAGCGGTTGTAGGTCCGGGAGGCGAACTTCTTCGAGAACCACTCCGAGAGCGCGCCCACGTTGGGGGAGATCGACATCTCGTTGTCGTTCAGGACCACCAGGTAGTTGCGCTGGAGGTAGCCGGCCTGGTTCAGCCCCTCGAAGGCCACGCCGCCGGTGAGGGCGCCGTCGCCGACCACCGCCACCACCTTGCCCGGGAGGCCGAGGTGGCGCTTGCCCTCCACCATGCCCACTCCCGCGCTGACCGCCGTCGAGGCGTGCCCCACGCCGAAGGCGTCGTGGACCGATTCGTCGCGCTCCGGGAAGCCGGCCAGCCCCCCCTCGGTGCGGATGGTGCGGAAGCGGTCGCGCCGTCCGGTCAGGAGCTTGTGGGCGTAGGCCTGGTGGCCGACGTCCCAGACGATCCGGTCGGTGGGCGAATCGAATACGTAGTGGAGCGCGACGTTGATCTCGACCGCGCCGAGCGACGAGCCCAGGTGACCGCCCGTGCGCGCGCAGGCCTCGATGATCTCGTCCCGGATCTCCTGGCACAGCCCGGGAAGCTGTTCCGGGCCGAGCCTCTTCAGATCGGCTGGGGAATCGATCGCGTCGAGCAGTCTCGCCATGGCTCACTTCCTCCGGGAGACGACGAAGCGCGCCAGCGCGCGCAGCGCCTCCGCCCTGTCCCCCAGACCGGCAAAGGCCTGGAGGGCCTCTTCACAGTAATCGTCGGCCCGCTTCCGCGCTTCCTCGACGCCGAGGAGCGCCGGCACGGTGGCCTTGCCGGCCGCCGCGTCCTTGCCCGCCCGCTTTCCCAGATCGGCGGTGGTGGCCGTGAGATCGAGCAGGTCGTCGGCGATCTGGAAGGCCAGCCCGAGCTTCTGGCCAGCCGGCCCGAGCCCCTGGTCGCCTCCCGTTGCGGCGATGGCCCCCCCGACCACCGAGGCCGCGAGCAGTGCGCCGGTCTTGCGGCGCTGCAGATCCAGGACGCCGTCCAGGCCGGGCGGACGGGTCTCCGCCTCCAGATCGAGCGACTGCCCCTCGACCATCCGGGTGGCCCCCGAGGCGAGCAAGGAGGCCAGGAGCGCGGGGCGGCCGTCGGACGAGGGGGCGGCGAGCAGGTGCTCGAATGCCAGCGACTGAAGCGCGTCGCCCGCCAGCACGGCGGTGGCCTCGTCGAAGGCCTTGTGGACGGTGGGACGTCCGCGCCGCAGGTCGTCGTCGTCCATGCAGGGCAGGTCGTCGTGAACGAGCGAGTAGGTGTGGATCATCTCCAGCGCGCACGCGAAGCGCAGCGCCAGGCTGCCCTCCCCGGTGGGCGCTCCGAAGGCCTCGGCGGTGGCGCAGGCCAGCGCCGGGCGGAGCCGCTTGCCGCCCCCGAGCAGCGCATGGCCCACCGCCTCCCAGAGCCGGGCCGGGCCGGCGCGCGCGCCCGCCTCGACGGCGGCGCGCAGCTCCTTCTCCACGCGGCCTGCCACGCCTGCGAGATAGGTGTCGAGGGCGAAGGGCGCCTTCACGGAGCTCCCGGTCAGGTCGCGCCGGATGGGGGGCGAGCGGCCTTCCGCGCCGCCAGCATCTCCCGGATCCGTGCGATGAGCCGGTCGACGTCGAGCGGCTTCGTGAAGTAGTCGGCGGCACCCGCTTCCCGCCCGGCCCGCTCGTCCTCGGGACTCTTGCGCGCGGTGATGAAGATGACCGGGATGTCGCCGAAGGTGGGGTTCTTCTTGATGGCCCGGCACAGCTCGAAGCCGTCGATCCAGCTCATCATGACGTCGAGCAGGATGACGTCGGGGCGATCGACGTGCATGGCCGAGATGAGCCTCAGGCCGTTCGCCGCCTGGGAGACCTCGAAGCCCTCCAGCTGGAGCGCGAGCGTCAGCATCTCCCGCGTGTCCCGGTCGTCGTCGACGATGGTGACCTTGGGCTTGCGTTCCGTCATGGGCCTTCGCCGTCCTCGCCGAGCGGCCGTGCCACGACCGAGCCGTCCTCGGCGCGCAGGAGCTGCTCGACCCGGCGCTCCGACTCGTCGAGCTTCTTCCCGGCATCCCGGGCCAGCTTCACGCCCTCGGCGAAGGTCTCGATCGACTGCTCGAGGGTGAGCTTGCCCCCCTCGAGCTCCTCGACGAGCTTCTCGAGCCGCTCCACGAGCTTGTCGTAGGGCTCGGGGGCGGTGTCCTGCGGCGTCTTCTTCTCCCGGCTCACGGCCATACTATGCCTCATCCGGGGTGGCGGAGCGCCCGGGAATCGGATCGGGCGGGGCGTCCGCGGATTCGACCCGGGCGTCGAGCCAGCCCTCCCCGAGCACCACCCGCAGGGGGCCGCCCAGCGTGGCGTCTGCGCTGCGTCGCAGGAGCCGTCCGTCGGCCAGGGCCAGCGCGAATCCCCGGGAGAGGATCTTCGCGACGTTGGCCGGCTCGAGCCGGGCGCCCAGCGAGGCGAGGCGCGAGGACTCCCGTCGGAAGGTGGCGGCGCTCCATGCGAGCAGCCGCTCCCGCGCCGCGTCCCGCCTCCGGCGCAGCGCCCGGAGCAGGGCCCGCGGCTCGAGCCTTCGCAAGGACTCGGCGCTCCCGGCCACCCTCGCTCGCTCGGTGCGAAGCCGGACGGTCACCGTTCCCTCCCCGCGATGGACGAGGTCGTCGAGCCGACGGCGCTGGTCGGAGAGGATCCGTCGCGGGTCGGAGAGCTCGGCCCGGAGCGCGCGCAGCACGCGCCGCCGCTGCTCCACCGCGTTGCCCTCCGCCCGCACCAGCCGGCCGCGAAGGGCCGCGAGGGAGGCGGCCAGGTCGTCGCGCACGGGCACCACCACCTCGGCGGCGTGGGTGGGCGTGGCGGCGCGGACGTCGGCCACGAGGTCGGCGACGGTCACGTCCACCTCGTGCCCCACCGCGCTCACCACCGGCACCGGGCAGGCGGCGATGAACCGGGCGAGCCGCTCGTCGTTGAACTCCCAGAGGTCCTCGGCCGACCCGCCGCCGCGCGTGACCACCGCCACGTCCACGCCGAAGTCGACGAGGAGGCGCAGCGCCGAGATCACCGTGGCGGCCGCACCCTCCCCCTGCACGCGGCAGCCGGCCACGTAGACCTGCGCGCCCGGGAAGCGGCCGTGCAGCACCCGCAGGAAGTCCTGCAGTGCGGCCCCGGAGGGACTGGTCGCGACGCCGATGCGCGCGGGCAGGAACGGGAGCGCCCGCTTTCGACCCGGATCGAGGAGACCCTCGGCGGCGAGCCTGTTCTTGAGTTCCTGGAGGGCCAGGGCCCGGGCACCCGCTCCGCGCGGCTCGACCTCCTGGACGACCAGCTGGTAGCGGCCGCGGGGGGCGTAGATCTCGATCCGGCCGTGGGCCACCACCTCGATGCCATCCCGGAGGTCGAATGGCACCTTGCGCGCCGTGGAGGCCCACAGCACCGCGTCCACCGCGGCGTCGGCGTCCTTCAGCGTGAAGTAGACGTGGCCGCTGGGCTGCCGCCTGAGGCTTCCCACCTCGCCCGCGACCCAGACGTCCCGGAAGGGCGGCTCGACCGCGGCCTTGAGCCGGCTCGAGAGCTCCCCGACGGTGAGGACCCGGGGCTCCCGGGGCGGCGGACGGTCGAACAGTCCGGGCATGGGCGGCGGGGCGGGGCGGCGCACGGGTCTCTCTTACCGCGCCCGGCGGCCGGGGTCACCGGCCCAGGCGGCGAAGCTGGGCCGGCGCGAGCATCCAGACCAGGCGGGCGCCCCCGGCACGGGGACGCGGACCCAGGTCGAGCAGGCATGCCCCGCCCTTCTTCAGCTGGAGGAAGGGACTCGTCGACCGGGCGAGCAGCCAGCTCGCAAGCCTTCCCAGCTGCGGCTCGTGGCCGACGAGCGCCACGACGTCGAGCCTCCCCCGGGCCGTGAGCCACGGCACCACGTCGGCCGGAGCGCCGTCCGGCTGGAGGGCGGGGAGTTCCTCGGCGGCCTCCACCCCGAAGATCCGGGCCACGTGGTCGGCGGTCTGGATCGCCCGGGCGAGCGGGCTCGTGGCGACCGCCTGCGGCCGGTCGACGATCCGGGCGAGCCCCTTCGCGGCGGCGCGCGTGCGGGCGCGGCCGTCGGCGGTCAGCGGACGCAGGAAATCGTCCTTGCCGAGCTCGCGCCAGGCCTCCCGGTCGCCCGCCGGTCCGTGACGGATGAGAAGCAGCATCATGGCCTCTGCCTCCTTCGCGGGACCAGGAAGTCGTTCCGCATCGCGGTTCAACGTACAATCCCGGCGCTTGGCGCGCATCCTCATCGTGGACGGGGACCCGGCTTCCCGCGAACCGCTCGGACGGGCCCTCGAGGACGAGGGGCTCGAGGTGCTGTCCGCCGCCGACCCCGAGGCGGCCTGGGAAGCCTTCTCCACCTTCGCCCCGCGCGTCGCCGTCCTGGCCCGGCGTCTCCCTCGTGCCGCGGCCGAGGGTCTCGCCGCGAGGATGCAGGGCGCGGATCCCGACCTCCTCGTCCTGGGCGCCACCGAGCCGTGGCCGGAGATGGCGCGCCGACTCCGCATCCGGCTCGGGGCCCCTGCGCCCCGCTCGGTCCCTGCGGCGGCCCCCGAATCCAGCCCCGGCACGTCGCGGGTCCTCGGACGCCCCCCCATCGAGATCGGCGAGCTGGGCTTCGCGGCGCTGGCAGATCTGCTGGTCCGCCTCTGGCGGGCGGCGGCCGACGGGATCGTGGCCGTCGACCACCCGGGCGGATCCGACCTCGTCTTCCTCCTGCGCGGAGCGACCGTCGGCGTCCAGCTCGCCGGGGAGCGGAACACCGCCGACGTCTCCGGCGCGCTCGCCTCCCTCTGCGCCCGAAGCGCTCGCTCCTTCACCTTCCACCCCGGTGCCGACTTCGCGCTCGAGGTCCGGGCCCCGCCGGTGCCGGCCCTCGCCCCGCTCCTCGAAGGCCTCCGGATGGCGGCGGACGAGGCCTCCTACGCCGCGGCCCTCGCCGAGATCCAGGAGGCGGTGCCGGTGCGGTCGGGGGCATTCGCCGTCCTGGCCCGGGACATGGCGCTGGGGCAGGAGGACCGCCGGACCGTCGCCGGACTGGACGGTCGTCGGCCGGTCCACGCGCTCCTCGCGAGCCCGGGCCGTCCGGCCTCGCTCGTGTGGTTCCTTGTCCGGGCCGGCGCGCTCGAGCTGCGACCGGCCCAGACGGCCCGACCTGCGGCGGATCGCTAGGGGCGAGGGGCCGGAACGTCGCTCGCGAGCGTGCTCCGCACCAGGTCGGCCAGCGCCCAAATGAACTCGGGGTG
>Ga0315295_10004750_pt1 | contig 11596 bp, 13 predicted proteins | sample YL17G14_0_MG_FD_204453 | JGI IMG/M metagenome (GOLD analysis project Ga0315295, IMG submission 204453) | Sediment microbial communities from Yellowstone Lake, YNP, Wyoming, USA - YL17G14_0 | ecosystem: Environmental > Aquatic > Freshwater > Lake > Sediment | place: USA: Wyoming | collected...
TCGGTCAATACCTGCAGCCTTCCCGGCGTCACCTGCCGATCGAGCGTTACTACAGCCTGGAGGAGTTCGCCCTGCTGCGCTCTTACGGGGAGGAGATCGGCTTCCGCTGGGTCGAGTCGGGTCCGCTAGTGCGCTCCTCCTACCACGCTGCCGAACAGGTGAGGGCACTCTCCTCGGTGCACCACGGACAATAGAGATCATCCCATCGTTTGAGAAAATCGATCCATTGAGAGGCATCCTCATGCAACCTTATGTGACCCCCGGGACCATTTCCGAAAAGAGCAGGGATTGGCTGGAGCGGATTTCTCCATTCAATACACATGAAATGAGCCTCAACAGGGAGAGATCAGCGCTGCTGGTGGTCGATATGCAGAATTTCTTCCTGGACCCTTCCTCGCCTTCCTTCACCTGCGGTGGTCTCGCCATTCTTCCAGGGCTGGCCGGGCTCATCCATGCCTTCCGGCAGGCAGGTCGTCCGGTCATCTACACCCGGCACGTGCACCATCCTGACCACCTGGATGCAGGTATCATGGCATGGTGGTGGCAGGGCATGTGCAAGGAGGGAACCCCGGAAAGTGAAATCCACCCTGGGGTATCCCCGGAACCAAAAGAAAAGGTGATCCTGAAACACCGTTATTCGGCTTTCTACAATACCGACCTGGAAACCATTTTGCGCTGTCTAAAAGTGGAAGATATCGTTATCACAGGGATCATGACCAACATGTGTTGCGAATCCACGGCTCGCGATGCATATTACCGCGATTACCGTGTTTTTTTCCCCGCCGATGGCTCCGGCAGCATCACCGAGGAGATGCATCTGGCGAGCCTGTTGAATCTTGCCTTTGGTTTTGCATGGGTGACGGATGTCGGTACAATCGTGACCCAGTTGCGAGATGCAGCCCCTTCCGATCCCCTGCTTCTGGACAGCGCCTGAAGGCTGGGAAACCAGAACCCTGGCGCCAGGATCTATGGGCGGGCTGAAATCACCCCGGGGGAATTGAACCAGGCAAACCCGCCTATCCTGTTCGTATTACATTGTATAGGTGGAGCGCCTCGCTCCCGCTGACCTTACCCCGGCAGCGCTTTCCGGTTGCGCCAGAGATAGAAGACTGCCAGCAGGAAATCCACGGCAACCAGGATGCCTTTCACCAGCGGCGATGCCGGCGACATCAGTATCCCCACGAAGAACGTGATCACCGCCACGACCACGAGCACGAATCGTGCATTCGCCCGCTTGAGCACCGCGGCAATGACCACGGCTCCGATCCCGGGCACCACCGCGCCGACCCAGTCGTTGGCGGGATCCATCCCGATCAGGGCATCCGCCAGCAGCGCCGCCAGGAAGGTGAACGCCCCCAGCCCGGGGATGATCGCCCACCATTGCCGCTCCCTGTCGACCGCATATGCCCAGCAGAAAGCCGCTCCGATCAATCCCAGCATCAGGATGGGGCCAACCAGCTGGAGATCGGGCAGCCACTGGTCAAAGATCACCATGGCCGCGATCCCCACCACCCCCGCCGCGATCACCACCAGCCACCATTGCTTCTTTGCATCGAATTTTGCCATCTTGACCTTCCTCCTTTGCGTGAATTGATTCAATGGAACCGGGAAATCCGCCCGGCTCACGCCCCTACGGCTTCGAAACCATGTACGAATCCTCGAGATTCCCCTCCCGGCTGTAGAACTCGAACAGCATCTCCCTCTCGCTGGCGGTCACCAGCATGGCACCGAAATTGGCGTTGTAGCGGAACCGGGTTTCGGGCAGCGGGGCGTCAAAATCATACAGGCCGCCTCCGCCCGAGCCGTTCGTGAAATACGGGATGCCGTCCACCAGCAGGCGCTCGTACAGGTGGTCATGCCCCGCCAGCAGTGCATCCGCCCCCCATGCCGCGTACGGCCACTTCGCCCAGGGCGTGGACCCGTGTGCTCCGGACGAATACGGCGGGTAGTGCATGAAGACGATATCCCACGCGCTGCTGGAACCCGCCAGTCCCTGCTGGAGCCAGGCAGCCTGGGTGGAGCCTGCATTGATCCCGTCCGGTTCGTGCTCGTCGTTGTCGATGGCGTAGAAATGCACCGGGCCTTCCACGAAGTCGTAGTACCGTTCGTTGCCGGGCAGGCTGAAATAGTCCAGGTAGGGCTGGGCCCCGGTGGTGTACCAGTCGTGGTTGCCGAGCGAGGGGAAGAACCGGTTCCGGTCCGCCCCCGCGCCGTAGGTGCCATTGTACGGGGAGATGAAGTTGTGGAAGTATTTCCCGATAGCCGCGTCGATGGTCTCCGCCGCACCGGAGGGATAGTTGTTGTCTCCCGTCGTGACCACCAAGTCCACCTGCCAGCCCTGGATCAGGGCAGCCACGTCCGCTTCGGCCTGGTTGTCCATCCCATAGTCGCCGATGACCGCAAAACGGACTTCGAGTGGCAGGGGGGTTGCAGTGCTGGTTACCGTGCTGGTTGCTGAAGGTATTTCTGTCGGTGCCGAGGTCGGGCTTGGGGCAGGGGGGGTGACCGTCTCCGCCCGGGCGGTCGGCATGGTCGGTACGGTCGGCTTTAAACCTGCCGAACACCCGTACACGAGGGTAAGCAGGAGGACGAGAGGAAGAATGTAATGCGCATAGGTTTTCATTGAGAGATTCCTTTTTTCATCTGTGTCATGCGTTGAGATTGCCTGCCCTCGTTGAAATATCATCTAAGGACCGGTCATTTCTGCCAGGAAATCGAGTATCAACTGCATGGGCAGCGGCTCGAGACCCTCCCGCAGCATTCTCGTCCCATGCTGACCGCCCGGTATCAAATGGTCGCGGTAAGCCGGGTTGGCGGAGTCCTCCGCCGCCTGGCACAGCCCGAACTCGTTCTCATCCGCCAGGCACCAGGACGCGACGGGCGGCTGGTTGTGACCCAGCGTCTCGACCACCTGCGGATAGGGAAGGTCGAGGTAGTTGCCGGGCGAGAGCGATAATGCACCCTGGCAGGAGCCGGGCTGCTGTTCGTTCAACCAGGCGCAGCCACCGGGCGCGCCGTCCGCGCCCACGCTCGAGCCCACCGTGACGATCTGCCTGCCGTCGAAACCCTCCAGCATGGTGAAATCAACGCGTCAGATTTCATACACACGTGAAATGCTTCTTCAGGATTAAATGGATTCGCAAATTTATAAAAAGCCCATAATACGGGCTTTCTATTCGTTGACAATATATTGTAGACCTTTTTTCTTTCTTGGTTAAGGTTTTTGGGGGGGCTCCAGGATCTGGTAACCGAATTGTTTCATCTGGCTGAATGAATTTTCTGCCCCCCACATCTCGATGATTTTCCCGTTCTTCAGACGGTAGATACCGCATTCGTCCCATACGGCGGAATGGTGATATTCTAAGTTGGTGGCAGTGTCGACTGCATAATATGCAACCAGATCTTCATTTTCAAAGATGACTTTGATTTCAATATTGCTCTCGGGTACATACGTGAGAGTGTAATGTTTCCAACTATCGATGACGGAAGTCAGTTTTAGATCATATGCCTCGATTCGCCCTCGGATCAACGGTATATCTAACACTTGCCCATCGCGCTTAACTATGATAGTGAGTTCCGAATCTAAAATGCCCTGACCCCAAGTTCCACTTTTCAACTCCTTGAAGGTTTTCCAGTCATTTCCGGCATCTCTAACTTGCACGATCTCGTCATTAACCCGCAATTTTCCTGTAGCCGGGCTATTAGGGATAATCTCTTTTACAATGACTTTTTCACCAGAGCTGTCGTCAGGAACAAAGCCAACACCGACATATGCGGAATTATGGAGAACGCAATCCTGATTGCAATAATCGAAAGCGTTTTCGAAGTGCTTGCGGTTGAACACCTCCTCGAGATATTCTCTTACAATATCTGAATTTGTTTTTGACATGGTAATCTTCCTTTCTTTCAATGAATGAACAGAACGGGTGATAATTTTATAGAAAATAGGAATTATCATCAGATGAATACATTCAACGCATTTGTTCACACCTTTCTGCCTTCACGGCATATCTCTGTCACACAACGATGTCGGTTGCTTAGAGAAAGTGTGAAATTAATGTCAGTTCTTCAATGTTGTCGATGTTTGCGAATGGGGGCTGTGGAGTGTACTTTTAGTATACGGTCAATTAATTCGAAATACAATACCTTTTTTCCTATGTGATTTAAACTGGAAAACCGGATAGCATAAAGCTGAAAAGCGGGCACCTGAGGAGAATCAGCTGAAGGGGGTTTAACGTTCAAAACCGGGCGCTTGTGGTAGATTGTTCGCCACCAAGGAGGAGAGATAATGGTGGGAGGCAGGAGGGCGGTCAGAGACAGCATTTTTGAACCACATCGTTCCCCCCGAAGGCCCCCGGAGGAAGGCTGGGCTTCCCCGAAGCGAAGCATACCTTCCCAAATCTCTTGCGGGATGGTACGAACTTGCACCCTCCCTCTCACCCCACCGTTTCGGCAAACTCCTGGATATAGTTCACCCGCCCGCCCTGTTTTCCAAGTGTGTCCTTGACCAACTCCTTCGCCTGGAATGCATCCCCTTCATTATTAGCACTTGTCAGTCCAAAGTGTCTCCCGGGCGCAAAGCTGAAGCGGGAATAATAGCGTGGGTCTCCCAGCAGCACCACGAACCCGTAACCCGCCCGGGTTGCCTGCTCCAGCCCGGCTCGCACCAGCCGGCCCCCGATGCCGGTGCGTTGCAGTTCGGGCTGCACCGCGATCGGTCCTAGCCCCAGCCCTTTCGCTGTGCCAGCGTCCTTCCTCGCCGGTTCGAGGCTCACCGGCGTGAACAGCACGTGCCCGGCGACCCTCCCTTCCTGCACCGCCACCAGCGATAGCGTCACCTTGCCGCGGCTGCGCGCCAGGTCCACCAGGTCCGCTTCCTGCTCCCGCCCGAAGGCACGGACTTCCACCTTGCGGATGCCCCCCCGGTCTCCCGGCTCCTCCGCCCGAATGTGGAGCGTGTCACCGAATTTAGCCAGCAGGTCCGGCAAACCCACGTCTGCCAGCGAAGCAAGGTTCAGGTCCGCATCCAGCGGTCCGAGCCGCGCGGTCACCGGGTTCGCCACGCCCACCACCTGCAGGCCAGCAACCCTGGCGGCCGTGATGCCGTTGGGCGAATCTTCGAAGGCCAGCGCATGCTCCGCCTTCACCCCGAGAGCATGCAGCGCCTTCAGGAAGAGTTCCGGGTCGGGCTTGATGTGCGCCGCCTGCTCGCGGCAGATGATCGCCTCGAAATGGTCGAAAAATCCCAGTCGCTGCAGATAACCGTCCACCCAGGCATGCGGGGAACTGGAGGCGATCGCCAGCCTCAGCCCCTGGTTGAGGGCCGTGTCGAGATAGTCAGCCACCCCGGGCAGGGGGGGCAGCACGCTTTGCTTCTCGAGGCGCCTCTTATGGGCCTGTTCGTGGATGGCCTGGTGGTCGTACTTCCGCCCGGTCAGGCTTTCCAGGCGGCGCACCGGGTCAAGGTTTGCCACCGCCGAACCAACCACCGTCCGCACCCATTCCTCCAGCGGGAATTCCTGCCCCTCCCTGGCATAGAGTTCCTGCCAGATCTGCACCTCGGGTGTTTCCGTGTCGAGGATCAAGCCGTCGAAGTCGAAGATCAGTGCCTGGATCACAAGCCTCCACGATTAAGAAAAAGAATGATTTGGTTGCATAAGCCGAGACGGGTTCGTTCCATCAGCTCCACTTTTTCAATGGATCCTGGAACGATCCGTTGACTGCCGGGATAAGTATGCTGCCATCCCGATCCCGGGAACTGGCACATTATACTGCCTGGCAGCCGGTTCTTCCTTCCGGGGGTGGAGAAATCCCCGCCCTCGCTCCCCTGTTTCATTGTATACTGGGCGCCATGGAAATGAAGAACACCACCTTTGCTGCCAGCCGTGCCGAATGGTACCGGTGGCTCGAGCAGCACCACGCCACTGCTGCGGAGACCTGGCTTGTGTACTACAAAAAGAACTCCGGCACGCCCTCGATAAGCTACTCCGAATCGCTCGAAGAAGCCCTGTGCTTCGGGTGGATCGACAGCCTCATCCAGAAGATCGATGACGAGAAATACGCCCGCAAGTTCACCCCCCGGCGGGCGGGCAGCAAATGGTCTGCCCTGAACAGGCGCATAGTGGCGAAACTGGTCTCGCAGGGTCGCATGGCACCCTCCGGTCTCGCCTGCGTGGATTTCTCCCTGCCCGAGGCCTCTGCCGCCCCTCCCTTGCGCGCGCCCCTGCCCCTGCCAGACTGGCTGGCAGCAGCCCTTGCCCTGCACCCGCTTGCCTGGCAGAATTTTAACGCCCTGCCGCCCTCCCATCGCAGGCAGTACATAGCCTGGATCTCGGATGCCAAAAAAGAAGAGACCCGCCAGCGGCGCTTGCTGGCAGCCGTAGCTCGGCTGGAAAAGAACGAGCCGCTGGGGATGGTATGACCCATCCCGCCCGCCTCCTTCCCGCTCGTGCCCAGCTCACCCGCGGCTACTCGATCGCGCTCGTGAGCGCGGCTGTACTCTCCACCACCGCCATTCTCATCCGCTATCTCACGGTCACCTATCAGATCCCCGCCCTGCTGCTCGCCTTCTGGCGCGATCTGTTTGTCGTCGTCACCCTGCTGCCCTCCCTGGCGCTAATCCGCCCCTCGCTCCTGCGGGTGGACCGCCGCCACCTACCTTATCTCCTCCTCTACGGGCTGGTCCTGGCGGTATTCAACTCCTTCTGGACCCTTTCGGTCTCGTTGAACGGGGCGGCGGTCGCCACCCTGCTGGCGTATTGCTCGGCTGGTTTCACTGCCCTGCTGGGCTGGTGGCTGCTCAGGGAATCCCTCGGCTGGGGAAAACTACTGGCGGTAGCTCTCTGCCTGGCGGGCTGCGCGCTGGTCTCCGGAGCCTTCGCCTCCTCTTTCCCGTCTCTCTCCCTGGCTGGCATCCTCACCGGGGTCCTCACCGGGCTCGGTTATGCCGTCTATACGCTGATGGGACGCTCCGCTTCCCAGCGCGGCCTCAACCCATGGACCTCCATCCTCTACACATTTGGCTTTGCTTCCCTCTTCCTGCTTGCTTTCAACCTACTCTCTGGCGGAAGGATCCCCGGCGCGGTCTCCAGCCTGCATGACTTCCTGTTCCTTGGCTCCCATTGGACCGGTTGGGGGATATTGTTCCTGCTGGCTGCCGGTCCCACCGTGGTGGGCTTCGGTCTCTACAACCTCAGCCTCACCCTCCTGCCTTCCAGTGTTGCCAACCTGGTTGCCACCCTTGAACCGGTGTTCACCGCCGTGAGCGCCTGGTTCCTGCTCGGCGAGCGCCTGGGCTGGATCCAGGTCGCCGGCAGCCTGCTGATCCTGGGTGGAGTGGTCTTCCTGCGCCTCTACGAGGGCAGGCAGGCGGCTTTGGAGCGCGTCTCATCCCCGTGACAGTTATTGGATCACGGATAGGGTCTCGTCCCCGATCAATTCAAGGAAGCGACCGTAGATGACCGGTCCATAGAACAGACCGATGCGCTCCTTGATGAACTGCACTTGGTCAACAGTCAGATCATATTCCGGCAGACGCTTGCTGAAAAGCCTTATGCCGATCTGGAAGGCATATAACTTCTTTTCGGAAGTCAAAGGTGCGGTATCGACCTGTGAATTAATAACATTCTCGATCACCTTACGGAAAGTGAACGGAATTTTGTCAGGTCCTGGCATTTCAATGGTTGAACCATCGAAATTCTTTATGGGTTGATCGATCTTGATCTTCATACTGCCTCCTTATGCAGATGCGAGAAGCCCATATTCTTCCAGCACGGAAAGGATATGGTTGCAGACAGTGATCACGGTGGCGGCGTCGGACGCATCCGCAATGTGAGTATGACGGGCAAGCGCCGTGGCGCCGAAGAAACCGATCTTCCCGGATGCATCACTCATCAGCACGATGCTGTCATTGGAAGCATCGCCGAAGATGCCATTATAGTTATCCGTCTTCCAGGTCAGATCGGCGCCGCAAGAGTCCCCTCCCTCTCCCACATTTCCCTCGATTAAGATATAATTCAGATAAATGTTGTGCGATTTCTTCATAATCCCCTAAAGGAGGAATACCCATGCCTGATCAAGTTTGTTGCGTCTGCGCAGACCCAGGCACCAGTATGATCGGCAAGCGCTGGTTCTGCGACAAACACGCCCGCCTGGCTGCCCGCGAACGCCCGCATGCTTGGAAGAGTTCGCTCCTGCTGGTGGTTGGACTGGTTGTCTTCGTTGCCATCATCTACTTGCTCGATCTGCTCCTTCACCCCGCCCTCACCGGCATCAACCTCATCCTCGCCGGCGTGGTGCTCGCCCTCGTGCCTGCCTTCATCTGGATGGTGTTCTTCTACCTCCAGGACCGCCTCGAGCCCGAACCCAAGGGTTATATCTTCGGCGTTTTCCTGCTCGGCGCCTTGCTCGCCTCCGCCGTAGGCATCCCGCTGGTCGATAACCTCTTCCGGGTCTCGCACTGGATCTTCTCAGACACCCTCACCACCATCCTGGGCAGCATCCTGGTCGTAGGCTTCGTCCAGGAATTCCTCAAGTATGCCGCTGTTCGCTACAGCGTCTTCTCATCCGCTGAGTTTGACGAAGCCACCGACGGCGTCATTTACGCCACCGCCGCCGGGCTCGGTTACGCCACCGTTCTCAACATCCAGTTCGTCATCGCCAATGGCGGTGTCGCCCTGGGTTCCAGCGTCATCCGCATGGTGGTGGTCGCCCTCGCCCAGGCTTCTTTCGCCGGAATCACCGGTTACTTCCTCGGGCGTGCCAAGTTTGAACAGAAACCCTGGTGGTGGCTGCCTGGTGGCCTTGCCCTGGCTGCCGTTGCCAACGGACTCTTCAACTGGTTGCGCGGACGCATCGTCCAGTCTGGCATCAGCCTCTCCGGTGCATCCTCTGTCAACCCCTGGTTGGGTCTCATCCTCGCCGCTGTCGTTGCCGTGGTCACCATGGGTCTCATCCTCTGGCTGGTTCGCCGCAATATTCGTTCAGCGCTGGCTGGGAAATAGGAGTAGGAAATGACAACATCTGCTTTACCTTCCAGGAAAATTAACAGCGCCCTCCTCGCCGATTGGGCAGTCATCCTGCTCACCGTGCTGGCATTGATCGTTGGTGGTCTGGTCCGATCCGGGGTCGAGAACCGCAGCGTCCCCTTTGAAACCTCCGGCATCACCGCCCAGACACCCCTCGGCTGGATGAAGACCAGCGTGAAAGGGACGGAGGTCCTGCATGTGACCGACCTGCTCTCCAGCGGGTTTGGCACCACCTACGTCCTCCAGGACATCCCTGTCGCCTCCGACGCCGTCGTCGGCCAGGTCGTCAGCCTGCTCACCCTGCAGCGCGGTCAGGACCTCACCGCCTTCCGTGTCCTCGACCAGAAACAGGTCACCGTCTACGGTCAGCCTGCCTACGAACTCACCTACGTCTTCGTCGAATCCAATCCCAACCTAACCCACAACGACATCCCCAACGTGGTGCGCGGGCTGGACTACATCTTTATGGCCGACGGTCATGCAGTTGTCGCCACCTTCTGGGCGGATGAAAGCGCGTACGCATCCGATCTGGGTCGCTTCCTGCAATTCCTTCGCACCTTGAAGTTCTAAAGGAGATGACCATGAAACTCCATTCGAAATTTCGCATCCTGGTTGCCCTCGCCGTTCTGGCGCTGGTCACCCTTGCCTGTATCGGTCAGAACGGTGTCAAGACGCCCCCCACCGCCGTCCCCCAGACCCAGCCCACCCCTGAATCACAGAACACCGGTCCGGTGACCCTTTCCCGTTCCGACCTGATCTCAGCCACCGTCCAGATCTATGGTCTGCAGACCAAGAATGGGCAGCTCACCCCCATTTATTCAGGCTCCGGCACCATCATCAGCCCCAACGGCTTGATCCTCACCAATGCCCATGTCGCCAGCCCCGCTGCCCAGGGTGAGCCCGATTATGAACCTGACGCCCTCGCCATCGGCTTGATGGATCAGGAAGACCAGCCGCCCGTTTTCCAGTATTTTGCCAAGGTGAAGGCCGTTGACGGTTACCTCGACCTGGCAGTCATCCAGATCACCACCACCATGGACGGCGCCGATGTCAACCCTGCTTCCCTCCACCTGCCCTATGTCCCCCTGGGCAATTCCGATGATCTGCATATTGGCGATCACATCAGTATCTTTGGTTTCCCCGGTATAGGCGGAGAGACCATCACCTTCACCGATGGCTCCGTCTCCGGCTTCACCGCGGAAGATGCCGTCGGCGACCGCGCCTGGATCAAGACAGACGCCACCATCGCAGGTGGCAACTCAGGCGGACTGGCTGCCAATGACGCCGGAACCATCATCGGCGTACCCACCATCGCCTCCTCCGGCGCTGAAGGGAATATTACCGACTGCCGCGTGGTACAGGATACCAACGGCGACGGTCGGCTCGACTCGCAGGATACCTGCATCCCCATCGGCGGGTTCATCAATGGCTTGCGCCCCGTCAACCTGGCCCTGCCCCTCATCCAGGCCGCCCAGGTGGGTCAGGCCTATGTCAGCCCCTACGCTGGTCCAGATCAGCCCACCTCTCATGGCACCGGCAGCGAATCCTTCGGTGATGTATCCTGGTACTCTGCCACCACCGATTGCAGCCTGGGCGACCCGCTCAATTCCTACCCCTCCGGTACCACTGCCATGGCAGCCGCCTTCAGTTTCAATGGCATGACCGACGGCGAACCCTGGGCTGAAGAATGGAAGGTGGATGGCGAAGTGATCTACAGCAGCCAGTATGCCTGGAACCTGGGCGACCACGGCAACACCTTCACCTGCCTCTACAACAGCCAGGATGGTATGCCCGAAGGGGACTACCACCTCGAACTGTATGCCGGTGACAACCTCGACCTGCTCACCCAGTCTGATGTCGTCGTCGGTGGCGGTGGTGGAGGTCAGGTTCAGCCCTCCGGTCAGGGCGAGATCAGCGTCTCCGGGCGCATCAAGGATGCCGATAGCGGCAATCCCATCGCGGGTGCCGAAGTCTATGTGCTCAAGCCCGGCATGAACTTCAGCGAATGGAAGGCGGGTGGTTACCTCGAATCCGACCTCTATTCCTACGCCAAGAGCGATTCGAACGGCTACTACGCCCTGCCCGATAAACTATCCCGGAATGTCGGCTATACCTTCGTCATGTACATCGAAGGTTACCCCATCAACTTCGCCGACGACCTGACCTGGACCGATCAGGACCCCTCTGACTTCACGCTCGACCTGAGCTTGAACCACTAATTTCCATCAGGGAGCCGGTCCTCCGGAAAAAAAAGACCACATTTCTGACCTGGCTCCCTGCCATTGTTCCACCTCTGAGCGCCGCGAGTGAACCCCTTCACCCGCGGCGTTTGGTCCAGGGCGAGTTGTCGACAATCGATGATGCGTACCCATCGATCCAAAACCCCCACCCGTCCTCCCCCAAATGAAAATCATTTGGGGGAGGTGACCCGGAGGGTCGGAGGGGGTTCTTTCCCGACGCGAAGTGTAAGGGGCTAGTCGTCGCAAGGCCGAGGCGACCATTGGGAACCATCCCCGGAGCGAAGCGTAGGGGACAAGTCGCTGTCGGCCAGTTAGGCGACGTGAGTCGCC
>Ga0315295_10004751_pt1 | contig 11595 bp, 12 predicted proteins | sample YL17G14_0_MG_FD_204453 | JGI IMG/M metagenome (GOLD analysis project Ga0315295, IMG submission 204453) | Sediment microbial communities from Yellowstone Lake, YNP, Wyoming, USA - YL17G14_0 | ecosystem: Environmental > Aquatic > Freshwater > Lake > Sediment | place: USA: Wyoming | collected...
TATCCTTTCCCCGGCTATCCGCCGGGCTTGGGCCTCGACACCCGAAGGATACGCCACCTTTTTCCTCATTCCAGTCCACAACATTCGGTTATATCTCCAAAGAGGCAGCGAGGTGTCGGGCCGGCTGAAGGCGATGGGGACGAAGTAGGCGGAGGTCGCGATGCAAGCAGAAACCAAGCGTATCTTCAGGTGGTTCTGGACGTGGCAGGATGAGCTTGAGGAAGCCTGGCTCTCGGGCCTCTCAAGCCAGCGCGGCCTGCACCTGACATCCGTTGCGCCGCTGGGTATCTACACCTTCCGGGTGGGGGAGCCGGCGCCGATGGTTTACCGGCTGGACTACCAGTACCTCAAGGGTCAGGATCGGCCCACGTACCTGCAGCTGTCCCGCGACGCGGGCTGGGAGCACGTCGGGGAGATGAGCAACTGGCAGTACTTCCGCCGGCCCGACGTCCCCGGCGAGGAGCACGAGATCGTCACCGACCCGACCTCCAAGGCCGAGAAGTACCGGCGCGCGATCCCCTTCCTGGTCCTCATCTCCGTCGTGCTGGCGGTGCAGCTGAACAGCAGCCTGTACGGGCGCTGGCCGTCCGCCGCCCTGGAGGCCATCCGCTTCCTGCTGTTCTGCGTCCTGATGCTGCTTGTGTACTCGCTCATCCGCATCGGGCTGTGCATCCGGCGACTGATGAACCCGTGACGAGCGTTGCCCGTCGAGGCGCTGCTCCGCGGAGGCAGCCAGCGCGCGACGGACGCTGGCCAAGAACTCCGTCTTTCGACCTCGGACTGGAGGCTCGCACGCAGGCGCGGATGGCCGTCCCGGGCCTCTACCAGACGCCGGGGAACAACCGGAACCGCACCTTCTGAGCGTATGTGGCATAGCCATCCAGTTCGCGCTGGAGGGTCCCATCCTCCAGGGCGGTCCGCGCGACCACGGCAATGTCCAGCAGCACCGCCGGGACCAGCGCCCACAGCGAGCCGAGGAGCAGCGGGGTTGCCAGGCCATAGACCAACATGCCGGCGTAAGCCGGATGGCGAACGTACCGGTACGGTCCCGTCGAGACCACCGTGTGGCCGCGGTCGAGCTGCACGCGGACGATGGCCGAGAAGAAGCGATTGCTGGACATCGCCCAGGCGAAGAGCAGGTAGCTTACCCCGATCACCGCACCGGCCGCGATCTGCACCCACAAGGCGATCGCCGGCGGCCACCCGAAGCGCTCATCCAGCCCGCCGATCAACAGGATCGCCGGTCCGAGCAGCGTCGTCGCACGCGCGAACGTTCGGTCCCACGGACGCATCTCGCCCTTCGCCCGGCTGCGCTCCTCGATCAGCCCCTGCTCGTTCGGCAGGATCAGGATGGCGTTGACCAGGATCAGGAACAAGTACAAGGCCATGTAGGCCCACCCGGGCCACCAGGTGAAGGTGCCGGCGGAGAGGAACAACACCGCCGCCTGAAACAGGATCAGCACGCCGATTTGGGCGACCCGGCGGGCGATCGCCCGCCTGGAACTTCGCGCCGGGGATGGTCCACTCTCTCGCGGTGTGGTCATGGGGCGCTCCAGAGTCGACCCGCCAGGGCGGCGGGGGACGGGTCCGAGTCTAGCACGCTGTGCGGCGGCGTCACGCGGCAGGCTGCACCAATAACACGCAGGGGTATGGCATCCGAACGCCGCTTGCGGGACGGGCGGGCGCGGGCCGACTCAGACGGAGTCACCTGATAGCGCCAGACCTTCTCCCGCTTCGTCCCACACTCCTCGTCGCGCTTCGCCGCTCTCGCCGATCAACCGCAGCGCCATGGCTGCAAGCCTCGCCGGATTGCCGCTGGTCACTAGGGTCGTCATACCAGATTCCCCTGCCGGCGCCAACTTCCCACCGTCGGCCAGTAGCCGCGCCGCCTGCCGCGCGATCGCCGGCGATGGGTCGATCACCTGCACGCCCGGACCGGCGGCTTCGGCGATCAGCGGGATGACGAACGGGTAGTGCGTGCAGGCGAGCACGAGCGTGTCAACGCCCTGCGCCACCAGCGGCCGCACTGCCGTCTCGATGATGCGCCGCGTCTCTGGGCCGTCGAGGTCGCCGGCCTCGATCCGCTCCACCAGTCCCGGGAGCGTCTGCGGAATCACGCGCACACCGTGCGCGAAGCGCTCGACGACCGAGGCGAACAGCGCCCCCTGAAACGTCGCCGGTGTGGCCAGTACGCCCACCCGGCGTGTGCGCGTCTGCTCGGCGGCCGGCTTGACCGCCGGCTCCATGCCAACAAACGGCATCCCGAGGAAGACCCCGCGCAGGTGCTGCAGCGCGGCGGCGGAAGCAGTGTTGCAGGCCACGACGATCAGCTTGGCGCCCTGATCGATCAGGAAGCGGGTGATGCCGACCGAGAAGCGCCGCACCTCGTCCAGCGGCCGCGGCCCGTAGGGCACGTGCGCCTGGTCGGCGAAGAACACGATCGGCTCGGCGGGGAGCTGCGCGCGGAGCGGACGCAGGATGGAAAGCCCGCCCACGCCCGAGTCGAAGACGCCGATCGGCGCGTTCACGCTGGCCATAGACTCAATCCGGGGATGTGATCTGGACGAACGTGGCGAACAACGCCGCCGCGTCGGCCCGGTTGCCGAGCCGCTCCGGATGCCACTGCACCGCCAGCGCGCACGGATGGCCGGGCGCCTCGATGGCCTCGATGATCCCATCCGGCGCCGTGGCCGAGACGCGCCAGCCCGCGGCCAGCCGGTCGACGGCCTGGTGATGCGAGCTGTTCACCTCGAGCGACGCCGGTGTGCCGAGGCGGGCGAGGTAGGAATCGGCTTCGACCTGGACGGCGTGGCCGAGGGCTCCAGGGTCCCGCTTCTCGCCCCGATGGTCAAGCGCCTGCGGCCGAGCCGTGGCGATGTCCGCGATCAGCGTCCCGCCGGCGACAACGTTCAACACCTGCTGCCCGCGGCAAATGCCCAGCACCGGCTTACCGTCGTCCAGCGCCCAGCGCGCCAGCGTCAGCTCGAGGGCATCGCGCTGCGGATCGACATCCACCAGGGGAACGGAGGAGGTCAGCCCATACGTCGAGGGCTGGAGGTCCCCGCCGCCGGAAAGCAGGATGCCGTCGAGCCGGTCGAACAGCCCGCGCAGCGTCGAGCGGCTGAGGCCCAGGGGCACGATGACCGGCAGCCCGCCCGCCGCAGCGATGGCTTGCAGGTAGGCAGTCTGCGCGGGCGCCTGGTCGGCGGCGCTGCCGCCGGCCGAGCGCGGGTGGGTGGTCAGGCCGATCAGTGGGGGGGTCATACGTAGAATGAAGAAGGTGCAGGCCTGCGGCGCTGCACCTTCGCGGGAGGCCGGCTAGGCCTTGCGCTTCTCTTCGAGGCGGGCGCGCTTGCCCGTGCGGTCGCGCAGGTAATACAGTTGCGCGCGGCGCACCTGCGCCTTGCGCTGCACTTCGACCTTCTCGATCAGCGGCGAGCGCAGGAGGAACGTCCGCTCGACGCCGACACCGTGCGATGCCGTGCGCCGCACGGTAAAGTTAGCGGTGTTGCCGCCTTTGCGCAACCGGATGATCGTGCCGCGGAACTCTTGCACGCGCTCGCGGTCGCCCTCGCGGATTCGGACATGCACGCTCACCGTGTCGCCCGGGCTGAGTTCGGGAATGTTGGGATTGGCCTTCGCTTCCAGCGCCTTCGCTATGTCGGGCATGGCTTGCACCTTCGTTGGCTCACACAAGTTGCCGCCGGCGGTTGCCGGGCGGCTTGGGCCTGAATAGTACCATACCCGGCCGGAGTCCGTCCAGACCTCGGGATCAGGTGGGCTGGGCCTCCGCCCGCGCCCTCGGCTCCGCCTCGGCCGCCGGCTCCGGCGAATGTCCCCTGGGCCCGCAGGGCAGGCGCCGGTATCAACCCTTCCGAGTAGTGTGCAGGTGGTACAGATACAGGGCGGCCAGCGACTTGGCGTCGTGCAGCTCGCCACTGCGAGCCAACGCCTCGGCCTGCTCGAGCGTCAGCCGCTCGACTCGCAGATCCTCGTCCTCATCCGGGGCAAGCGGCGCGGAGGTCAATTGGGTGGCCAGATAGATGTGCAGGTACTCGGTCGAGTAGCCCGGCGCCAGGAAGAACCCGCCCAGCCGCTCAAGCGTCTGCGGTGCCATCCCGATCTCCTCGCGGCACTCACGGCGGGCGCAATCGACCGGATCCTCCTCCGGATCGAGCGTGCCTGCCGGGAGTTCGAGCATGACCTCCAGGGTCGAATGCCGGTACTGGCGCACGAAATGCAGCCTGCCTTCGGCATCCATGGGCACGAGCGTGATCGCCCCGGGATGATCGACGATCTCGATTCGGTGCGCCCGGCCGTCGGAGCGCTGGACCGTATCGATGCGCACCTTGAACGCTCGGCCGGCGAAGATCGGCTCGGATGCGGTGACGGTGTGGTCCATGCTGCCCTCCGCGAAAAGGGGCGACCCCTGTGGGTCGCCCCCCTGCCATCTGGACTGAGCTTGGCCGGCTACGGGGCTGGGATGATCAGCTTCTGGCCAACCGAGAGCGTGTATGGCGGCTGCAGGTTGTTGGCGTCGATGATCGCCTGCGGGTCGACCCCGAACTTGCGGGCGATCGAGTACACCCATTCGCCCGCCTGGACGGTGTAGGCCGTTCCGCCCGTGCCACCCGGCGTCACGGTGGGGCCGCCCGGCGTGACCGTCGCCACAACCACGGGCGTAGTCCCGCCCGGGCAGCTTCCTGGGATCTTCAATGCTTGGCCGGGCGCCAGCTCGTACGGCGCCACCAGCCCGTTCAGGTCGATGATCGCCTGCGGGTCGACCCCGAACTTGCGGGCGATCGAGTACACCCACTCGCCCTGCAGGACGGTGTAGTTCGTCTGGCCGCAGGTTGTCGGCGCGGCGGCGGTTGTCACGGTCGTGACTTGAGGCGTGCCGGTACCTGGTGTGCCAAGCGGCGCCGACGGCGTGCCCTGTGTGACCATGACCAGCGGCGTGGGTGAGGCCGCGCCCGAGCCGGCGGCGGCTTGCGCCGTTTGTGTCAGCAGCGCCGACCGAACGGCTTCCATCGTTGCCTGCTGGCCGGTCATGGCGGCCGGCGTCTGTCCCTTGGGTGTCGTCGGCACCGGCGTCGACGCGGTGCGGGTGCAGGCGCCCAGAAGGACGGCGAGCACGATCAGGCTGGCGATCGCCAAGCCGGTCAGGCGTGGGAATCTCATGGACTCCTCCTCAGTAGCTTCAGGCAGCGGGCCGCCCGTGACGACCCCTGCGCGCATGCTAGCACAGGCGTTTGGATTTGGCAAGCGAGCCTAGCGGTGGGTGAGGATGCGGAGGCGACCCCAAGGGTACGGGAAGGTCACCCTGGCAGCCTCCCGGTAACCACACCTGCTGGACCAAGGAAGGGAGGAATCATCCGCAGAATGGGCGCGAAATGTTCTCCCTATCGGGCCCACTCCAAGGGTTTCGGGGGTCATCCTTCCCCTCGGGTAGGGGCGAAGCATGCCCACGGCGCCATCGCCACACAGCCTGACATCCGGCATGTTTCGCCATTGCACAGGCATGCGGGATCCTTCGGTCTTCCACGATCATGCGGTCTGATTCGGAAACAGCAGGGGCACGGCATGCCGTGCCCCTACGTCGGTGTGTCCATGTCTCTCGGCCACGCGAGTTCGGCGCCGAGGCCTACCCCTGGCGCAGGATGTGCGTCAGGATCGTGGCGCCCGAGCCGCCGATGTTCTGTGCCATGCCCACTTGGGCGCTCTCGAGCTGGCAGTCGCCGGCCTCGCCCCACAGCTGACGTGTCACCTCGACCAACTGATACACCCCCGTGGCGCCCACCGGATGCCCACGCGCCTTCAAACCACCGAAGGTGGCAATCGGCACGCGCCCTCCGGGCAGGATGGCGCCCTCGCCTGCCAGGCGAGGGCCTTGCCCGGGTTCGGCGAACCCGCACGCCTCCAGAGACAGCGCCGACATGATCGAGAAGGCGTCGTGCAGCTCGAAGACGTCGATGTCCTTTGGGCCGACGCCGGCCATGGCATACGCCGCCGCGGCCGATTGTTCTGCCCCCCTCAACTGAAACGGCGCCCGCCGGTCGTGGATGGCGATCGAGTCCGTCGCCGCAGCCGATCCGGCGACGAGGACGCGCGGCCGTCGGCTGCCCGGGTGTAGATGGTCTGCAGGGCCCAGAAGGATCGCGGCTGCCCCGTCGCCGATTGGCGAGGCATCCAGCAGGTTGATCGGGTCGCTGACCATGCGCGCCTTGCGGTAGTCGTCTACCGTGATCGGGTCGTGCAGCCGGGCCAGCGGGTTGCGGGCGCCGTTGGCATGGGCATTGATCGAGAACGGGGCGAAGGCCTCGTGCGGCCAGCCGTACTCGTGCTGGTATCGGCGCATGATCAGCGCGTTGAGGGCCACGAACGACGGTCCCATGGGGACCTCGAAATCGGCGTCGGCCGCCGTCGCCAGACCGGCGGTGATCTCCGGCCCGGGCGTCTCGGTCATCTTCTCAACGCCGACGACGAGCGCCAGGTCAACGGCACCCGTGGCCACGCTCAGCCAGGCGGCGCGAAAACCCGCCCCACCGGAACCGCACGCCGCCTCGACCTTGTAAGCCTCGACGCCGCGAAACCCAACCCAGTCGGCCACGCGAGCGCCCAGGTTGAGCTGCCCGGTCGTGCGGCAGGCCGAGAGCATGTTGGTAACCAGGAGGACATCGACGTGGTCGAGCCCGGCATCGTGAAGTGCGTCGAGGGCGGCGCGTCCAGCCAGGTCGACCACTGAAAGGTCCCAGTGTTCTGAGACCTGCAGCATCCCAGTGCCATAGATCGCAACGTCGCGCATGGTGTCTTCGATGATCCTCAGGCAGGTGGGGGGTGGCGATCCGTGCCCCTTCTACGTCGGCCCTGCTGTCCAATGCTATCAGAACTGGGCCGCTGCCGGCCCAGGCCAAACTGACGCAGGGAGCACAAAGGCCCTCCGTGGGGAGGGCCTTCGGACCATTCACCGCGAAAGGATCTCAGGCCGCCTTCAGCATCGGCCGGAACTTGTAGCCGTAGACCAGCATGCCGCGCTCGCCATCCGAGCGCAAGCGCCGGGTGACCATTTCGACCGGCATACCAATCTCGACCGGCTTCTCGCCCATGTCGGTCAGCTGAGCGGTCAGCATCGGGCCTTCGTCGAGCTTGATCAGGGCCACAGTGTAAGGCGCGGCTTCCTCGAACCCCGTCGGTGCGTTGCGCACCGTCGTGAACGAATACACCTCGCCCCGACCGCTGAACTGATAGGTCGTGCGCGCTTCATCGCCGCAATCAGGGCATATGTCACGCGGCGGGAAGATCTTATGTTGACAACTCGGGCAAACTTCGCCTACAAGCGCGTACCGCTGCTGCTTGAGACGCCAATGACGCGAGACTTCCATCCAACACCTCGTTCTGGCCCAAACCTGCCGTAGTGTAGGCGGGCCCGGCTCTCAAGAACTATCAGGCATGTTTCACGGCTCGACGGCGGTGAAAACGTGCGTGCTGGCCGTCGCACCGGCACCACCCAGACATTGCGCCATGCCGACCTGTGCGCCCGGCACCTGGTTGGCTCCCGCCCGGCCCTGGATCTGCAGTACCACCTCGGCCGCCTGGTACAGACCCGTGGCGCCGCCGGTCTCGCCCCGCGCCTTTGACCCGCCGAACGTCGCCACCGGGATCCGTCCCTCCAAGCCGATCTGCCCTTCGTTTGCCAGCTGCCATCCCTGCCCGCGGCCAGCGAACCCGCTGGCCTCCAGCGACAGCGCGGCGTAGATCGAGTAGGCATCATGCAGTTCGAAAAGGTCGATGTCCTCGGGCGTGACGCCGGCCTGCTGAAGAGCGCGGCGGGCCGATTCCGCGGCCGCGGCCAGCCCGAGCACATCCGGCTGGTCGTGCAGCGCCAGTGCGCCGATGGCGACCGAGGAGCCCGCCACGCGGACGAGCGGGCGGTCTGCGGAAGCGGTCAACACCTCGCGCCGCGCCAGGATCAGCGCGGCGGCGCCATCCGCCAGGGGTGCGGCATCGTAGACGTTCAACGGGTCGTTGTCTCTCGGAGCCTGGCGGTATTCTTCCAGGCTGACTGCTTTGCGCAAGAAGGCGTTCGGGTTGTGCACCGCGTTGGCGTGCGCTGTCACGCTGAATCCGGCGAGTGCATCAGACGGCACGCCGAATTCGTGCAGATAGCGCCGCATTAGTAGCCCGGCCTGCGCCGCCGGGGTCAGCCCCTGCACGGCCTCGTGATCCGAGTCCCCCGCCATGGCCATGGCGGCGTCCACCGACGCGCCTACTCGGTCGGTCACCTTCTCAACGCCGACAACGAGGGCGATGTCGATCAGCCCGGAGCGGACGGCGAGGGTTGCCTGCCGCAGCGCCACGCCGCCGGAGGCGCCGGCGGCCTCGAATGACGAGGCTTCGATCCCGCGCAGCCCGGCGAAGTCGGCCAGGAGGACGCCCAGGTGTGTTTGCCCCGAGAGGGCCGGAGCCAGCATGTTGGCGGCGTACAGGGCCTGAGGTCGGAGGCCACCCGCATCCCGGCGCGCGGCCTGGATCGCCTCCAGCGCCAGCTCGCGCAGCGACGTGTTCCAATGCTCACCCACCGGCGTCATACCGACTCCGGCGACCAGAATGTCCGTGGGAGAAGGGGAAGTCGCCATCTTCAAGGGACGGGAGCCGCGTCCGCCTGGGGCGGGCACACGCCGCCAGCCGTCTAGCCTTTCTATTTGAGTGTCAGCTTGCCACGGTAGCGCGCGTACGTGGCGTAGTCGATCTCGGTGCGCCGGGCGATGTAATCCTGCGTCTTGCGCGCCCGTCCCTGACGCTTCGGCAACCGTTCGGTGACGTGCAGGCTGAAGGCGTCCGATCCGGCGCCCGAGCCGTACGAGACAAGCAGGATACGGTCGCCAGGCTTGGCGACGTCCAGCACCGCCGTCAGGCCGACCATGGCCGAGCCGGCATATACATTCCCGATCACCGGCACGAGCAGCCCGGTCTGGATCTGCTCGGGCTTGAAGCCCAGCTGCTTCCCGACGCGCTGCGGGAACTTGGTGTTGGGCTGGTGGAAGACGACGAAGCGGTAGTCGGCCGGGCTTGAGCCGAGGTCATGCAGGATGGCCTGTGTGGCTTCCGTGATGTGCTTGAAATAGGCTGGCTCGCCGGTGAAGCGCTCGCCGTGCTCCGGGTATTTCTCGTCCGCCCTTCGCCAGAAGTCGGGCGTGTCGGTGCTGTACGAGTACGAGCCCTCGAAGACCGCCAGCGCCTCGTCGGCCGGGCCGAGCAGATAGGCGGCGCCGCCGGCGGCGGCGGTGTACTCGAGCGCGTCACCCGGACGTCCCTGGGCAATGTCCATGCCAATCGCCAGGGCGTAGCGTGCCATACCCGAGCCGACAAACCCGATGGCCGCCTGGAGCGCCTCGGTGCCGGCCTTGCACGCGAACTCCCAGTCGGCGGCCTGCGTGTGCGGCGTGGCGCCGATCGACTCGGCCACGATCGTCGACGTCGGTTTCACGGCATACGGGTGCGACTCCGAGCCCACCCAGACGGCGCGGATCTCGGTCGGGTCGATCTCGGCCCGCGCCAGCGCGTTGCGGGCGGCCTCGATCGACATGGTGATCACATCCTCGTCCTGCCCGGCGACGGCCTTTTCCTTGATCGGCAGCCCGCCGCCCCCGCCGGCCCACACGCGAGCGACCTCCCTGGCAGGCAGGCGGTATTGTGGGATGTAGGCGCCGTAGCCGACGATTCCGACGTCGCGCGTCGGCTTGAGCAGGCGGGTGCGGGGTGCGTCACTCATGCCTTCGACTCCGATGCGGGGCCGGCTGGAAATCCCCAGGCCTCGAGCAGGGCGCGGGCGCGATCGATGCGGATCACGCCGTCCTCCACCAGGCGCTGCGCCACGCGCCCAACCAGGTCGCCGGTGGCGCCGGCGGCGATGGCGACCTGGCGGGCGTGCAGACCCATATGTCCGCGTTGAATGCCTTCCGTGGCCAGCGCCCGAAGGGCGGCCAGGTTCTGCGCCAGGCCGACCGACACGATGATCTCCGCCAGCTGGCGCGCCGAGCTCACGCCCATCAGCTCGAGCGCCGCGCGGGCGACGGGATGGACACGCGTGGCGCCGCCCACCGTCCCCACCGCCATGGGCATCTCGAGCTCACCTTCAAGGGCGCCGTCCGATCCGACCGACCAGCGGCTGAGCGACGTGTAGCGCCCTGAGCGGGCGGCATAAGCGTGGGCGCCGGCTTCGATCGCCCGCCAGTCGTTCCCCGTGGCGATGACCACGGCGTCCACACCGTTCAGGATGCCCTTGTTGTGCGTCGCGGCGCGGTAGGGGTCCGCCTCGGCGAACGCCCAGCCTTCGACGATCCCATCGCGCACGCGCTCGCCGGTGAAGTCCCCGAAGGCCAGCGTGCTGGCCGGGACGCGGCAGCGCGACGTGGCCAGGCGGCGATCGGCCAGATTGCTCAGGATGCGCAGGTGCACGCGTCCGCCGGTGAGTTGCTCGAGGCGCGGCGCCAGTTGCTCGGCGGCGGTGTTGACGGCGTTGGCGCCCATGGCGTCGCGCACGTCGACAATCAGATGCACGATCAGCATCGGTCCGACGGCGGTCTCGCGCAGCACGCGCGCTTCCAGGTCGCGCGCACCGCCGCCCAACCCGGCAATCACCGGGTCTACCGTGTCGACTTCGGCCAGGATCTCCACTCGATGGTCGAGCACCCGGCGGCGGGCGTCGTCCGGGTCAGGCAGGTCGAGCACCTGGAGCTGAGCGATCATCTGCGGCTCGCTCGACGTGGCCTGGAAACCGCCGCCAGCACGCGCCAGCTTGGCCATGAACGACGCCCCGGCAACGACCGATGGCTCCTCGATCGCCATGGGTACCAACACCTCGCGGCCATTGACGACGAAGTTCAGAGCCATGCCGAGGGGAAGGCCGAAGACGCCGACGGCGTTCTCGATCATGTGGTCGGCTTGCGCCGGTGACAGCCCGGCCTCGCCGGCGAGCGCCGCCAGGGACTCGGGCGAGACGCCGGAGGCCTCGGCCAGCCTCTGAAGGCGTTCCGCGAGAGCCTGCTCATGGAAGCCGGGCAGGCGTGAGGTTCGCGAGGGGCTCAAGTGAAGTCTCCCGGGGAGTTCCTGGGTGGTTATAGGCCGGGGGGACTGGCAAAAGCTATCAGGTTCCAGCAGCGCACCGGGGAGCCGTGGCCCGGCTGACCGGCCTGGTCGGGCTGACATGGGATCGGGTCCTGGCCTGGGTGGGAATCGAGCCTGGAGGCGCGAAGTTGAGGGCGCGCCGAGGAGCCTCGATCACGAGTGCCAGATGAAAGCCACCCCGGGAACATCAAGGCCGTGGCCACTTCCTGCTGCCGCGCTTGGTTACTCTAGCAGGCTACTGAAAAAGCCGGTTTGAAAGGAATCTTCCCCTTCATCCCTTTCCCCAGGGATCCATCTTGCAGTTCCAGTTTCGCCCTCTTTCTCTTTTCTCCATGCTTTCTCCGTCCTTCTTCCACCATTTGGCTATGCCGTTACCGTCCCCTTCAGAAGTTTTCGAATCCGAATCAATTTGTATATCCCCATCCGTAGGATGAAGAACCAATTCACCAGCTTCTCCCCACGGTAGAC
>Ga0315295_10004753_pt1 | contig 11594 bp, 7 predicted proteins | sample YL17G14_0_MG_FD_204453 | JGI IMG/M metagenome (GOLD analysis project Ga0315295, IMG submission 204453) | Sediment microbial communities from Yellowstone Lake, YNP, Wyoming, USA - YL17G14_0 | ecosystem: Environmental > Aquatic > Freshwater > Lake > Sediment | place: USA: Wyoming | collected...
TTGCTGCAGAGCTGCTTCCCGGGGTTTTTCATGTAAGCGCCAGGACAATTGCAGCACATGCTCTTTCAATTTTCGGGGACCACAGCGATATTTATGCTACCAGGCAAACGGGATTTGCCATGCTGGCAAGCGGCAGTGTCCAGGAAATCATGGACCTTGCAGGCGTTGCACATCTTTCAGCCATCAAATCAAGAATACCTTTCCTTCATTTCTTTGATGGATTCCGTACATCAGCCGAGGTTCAGAAAATAGAAGTTCTTGAAATGGAAGACCTGAAGAAGCTTCTTGATCTGAAAGCGCTTGCCAGTTTCCGCGAGAATGCCCTGAATCCCGAGCATCCGGTAACAAGAGGTACTGCACAGAATCCGGATATATTTTTCCAGGCCAAAGAAGCTATAAATCCTTTTTACGAACCTATTCCTGACATCGTTAACTCGTACATGGCTGAAATATCAAAACTGACAGGAAGAGAATACAAACCATTTACCTATTACGGTGCACCCGATGCTGAAAACATTATTATCGCAATGGGTTCAGTAACAGAAACAACCAAGGAGGTTATTGACTATCTGTTAGCAAAAGGTGAAAAAGCCGGTTTAGTTACTGTTCATCTTTACCGGCCTTTCGCTTCAAAATACTTTTTCAATGTGTTCCCAAAATCAGTCAGGAGAATAACAGTGCTCGACAGGAGCAAGGAACCGGGAGCGCCAGGCGATCCTCTTTATCTTGATGTCAAGGACATGTTCTATGATAATCAGCAAAGACCTCTGATTGTTGGAGGCCGTTACGGATTAAGCTCAAAAGACACCACTCCGGGTCAGGTTTTATCGGTTTTCGAAAACATGAAGCTCAAAGAACCGAAAAATCATTTTACCGTCGGCATTGTTGATGATGTTACATTTACTTCTTTGCCGTTAATTCCCGAGATACATGTTGCCCTTCCGGGTACATATTCTGCTAAATTTTACGGACTGGGATCAGATGGAACTGTCGGTGCAAATAAAAACTCCATAAAGATCATTGGTGATACTACTGATAAATACTGCCAGGCATATTTTGCCTACGATTCAAAAAAATCGGGAGGTATAACAACTTCTCATCTGCGTTTTGGTGATAAACCGATTCGTTCACCATATCTTGTTAACACTCCTGATTTTGTTGCATGCCATGTCCCTTCGTATCTCGATAAATATGATATGCTTAAGGGTCTTAAGAAAAACGGGACCTTCCTGCTGAACTCAATCTGGGATGCAGAGGAGACAAAAAAACGCCTTCCCGATCATATGAAAAAATATATGGCAGAAAACAACATAAATTTCTTTATAATAAATGCCACTATTTTAGCTGAAGAGATTGGACTGGGAACACGCACAAACACAATTATGCAGGCTGCTTTCTTCAAGCTGGCCAATGTGATCCCCTATGAAAAAGCCGAATCTGAGATGAAAAAGGCCATTTATAAGTCTTATGGCAGGAAAGGGGAGGATGTAGTTAACATGAACTATGCAGCTGTAGACAAAGGAACCCAGTTTACAAAAGTTGAAATTCCTGCAGAATGGGCAAAAATCGAGATAAAAGCAGAAAAAGATAACCGTGAAATTCCCGCATTCATTCGTGAAGTTATGGAACCTATGAATGCCATGAAAGGCGATGATCTGCCGGTGAGTGCATTCAGGGGAAGAGAAGATGGAACTTTCCCTTCAGGAACAGCAGCTTATGAAAAACGCGGTATTGCAGTGAACGTTCCTGAATGGCAGCCAAATGAATGCATACAGTGCAACCAGTGCTCGTATGTCTGTCCTCATGCCGTAATCCGTCCGTTCCTTCTGACAGAAGAAGAAGCTGCAAATTCGCCGGCAGGGACCCAGTTCATACAGGGAATTCCCGGTGTACTTAAGCAGTACAAATTCAAGATACAGGTAAGTGTTTTAGACTGCACCGGTTGCAGCAACTGTGCCGATGTATGTCCATCAAAGAACAAGGCTCTGATAATGAAGCCTCTCGAGACCCAGCTTGACGAAGTTACCCGCTGGACTTACATGCATGAAAAGGTTGGCTACAAGGACGCTGTGGTTGACAAGTTTGTAAACGTCAAGAACAGCCAGTTCTCACAGCCGTTATTTGAGTTCTCCGGAGCATGCGCAGGATGCGGAGAGACTCCCTATATAAAAGCCATAACACAGCTTTTCGGTGACCGTATGATTGCCTCAAATGCAACTGGATGCTCATCAATTTACGGAGGATCTGCACCTTCCACACCTTATACCCACAACAAAAAGGGACATGGTCCGGCATGGGCGAATTCGCTTTTTGAAGATAACGCAGAGTTCGGTTTCGGACTTTCTATTGGAACAAACAAGCTTCGGGAGCGCATTGCCCGTCTTATGCAAGATTCATTTATTGATGGAATCAATCCCGGTACAAAAGCAGCATTTGAAGAGTGGTTAAGAGACAAGGACCATGCTGAACCTTCAAAGGCCGCCTCTGCAAAAGTCGTCGAAGCATGTGAAAATGATAAATCACCTGTCGCCAGGGAGATCCTGAACCTTAAACAGTACCTTGTTAAAAAATCCCACTGGATATTCGGCGGCGACGGCTGGGCTTATGATATAGGTTACGGAGGTCTTGACCATGTGCTTGCATCCGGTGATGATGTAAATGTCCTCGTGCTCGATACAGAAGTTTATTCAAATACAGGAGGACAGGCATCAAAATCGACTCCGGCAGGAGCTGTGGCTAAATTTGCAGCATCAGGGAAGAAGATCCGTAAGAAAGATCTCGGGCAGATGGCAATGAGCTATGGTTATGTGTACGTGGCTCAGGTTTCCATGGGCTCAAGTAATGCCCAGTACCTGAAAACTATCAGGGAAGCTGAAGCTTATCCGGGGCCGTCATTAATCATAGCTTATTCACCATGTATAAATCATGGCCTCAGGGATGGAATGGGAAAAACACAGGCTCAGGAGAAATTTGCCGTTGAATCGGGATACTGGCATCTTTACAGGTACAATCCTCTGCTCGAATTGGAAGGCAGGAATCCCTTTACGCTTGATTCTAAAGAGCCTGACTGGACCAGGTTCCAGGATTTTCTTAAATCGGAGGTTCGCTATACCTCGCTGATAAAATCATTCCCCGATCAGGCTGAAGTGCTCTTCAAAGCTGCAGAGGAGAATGCAAAATGGAGGTACAAATCTTACCAGCGCTTAGCTATGATGGTTTACGAACCGCAAACGAAATAATGATATAAAAAGATGTAGAGCCACCTCTGAGAGGTGGCTCTACTTTTTTTGTAATTTTGCAACCATTGATGAACAAAATGGGAAGAATACTAGGCATCGACTTCGGAACAAAGAGGATCGGACTGGCAGTTACTGATCCGTTGAAGATCTTTGCCTCACCATTGAAGACTGTCAGGTACCATGAATTTGATGAATTCATTGAAGAGTATATAAAAACTGAATCGATTGAAGAATTTGTTATAGGATATCCCGTTACATTGAACAATCGGGCAAGCGAATCTGTTAAATATATTAATCCTTTTATTAAGAAATTAAAGAAGTTATTTCCCGGGATACCGGTAACCCGGGTTGATGAAAGGTTCACTTCAGTTATGGCACTTAAAACAATGATCGAGGGAGGGGTAAAAAAGAAACAAAGAAGGGATAAATCGATGGTTGATAAGATAAGTGCTTCAATCATACTGCAATCGTTTCTTGATAAAAGACAAAAGACAAAAGTAAAAAGATAAAAGTATTGTAAATCAATGGTATATCCAATATTTATATATGGACATCCGGTTTTGAGAAAAGTAGCGGAAGATATTGACAGGGATTATCCCGGGCTGGAACAGGTTATTGCCGATCTTTTTGAAACATTATACAGATCAGAAGGATTGGGACTTGCTGCCCCTCAGATTGGAAAATCAATCCGGATCTTTGTGATAGATGGCAAGCCCGTTGGAGATGACGAACCGGAGCTTGCTGATTTCAAGAAGGTATTTATAAATGCACATATTTCTGAAAAAAACGGGGATCTTCAACTGATGACCGAGGGTTGCCTGAGCATTCCGAACCTCAGGGAAGAAGTTAACCGGGAGTCTCATATACGGATTACTTATTATGATGAGAACTGGCAATATCATGATGAGGAATTTGATGGTTACAAAGCAAGAATAATACAACATGAATATGATCACCTCGATGGCATTCTTTTTACGGATAAAGTCGGGCCATTAAGGAAAAGGCTTCTCAAAAGCAAGCTGAATGCAATCAGCAAGGGGAGGTTTGAAGCCGATTACAAAACTATACTTCCGGGACAGAAGATTAAATAATCCAAACTCTAGCTCACTCCAAACTTATTTCTTACCTTTATTCTTTAAAGTCTCATAGCTGCTGACTGTGCTGAATAAGGAAATACCTTTTATAAGGATTGGCTTTCCAATCTGCTTTGGAATTATTGCAGGTCTTTATTATAAACCCGGCAATTTTTTCCTGGTCATTTCTTCAATTATTATAATCCTGGGATTTTTAACAAGCCTGTTTTTTAATAAAAGTCTGGTAAATCATTTATTCGGACTCCCACTGAGTTATGCGTTTTTTATTTGCGGTTTATTGCTTTATACAAATGAAAAAAAACAATTATCTGATCTTGAACCTGTAACTGGTGAATACCTGTGCTCACTGTCAGAATATCCTGAAGAAAAGGGAAACAGTTTCAGAACCATTGTCAGACTATATGCCAGGCTCACCGGGAATGGAACGATCCCGTTAAAAGGCTCATTAATGATCTATTTCAGGAAGGATTCACTGATCCCCTCTCTTCTTCCTGGAGATTTTCTGAGGATCAAATGTACCCCAAAACCCATTGTTAACAGGGGTAACCCGTATGAGTTTGATTATCGTTTTTATATGGAAAACCATGGCATTAAATATTATAGCATGGCCAGGGCAGATGATGTTGTCAGTTATTCGCAGCCCTCTCACAGAAAACTGAGACACAAAGCCCTTATGGTCAGGGAAAAGATCATCGCCATGTACAAAGAACGCGGGATTACTGATGACCGGCTTGCCCTTGTCGCAGCAATTACACTTGGTCAGAAAAACATGCTCGACCCGGAACAGAAACAGGTCTTTATAAAAGCCGGAGTTATGCATATAATGGCCGTTTCAGGATTGCATGCAGTGATTCTCAGTCTGTTTATTTTTAATTTGCTTTTCTTCATGAAAGGAAAATTCAATTTCCTCAGGATAACAATCACTGTAATGCTGCTATGGACTTTTGCATTCATAACCGGACTGACTCCTTCGGTATTAAGGGCAACATTAATGTTTTCGTTTCTGCAGGCAGGGAAACTCATGAAAAGAAACGTAAACAGCATTAATTCAGTGCTTGCATCTGCAGTGATCCTTATAATTATCCATCCTTCAGTACTTTTTGATGCAGGATTTCTCCTCTCCTATTCAGCTGTAATCTTCATTATCTGCTTTTACCGGGATATCTACCTTAAATTTGTTTTCAGGAGCTGGACAGGTGATAAGATATGGCAGTCGGCCGCTGTAACCATCGTGGCTCAGGCTGGAACTCTTCCATTGACAATTGCGCTTTTCAACAGGTTCCCGACATGGTTTATTCTGACAAATATTATTATAGTTCCATTATCATCTTTTTTAATAATTGTTGGTTGTCTTGTCCCGCTAACCTATCCTGTAAAATTTCTATCTCAACCACTTGCTTTATTGCTGGATTACCTCACCGGTCTGACCGAGACTCTTACTGAAAAAGCAGCATCCCTCCCATTGTCAACAATAGAAAATATAGGCATGGTTACTATTGAATCAATTCTTCTCTTTTCTTTCATTTTTCTTTTTATCCTGGTTATCCTGAACAGGAAAACCTTCTCGCTTCGTTATCCGCTCTATGTATTATTACTATTTCTGCTGGCAGGGACTATAAGAAGTATTTCCGACAGGACTTCAGGTGAGCTTATTGTATATAATGGGATAGTTTCTTCCCCGATCGGGATACGTACCGGAAGGGTTCTGAATCTTTATTCAGATACTGATACACTCTTACCTGAGGTTGCGAAACATTGTGTCACGCGCAGATTAAAAGTAAATCTGATTGAATCCGATATGGAGGTCCTTCTTCTTAAGGTTAATAAAAAGAACATTTTAATATGCAATGATCTTTCAAACAATGTCTTGCAAAAAGCAACACCTGATATTATCATTTTAAAAGGGAAGTTCCCTAAGGTTGATAAAAAGATTGATTTCCTCCGGCCGGTTGAAGGGTTGATAATGACATCTGATGTGGCATCAGGTTACAGACTTAAGCTTAATTTAAACAGCGGAAATCCTGATACGATCCATTATGTGAAGAATTCGGGAGCCTTCAGGACAAGGTTATAATTCAAATTTTATTATTCAACAATTTATGCATTACTTTGCCATGTTTTTTATCAGGATTCTATGAGAATAATTATCGCCGGAGCGGGTGAAGTAGGTACTCATCTTGCTAAATTGCTTTCCAATGAGAATCATGAAATAATACTTATCGACACTGAGGAGGAGAGGCTGAAACCTGTTGATACTTCTATGGATGTTCTCACATATATCGGTTCGGCCACTTCAATAAATATTCTTCAGGAGGTGCTTCAGAAAAAAACAGATCTGTTTATTGCCGTAACTCACTGGGAAGATACCAACATTACCTCCTCAATACTCGCCAAAAGACTTGGGGCAATAAAGACTATAGCGCGAATTGACAACCTTGATTACCTTGAACATTCCACCCTTGAGTTTTTCAAATCACTTGGCGTTGATTCCCTTATCTATCCTGAACTGATAGCTGCCCGTGAGGTACTAAGCCTGCTTCATGAAACGGGGACAACTGAATTCATGGAGTTTTGCGGAGGCAAACTTGCCATGTATGTACAAAAGCTTGATGAAAACGCACCTATTATCAACAAGAGTCTGGAAGAAATATCCATTTCGCACAGTACTGATAAGTACAGAGCGGTTGCAATCAAACGGAATGAGAAAACCATCATACCAAGGGGCAATGAATATTTTCGGCTTGGGGATCTTGTATTTGTCATTTCAACTAATGAAGGAATCGATGAAATGATGATCACCTCGGGGAAGGAGAATTTTGAAGCAAAGAGCATTATGATCCTCGGAGGAAGCAGGATAGGGAAACATGTAGCCCTGTATATGCAAAAAACATGTCAGGTAAAACTGGTCGATTCCGATCCGGAAAGATGTGAAGCTTTATCAGAAATACTCGAAGACACCCTAATTATTAATGGTGATTGCCGGAATGTTGATCTTCTGGAACAGGAGGGGATAGGGCAGATGGATGCATTTGTTGCTGTGACTGGCAACTCGGAAACCAATATCCTTTCTTGTCTTCTGGCTAAGAAGCTGGGGGTCAAAAAGACAATTGCAGAGGTTGAGAACATGGAATACATAAATCTTGCTGAAAACATCGGGATTGATACCATTATCAATAAAAAGATTGCTGCCGCCAGCAGGATATTCCGTCATACGACAAATCCTAATGTCACGCAGGTAAAGTACATGACAGGTACTGAAGCTGAGGTTATTGAATTCAATGTACCTGAGGATGCAAAAATAACAAAGGGGACCCTGAGGAGTCTCGAATTCCCCAGGGATGCAATTGTTGGCGGAGGCACCAGGGATGGAGTGCCCTTCATTGCAACAGGTGACACTATTATCAAACCGAATGATAAAGTTGTTGTTTTTACCTTACCTTCTGAGTACGAAAAGCTGTCGAAATTTTTCACCTGATCAGTTATGATCAATTTCAGGATTATTGCCAGGGTTTTCAGTCAGGTACTTATTATCGAGGGAATCTTTTTGTTGATTTCAGCAGGTGTTTCCTGGATATACGGGGAACAAACCGCAGGTTCTTTCCTTTATTCAGCTCTAATAACCATAATTACAGGAGTTCTGGTTTTTACACCCCTACGCAATGAAGAAAAGGTGTACGGGACGAGGGAAGGTTATATTATTAATACATGTATCTGGCTTTTATTCAGTGCTTTTGCCTCCCTTCCATATTTGCTCAGTTCATCTGCCGGCAACTTTACCGATGCATTCTTTGAATCAATTTCCGGTTTTACAACAACCGGGGCTACAATATTCAGAGATATAGAATCGCTTCCGCATGGGATACTTTTCTGGAGAAGTCTTACCCAATGGCTGGGCGGGATCGCAATCATACCATTGTCATTCTATGTTCTTCCGGTTATTAAAAGTCTTAATATCCAGCTTACAACAACTGAATTTTCGGGTCAGATGACTGATAAGATCCATCCTAAAGTAATCGAAACAACCAAAAGGCTTATTTCAATCTATATTATACTGACTCTCGGTGAGGCTTTGCTGCTTATTATCGGCAAAATGCCGGTTTTTGATGCAGTCTGTCATTCCCTGTCAACATTGTCGACAGGTGGATTTTCAACAAGGAACAATGGAATAGCAGCATTTAGTTCCCCTTATTTAAGGGCAGTTATAACTCTTTTTATGTTTTTTGCGGGGACTAATCTTGCACTCTTTTATTTTGCTGTAAAAGGCCATTTCACAAAAATTATCCGGAATAATGAATTTGTTTTTTATGCAATCCTGGCAACCGGATTTTCACTTCTTATCACTTTTATACTTCTTTCTGAAACAGGAGTTCCGCTTTCAAGGGCATTATCTGACGGATTTTTTAATACAATTTCGATAATAACCACCACAGGATTTTATACTGGAAACTTCAGTCAATGGGGGAACCTGGCTGTTATGATCATCTTCATCCTTATGTTTACTGGAGGGATGGCTGGTTCGGCAAGCGGAGGTATCAAGATAATAAGACTCATGATTATCGCAAAGAACTCCCGTAATGAGTCAAGACGATTGATCCATCCTTATGCATATCTGCCAGTCAGGATCGAACAGAAGAGAGTCCCGCAGAATATTGTTTACAACCTGCTGATATTCATTATTTTGTATTTCATAACTCTCTGTGCAGGTACACTGATCATATCATTTCTCGATTATGATGTAATCACATCATTCAGCACGGCTGCATCGATGCTTGGAAATATCGGACCCGGATTAGGCACTTTTGGTCCTTTTACAACTTATGCTGATCTGCCTTCAACAGGCAAGTGGATTCTTTGCATGCTTATGCTGCTAGGACGACTGGAACTGCTTACCGTTATAATATTATTTTCGAGGAGTTTCTATAAAAGATAAATAATCATTTGCCTAGATAGCTCAAACAAATCCCTGCCTGCCGGCCTTGCTCTGCCGAAGCGGCTACGCGAAGGCGATGCAGGCAGGCGCAATCCGAAATTAAACCTCCAAAATTCCCAGACCCTGTCTTATTATTTTTATCTCCTCTGAAGTACAGTCGACAATTGTTGAAGCCTCGTTTCTGCCGTATCCGCCATTAATTACAATCTCTGCAATTTCACGGTATTTTTCATATATCAGTTCAGGATCGGTGATATATTCGATTACCTCATCAGTATCGTGAATGGATGTTGTAATTATCGGACGGCCAAGTTCTTTAACAAGTTGCAGTACAATGTTATTATCGGGAATTCTTATTCCCACAGTCTTCTTTTTATTCTTGAATAATTTGGGAATCTGTTTATTGGCCTGCACTATGAATGTGAATGGTCCTGGTAAGTTTCTTTTAAGAAGTTTAAATACTGAATTATCTCTTATCACTGTATATTCTGAAAGCTGGCTCATATCATGAAATATAAGCGACATGTCGGGATTCTCTGGATTCAGTCCTTTCATCCGGGCAATTTTATCTATCGATTTATTGGCTTTTATATCGCAGCCGATAGCATAAACTGTATCTGTGGGATAAATTATAATGCCTCCTCCTTCAAGGACATCAACCACCTTTCTGATTCGGTTCTGGTTTGGGTTTTCGGGATAGATTCGAAGGAGCATTTAATAATTTAAGTTAAAAAGATACTTTAAATTGCCTTTTTTTACCCCCCATCCCCCCAAAAGGGGGGCTAATTCTGATTTGTAATTAAACCCCCTTTAGGGGGTAGGGGGCAAAAAAAGGGTAAGCTACTTATATCGCACCGCTACAACTGCCTACCCTTGCTACCTTCCGATCCTGGGGGAGTTCAGCAGGAGCTGGTCGTATAAGACTTACCCGATGCAAAAATACAAATTTCCCCATAGCCCTCCAAATAATTATTCTATTTCATAAAGTTTACTCTGTTACAGATTTACACTATATTTGCTATAAGTCTTAAAGTCTAACTGAAAACCAAACAAAATCAATTATGGAAGAAAAAGTATCTGTCTGGAAAGCAAATCTTACTAATGGCCTGATAATGGGCCTGGTAGGAATAGTTTATACTCTGGGAATGTGGTTTATGGATCTTACTTTTAATAAAGTTCAGGGGTATATTTATTTTGCTATTCTTATTTTCCTTCTTTATTACTTTATAAGGTCGTATCGCGATAATTATCTTGGTGGTTATATAACTTACGGACAGGCAGTTGGAGCAGGCGTAATTATCTGTCTTTATTCTTCAATTATTGGTGCCATCTTTACTTATATCCTTTATACTTTTATTGATCCGGAACTTATGGCAAAACAACTGGCTTTTACCGAAGAGTTGTACACAAAAAGAGGTATGCCGCAGGAGGCCATGGATACAGCGCTTAATATGGCAAAAAAATTCCAAAAACCCATAATAACTGCAATTAGTGGCATTTTGGGTGGTGTCTTCTTTGGTACAATTATCTCTCTTATTGTGGCCATTTTTGTCAAGAAAGAAGGGAATCCTTTAATTGATGCACCTGAAGTAAAACAAAACTGACCTCCCATGGATCTTTCGGTTGTCGTACCGGTTTACAATGAAGAAGAATCACTAAATGAACTTGCCGGCTGGATAGAGAAAACATGCCTTGCCAACAAGCTGGAATTCGAAATTATATTCATTGATGACGGGAGTTCTGACTCATCATGGAAAGTTATTACTGATCTTTCAAAGAAAAACAGCTTTATAAAGGGATTAAGATTCAGAAGGAATTATGGAAAAGCAGCCGCGCTTCATTCAGGCTTTTCGGAAGCAAAGGGAGATGTTGTGATAACTATGGATTCTGATCTGCAGGATAGTCCCGATGAGATACCAGACCTGGTAAGATTGATAAATGAAGGCGGCTTTGATCTGGTTTCGGGATGGAAAAAGAAACGATATGATCCTTTTGTAAAACGCGTTACAAGCCGGATTTATAACGGAACGGCCCGTTTGTCCTCCGGTATTAAACTGCACGACTTTAACTGCGGTTTGAAAGCTTACCGGAATGAAGTGGTAAAGGGCATTGAGGTTTACGGTGAAATGCACCGGTACATTCCTGTGCTGGCAAAAAAAGCAGGTTTCGGCAAGATAGGGGAAAAAATAGTTGAACACAGGCCGCGAAAATACGGGAGCTCCAAATACGGACTTGACAGGTTTATGAAGGGGTATCTCGATCTGCTTACAATCGGTTTCATTACCAGGTTCGGAAAGAGCCCAATGCATCTATTTGGTTCGCTCGGAACAC
>Ga0315295_10004754_pt1 | contig 11594 bp, 3 predicted proteins | sample YL17G14_0_MG_FD_204453 | JGI IMG/M metagenome (GOLD analysis project Ga0315295, IMG submission 204453) | Sediment microbial communities from Yellowstone Lake, YNP, Wyoming, USA - YL17G14_0 | ecosystem: Environmental > Aquatic > Freshwater > Lake > Sediment | place: USA: Wyoming | collected...
CCAGGGTGGATATTGACCCTGAAAATCTCTCAACCCTAGCGCATAGACTAAATATATCACCTGATGATTTGGAAAGGTTGCGCATCATTTGGGGAGATGCTTTTATTTCCAATTTACAACAAATTTATCATAATCGCTGTGCTTTGAGGGTGCGTTTACTTAGCGGTTCACTCAGTGAATACCGGCGCGCCACACATGCCTGGTTTATGAATGTCGTCTCGAATTCCCCAGGATTGTGTGAACATCCCATCTACGTGGTTTCGAGCAATCCTCATAGCATCGCCAATGTGCTTTCGGGATTTATTTTTGCTGATCCTCAACTCCAAACTGAGTTGATAGATCTTCTTAAGCAGGAAGGAAATGAGAGTTTACTGGCGGAATGGCAGGATATCCAGGCCGAACATGTGCTTTCAAGCAAGGAGAATTTTCTATATTATGTACTGAAGAAGTACCAGCAGACTCCCTCAGGACAATACCTGATGGAACGCCAACACCAGCATGAGGTGGAGTGTGGTATCACCCGCGTTCCCAGTGAGCATTACTTTGATGTTGAGGCACAGGTAATCCAACTCTCGCTCCTGGAGCCAGCGATCATGGATACTCGTCTCTGGGGAGAAAATGAATCAGCCTCGTCCCTGAAATTTTTGAAGAATAGCGATGCCTTGATATTGAATATGGATTACCCCTTGGGGCTAGCGGCGTACCATATTCTTTCCAAAATAGCTGAACATGCCAGTACAATCCTGGGTGTTTATGTGGTCGGAAAATCAGCAGCTCTGAATGGGATCATCGGAGATGTGATGATCCCGAATGTGGACCACGACGAACACTCGCGCAATACTTACCTGTTTAAAAACTGTTTTAAAGCGGCGGATGTGGCTCCATATCTGATCTATGGTACTGTTTTGGATAACCAAAAAGCGGTCAGTGTATTGGGAACCTTCTTGCAGAATGCCAAGTATATGGATGTTTTTTACCGAGAGGGCTATACGGATATCGAGATGGAAGCAGGATCATACCTCTCAGCTGTATATGAAATGTATCGCCCTAAGCGTCACCCTATGAATGAGATTGTGAACTTATATGAGGTGCCTTTTGACCTGGGTATCTTGCATTATGTTTCGGATACACCCTTGAGTAAGGGTAAGAACTTGGGAGCCGGCACACTTTCATATTTTGGTATGGATTCAACATACGCCGCCACCATCGCGGCGCTCAAACGGATACTATACCTGGAACGAGCTCGGATAAAAATGTAAACCTCTATTCTACTGCTTTGTCTGTAATTTCCAGGGCTTTATCAATGATTTCAAAGCCTTCAGCAAGCTGCTCTTTGGTTATGATGAGTGGAGGGATAATTAAAACCGTGTTCCAGTGCGTATAGACAAATAACCCTTTATCAAGCATGTATTTACGTACAGCGGTCATCGCTTCACTGCTGCCATTGAAAGGTGCCATAGGTTTACGTGTTTGCCGGTTGCGTACCAAATCGATCACGCCAAACAGTCCAATCGAACGCACCTCTCCAATGGAAGGGTGGCCTTCTCCCAGGTTTGTCAATAGCCGATTAAGTTCTTTGCCCATTTCAAATGCCCGTTCCACTAAATGGTCCTGTTGTATGACTTCAATATTAGCTATTGCAGCAGCTAATGAGATGGGGTGACCGTTGTAGGTCAGACCTCCCTGGTATACGCGGTCATTGAAGAACTCAGCTATTTCATCTTTCATGGCAACAGCCCCTAGTGGGGCATACCCTGAAGTCAGACCCTTTGCCATGGTTATCAGGTCAGGTATTACTTCCCAGTGTTGAACTGCGAACCACTTGCCAGTGCGTCCAAAACCGCTCATTACCTCATCAGTAATCAGCAAGATGCCATAATGGTCACAGAGTTTTCGTACCCCCGTTAAATAACCCTTGGGTGGTATGATGATCCCGTTGGTGCCTGTGACTGTTTCGATCAGAATAGCTGCTATAGTCTCCGGACCTTCATATTGGATGATTTCCTCTAAATGATTAAGGTAATCCTGGGAGAAATTTTCTTCGGAGATATCCAGGTTTGAGCGGTGGAAGGTGGAACGATAGCGGAAGGGGTCCAGAAAGTGCACAACACCTGGCATCAGGTTAGGCTCCCAATCCCAACGGCGTGGATCGCCAGTCAAAGCCATCGAGCCAGCAGTCGCCCCATGATAAGAGCGATAGCGGGTTAAGATCTTATAACGGAAACCGTCACCTGGCTTTGACTTGGCTGCAAAAGCCCGAGCCAGTTTGATGGCGTTCTCGTTGGCATCGGCGCCACCTAGTGTGTATAGGAAATGGTTCAGGTTGCCTGGTGTGATCTCAGACAGCATTTTACCCAGCATGGCGCGCGGTTTGGTAGCCATACCCGGGCCGGCGAAAGTCAATTCGCGCGCCTGCCTGGTAATGGCCTCGATGACACGCTCGTCGCCATGTCCAATGTTCACACACATTGTCGTAGAATTGAAATCTAGGTAACGCTTGCCATCGACATCCCAAAAGTAAATCCCTTTGGCGGATTTTACCGGGATGGGATTGACACGCGCCTGGGCCGACCAGGTCCAGAAGTTATGTTGCATGGAAAGGGGGAGGATTTCAGAATCAGGGAGATTGTACATAGATGCCTTGACCAGGGGTTATAAATGAGTAATAAAACAAGATGAAAAATGGATAGTTGAAGAGTGTATAATAATTATTGTACTCTCATATTCGAAAAAGGGATGAGGAATCTGTGGAGGTGATGAATGCCCGTCATCGGTAAATCCGTTAATCGCGTAGATGCGCTGGAGAAAGTCACTGGCAAGGCTCTCTATCCTGGTGATATTAACCTGCCTAACCAGGCCTACATGAAAATATTATTTGCGAACCGCCCTCATGCCATTGTCCGACGGATTGATTCGAGTAAAGCCGAAGCCCTGGATGGTGTCATTGCAGTGTTAACAGCAAGGGATGTTCCGGTTAATGAGTATGGCTTGATCATGAATGATCAACCTGTATTATGCGGGCCAGGATCGGATATGCCGGGTGCTGATCGTGTGCGTTTTATTGGCGACCAAGTAGCCCTGGTGATTGCAGAGACGCAGGAAATTGCTGCGCAGGGAAGAGACCTGATTGAGGTTGAATATGAGGATATGCCAATTATCACTGATCCGGTTGAGGCAATGAAACCAGAGGGGTTACTAGTGCATCCTGAGAAAGAACCCATAGAAGGTGTTCCAAATTTGTTCACTCGGTACCGTATCCGTAAAGGGGATGTTGAGGCCGGTTTCGCCCAGGCAGATGTAATTATAGAGAGCGAGTACCACACTCCACCCCAGGAACATGCTTACCTGCAGCCTGAGGCAGGAGTTGGTTACATTGATGAAGAAGGCCGGGTGACCGTCAAGGTCGCCGGGCAATGGGTGCATGAAGACCAAAAACAAATTGCTCATGCCTTAGGACTGCCATTGGATCAGGTAAGAGTAATCTATCCGGCGGTTGGTGGGGCTTTTGGTGGTCGCGAAGATATGTCCGTTCAGATCGTGCTGGCCTTGGCAGCCTGGCGTCTACACCAGCGCGGCATTGAAAGCCCGGTCAAGATCATCTGGAGCCGGGAAGAATCCATTATTGGACATAACAAACGCCATGTCTTCATTATTCGCACCCGCTGGGGAGCGACGAAAGAGGGCAAACTCACCGTGGCTGAGGTTGAGTTGATCCAGGATGGTGGGGCATACTGTTACACTTCCAATAAGGTCATGGGGAATGCTACTTTAATGTGTACAGGGCCGTATGAAATTCCCAATGTCAAAGTGGATTCCTTCTGTGTCTACACTAATAACATCCCCGGCGGCGCTTTTCGCGGCTTTGGTGGACCTCAAGCAGCCTTTGCTGCCGAGACCCAGATGAATAAACTGGCAGAAGCCTTGGGAATGGATCCGGTTGAACTGCGGATACGAAATGTCTTGCGCGAAGGAGCATTATTATCGGTGCAGACTCCTCTACCTCAAGGCTTGAGCATTTCCCAGGTCGTGGAACGCTGTGCTGAGGCAGCTGGCTGGCATAAATCGGTGAATGACTGGCAACAACCTGGAACCCTGGATAAACTAAATTGGATTACCTCAAACGACAACAAAGCGCCTTATCTCAAGCGAGGTATTGGTTTCTCCTGTGGCTTTAAGAACATCGGATTCTCATTTGGGGCACCAGAGGAATGTTGGGCGACAGTGGAGCTGCATGGTAAGGCCAAGATTGAGCGTGTTATCGTTCGTCACGCGGCGTCGGAGGTTGGACAGGGTTCTCATACTGTGATTGCCCAGATGGTGGCGGAGGCGGTGAGTGTACCTCTTGATAAGGTTGAGATGATCTATGCCGATACGGAACAAACGAGTAATTCAGGTAGCGTTTCAGCCTCTCGCATGACTTTTATGGCTGGAAATGCGGTGCGCGGAGCAGCAGAACTAGCGTTGAAGAAATGGCAGGATGAGGACCGCCCAGCCATCGGCACTTTCCAATACATACCTCCTCGCACCTCCCCGTATGACCCACAAACTGGGCAATCATTTCCCAATTTTGCTTATGGCTATATGGCCCAAGTCGCGGCAGTTGAAGTAGATACGGAAACAGGGCAGGTGACTCTCCTGAACGTGATCTCGGTGAATGATGTGGGTAAAGCAATAAACCCACAACAAGTGGAAGGCCAGATTGAGGGGGCGGTTGTCCAGGCGATGGGATATTCCATCTTGGAGGATTTCGTCCAGAAAGATGGTTATGTGCTGACCCCCGGTCTTTCAACTTACCTCATCCCCGGTGTTCTGGATATCCCTGAGAAGGTGCATACATTCATCCTGGAATACCCTGAGCCTATTGGCCCTTGGGGGGCGCGCGGCATGGCAGAGATGCCTTTTATTCCCCTGGCCCCGGCAGTGATTGCTGCGGTCCACGATGCCACTGGTATCTGGTTCGACCAGTTTCCCCTCACTCCGGTGCGGGTATTGACAGGGCTGGGGAAAATATAATCCTGATCACAATAACCGGGAACTAAATTAATTCGTTGAGCGTCTTTAGAGAAAGCTATTAAGGTTGGAGGATAAACTTTAATACCATTACGAAGCGCTAGGAGGTTTTTCTTATGTCCCGGAATAGACTCATTTCATTTAGTATCCTTGGACTTTTCTTACTCGTTGTCGTTGCCACCCTGATTTTGACTTCTTATTATGAAAAGTTACCGGAAAATATAGTCCCTCAGGAAACCATTATCCTTGGGCAGAATCGCATGGTGCCTGGAAGCCAGGCCGCTTTGCGGGTGGTTGTCAGGGATGCCAGGGATTCATCTCCTCTGCCGCAAGCAGATATCAGAGTTTCGATGAAGCCCACTGGTGGTGGAATTTCAAAGGAAGTTTATCGCGGCCGCACTGATACTCAGGGCACAGCAGAGGTTGTTTTCAAGGTGCCAGAGGATGTTGATCCTAACCAAACCTTGATCGTGGAAACGAATTCTAACTTGGGTTCTTACACAGTCGAGCGACCTGTTACCCTAGAACGAGATTACCGCCTCCTGTTGACTACGGATAAACCAATTTACCAACCTGGACAGGTGATTCACCTGCGTGCCCTGGTTTTAAGTACCTTTGATCTCAAACCCGCAGCCAATAGCTCCCTCGAAATCGTGATCGCAGATGGCAAGGGGAACAAGGTCTTTCGTAAGACATTGACCACATCTGAATTTGGAGTAGCAGCTGCAGATTTCCAACTGGCAGCGGAGGTCAATACCGGGCAGTACAAGATCAGCTCTACTTATGTGGGGGGCAAAGGCACCACCGCAGGGGTAACATCGGAAAAAACTGTTAGCGTAGAGCATTATATTCTACCGAAGTTCTCTGTTAAGTTGGAAAATGATCGCACCTACTACCGACCTGGCCAACATGTGCAGGGGACACTGCAAGCCGATTACTTTTTCGGAAAGCCTGTGGCCGGCGCAGAGGTCCTGATCGAAGGATATACTTTCGACGTGGAGCGAGCGGTTACAGTTAGTTTAAAGGGACAAACTGACGGGAAAGGTAAATTTGAATATTATTTTAATTTGCCAGACTATATTGCCGGCACTGACCTCGAGGGTGGATTGGGACGTTATTACATCCAGGCTAGTGTCACCGACCTGACAAAACATACTGAGACATCCAATCTTTCGCTTCCAGTGGCGAGTAGTGCTTTGAATATTGAGGCAGTTCCTGAGGGGGGATTGATTCGCACCGGGGTAGAGAATATTCTCTATGTGTTAACCAGCTATCCTGATGGTTCTCCGGCTGAAACAAACCTAGAGGTTCAATTTGTAGAAAATGGCCAAACTACTCAGGTGAAAACCGGTGCATACGGATTGGCAGAGGTTCGCTTTACCCCAAAGGATCCTCACCAAACCATAACCATCAATGCCTGGGATGCCAGTGGGAATATGGCTTTGCGACAATTTTTTTTCGAGGGAGATTATTCTGAAGAGACGGTTTTATTGCGACCAGACCGGCCAGTTTACCGGGTGGGTGAAACGATGAACTTGACCATATTCACATCAGCGCAGCAAGGGACAGTCTACTTGGACATTGTGCGGGAAGGTCAAACAGTCAGTACTCGTACTGTACATGTAAACGCAGGTAAAGCTGAGATTGCTGTCGACCTGACACCTGACCTGTTTGGCTCGTTGGAACTGCATGCTTATAAAATCCTATCCCGGGGTGGAATAACCCGCGATACCCGTCTCGTAGTTGTGGATAACGCTGCTGATCTAAATATCAACCTGACCCCCCAATGTGCTGAGAATTCTAGTGGCAACACCGAGACAGCTTGTGTTTATCGCCCTGGCGACACAGCCAATGTAGATGTTCAAGTGAAGGGAGAGGATGGGAGTGGAGTACGGTCTGCTCTGGGAATAGCCATCGTTGATGAATCGGTCTTTGCTCTGGCGGAGCAAGACCCTGGTTTTGCTAAACTATATTTCCTACTCGAAAATGAGTTATTAAAACCAAAGTATGAATTGCATGGTCTCAGTCTGCCGGATTTGATCCTCTCACCTCAGAAAGATCAATTTGAGGGTAAAGCAGAGCTTGAGAAAGCTGTTAATGAGACGGCTAAGGCCTCTTTGGCGGCCGTCTCACCTCAAACACCTGGCTTCAGCCTGCAAGTTAATTCGCATGAGGAAGCGATGCAGAAAGCAAGCGAGCAGCAACGCGGTTTTTATACCAACTTGTCCAAAGTGTTATATTTGTTGATCTTACTCTTACCGGTAATTATCATAAGTTTGTCAGGTTACGCTTTGTGGTTTGAGAAACATCTGGGGCGAAGCCTGGCTCTGGCTATTGGTTTGTTCATTGCCTTTTTCTTGCTGCTTATGATCATTTCCCAAGGGTTTGATTGGTACCAAATTTCTGAGTGGCTATTTTATGAAGAAGAATCTGTTCTGATCGTTTTGGGGTTGTTAGCTTTAATTGGCTACTTTACTCTTGTCGTGATAGCCTGGAGACAGAAAGATTGGCTTCTGGATTGGACTTTAGGATTATCCCTGGTATTTATCGGCACAGTGATTCTACTTGTCAACATCAGTAGCTGGGGGAGTTATTATCCAGATGAGTTGGTTGTGGATCTGATGGCATTGACACTTGCTTTCCTACCCCTGGCGTATATGCTACGCCTAGCTGATTTCATTTTCGAGAAGAAGATACTCCCACTTTTATGCACAATAGCGTTAATCCTGGTTTTGTTAGTAGGATTCTTACCAATAATTGGGTTGGTAAACAGCAGTCTACTACCCGGTATAGCACCGGTTAATCTATTGCGTGGAGAACCGGTTTTCCTGATGGAAAAGGATTTTGCACAATTCGAGGCAGCCCAACCAATGGCGGCCCCCATGGCAACCGCTATGCCAGTCGCAGCCGAGGTGCCTGGTACTAAAGGAACTGCCAGTCGAGCTGTTACTCAAGAACCACCCCGTTTGCGCCAGTATTTCCCTGAGACAATGCTATGGCTACCGGAAGTTGTGACAGACGAAAAAGGTTACCTGAAGGTGGATGTCCCCGTAGCAGATAGCATTACCACCTGGCGTATGACTGCCCTGGCCTCTACGCAAGATGGACGCCTGGGAAGCACAACCCGTGCATTTCACGTCTTCCAGGACTTCTTCATTGACCTGGACTTGCCTCAATACCTGACAGTGGGTGATGAAGTCTCTGTGCCGGTAGGAGTGTTTAATTACCTGGATGAACCCCAAACAGTTCTTTTAGAATTGGAGCGGACTGGTTGGTTTGATTTATTGGAAGAGAGCAGTATTAAGGAAATCACGATTGCATCGAATGATATATCCGTGATCTATTTCCGGGTGCGCGCTAAAGACTTCGGTTTGTACCCATTCAAGGTTACTGCCAGGGGTACACGCATATCGGACGCTATACAAAAGCAGGTAAATGTCTTCCCGGATGGGAAGCAAATCCAGTTTGCGCAATCTAACCGCTTGACTCTTGAAGCTCCTATCCGAAAAGCGGTGAATATTCCCTCAGATGCTATACCGGGCACACAGAAGCTTTTAGTCAAGATTTATCCTGGTGTCATCAGCCAGATTGTTGAAGGGCTGGACAGTATCTTACGGATGCCGAGTGGGTGCTTTGAGCAAACATCGTCCACGACCTACCCGGATATCATGGTGCTTGATTACTTGAAGACCACTAACCAGGTTTCCCCGGAAGTGCAATTCAAAGCTGAGGATTATATCAATCTGGGTTATCAGAGATTAATCACTTTTGAGGTTGGAAATAGTGGCGGTTTTTCTCTATTCGGGAATGAACCCGCCGATCCGATGCTGACGGCATATGGTCTACAGGAATTCAACGATATGAGCCGTGTCCATGATGTGGACCCGGTTTTAATCCAGAGGACCGCGAATTGGCTGTTAGGCAATCAAAATGAAGATGGCTCCTGGGAGGGTGTAAAGGGTTTCCATGAAACCGGGTTAACCAACCAGGGAAAGCGTTTGCCGGTCACAGGTTATGTGGTTTGGGGACTGTGCGATGCAGGTTTTTGTAGGGAGCCTGGCGCACAGAAGGGTATCCAATACATACGGGAATTCCAGGCTCAGGCCGAAGATCCATACCAGTTAGCCCTGGTCGCTAACGCCCTGGTGGCCGCTGATCGTTCTGGTGACCAGGGGATTTCCTCTGCGACCAGGGCTGTGCTTGAGCGTTTGGCTGGAATGGCTAAGTGGGATGCGAACAGCGTTTCCTGGCCTAGCAAAGTTAATACGGTCATGGGGAGCTACGGTGAGGTGGGTACGCTGGAGACCACAGCTTTGGCAGCTCTGGCATTCTTGCGTGCGGAAAATCACCCGGAATTGGCCAATGCTGCCCTGACCTATCTGGTCATGAGCAAAGATAGTTTAGGCACCTGGGAAACCACTCAAGCCACGGTATTGGCTTTGAAAGCTCTGTTGGAAAGTGTCCGCTCTGGGGCTGGGAATGTCAGTGCAACCGTGACAGTGAAATTGAATGATGGCCAAACTCAAACCGTACAGGTGACTCGGGAGAACTTCGATGTAGTGCAGTTGCTGGCCTTCGTTGATGTTAATATCGGCAAGGAGAATGTGGTTGAAATTGCAACGACTGGCAAGGGTGATCTGATGTACCAGGTAGCAGGAAGTTATTATATACCCTGGGAGACGCTGCCCAAATATCCTGAACTTATGGAACAGAAAGATCTGGTTACGATTGAGGTGGTTTATGACCGCGCAGAATTTTCCATGAACGATACGGTAAAAGTGGATGTGACTATCGGCCTGAGAGAGGCTGGTATGAAGGCAGATTCCGCTATTATCGATTTGGGTTTACCTCCAGGTTTTAGCGTCGAAATAGAAGATTTGTCTGCACTAGTGTCTCATTTCAAAGATGTGCCTGAAGATTTCGCCTCTGTAAAGATTGAGCGCTATGAACTAACTGGACGGCAGATCATAGTCTATATCAGTAATTTGAACGCTGAAAATCCCCTGAAATTCAGCTATGGCCTGCGCGCCAAGTTCCCCATTTCTGCCAAAACGCCTGGTAGTAGTGTCTATGATTACTATAATCCCAATGTACGCGGTGAGGCTGCTCCACAGAGATTATTTGTGGCGCCTTCTGGTAGTATCCAACCTAGAAACCAGACGCCCACTTTGAGTGGTTCACCACGCGATTGGCTTCCTGGGGAAAACAATCTTATCCCCTCTGCTTTGTTGATGTTTGAGGGTTCCTTCTCAAATGAAGAACTGGCTCCACAATATCCTGATCCTGCTGAGGCTTTAGCGAATTTTAAAAAGTGGGGTCGGATTACAAGCGCTACACAGCTATATTCACATAAAGATGGTTGTGAGGCCAAAGATGGATTGCGCTGGGTAAAAGTCCAGGCCGTGGTCTATGATACAGCAGATGGCGCACAAAAAGGATTAGAATGGTCTAATACCATGATCAATGCTGAACGGATTGACCAAACCAAGTTAGTTGGTGAAAATGGGATAACGGCCTGGTGGAACGGCCAAAGCGATTGTTATCCGCCAGAGGCGATCAGGTCTATCCGGATTGCCTTCCGCAGGTACAATGTAATTGGAATTGTTGATGTTGGAAGTATGACTGAACTGGCAGATGAAAGCCAAATGCAAACATTGGCTACTGCATTGGCACAATTGATCGATGAAAAACTCCTGTCTGCAGCGAAATAATCGAACTGATAATAAAAAGACCTATTCTACATAATCCGTTAAATTTTTTTACTTTGCTTTGGAGTAAGTTGTGTGGGGATCGCCTCAACCCCAGCAGCAAATGCCTCGGCAATGCCGCGTTGGATAGCCTGCCAGTAAGTGCGTGCCGCAGCGACTTTATCCTTACGGAATTCAGACAACCAAAATTCTAGCTGAGAGTCTTTTAAGCCACCTAGTTCCCAATGCTCCAGGTAGCCGAGAATGAGATCAGCCAGGCGAGTGCTTTCCCAGGGGACTGCCTTAGTACACTCGCGGTTGTATATGGACTGGGCCAAGTCAAACTGGTGAGCCTTGTAATCTACGGTAAGGTTGTAATGGGCTGCCAAGATTTCATCGGTGATCAATTCTGCCCACTTGCGATGAAAACGGCAGATGCCGCTGTTATCGCTGAATAGCTCATAGGTCATTCGTTCGACGTTTTTACGACCCAGAACCTCGGGTGGGAAAAACTCCAGCTCATAGAAAGAATAATACTTCCCCATGATAGGCATGGGGCTTAACATACCAGGAACCCAATACTGGTTGGGTACCATATAACCATTCTCACCATGGGCTAGGTAAACAGCCCGGTCAACGCTATTGATGCCTAGTGTCTTATCAAGTTCTTGGGCGGCAGCTCGGATGCCCCGGCGGAACAGGTCGCATTTGGGTTCGAATAAAATTGCATCCACTACAACCATAGCATACTTGGCGTTAAGCAGGCTATCTTTTTCAAGATTAAATTGATTTACATCGTCAATAAAAGTGAATTTTAACTCGGTTGCTGGCGGTAGGTTGAATTCTAATGGGTTGATCAATCTTTCGGCAACCAGCTCCATGATCCAGGCAAGAGTA
>Ga0315295_10004755_pt1 | contig 11593 bp, 4 predicted proteins | sample YL17G14_0_MG_FD_204453 | JGI IMG/M metagenome (GOLD analysis project Ga0315295, IMG submission 204453) | Sediment microbial communities from Yellowstone Lake, YNP, Wyoming, USA - YL17G14_0 | ecosystem: Environmental > Aquatic > Freshwater > Lake > Sediment | place: USA: Wyoming | collected...
CCGAACTGTGCGAAATCCAGGAAGTTCACCGTCTCATCAACGATAAAGTTGCCAGGAATATCAGGGCCGGGCAACAGCCAGTTATCAGCCATCACGGCGACATCGCCCAGGCCGATTGAGCCGTCGCAGTCAAGGTCATAGATGTTGTCCGCGGCATAATTCTGGTCGGCGTGGTCGGCCAGCACATCAACGTAACTCATCCCGGGCGGGTCAAACGTGTAATGTTTTTTCGTCGGCGTCACCGTCCCCGACCAGTTGTAATCGACCCAGACCTCATAGAAGCCGTTGACGTCGGTCGTATCCTGACCGCCGCCATTGTTGGCATCGACCAGCACACCTTCTATCGGCACGTCGTTGCACTCGTTCTTTATGTAGCCGGCAATTCTGAAGGTGAGCAGAGTCCCCGTGTAGCTCTGGTTTGTAGTCCAATCCTCGTTGACATCCGTGTAGTTTCTACTGTTCGGCTCGAAGGCGTAGGCGTACTTGGCTGGCGTAACTTTGCCGGACCATTTGTAGTCCACCACCACTTCATAATAGCCGGTGGCGTCGGTTATATCTGACCCTCCGCCGTATCTGCTCGTCCATTGCCCGCCGCCATTTTCGGCTGATACATTTACGTCACTGATTGGTGTGATTTCATCAGATTCCGTGATATAGCCGGAGACAACAAAAGTCATCAGTGTCGCAGTGTAGTTCATATCATTGTAGCCACTATTCACATTGGTATAGGTATACTTGTTCGGCTCAAAGACATAGCCGTCCTTTTGCGGCGTCACGATACCCGACCAGCCGTAATCGACCAGCAGCTCGTAATAACCACCTGAATCGGTCACGGCATTGATGTCGTTGACGTCGGCCTGTATCAGCACGCCTTCGACCGGCGTGTTGCCGTCGAGCTCAACCACTCTGCCGGAAATCGAAAAGATAAGCTCGCTGAACGCCACATACACCGTATGGTCGGTAGTTATGTTAGTGAGCGTGTACGCCTCACCACCGATTTGGACGCTGTCGCCGTCCACAAACCACTCATCTACCTCGTAGCCGAGGTCGGCGGTGGCGGTAAACAACTGGTCGTCACCATAATCAACGGTGATAACACCGTTGGGATCAACCGAGCCGTTCTCATCGAACGTAACGGCGAGGGACCTCTGGTCTATGGCGAAGTTGGCGGTAATGGTCATGTCGGCCGTCACATTCTGGATGGTAAGCGGATTGTCCATTCCCACATAATCACCCGTCCAGCCGACAAAGTGGTAGTTGGGATTGGCTGCCGCGGTAACCGCCGTACAGTCGCCGCCGTGATTCACTACCTGAACGAGGGTCCCTGTAATGCTTCCGTTGGCTCCCTCGATGAACGTTACCGTGTGGGTGTCTATCGCGAAGTTGGCGACCACCGTGTAGTCGCCGTCCATAGTTACCGTCGTCGTAGCTGATGCCGGATTAACTACCTTGCCGGCGTCAACCGCCGTGCCCGTCCAGCTCACAAAGTGGTAATTCAGGTCAGACGTGGCAACCAGGTCAACCACCGTGCCGTGGTCATAGTAGAACGGCCCTGGCTGGCCGGGTTGTGCGACAGAGCCGCCGGTAGTTGAAGAAACTGTCAATGTCCGAATAGGAATGGTAGTAAAGCTCCAGACATCGCCTTGGGTAGTGCCGCCGGCGTTCTTCTCATCGATACGCCAGTAATAAGTTGTGTTATTAAGCAGTGTTCCGGGATCGTAGGTTGTACCTGTCTGAGAACCTTTGAATTCACTTACACCCGGCGATGAATTCGTGCCAAAATACACATCGTGCACTGTTGCGTCGGAGCCGGCAGTCCAGCTTAGGTCGGTTGTCACACCAATGTTTATCGCTGCGTCCGCCGGGCTTGGAGAACTTGCCTGACCGGGAGCTGTACCACCTGGCGCAGTTATACTTACGTCATCAATCCACAGGTTCTCGCCGGTGTCGAGGCTTGTCGCCTCAAATTTGATACTGAAGTTTGTGCGCATATACGCCGAATCGGTAATTGTGACTGTGTAGTGTATCCACGTATCTTCCGTCGTGCTATCTAACTCGAAGTAGTTAACGTAGATGCTCCCGTTATACAATTGGAGATAGATATCGTCATCAGCGTCAATGTCATCATCTCTATACCAGAAGCCAATTGTGAAGCTGGTCAAGCCGGAGGTGTTCATGTTATCGCTAAATAGGTCGTTGTCGCTTGAGCCGGCGTGAGCCGAGTAGCTGCCGGAATGTGCCTGGGTTGTCGCCCTGTCCCAGTCGGTATTTCCGTTGTCTGTCCATTTGTCGAAGCTAGTCTCGAAGCCGTCCTGCAAGAGCTCCACCGTAGCGGATGTTACGGCAGATGCAGTTACAGACCAGCCGGTCTCGTTCGGGACAGGAGCGTTATCGCGTGCCTTAACCCTGAACGAATATAGGGTGCTCGGGGCCAGACCTGTAGCCACGTATGTCGTGTTTGTCTGCCAGCCGCTGGTTTTACTGCCGTCAGTGGTGCATTCGAAGTAGTACTGAACAGGCGGAGTAGTATCAGCAGCGGTTGTTGCGGTCATTGTGATTGTAGTTGAACCGGTTGCCGTAGGCACTGTTGCCCAGGTCATCGGGTTCGGCGTCGGCGGGGTGAGGTCATCTCCAGGCCCCTGTGCCGTCACATTGTCTACGTAATAAGTTCCTGAACCATCATTCCACTCGCCGAAGCTAATATGGGTCACGCTGGTTTTCGCATAACGTGAGGTGACCGTGCCCTGATAATCGCCATCTATGTAAATATCATAGGTGTCCGCACCAATGTCACAAATCACCTTGATGGTGTACCATTGTTTCAGATTCAATCCTGTAGCCACCGTAGTAAATGTAGTCCAGCTGTCGTCTCTGTACCGCACCACCAAATTCATTGTGCCTTCAGTTCCCCCGCCATCTTTAAAGAAAGCTATGTACACAAAACGCTCGGTATCATCTGAATTTGCGCCGGCCCGGGCCGCGCCGGGGTCATAATCGCCGACCAGCATCCAGGCAGTTCGGTCAGGATTACTCGTGAGGTTGGTTATTGAATCTACGTATATATCCGCTTGCACCGTAAACACACCTGTTTGCGAGGCACTGAATTCCTGCGTCAGATAGGCATTCTCTGCGGGACTTTCACTTGCAGTTTTGAGCATGGCTTTTGGTGTGGCGTTGCCGCCAACATCGTTAAAGTCAAGCACAAGAAGCGCCGGTGTCTCACCCCTGCTTTCATACCAATCCTGATTCGGGTCGTTGGTCCTCAGGTCATCGCTGTCCACACTGTCATTGAAACGTGTATCCACCAGCAGTTCTTTCGTCTCTCCATAACTCGTAACATTAAGAACCACCGGATTATCGTTACGCGTTAAAACAACAAGTTCATAATTGCTTAAAGCGGTCCAACTGCCTGGAGAGCTCGGAGGTTCCGACGCAACTGCCGCGTATCTGTCCGTTGTATTATCGTGAATATAATAAAGGGTATGGGAAGAAGACGAGCCTCTGCGAAACCCCCATATTTTCATTCCATCGCTTAAAATAAAGTTCATTCCACCTGTTTCGCCGGCGTCGAACATGGCGTTTACCGCAGCAACTATACCGTTCTCCACGTTCCAGTTGTTCTCTTCTATATTTTTCATAACGAAGATAAAGTAAAGCTCAGAATCAACAACGCCGCTGGCACACTCGGGGATACCTGAGCCGTTCGGAGGATTGTCAGCCAGATATTGTGCGCCGATAAGATTTTCCATGCGAGTTTTGCTAACGCCGCCGTTATGTGCAAATGTCCATCTTTTGCCATTCTTGTCACGATAAAATGGATGTGGGTTGTCTATGAAACCACTGCATCCGGTGGTTCCATTCCTGACGTGTGCTAAGGTGATTTTCGGTTCGGAAGTATTGATTGTATTGATGACGGTGCTGTAATCGGGGTCGCCATAACCATCAGATGCCGCTCCAGGCCCACGTTCCATTGTGGGGAAACCTTCGTATTCCGGATAATATACCACACCCCACCCGTCATCATTGCTCGGCGAAAGATAATACAAAGAGTTCAAGTCAGTTTTCAGATTAGCTTCCAACATTCCATCCGGGACATTATCCGATATTGCCCCATACATCCTGCAATTGTGGGATGCCTCACCAGGATTGTTATCCGCACAATTACCGCCCCAGCTCGTGGCCGGCAAGGCTACCAGAATGCCCAGCGCAAAAACACCAACCAATATTTTTATTTTTGTTATTGTTAATAACCGTTTCATCGTTTTAGTCCTCCAATATTTCTGATTCGTACAATAACGCTTTATCTCTACGAACGCGCACAGTGCGAGAACTGAGCATCTCTATTACCTCCTTGCTTTGGAATACAGACCGGCAGAATTATTCTGGAATCTACCTATCCGGCCTTTTCATCCGTGATTAAAACTAAAAAACCAAAGCCCGTGGCGGCTCTGGTTTTTACTTACTTTATCCAGCTTAACAGAAGGTTTGAAGGGACTGTTCTTTCTGCGGTCAGGACTTGAGACAGAGCATCTCTCCTATTGTGCACCCCCAATACTCGGCTGTGATACCAGCCTTTCCTCACCAAACCTCCTATACACAACAACGGTGAGTGCTTTTAATTAACCCATCTTACCAGATTAGACACGCCAAAGTCAAGAAGACAACCAATTTCGTAGTATAAGTCATTATGGAGTTTGGACTTACGTCACTAAAAACTGTGCAGGCGAGATTGTCAAAATGGGGCATTTTCGATGGTCGAGCAATGGTTAAAATAAACAGGAATATATGACGATGGGGTCAGCGAAATGAGAACACGCACGAGACGGGAAGCGCCGTCATCGTGTTTGACCCAAGTTAAACTGGGGGCTTCCCCTTGGTAGCCGGCGTAGAGAGGGACCTGGATATGGGTTAAAAAACGAGCCGGGGAACACTGCTTAACATTTAGCCGGTTATGACCTTCCAGCCCTGGTTAAGCTCCTCCATCAGCTTGATGACCTCGCGAATCATTTGCGGGTCTTTCGAAACAAAAAATAAAGTTTTTTTTCTCCGCCGACCCGGCGACAGGTAGTTGATGCAGCGGGAAAATTGTTGAAAAAAGGGTCTGTGTTTGGTATAATGCGCCTGTATCGGAGCTGATTTTTGAAAGGAGAGCAAAATGAGAACGGAAATCATAATAATCGGGTTTGTGGTGCTGGTGCTCGGGATAGCCCCACTTGCAATGGGGGAGCCGTATGATTCAAACTCCATAGTTAAGGACGACATCGAATATTACATCCAGACGGACAAGGCCATCTATAACTTGGGCGAGAATGTCGAGATGCTGTACAGGGTAACTAATTTGACGGCTGAGAATGTTATTCTGGGGGACGTTATAGATGATCCTTCTGCATATTACGATTTCAGAGTTACACAGGGAGATAATTGGATCTGGAGATATCCTTTTTTTAGTGGTGTAATGGAAACTATATACTTTCGTTTAGGGCCATACGAGACAAAAGAGTTCCAAACCTTCTGGAATATGATGAATTATAATGGAACGCCGCTGCAAGAATATGACGACTTTCCTGTAAGTCCTGGATTTTATAATATAGTCGGAGAGGTAGCACTTTGGCCAAAAAGCGATAGGATTCCGGTAAATGTGTCTATCGACATAATTCCCGAACCATCAACGTTGTTGTTATTTGGAACTGGCTTAATAGTGGTTCGACTACGCTCATCACAGGGTCTATTAGCCCGCAATAGACGAAAACCCAAAAAGTAATCATATCATCTTGTTTGGAGAAGGAGCGAAACAATGAAAAAGGAGTTTATCCGCCTTTTGTTTGGCGGATTCATCTTAGCAATTCTCTTGGTAATTCATGTAAATACAAGTTTAGCGAACGACAGTAATGAAATTCTTCTTAAATCCAGGCATTTTATTCCGCAGCGGGGGATAACCACCGAGGCAAGAACGAAGATAGAAGCAATTTCGGGAAGGGCGCACGTTCTTATACAGTTAGAACATCTTCCGACAACTGACGATATAAACCTGCTTGATAGCAAAGGGGTAAAGTTACTGTCATATATCCCAAATAAGGCGTGGTTTGCTTCTATTCCATCCGACAAGACAGGTGAAATTGCCTCGCTTTCCAGCGTCAAGGCAATTTGCGAGATTTTGCCTGAAGATAAAGTTTCTCCGCATATAAAGGCGGGGGAATTCCTTGAGATGCGGGTAAAAGACGGGAAGGCGGATTTTGTGGTGGAATTTTTCGAAGACGTTCCACTTACAGAGGCCGATGAAGTCATCCAAAGACACAATGGGCGCATAGTCGGGCGGGTGCCAACGCTGAATGCTGTTGTGGCTGTCATCTCAATAGACGAAAGTATCGACATAGCTTTTGAAGAAGGTGTTAAATGGGTTGAGCAGGAGTTGCCTTTAGAGCCATTAAACAACGGCACAAGGTCTGCAATCGGCGTGGATACCGTCCAGTTCCCGCCTTATAATTTGACCGGGGCTGGCGTGAATGTCCTGGTTTATGATGTTGGCCTGGTTGACCGTAACCACAGAGACCTTGCCGGCCGGGTAATCTGGGGAGAAGGAGATAGTTATTATATAAACAGTCACTCCACGCACGTGGCAGGGACCGTGGGAGGAGATGGAACCTTAAGCGGTGGAATTTACAGGGGGATGGCGCCTGCAGTTAATATCATATCTTATTATTATTCTTGTGGCGACGACCCCTGTACTATTTGCCTATATGATGACTCGGCATCAATTTCAGATATGGATGCTAATTTTAATGAAGGCATAACAATGTATGGCGCTGATATTATCACCGCCTCATTGGGTTTTCAACCCACCCAATATGGTGATATTTATTGCGATTATGAAGGTGACTACAGCTCGCATGCACGGTATATTGATGACATAATTTACTACAGGGGAATTCCAATAACATGGGCTGCTGCCAATGAAAGAAGTATCATAAGGAATAGGCCATGTGGAGAATATTATACCATATCTCCTACCGCCACCGCAAAGAATGCTATCGTCATCGGCGCCACAAACTCGAATGATAATTTAATGACATCCTTTAGCTCCTGGGGGCCTACAGATGATGGCAGAATCAAGCCGGATATAGTAGCCCCGGGCTGCGAAAATGACCCATTTAGTGACCGGAGTGACCCGAACAAAACAATCTGGTCAACCTGGCCCTCACAATCCTACTACGGTTACTGCGGGACTTCAATGGCGACGCCGGCGGTAGCCGGCAGTGTGGCCTTGATGTTAGAGAAATGGAGAAATCTTCATCCGGGCCGGCCGGACCCAATGCCATCGACTATAAAAGCAGTGTTGATTCAAACGGCGCTGGATTTAGGCAATATCGGGCCGGATTACTCTTATGGCTACGGAAGAATTGATGTTAACGACGCAATAAATTTAATAAGCGACGACACGATTTGGGAACAGCAAAGTTACCCAGTCCATCTTAATATTGTTGTCCCGCCGAACAAGCCGGGATTAAAAATAACTCTTGCGTGGGATGATCGCCCGGCAGAATCCCTTGCCGACAAAACGCTGGTTAGGGATTTGGATTTGATTGTTAGAGACCCCAACGGCACAAGATATTACCCCTGGGTTCTTGACCCATCAAATCCTTCGGCCCCTGCCGCTCGTGGCGAAGACCACACCAATAACGTTGAGCAGATTTGCGTTGATAATCCTGTTAGCGGAACCTGGACAATAGATGTAAATGATGAAGATACCTATGAGCAAAGCTATTCCGTGGTTTGGGGTTTTCCGAAATTCTTCAGCATCAGCAAAGCCGATGACGTGCCGGATGGCGATTCGGTCCTGCCCGGCGATACGATAACGTATACGATTAATTACAGATATCTTAGGGAGCCAAACGTCGGGGACATCACCGACGTGAATATCGTTGATTATCTGCCTGATGACGTGAGCTATGTGTCATCTACACCACTCGGGGACTACAATAACGTATTTCACGCCGTCACGTGGAACATCAGCACATTGGAGCCGAACCAATCGGGTTTTGTCACGCTGACGGTGAAAGCGAACGAGTGTATTCCGGCGTGCGGCGTAATCATAAACTGCTGCGAAGTCAAAATCGGCGACCTAACCCTGGGCTGGACCTGCGAACACACGCCCGTATACTGTGCGGGCGGTCCGAGGCCGGCCGGCGGGGGAGAGGTCGCTTTGGACGTGAATAAGCCCCCGGATATTAATTTTGTGTGGTATCGAGGAAGTTTTGCGGCTGATGTCAACGGCCACGACGTATATTTCGGAACTGATTTGAGCGATGTGATTGACGCTGACAGCTCCTGGCCGGTAGCAGCTGGGCCAAACGACCCCAACGTCCATAAAGGCCGACAGACCTCGACCACCTATAAAGCCAGAAATCTGCTGCCCGGAGAGACGTATTACTGGCGAATTGACGAGGTCAATCCGGCCGGGCCTGACCCCTGCATCTGGCCTGGCCCCGTCTGGGCCTTTACGACGGGACTTTTCATCGACAACTTCGACGTCCAGAGCATGGGCGTGATACCACCTGGGCAACCGGCTTGGCCGTGGAAAGTCGCCAGGGCCGGCAATGCCCTCAGCCAATGCAGGTCCGACGCAGCGACCCAGAATGGTGCCGCACTGCCGCTTGTAACTACTCCTGGACTTTCGTGGGACAGCGTTGCGAAAACTATGATATACGACTTTAACAACGACTGGTTAGCCACTGGTCACGACGGCTTCGCAGAAGCAAGATTGGACTATGGCGCCGCCGGCTGTGACTGGACCATCGGCGACTCCAACATTCTGTCTATCTCGTATCTCGGAAGGGCGGATAATGATGCAGACCCGGTATACGACAGGATGTACGTGATGCTCGAAGATGCCGACGGCCATCAGGGTGAGATAGTCAAAAATGATGCGAACGCTCAACAAAGGACCACCTGGCAGGAGTGGCAGATACTTCTTACCGACCTGAACAGTCCAAATGATACACAAGTGGTGGATATGGATAGAATCAGGTATCTGCGTCTCGGCTTTGGCGACAGATGCAACATGGCCACCCTCGAGGGTCCTCGTGGCGGCTCAGGACGGGTGATATTCGACAACATCCGGCTGAAACGGTGTGGGCTTACTGCTGCTGCCGACCTCAACAACGATTGTGTCATGGACATCAATGACCTGGAGGTTCTGAGCGAACAGTGGCTTATCTGCGGTATATGCTACGCAAAGGCGGATATATACCCGCCTGGCAGGCCGGATGCACTTGTGGATTTCAGGGACTTTGCCGTCCTTGCAGATAAATGGCTGTGGTCGGAGATGGATCAGTCGTTTGCCGGCTGGCCCGACACCGGCGGTTCGAGTATGGCTGCCGAGACGGGCGAATCGCTCGCATTAGTTGACGAGACATCCGTCGCGACTGCTACTGTTGGAGAACCTGCGGCTGTTGAAGAGTATACGATAAACGCCGAGGCGGCTGAGACGGAACCGCTTACTGTCGAAGAGTTAGTTGACTGGCTTGACCGGATTTGGCAGGCAGGTGAGCTTGGAATGAGCGAAGAGGAGTATCTGTGGTTTAGAAGCGTCCTTCAGGAATCAGCCGAGTAGAATTACATAAAATAGTATTCGCACGCTTAGCCGGTTATGGCCTTCCAGCCCTGGTTAAGCTCCTCCATCAGCTTGATGACCTCGCGAATCATTTGCGGGTCTTTTTTGGCATTCGCCTCAGAGAGTCGTCTGGCCATAAAGTGGTAAAGCTGCCGCAGATTAACGGCGATTTCGCCGCCGGCGTCCATATCGAGGACGGCGTTAAGCTCGTTGATTATATCCTGCGCCTTTACGATGTGCCGGCCCTTTGCAGCGTAATCTCCCGCCTCAATCTCCTTGATTGCAAGATTAAGGAACTTGATTGCGCCCTCGTAGAGCATAACGATGAGGCGACCTTTGCTTTGGGTGCCGACCGCGTGCTCCTTGTAAACTTCGACTCCGTTCATCAGACTGCTCCCTTAAGTCCCTTACGTCCGTCATTACAACAACCGAGGCCGGCTTCTGCGTTGATGGTCCAGCAATCCCGGTTACTTAAAAATCCGGGGAGGCGACCGTTGCTTGTGGCCACAGTCACCTCCCCCATTTAACTCAACTCAATGAGCCGCGTTTGTCTGCCGGATATTATCTGAGCAGTGTCAATGCCATATTCGGCATTGCATTGGCCTGCACCAACATCGAGATACCGGCCTGAGCAAGCACCTGGTTTCTGGTCATCGCAGCCATTTCGGTTGCAACGTCGACGTCGGATATACGGGACTCGGCTGCCATCAGGCTTTCGGCCTGGATACCGAGCACTTCCACCGTGCTTGAGAGACGGTTCATCTCGTAACCGAACTTGGCGCGAGCGGTGTCTTTGGTGCTGATGGCGGTATCGAGAGTGGTCAGTGCGGCCTTTGCGCTTGCCGCTTTGTCGATGCTTAGGGCGGTGATGCTAAGCCCGCTCTTTGTCATCTTGCTGCCCGCAATCTCGATGAAGTCCGTGGCGCCGCCAAAATGGATGTTGACCTTAGCGGAGTTGCTCAACATTGTGGTCTCGTTGAACTTGGTTGCCTTTGCGATACGGTCGATTTCGTTGGCCATTTCGGCAAACTCGCTGTCCATAATCGCCCGTTGTGCGGAAGAATATGAACCCGTCGAGGCCTGCTCGGCCAACTGCTTCATACGAACCAAGGCATTATCTATCGTCTGCAGAGCACCTTCCATGGTCTGCAACATACTGATTCCGTCCTGGGCATTGCGCACGCCCTGCTGAATAACAGCAACGTCGGCGCGCATCAACTCGCGGACGGCCAGGCCTGCTGCGTCATCCTTTGCACTGTTGATGCGCAAGCCAGACGACAACCTCTCCACCGACTGAGCCAAGGCGTCATAGCTTTGACCCAGGTGGCGAGCAGCGTTTGCCGCCATAATGTTGTTTTTAATCACTAACATACTTTGACTCCTTAAAAGCTATCCCACCAAAATCTCAGCTCTCTTCTTTACTTATCGCGGCTATGAGGCACGCCCGCGACTTAACGGTTTTGCCGTGCAACGAGCACGTGATGAGCTTATATGTGCCATTATCGATGAAGATAAGCTGAACTTAAGGTTTTTTGGGGGATTAGGAAGGCGTCAGATTGTAGCCCTGTAATACCCCAGACAGTCATACTGATAACACGGGCTGAAGGTCAGAGAACGCAGGCCAGCAAAAAAATAAACGAAAAAATCCCAATTTTCTCCGCCAAAGGCGGAATTCAGATTCCAGATTGACGGAAGGGGGACTTTTGATTGTGGATTTCGGCCCGCCTTTGGCGAGGTCTCGCTGAAGGCGGAATTTTAGATTGCGGATTGACCAATTTCTGATTTATGATTTTGATGACGGAAGACGGACGAGAGACGATGGACGAGGGACAGTTCAAATTGCAGATTGCGGATTAACTAGAAGTCATCCCAAAACCCTCCGAAGGAGGATAACAATACAGCCAAGCTGAATCATGGCGAGAAAGTTTTTAAGACGATATTCATAACGAACAACAAGTCGGCGAAAGTTTTGCAGCCAGGCCC
>Ga0315295_10004756_pt1 | contig 11592 bp, 10 predicted proteins | sample YL17G14_0_MG_FD_204453 | JGI IMG/M metagenome (GOLD analysis project Ga0315295, IMG submission 204453) | Sediment microbial communities from Yellowstone Lake, YNP, Wyoming, USA - YL17G14_0 | ecosystem: Environmental > Aquatic > Freshwater > Lake > Sediment | place: USA: Wyoming | collected...
CGATATACCAGACCGGGCTCTCGGGGAGCTTGATCCGGCCCTCCCCGTTTTTACCCTGGAGGATAAAGGGGAAGCCGTTCCCGCGCCTTTCCGGGTGGCGGGGCTTGGCGATCCCGGCCCGGTCGAACATCCAGGGTGGGACCCCGTTGACCCAGCGGGCCCCGGCTTCACTGAGGGTGAGGGCCTCGAGCAGGGCGACCTGGAAGCCGGCCCGGGCCAGGTGATAGGCGGCGGCCGAACCGGCCGTGCCCGCGCCCACCACCACGCAGTCGAGCTCGTAAGTTTCGTTCGACATGGTATTAAATATTAGCGGTGGAAAACCCGATCCGAAAGGGTTGATTAAAGGTAGTTGCCCAATTCATTGGGCATATTCAATCGGCCGATCCCCTTGGTGATTGAACAAGTAAAGCGGAAGAATAAAAATTCAAAAAGGTAATCTCGGCCGGTTAGGGAGCCGGGAGAAAAGTCTCCTGCAAATCGCGCAGGTCAAATTGCAGGCATTCTTCGGCTTTATTTTTAAAGCTCTTGGCGATTAAGCAGAAATATTCCTTCCGCTTCTCGTTATGCCATCTTACGTGTTCCGCCTTCTCTTTAAGCTCGTTATATAAGACCTTCGCGTTCATATCCTTCCGCCATTTTACTTCGCAGAAAAAGATCTCCCGGCTTTTCTCATTAAAGGCCACCAAATCAATTTCTTTATCCTTGTACCACCACCGTCCGATCTTCCCGAATCGGAAGGGCAGTCCGTCTTTTTTATTAAGCTCGATCAAAAATTCCTTGGCGATCCGCTCAAATTCCAGGGAAACAAACTGATCCATTTCCGGTCTGATTTCATTGTCGATCAAATACCCGCCCTCTCCTCTTTCCACGTATTCCAAATTCGGATAGACAAACCTGAACCAAAACCGGAAATAGCTGTCCAACAGCCGGTAAAGGCCCTTTCTCCCCTCGACCTTTTTTTCGGTAACCGGGATCGTCCGTTCGATCAATTGCAGGTCGAGCAGGACGGAAAGATATTTTCCCACCACCCCTTTGGGCAGACCGGTATCGTTGATGATGTCGGACGCCTTGGTATTGCCCCTGGAGATGGATGATAGAATGGAAAAATAATATCTCGGTTCCCGGAGTTCCTCCCGGAGAAGAAATTCAATATCCCTTAAAAGCCAAGCGTCCCGGTGCAGGATTTTTTCCTCGATGTTGGCATAAAGGTCTTTCTTCCGGTCGTATTCGAGCAAATAAGCGGGCGTCCCGCCAAAGACGCTGAAAGCCCGGACGGCATTTTCAATGTCCCGGTTGAAATGTCTTAAGGCCTGACCGAAGGTGAAGGGTTTAAGCAGGATCTGGCCGGTTCGCCTTCCGTAAAGGGGGGATTTCCCCCCCATGATCTTTTCCATCATGGCGATGCTCGATCCAGAAAGGATGAGAAATATTTGGCTGTGTTTGAGCTCGGTATCCCAGTGGGCCTGAAGAATGGAGGGGAGAGCCCCGCTTTCGTAAACCAAGTAAGGGAATTCGTCCAGGGCGAAAAAAAACCTCTCCCGGGCTTTTTCCCGGACGTAATTGAAAACCGAGTCCCAGTTTACAAAGGGCCTTTCCAGGAGAGAAGGATCCTGGAAATAATTAGAGAGGGTTTGGGAAAGTGCCCGGAGCTGGAGGGTTAGGGACTCCTCCCGGGCGAGAAACCTTACCCCGGGAAAGGTCTTTAGAAAATGTTCGAGGAGTTCGCTCTTTCCTACCCTTCTTCTGCCGTAGAGAACTAAAAACTCCGGCTTCCCGCTTTGGAAACGCTGGCCGAGGATCTTCAACTCTTCTTCCCGATTAATAAACATGGTTACTCTAGAGTAACTTACTTTAGATTATACTTTATTAAACCAAGGCCTCCCGGTCAAGAGGGTGTCCGAAGATTGATTTTATGGGCTATTTTGTAGTTGCCTCATTCATGAGGCTTGTCGGGAGCGATTTATCCCGAATTCAAATGAGGGAAGCCGAAGGACTCCGTCGGTGAACGTATTTTTTTGCCTGACAAATCGGACAACTGCGGTAAGCGTTGGATACCCTCTCAAGAGTAAACCACCCTTTGTCCCTCTCTTCGATTTGAGAAAGAAAGGGGGAGATTTTCAATAAGATTCTGAGAAAAGCCCGTTCATCGCCTTCCCTGGAATTCCTGGAAAAGCAGTTTGGCGAATTTCTTTAAAAATCTTACGTCGGCAAGGCTCTGATTTTTTAGAAGAAGTATTAGGCTGTCAATTTCCCTCTCCAATTTCAACGGAAGCTCAGATACTACCGGCGTGCTTTTTCCGCCGAAAAGTTCCCCGACTTCAACCTTTAAGGTATTTGCGATCCTCACCAAGTTTTCCAGGGAGGGGGCATTCTGGCCTCGTTCGATCTGCCCGACAAAATTGTCCGAGACCTCCAGCTTCTCGGCGAGTTCGGATTGAGTAAGCCCTTCCCGCTTTCGGAGCAAAGCGATACTCCGTCCCAAGACCCTTTTGGCTTCATCTGCATTTTTCATAATGGGTTCAATATATGAACCCCAGAGAATGATGAGAAGAAACTATAAGTGCAGATATTTATATTAGTTGACTTAATGTGTGAGCTAAGGTATTTTTGGTCATATCTTAAGCTATTGGGGAGTGTTTTCAGTAAATCTTAGATAAGGAGGAAAAAACATGAAAGGCAAGGAGCTTATTCTGAAGGGATTAGGGGTTGTCATGGTTTTCTGCTTTGGAATGTGGTTCAACGGCTGCGCAGCTATTGTCTATGGGTTGATATAGCCCCGAAAAAATGGACACGTTGCTAAGCACATTTTGCCAATTGCCGGGTCTCATATTCAACCGGTGGAACATATCCAAGCGTGGCATGAAGTCGCTTGGCATTGTAAAAAGATTCGATGTACTCGAATAGAACCTGATGAGCATGATCAACATCAACCAGGTTGATATGGTAGATAAGTTCTGTCTTCAAAGATCGGATAAACGACTCCGAAACGGCGTTGTCCCAGCAATTCCCTTTTCGACTCATGCTTTGGACAAATTTATGCTGAGAGATAACTTCCCGGAACCCCTCACAGCAGTATTGTACCCCGCGATCGGAGTGAATCAGCAGGCCTTCCGGCGGTCTTCTTCGCCCGATCGCCCGGGAAAGAGCCGAAAGGACCATTTCGTGGCCCAGGGATTTGCTGACGCACCAGCCCACGATCATCCGGGAGTAAAGATCCATAAAGAACGCCAGGTAGAGCCAGCCCGACCGGCTGGACAGATAGGTGATATCGCTCGTCCAGACCCGATTTGGACTGTTCGTGGTGAACTCCCGGTTCAAAATGTTCGGGGCCACCGGGTAAGAATGCCGGGAATCGGTCGTCACCCGGTATTTTCGCTTCACCTTCGATCGCAAGCCCTGCTCCCGCATCAGATTTGCCACCCGTTTACGGCGGCAGTTAATACCTTGGCGTTGAAGTTCCTCCATCACTTTCACGCTCCCGTAGCGGGAGCCGGTGGCTTCAAAAGCCGCTTTCACCTCAGCTCTCAACCGCAGCCTAGTCAAAGACCTCGGGCCGGGAAGCCGGCCAGCCCACTCGTAATAACCGCTCCGCGATACCTCCAGGACCTTTGCCATCTTCTTCACCGAGAACTCAGAGCGGAATTCCTTCATGAACCGGTACTTGTCTTCGGTGCCCTTTCCGAGAAGATGGCGATGGCTTTTTTTAAGATATCCCGCTCCTCCCGAACCCCCGCCAGCTCCCGCCGCAACCGCCGGTTCTCTTCCTCCAACGGCTTCATCCGTCCCGTCCCCGGAAAGGCATTCTCCGGATCCCCTTGCAATTCCTTCCGCCATTGTCCAATCGCACCCTGGTACAACCCCAGCTCCCGCTCCACCTGGCGATCGGTCTTTCCTTCCGCCAGCCGCACCGCTTCCTTCTTGAAAGACGGCTCAAATTTCTTCTTCCTCTTCTCCATGAACACACCTCCTCCCATTAGATTACATTTGGTTTTCGATGTGTCCATACTTCGGGGGACAGATCAGTCTTATTAAGAAAATCCTTGAGAAGTATTATTTTTTTTCCTCATAAGCCTTCTCGATGAATTTGGTTTTAGAAAAATTCTGGGGTCAGGTCTTTACCTTGGTGTTTGGAGGGTGTTTTTAATTCGAGAAACTGGATTCCCGCTTCCTACTTCGCCAATACATAACGTCTGGGGGGACAACCCATATTTGGGGGCGTAGTTCCGTCCTCCTGCGCTAACCTGCCCTCCGAAGCCAGATGTTTCTCCAGGCGAAGGATGGGTCCTCCTGCGATAAAGCTTCCCTCGATATAACTCGGGATAAATCCAAGGACAGGAGCTTCGAAGGATAAATCAGTTCCGTTATTATTTTGCCCGCGAGAGTTCGTTAAATAATTGACGATTGAAAGCTGGTAGATAGAAGATGGGAGATAGGAGATAGCAGTAAAAAATGAGATTGCCGTGCCCAGCCTGCGCCAAGGCTTCGGCGGGCAGGCCCGCTATAACGAGATGAAATATCAGAAAATTGAGCGTTTATTTGTATGGTATAATTTAAAAAATCAGTCGGAGGAAAAAGGCGATGAAATACAAGGTCAAGGAAGAAGCAGCGCAGTACGTTATTGACAAGAAGGGCAAGCCCAAGGCAGTGATCCTCCCGGTGGAGGAATATCAAAGAATCCTCGTCCTTATTTCGGAATTGACAGACCGGAAGGAGTCAAAAAATCTCTCTCGATCCAGGGAATTTAAAAAGCTGGTCCGGAAAGGTTTAAAAGAAATCAAGGAAAAGAAAGCAATACCCTGGGACGAGGTTTGGAATGAATTATGAAGTCCGTTTGACCGACACTCTTCAGAAATCTTTAAAGATTCTGAAGAAAAAATTCCCTCGGATTAAAGAAGACCTTCTCCCAATCGTTCAATCGCTGGAAAAAGAACCATTCTGGGGCGAGCGAATTCCCGGCTGGAAGGGTGAAATCTGGAAAATCAGGGTAAAAAGTTCGGATCTTCAAAAGGGTAAAAGCGGGGGATTCCGGTTGATTTATCGCTGGAAGGAAAAAGAAAAGGAGGTCTTTCTTCTTACGGTTTATTTTAAAAGCGATAAACCGGATATCTCAGGCGCCGAAATAGAGGATATTCTCAAAAAGCTGAATAATGAATTAGAGAAATAGTTTTTTGCGGGAATAAGCGTAAGATCGAGATTGCCGCGCCCGCTTTAGCGTGCTCGCAATGACGATTTGAAATTATGACCCCCTCACCTCTCCGAGCCGTAGGCTCCTACGAGCCGGAGGCCTCGCCCTCTCCTTCAGGACGAGCCTTCAGGACAAGTCCCGCGGAGAGGGGAGAGGGGATTGTTGATGAGATTGCCGCGCTTCGCTCGCAATGACCAAACAGAGGGGCCCGTTCCTCGACAAGAAGAGTGAGGGGAGAATTTTTGTTTTGGACGGTTATGACCCCGGGATGAGGGTCAATAATTTCGGATGGCTTTAGCCCAGGCATTCACCGTATCTTCCGCAGGTTTGGCCCGGACGTCAATCTCCCGAGCTTCCGGTGAATCGGTAAATCCATAGCCGAACAGGTATACCCCCGTGATCCAATCCCGGTCGTTGATAGCCTTCATAAAAGCTTCATAAATTCGGCGGTGTTCCTCCAGATTCAGGGGATACTGGTGGTTGAAATCGGTATTACTGCCCTGATCCTCCGGAACCACAGCGCCGCCGACCGCTCCGGTGATGTCGAAATAAGCGAGTTGATTGATGATAAAAGGTTTCCCACTTTCTTGGTAAACCGGTTTGTATTTTGAATCCAAAAGCGCGGCCGCCGCTTGGTCGATTTCTGCAGTTGAGGCTCCGGGGGCGAGACCGAGATTGTCCCAGATTTTATCGGAAACAAAATCGCCTTCCTTCCAGTAATCCATGGCGCCGGGAGTGAAACGATCGTAGACGGTAATAATTTTCCCGTGATAAACGGCCCGCATCCCCTGGATGATTTCCTTCATACGCTGGTTGAAGGTAGCCTGATAACCTGACGGCATGTTAAGACCGGGCTGGCGGTCTTGCAGGAGCACCGCATCCACCCCGGCGTGTTCCGCGCATCTGGCGTTGTAAAGGTTGAAAGCTTTGATCTCTCCCAGCCAGGCCTCCCAAAAAATTTCGTTATAAAGGTGATCGCCGCTATATCCCATGCCCCCCTGGGGATAAAGCGTGACCTTGAGCCCTTTCTCGTGGGCAATTTTGGTTACGCGGGTGATTTCGAAAAACGGCATATACAGGGTCATCGGCGCAAACCGGGAGAGTTGGGGGGTGGGCTCCACTTTCGCATAACCCCAGACCTGCGAGAGGACGATGCCGTGAAATCCTTTCCGGGCAACCCGATTGACGGCGGGCTCGATCAACATCGCGTTGGTGGGGCTGTAAAAATCATAGAAGTACGCAAAGATATCAAAGGAATGGTTGATAGTTGGGGTTGGAACGATTGTAGCTGTTACGGCTTGGCTTTGGTGTTTCCAGGATTCCACCACATCATTACTCGATTGTCGGGAAAAGGTCCGGTCCGTTTTGCTCTCGTTGCCCCAATCGAAGTAGCTCTTAAAATACCGATACTGGGAACCCGCGGCCGGCAAGCCGCCGTCTAGCCCCAGGACCCATTGGTTTTGTCCCGCGGGGTGCAAGAATAATAAAGAAGGGTGGAGTCCGTAGACTCCGATCACATCCCCGGGATCGGTATAATCCGGGACCTGAACCATAAGCTGGACGGCATCCTTTCCGAGAAAACCCCCGAGTTTATCCTGGATGACCAGACCGTCTTGGGCGATCAGGTTCCGGATTACCTGCTCGCCATTATTGTTTTCAAAACTTTTATCGGGGTTGCCGACGGTGTATAGATAATCGACGTATTGGCCTTCATAAAGATCGAGGCTCTTTTCCCCATCGATCACAACGAAGTTTTCCGTAATCAGATGGTTCTGAGAGAGAAAGCGGGGTCCGGTCTGCTCCGCGGATGAGTAGAGCCTGATTTGGTGGTAAGGCGGAGGGGAGCCGGAAACCTGGAGCGTAACCCGGGCGGCCTGGGCTTTCTCCAGCGAGAAGTTGATTTCCTGGTTTTCCTGGAGCATTACCTCGTGGGCTTGCGTGTGGTAGCTTCCGTCGAGAAGATAAGTAATGACTTGATGTTTTTCTCCCGTGGCCCGTAGTTCAAGCTCGTAAGAACCTTCACCATTGGCAAAGGTCATGATCCCATCGGCAATAATGACAGATTCAATAATGGGTTCTCCGCTTTCGCGGTCGGTAATTTTGCCGAAAAGCCGGATCGACCGGGGCACCGACTGGGCTCCGAAGGAGTAGGCAGTGTCAGTTACCGCCAGGGGCGAGGTGACCCACAGCATGCGGTTAACCTCTTGGTCGGGATCGAATTGTTCCCGGTTATCATAAGGCAGTTTGGGATCGGTGTATTGATAACGGATCAAAGAGTTTTGCGGGAGCTTCACGGTGGCTTGAAATTTATCTCCCGTTTTTTTCATGGGCACCGAGGGCATCCGAAGCTGATTCCAGAAAACGGGGAAACGGAGTTCAAGCGTCGTTCGGCCCGGAGCGTTGACTTCGAAGGTTACCGGGAAAGAGGAGGCTGGGTTGGCGGCCGGCTTGGCCGAGCAGGAGCAAGCAAGCACCAGCAAAATGAGAACGATAAACCCCAACCGGGGGAAAAGGGAATGGATTTTCATAGATTAATTATCCGCCATCGAGAATATAACTTTTGCAGATTCGGATAGGAGAGTCAAAGCCGGATGCAGCTTTCACCAGGCGGAGGGCGATCAGGTTGCAGATATGAATAAAAAGCAATGAGCTACGAGCCACGAGCAATTAGGGCAACGGGCAGAGAGCAAAGGGGTTCCAATTAGATAATTCCCTCGGACCCTGAATTAAATCTCCAGCCAGGAGTGGGAGTAAACCGTGTGGCCCAGGAGGACCCGGGCGGTTTTATAATATTTGAGTTCGGTTTCCGAAAGGGAATATTTGTCCACTGCCTCGCCGTCCATCAGCCGATGGAGGAGCTTTTCGATCTCCGGTTTCTTCCCCCGGGCGATCTCGATGAGTTCCCGGTCGAAGGAATTCACGATCGCGGAGGAAAGGCCGTAACGTTTGAGCATGATGAAATAAGTTTTGTCCAGCCAGTGACGGAGCTCGGCCGGGGCGCCGTTCGAGATGTTGGAAAGCCCGCAGGTGGAACCACAGCCCGGGGCGATATCGGCGAGCAGGCTCTGGAAGGTAAGGCAGGATTTCACCTGGTTGATTTCCACGCTGACCGGGGAGATGATCGGGTCGATCAGGATATTCTCGTTGGGAATCCCGAATTCGGACGCTTTCTGAAGAAAGTCCACTGCCATCATGGCCCGCTCGTTTTCGTCCCGGGGCATGCCTTCCGCCCCCCAGAGAAGGGCGATGACATAGGACCCGTGTTTTTTCGCGAGCGGCAGGAGCCGTTCCGCCCGGCCGGGCTGGAGGGAGACGGAGTTGATGATCGCCTTGCCCCGGTGGGCTGCCAGGCCCGCTTCCATCGCGTCCATGTTGGTGGTATCGAGGCTCAGGGGAAGGCTGACGGCTTCCTGGACGGTTTTCACCGCCCAGCCCAGGAGATCGGGCCCGTCTTTCCGAGCGGGGCCGATATTCACGTCGATATAATCAATCCCGGCCTGGACCTCGGCCCGGGCCATGTCCTGGATCGGCTGGCCTTTTCTTTCCTTGAGCGCCGGGCCCAGGGTCTTGGACATGATGTTCAGGTTTTCACCGACCAGGATCACTTGTTACACCTCCTCAATTTAAATCCAAAATTCAAAATCCCAATACTACCAAGTAAATCCCAACTCCCAATTACCAACCAATCAAGAAAGAAAGGCCCAAATCCAAAATTACTATGCTACCAAACCAACTCAATCCCCAACAAACAAGTTTTTTCTTAGGATTTGGAAATTGGGATTTGTTTGGGATTTGGCAGTATTTGCCATTGGGATTTTTATTTAAGCTCCTTCAGAAACGGCGTCAGATGCTGGGCTTCCCGCGGGCCGATAATAATCTTCCAACCCGCCAGCTCTTCTTCCAGCTCCCCGCTCAACCCCGCCACCATCCCGGGGATAACCAGGCGCTGGTTGGAGACTTTCTGGTCGATCCCGCATTTTTTCACGTAAGCGGCGATCCCGTCGGCGGCGAATTTCCCGGCGGCCCAGGCGGTGACCACGGAAAGACCCTCGGTATTAAAAACGATCAGCCAGGCCGGGAGCTTGGAGTTCTCCACCTCGCCCGAGACGATGAAGTAGGTTAAAGAGAAGTTGGTGGTGATCAGGACCGGGGAATCCGCCGTCGGGCCGTTGATCTCATAGATGCCGGGGCTGGTGGCCATGGGGCGCTGGGGATCGGTAAAGATGTTCATCCGCTCCAGGAGAAGCGGGAAGAGAACCTCGCCCGGGACGTCGGAAAGGGTTACGATCCCGGCATACTTGGCGATGAACACCGAGGCATAAAGGGCTTCCTTGAGGGGATCATCGGTCATCAGGCAGGGAAAGGTGATTGTCGGGAAGCCCAGGGCCTTGTTCTGGGCGGCAATTACCGCCCGGCGGATCATCACCTGTTCCTCGAAAGCTTTTCCGATGGCTCGGGTGCCGGTATCCAGCACCAGGTCATTCAATCCCACCGCCTGGAGTTCACTGGAAAGCGCGACTAACGATTCCAGATCTTTCCCGTGGACGATCAAGGGAAGACCTTTGCTTTTGGCGATCTCCGCCATGGCCTTGAAATTCTCCGTGGTGGCCGGACCGACCAAGGGTTTCCGGTTTGCCGCCTTTTCCAGCCCGGCTTTTAAGACCTCGGGGTTTTCGGATCGGAGGATCAAAGGAGCAAGGGTGAGCCCGGCGACTTTTTGGACGAGGGCGGCAAATTTCTCCGCGTTCCCGCTTTCCGCATCGATCAGGACGAGGTCGGCCTTGAGCTTGAGCCCCACCCGTTCGTAGACATTCCGGTTGAAATTATTCAGCTTGGCCTCCACCAGGGAATCGGGCTCTTTATCGGTAACCCGCAGCGCGATGCCGGTGGGATTATAGAAGGTTTTTTCATGGCGGAACTGGACGGTTTCCCCGCCGACCTTAACGGTTCTTTCCCCCGCGCCGATCGTGACCGTTCGGATCGGGGGGGCGGCGGCATGGGAAAGCTTGGCCTTGGATTCCTCGGAGACGTGCGGGCACAGGGAAAGCTCGGCCTGCCCGGAAGCCAGCTTCATCGCGAAAGCCATGCAGGTCGGTACCCCGCAGTCCTTGCAGTTGGTTTTCGGCAGGAGTTTGTAGATTTCAATTCCGCTCAAAGCCATTTCAATCCTCCTTCATTATCAATTACCAATAACCAAGCTCCAATAACTAAATTCAGATTGCTTCGTCGCTTCGCTCCTCGCAATGACTAACTTGATAGCCCGATAAATCGGGCAACTGCGCGCAGGCTGAAGCCTGCGGCTACCATCTGCTTACTGCTTGCTCCCTACGCTCTGCTCTATGCTCTATGCCCTATGCCCTATGCCTACTGCTTACTTATAGCATCGGTGTCATTTCGATGGCCGGGTGTTTTTTCTCCGTCAGAAAGGGCAGGATTTCCTCTTCGCTGGCGCCGACGGTTTCATCGGCAATCCGATCCAGGAGGTCGGGAATTCCCAGGGCCTCCCCCCGTTTTTTCATCCGCTCGGCAATTTCCTCTTTGAGCCGCTTGGGCATCCAGACGATGCGCTTGGTTCCGCCCTCGGCGGACAAGTATTTGGGGCTGGTGATGAAGAATTTCGAGTGCCCGATAAACCCCGGGGTCACCTGTCCGCCCCCGACCGCCCCGGCCAGGGTGGTGAATTTCATCCCGCTCGGCGTCATCCCGGCAAAATCACGATCTACGATCATGACCCCGTTGGCCAGGGGCAGGATCGCGGTGATGCATTCAAAACAGCCGCAGGAGGTCATGGGCGCCCGCATGATTCCATAGGCGTCCATGGCTTCGACTTTCCCCCGGGAGGCCTTGCGGACGAATTCATTGACTCCTTTCCACTGCCCGTAGACCGGGTCGATTACCTCGCCCTTCGTCACCGGCTGGTTGGGACCGGTGGGGTTGATCTCGTTCGAGGCCTTGCAATCCAGCCAGTTGTAGGCCCCGCAGAGGCCGGGACGTTCGGGGGTGACGACGCAGACATGGCTGGGGGCGAAGGACTGGCAGAGGGTGCAGGAGTAGAAGGTTTCCACCGATTCGTCCTTCATCCCGGCCAGGCGTTCGTCGCGGTGCTGGTAGACCGCCCGGGCTTTCTCGATAATTTGCTTCACCTTTTCCGGCTGGGTATAGATCTTGACCTGGACCTTATCGAAGACCGTGCCGAAATCGGAGTGAAGCTTGGAATGGAGGATGGACCCCAGATGGGAGAGGCGGAAGCCCTTTTCCACGGCGGATTTGGCGATCCGGATCCAGGCGATATCCCGTTGCCCGATGTGCATCACTCCCTGGGCGTAGTTAAGGAGATGATGGATCTGGCGCTCGAGGATCGGCTCGAAATCGTCCTGCATGTTTCTCCCGGCCACCTCCACGACAAT
>Ga0315295_10004757_pt1 | contig 11590 bp, 7 predicted proteins | sample YL17G14_0_MG_FD_204453 | JGI IMG/M metagenome (GOLD analysis project Ga0315295, IMG submission 204453) | Sediment microbial communities from Yellowstone Lake, YNP, Wyoming, USA - YL17G14_0 | ecosystem: Environmental > Aquatic > Freshwater > Lake > Sediment | place: USA: Wyoming | collected...
TAGTTTTTCCCTTTGGGAGGATTGAGTATTTCATACTGTTCGCTTTCTGATCTGAGGTCATCCGCCGTCCAAAGGGTTTTAAGCGTATCGAAGGTTTCATTGAAGAGTCTCTTTTTTGTCAGGGATGCCGATTTCCTGAGGCTGAGATTGACAGGATTTATCAAAAAAGGCGCTCCGGCTGTAAGGTTAAGCGCTTTTTTCCACATATCAGGATTATACTTGGCGTACGACCATGCTGCCATCTGATATCCATACTGGTAATGATCCGGAACGAAATCCCTGAATGAACCGTTGACAATCTTGTCGTACTTGTATACACTTCCTTTTTCAATCATCATTGCCTTAAGCTGCTTCTGAAAAGAGGGAACTCGTCCGCGTCCTGATCCGGTAAGGACTGACTCTGAAAAAACAGCATCACCTTCGAGAAACCAAAGAGGCAGAAGTGACGACACTATTCCGGTGAACTGCTGTCCGGCAATATATGACATTGCTTTTGTAAATCCCTTATTCAGCGATTCCATCTGAAGTACGTGAGTAAGCTCATGAATTGCCAGCTGGGTGTTGGGATCAAGAGGGATAGAGTTCTGCTCGGGCGTCGGATAAATTTCCATCCTGCTTGGAGCCCATGCCACATAACCGTTTGATTTGGTTGTGTAATTATGTATAATAATGGGTATCCTGAAATTCTTTTCAGGGTTGAGCGAAGTGAGCTTTGAATAAGCATTATCAAGCGCCCTTGCAAAATCAATACCTGCATCTCCGTAAGTTTGAGGATAAATTACCTTAAACCTGCCGGTCTTTATCTGCATCCATTTCAGTGAGGCCGGATCCTGCCCGGTATTATAATACTGGGCGGAAGTGACTCCGGACAAGAAAATGAAACACAAGCAAAATAATCCCCCAAGATACCTCATACAAAATCGTTTACTCAAAAATAGTAAAATTAGTGAGTGTCTCAGCAATGAGCCATAGTCTGAAAAATTTATTAATTTCACCGGTCAATTATCTGAATGGATTTCAGGACATAACCAACTGGAAAATGATGAAAAGATACAGGCTGATAAACAATATAACCGGCTGGGTGGTTTTTGCAGTTGCTGCGGTAACCTATCTTTTAACGATTGAACCAACAGCCAGCCTCTGGGACTGTGGTGAATACATTGCATCCGCATATAAGCTTGAAGTCGGGCATCCTCCGGGAAACCCGGTATTTATGGTAATTGCCCGGTTCTTCACCCTTTTTGCAGGAGGCAATACTTCAAAGATAGCCGCAATGGTGAACTCAATGTCTGCACTTGCAAGCGCATTCACAATCCTGTTCCTCTTCTGGACCATCACCCATCTGGCAAGGAGGATTTTTTTACGTAATGAAAATGATTTAAGCATTTCCAGGATCACGGCAGTCATATCTTCAGGTGTTATAGGAGCTCTTGCCTTCACTTTTTCAGACTCATTCTGGTTTTCAGCTGTTGAAGGAGAAGTCTATGCATCTTCATCACTCTTTACCGCAATGGTCTTCTGGGCAATACTTATGTGGGAGGATGTGGCCGATGAAGCATATGCAAACAGATGGATAATCCTAATTGCCTTCCTTATGGGACTTTCGATCGGGGTGCATCTGCTTAACCTTCTTACTCTTCCAGCCATAGTACTGGTATATTACTTCAGGAAATATGAGTTTTCATGGAAAGGCTTTCTGATATCGCTGGGAATTTCTGTGATCCTTTTGTCATTGCTTCTTTACGGGATCATGCCGGGAGTTGTGACGATATCGTCGAAGCTCGATATGTTTTTCGTAAACAGCTTAAAATTACCACCCAACAGCGGCATGATATTCCATTTTATGCTTCTCGTGGTATTCTTCATACTTGCCGTAAGGGCTACACTTTCATCGAACAACAAGGTAAAAAGCTCGGCTTATGCCATTGGCGCAATGCTACTGACCGGGGTCTGGATAATTTCAGATTCAGTGATCCTTAACTTAATGATTCTTGCATCTCTGGCAGCCTATATTTGGTTCCTTGCAGGAAAGAACCGTGTCGTTCTCAACACTCTTCTCACGGCAATAATGGTGATATTGATCGGCTATTCATCTAATGCGATCATCGTAATAAGAGCTTCAGCCAATACTCCACTGAATGAAAACCAGCCTGAGCAACCCTTCAGCCTGCTTTATTTCCTGAACAGGGAACAATATGGTGAACGACCGCTCTTCAGAGGGCCTTATTATAATGCACCTGTGACTGATTATAAGGACGGTAAAGCTAAGTATGTCCTTGAAAACGGGAAATATGTAGTAAGCGCATACGAACTTAAGCGTGTATACGATCCGAGATTTATCACTCTTTTCCCAAGAATGTGGAGCGAACAGAGTGAGCATGAACCAATTTACAAGGAGTGGGGAAAGGTCAAAGGGATTCCAATTTCCGTAACAAATCAGTCTGGTGAAAAGGAGATAATCCGTAAACCTAAATTCAGTGAGAACCTCAGGTTTATGTTCTCATACCAGTTTGGATACATGTATTTCAGGTATTTCATGTGGAATTTTGCTGGCAAGCAGAATGATACACAGGGAACCGGCGGGGCTGTCAACGGGAATTGGATCACCGGGATAAAGTTCCTTGATGAGCCCAGGGTCGGAACTTCCGACCTGCCATCAGGGATGAATAACGACACATCAAGAAATGTTTATTTCCTTCTTCCATTCCTGCTTGGAATTATAGGATTATTCTATCATCTGAACCGAGATTACAAAAACTGGATGGTTATATTGCTGCTGTTCCTTCTGACCGGGGTGGCGATCGTATTCTACCTTAACCAGTATCCAAATCAGCCGAGGGAAAGGGATTACGCCTATGCGGGTTCATTTTACTTTTTTGCAGTATGGATAGGATTAGGTGTCCTGGCACTTTTCGAGGCTCTGTCAAAGCTGACAGGTGAAAAGATCGCTGCACCGCTTTCAGGTGCAATATGCTTTCTAGCTGTTCCTGTGCTTATGGGATCCCAGAACTGGGACGATCATGACAGGTCGGGCCGTTACCTGGCACGCGATGTGGCATTTAATTACCTTAACTCATGCGCACCCAATGCAATACTTTTCACGAACGGGGATAATGATACTTTCCCTTTATGGTACGCACAGGAAGTAGAGGGAATGAGAACCGATATCAGAGTCTGCAACCTTATGCTTCTGAATACCGACTGGTACATCAACCAGATGAAACGAAAGACTTATGAATCAGATCCTCTGCCTGTTACCCTTCCTGCAAAAAAGTATTACGACGGAGTAAACAACCAGGTCTTTATCGTTGAAAAGACAAAGGATCCGGTAAGCATATCGACTGTTATCGACTGGGTCAACAGCGATAACAAAGCAACAAAGGTCCAGGTTTCATCTACAGAAATACTGGATGTAATACCATCACGTACTATCAGAATCCCGGTCGATTCGGCAAAGGTAATCGCATCAGGTACTGTCAGGCGTGAGGATGCGGACAAAATTGTTCCGTATATTGACATAAAGCTTAAGGGAAATTCAATACTTAAAAGCCAGCTTATTGTGCTGGACATCCTGGCCCATAATAACTGGGAACGTCCGATATATTATGTTACGGGATATCACGATGATGCACTTGGTCTTGAGGAATATTTTCAGATGGAAGGTCTTGCTTTCCGGCTTGTTCCGATTAAATCGCAGAATAAGGGCTGGCTGGAGTATGGCAGGATCGATTCGGATATCCTGTATGATAATGTTGTAAACAAGTTCGTCTGGGGCGGGGCAAATGATCCTGAAGTCAATCTGGATTATAATCATATCAGGACTTTAATTGTGATAAAGGCAAGGCTGGCATATGCAAGGCTGGCAAAAGCCCTCTCCGGTGAAGGAAAAAATGAAAAGGCGGTTGCGGTGCTTGACAGCTGTCTTGAGTTACTGCCCCCCGACAGATTTCCCTATGATCCCTATTACAATGACCTTATAGATGCATATTTTGCAGCCGGAGAGGCTGATAAAGCAGTTGAAATGACCAGAAGCCTTAGTGATTACTATTTTGAAAGGCTGAATTATTACCTTAAGCAGAATACCTATGTTTTAAGTTCGGCTGAATATGAAATTCAATCTGCGATTCAGTACGCATCTAAGGCAGCTGCATACTGCCAGTCGTATGGCAAAAAAGAGGTAGCTGAGGAGATCAATAAAAAGCTTGAGACATACTATGCCGAATATATCGGCAAGCAGAAGTTTCAAACGGGAACAGAGGATCAGGAACGATAGTAGACTGAATTATGAACTTCCTGTTTAAAGTATTTTTCCAGGAGGGCATACACATTTTCAGGATAGACCGGCTTAAGAATGTACTCGTTGCAACCGGCAATATAGGCATCAGATTTTGATTGTTCTGAGGAGTAGGCTGTGATCATCAGGACCGGAACACTCTTCCTTGTTTTTCTGAAAATCCTTGTGCAGTCGATTCCGTTTATAAGAGGAATAAGAAAATCCATTATCACCAGATCAACCTTTGATTCTTTGTTTATTACGAAGTCAACAAAATCTTTGCCTGTACGAAATTTGATTACTTCTGCCCCTGAACTTTGAAGAAGAGTTTCATAGTACCTTATGGATGGAATATCGTCTTCGACAATGACAATAGTCTTATCCGTTAATTCTAAACTGCTGAAATTCAGAGACATTATAAAATTGAATTTGACTTATATAAATTTACGACAAGATATACAAGTCTGATAGTTTATCTAACACAATTATTAACAACTTATAAACAAAATTAATGCAGGAAACTGAATTTTCAAAGGGTTTCGACAAGAAAAAAAATAAAATTTTTACCGACATTCCCAGGAGATTCTGGTATTGTTAATTATAATGTCATCCTTGGCTTCTATAGCAATTAGCGCTGCGTCGCAATACTCTGTTTCGGCCCCTTCTGATATTACACCTCCGCCAATTTCGTATGTCACCTGTTTGCAGACCCTGCAGGTTCCAAGTGGTTCACATGAACTGAATGCCAGCGTAATAAGTATAAATGATATTGCTATTACAATTTTACGTTTCATCTGAAATATTTTTTCAAAAGTAAAAATTGTTCTGCTTCTGACAGGGTTTTTGTTTAAAAACGTGTTTTTTAAATAATTATTAGGTATTTTGATGCAACTATTTTCTAAAACACAAGTCATTAAGGCGGAATGAAAACAAAAAGAAAAGAATAAAAAATTAATGTCATGGAAGATACAAACAAAATGAGGAAACATGTGACGGTGGTCGGAGCCATACATATTGGTTTCGGATTCATTGGTCTGATTGGGGCACTGGCAGCTTTTTTCGCGCTGAATTTTGCAAAAGGCGTTGTAGGCAATGATGAGATCCCATCGTTGGTCCTGGGATTCCTTTCATTAAGCGTTCCCCTGCTGATAGGGTTCTTATCAACTCTCGGACTGGTAGGAGGTATTGGACTTCTCTCTTTTCAAGCCTGGGCAAGATATCTTGTTATCGTGGTTGCTGCGGTGGGATGCCTCAATATCCCTATCGGAACATTAAAAGGTGTATATTCCCTTTGGGTTCTCATGCAGGATGAAACGATCAAGCTCTTTAATCCCAGGAAAGTGTAAGGGCTAAAGCCTGGTTCCTCAGTACCTGTAAACTACGGCTTAAAAGCCGTAGTTATAGCATTGTGGTTTGACTTTTACAGACATCATGATCGATATTCTTCATCTAACTACGGCCTTCAGGCCGTAGTTAGCAAAATCAGACACATTAAGGACTTTAGTCCTTATTTTTTTTCTAAATTGTCGCAAAATCATTTTTATGAGCGACGACAACAAGATCATCTTTTCAATGTACCGTGTCGGCAAGACTTTCCCGCCCCACCGTCAGGTACTTAAGGATATCTCACTCTCATTTTTTCTGGGTGCGAAGATCGGGATAATCGGACTGAACGGATCAGGGAAATCAACTCTTCTGAAAATAATTGCTGGACTTGAAAAAGAATATCAGGGAGAGGTCACATTCCTTCCCGGTTACACGGTCGGTCACCTGCAGCAGGATCCTCTTCTTGAAGAGAACCGTACTGTCCGCGAAATTGTCGAGGAGGGCGTTAAGGAAACCATGGACATGATAAAGGAATATGAATCCATTAATATAAAATTCGGAGAACCCGAAGTCTATGAGAATACCGACAGGATGCAGCAGCTGATGGACAGGCAGGCACTCCTTCAGGAAAAGATCGATTACCACGACGGCTGGAACATCGACTACAAACTCCAGAGAGCAATGGATGCACTCAGATGCCCCGAGAGCGATGTCAAAGTCAGTATTCTCTCAGGAGGCGAAAGAAGAAGGGTTGCCCTTTGCCGGCTACTTCTCAAACAGCCTGATGTCCTCCTGCTCGATGAGCCTACGAACCATCTTGACGCCGAATCTGTCCAGTGGCTCGAAACAACCCTCAAACAGTACCATGGCACCGTTATCTGCATAACGCACGACAGGTATTTCCTTGACAATGTTGCAGGCTGGATCCTTGAACTCGACAGGGGTGAAGGCATCCCGTGGAAAGGAAACTATTCATCATGGCTTGAACAAAAGACGAAACGGCTTGAAATTGAGGAAAAAGGGAATGTAAAAAGAAGGAAGATACTTGAAAGGGAGCTTGAATGGGTACGGATGTCGCCAAAGGCAAGACAGGCTAAATCCAAGGCAAGGCTGGGTGCTTATGAAAATCTTTTGAACCAGGATGTCAAAGCCAAGGAAGACAGACTTGAAATTTTCATACCCAATGGACCAAGGCTTGGCGATAAAGTGATCAGGGCTTCAAAAGTTGCCAAATCATTTGGAGACAAGCTTCTTTTTGATGAACTCGAATTTAATCTTCCACCTAACGGGATAGTGGGTGTTATAGGTCCGAACGGTGCAGGCAAAACAACCCTTTTCAGGATGATAATGGGTCAGGAAAAGCCAACGAAAGGGGATTTTCAGATAGGAGAAACAGTAGTTCTGGGGTATGTCGATCAGGCACATGCGGCAGTCGACCCCGCAAAGACGGTTTATGAAGTAATTTCAGGAGGACAGAACGATGTAATGGTTGGCAACAGGCTGGTGAATGCAAGGGCATATGTTTCGAGGTTTAACTTCACGGGAGCCGACCAGGAGAAGAAATGTGGCGTAATTTCAGGCGGTGAAAGGAACAGGCTCCATCTGGCTCTTACACTTAAATCAGGAGCAAATGTGCTTCTTCTCGACGAACCGACAAATGACATTGATGTGAATACCCTCAGGGCTCTCGAAGAAGGGCTTGAGAACTTTGCAGGATGTGCTGTGGCAATATCCCACGACCGGTGGTTCCTCGACAGGGTTACCACACATATACTTGCATTTGAGGGCGATTCAAAAGTCGTATGGTTCGAAGGGAACTATTCCGACTATGAAGAGAACTATAAAAAACGGGTAACGGATACGACGCCGGTGAGGATCAAATATAAGAAACTGGTCTGAGGTATGGGAAACGAGGTGCGCGAAACAATTCCCCCTTTGAAGGGGGTAGGGGGATGTTATGTGTTTAATGTATAATGTATTATAGGCGATGTATTATGTATGAAATTAAAAGGTTGAAGTTTATCGTAGTTACTACCATATTTTTGATAACAATTTTGTCATCAGTATCTGTTGATGCCCAGATCGGAAGACGTTTCCCATCGGAGAAAAGAGTTGTCACTGATCCTGTAACAGGGACTCAGCTTACTTTCCTTACAAGTAAACCGGGAGGTGACTCAAAGATCTACCAGACACACCGTCAGTGGACGGCCGACAGCAAATGGCTGATTTTCCGCTCCAACAGGGTGCCCGGTGAAACACTGGCTGTAAATGAAAAGACAGGTGTTATAGTCCAGGTTTCGGAGGGAGGCTATATGGGGATGCTTACACTTGCCAAAAAATCCATGAAGCTCTATTTCATGCGGATGGTTCTCCGGCAGCCCGGTCAGACTCGTGGCGGACCGGTGCAGATAATTGAAGTCAACCTTGAAAAACTGTTTGCCGACGGCGAAGCAGGCACATTAAAAAAGGAGAATGAATACCAGAGGGTTTGCGGAACAATTCCGGCAGAAATAGGCGCTGGCGGCGACATGGCCCTGGATGCGGACGAAGAATGGGTTTATTACAGGGTGGGTAAGGATGAAGCTGCAAACCATCTGCCTGAAGGAACTAAATTAGAACCGAATTTCGGTCCCAGGAATATGGGAGCCGGACCATCAGGAATCGCCAGCCTGAATATTAAAACAGGAGAGATTAAATTTGTTGTTTCGGTTCCGTTTCAGGTAGGCCATATCCAGACAAATCCATGGGTTCCGGGCGAGATAGTATTCTGCTGGGAAACCGGGGGGAAAGCTCCCCAGAGAACATGGACAGTGATGTCATATGGTTCAGGACTCCGTCCTCTTTATCCTGAGTCAGAATATGAATGGGTTACTCACGAAGCGGTCATAACAAAAGATGAAGTTGCCATTGCTATAATGGGTCACCGGAAGATTGGTACTCCTGTTCAACCAGCTGATCCTGCCAACCCCGGTCAGGAAGTAGGCTGGGGACCTTCAGGGACCCGTGAAAAACCTACAGGACTGGGAATAGTGAACCTGAGAACTGGGGAAATGACAATAGCCGGACAAACACCTTCCGGCAGCGGGTTGTGGCATGTGAATGGCTCAGGAGACGGCAGATGGGCTGTGGGAGATGACTTTGCCAGGAATATCTACCTTATCGACAGGCATACTCATGAGATGATCCTGCTTTCGGCAGGGCATAAAACAACTGCTTCAGATCATCCTCATCCCACCTTCAGCCCGGATGGGACAAGAATAGAAATACAATCGGCATTGCTCTCTGAGAATAACAAGTCAATGAATATCTGTATAATTCCTGTTCCGGGAAAGTGGTTAAAGCGAAAATATTAAAAAGGTTAACGGCTTAATTAAAGTAAAATTCCCCCTTTGAAGGGGGTAGGGGGATGTAGTTTATTTAAATAACTTTGAAGCGAACTCCGACAGGTATTCCCGCCAGTTGATCCATGTGTGCCCGCCTTCGCTTTCCCTGTATTCATAAGGCATCTTCAGTCCGTCAAGCTTTTTCCTGAATTCTTCGTCTTCGCCCATTCCATGAAGCAGGTACAATAGCTTTCAGAGCTCTTCTCATAGCCTGCCGGGGTGTAAATTGTTATACGGCGGTTAATTCAGGTGAAGTGATATTTGCCCCTCCCCGGAGTGCCTGCTGCGAAAATGAAATATGGCAAATCAGAAGGACTGACAGAAACGTAAGAATAAGATGGTTTTTCATTATTATTAAATATTAAGATGATTTGGTTACTGATTAAAAATGGTAATTGACAAATTTAGAGAAATGATTTTATTACATTATAACATTATATTCCATTCTTCACAATGTTGAATTGAATCGTATTTTTTAGATTTGTAGTTAAGAGATTGAATTCTCTAAAATCTCGCTTGAGTTGACTTCTTAGTGCTAATCTTTTTATCTCTGAACCGTACGTCGGGTACTCAAACAAATGACAGAGAATGTTTTTGGTAATATAAAAGAAAAAAAGATAGAATATTCTCCCAATCCATGGCATGTCCCTGTTTTATTCTTTATGTACTAAGTATTAATAGATCAGGCGATGCTATTTATTAAGATGTTCATTAAGGAATTTTTCCATGGCATGGTAGAAATCAAAACGGTTTTTCTCGTTGTAAAATCCATGTCCTTCATTGTCTTTCACCATATATTCAACTGTAATACCGCGATTTCGGAGCGCCTCTACCATCTGGTTACTCTCATTAATATTAACCCTTGGATCATTTGCTCCCTGTGCGATGAACAGAGGAGTCTTGATTTTATCGACATGCAACACCGGTGAGGCTTCGTACAGCAGAATGCTGTCTTTTACAGGATCACCTACCATCTCGTAAAACATATCAAGCATTGGTTTCCAGTACGGAGGAACTGTCTTCAGAAAAGTAAACAGATTTGATACTCCCACATAATCAACTGCAGCGGTATACAGATCGGGAGTGAAAGTAATTCCTGCAAGAGTTGCATATCCGCCATAGCTGCCACCATAAATAGCTATCCTTGTTGAATCAGCTATGCCTTTATTTATCAGCCAGTTAACGCCATCAGTTATATCATCCTGCATTTCTTTTCCCCATTTTTTAAAGGAGGCTTGCCAGAATTTTTTTCCATAACCTGTTGAACCCCGGAAATTCATCTGGAAGACGATATAACCTCGATTTGCGAGCAGCTGCACTTCAGGGTTAAATCCCCATTGATCACGAGCCCATGGGCCTCCGTGAGGATTTACTACCACTGGCATTTTTTTGGCGTTATCCATGCTGTACCCCTTAGGGAATGTCAGATAACCGTTAATAGCAAGACCGTCACGGCTTTTATAATCAACAGGAACCATGCTGGCCATTTCACTCTGATCAAGCCATGGAGCAACATCCGAAATTTTATCAAGTGTACCTGTGTTTTCGTCGTACAGGTAATATGTTCCCTCTGATTTATCACTTGCGGCAAGCACAATTTTTTTAACTTCAGATTTATCAGCGGAAGTAATACCAAACTCGATATCACCAAGCTTACTTTTCAAATCATTAATTGTATTCTCAAACTCCTTATCGAAAAAGTAACGTTCTCGTTTCCATGAGGTATACCTGGCTGCAGTCAATACTTTTCTCAATCTGGAATAATTTAGCTGATCCACATCATACTGTGGATTTTCGTAAAGTAACTTCTCCTCCTTTCCTGTACTGAGATTAAAGAGAATAGCTGCAGTTTTATCGCGTCCCAGGTCGGAAACAGCATATAAATTCTTGTTGTCGAATGTGAAAAAATAAGGCGACATTGTTTCTTTAAAACTGGTTGTAAGAATCGTTTTAAAAGGATCTTTTTCTGTTTCACGGTAAAGAAGTGAATTATTTACTCCATCAACAACTGCCATCGCAACCCGTAACTTCCCTTCATGGTCAGTCATCCAGCCGACAATATTCCCCGGATTCTCAGCCAGCATTGTCAGCTCGCCTGTGTTAATATCAAGACGATAAGGGTCGAACACCTGAGGATTGCGTTTATTCATTCCGATAATGACATAATCATCTATATCAGGCAAATCATCAATTATGTTTGTGCGAACCTTATCGAAGTCCGTCAGTCCCTTAAGATTCGCTCCATCAACATCAACACCAAATAATTTCATGTTCTCATCACCACCTGAATCTTTTAAATAAAGAATGCGACGGTTATTGCCCCAGACAAATCCGTAAATACTTCTGGCGGTATCAAATGTCAGCTGGGTTACATTCTCTTTTCCGATTTCCTGCACGAAAATATTCAGCATATTGTTATACGGTCCCATATAGGCATAATATTTACCATCCGGAGAAAGCGTAAAAGAGACCTTTTCCGGATTTCTGAAGAAATCTTCAACAGTATATTGTTTTGCTGGAAGAATTACTTCTTTGTTTTTGCAGCTCCAGGGTATGATAACAACTCCCAGGACAATAAGAAACGGAATTAATGAAATTTTTTTCATAG
>Ga0315295_10004758_pt1 | contig 11589 bp, 7 predicted proteins | sample YL17G14_0_MG_FD_204453 | JGI IMG/M metagenome (GOLD analysis project Ga0315295, IMG submission 204453) | Sediment microbial communities from Yellowstone Lake, YNP, Wyoming, USA - YL17G14_0 | ecosystem: Environmental > Aquatic > Freshwater > Lake > Sediment | place: USA: Wyoming | collected...
TCGTATTGACCCCAGGCAACACGGGCTTTGTCCGATACTTCTCCGCCACATACTGAATCCCCGCCCCACAGGCCATCGACAAGATCACCTCATACTCCCCCACAAAAGGACGTACCTGATCAATGTATTCATGATCACACTGACGCTCTATGGTTTGTTCCTTGATCTCGATCTCCTGCCCATCCTTCGCACGGGCAAGCCTTATCTCCGAAGCCAGTACCCCAACCTCCCGCTCTCCCCCTGCCGCACAAACCGTCACGCACTCATTGCACCCCAACAAAAGCACCTTCTTGTAGGGCTTAAGCATCGCTAGAATCTCCTCAAGTGTCTTACGATTGGCTACAATCATGCTCTCCTCCGGTAGTCTCTTAGTCTCATAGTCTGATAGTCTTATAGTCTTTGACTAACGGACTACTCGACTATGCGGCTATGTGACTTTTTTTTGACCGGTGACGGCCCCAGACCTCTGATCTTGTCCGTCATCTCACGGGCCACCTCGGCAAACCTCTGACCCTGGGCTGAACTCATGTTGTAGATCTCCACACGACCACTGCCCAACCCCACCTCTTCCAACAACGTCTTCACATATTGAACCCGCTTCTTGGCTCTGAGGTTCCCCCTCAAGAAATGGCACTCTCCCTCCAAACACCCTGCCAGATAAACCCCATCCACCCCGGACTCAAAGGCCTTGAGGATGAGTAGAATATCGACCCTCCCGGTACAGGGAACTTTCACGATCTTTACATTGGTGGGGTAGTTAAGCCTCATCGAACCTGCCAGGTCCGCCGCACTGTATGCTCAATGCTCGCAACAGAACGCCAGGATCTCGGGCTCGAAACCCGTGACGCGTGATTCGTGAGGCGCAAGGGGTTCTTGACTAGGCGCCATTTTCTCCTGAGCTGCTTCGGCCATTATTTATTCCTCGTCTTAATCCCCCCCAACCCCCCTTTAGTAAAGGGGGGCGAGGGGGGATTATGCTCTATGCGCTTTGCTCTCTGCGCTATGCGGTTACTTTATGCCGCGACTTCCAATACAAGGGCTTCACACTTAGCCTGCAATTGCACATCTCTGAAGTGCATCAGGTCAATGGCTCTTGCCGGACATTCGGCTACGCAGCTGCCACATCCCTTGCATTTCACTACATCAATCTCTGCCTCTCCTTTGGCATTGATGACAGGCACACTATAGGGACAGACTCGTACACAGGTCAGACAGGCTGCACACCGCTCCCCTTCTACTACGGCGATGATTCCCCCAACAAACATTCGCTCTTTGGATAGGATGGTACAGGCCCGGGCCACTGCTGCGCTTGCCTGGTTGATGCTCTCACTAATTAATTTGGGTCCATGGGCTGTTCCTGCCAGATAGAGACCATCGGTGGCGAAGTCGACGGGCCTCAATTTCATATGGGCTTCCAGGAAGAACCCGTCTGCTGTCCTGGGAACTTTCAGCATCGTTGCCAATTCTTCATTCTCCCTCGGAATCGTAGCCGCGGAAAGGATAAGAAGATCGGGTTTCAGCTCCACTTTTTCCTTCAAGATCCGATCGCTGAAGGAAACAGAAAGAGTTTGACCATCACTCTTCACTTCTGGTTTTTCTTCGGGTTCATACTTGACAAACAGTATCCCTTGGTTCCGGGCCTTGGCATAGTAAGACTCCATTAAACCGTAGGTTCTCATGTCTCGGTAGAGGATGGAGATTTTGGCATTGGGGTTCAGCTCTTTTATTTTAAGCGCATTCTTTACCGCTGTGGCACAGCAGGTTCGACTGCAGTAGGGCCGCTCCTCATTTCTTGATCCCACACACTGGATCATCACAATCTGGTTGGCTCGAGACACTTCCCCGGGTTGTTTGGAAATGCGGTCTTCAAGATCGAGCTGTGTCAGGATGCGTGGATCCTGGCCGTAGAGGTATTCCGTAGGTTTCCATTCTACTGCACCCGTGGCTAAAATGGTGATTCCATGTTCGATCTTCCGATAGTACATCGTAGGCGCAACCATCACTCCTGTGGAGAAATTCCCTTTGGACCCGCTGAAATCAACAACCAGCGCATTCGTCATGACATGAATATGAGGATGGCTGGTCACCTTACCAATCAAATCCTTTAAGAAAGCCTGAACATCTTCTCCCTCGAGAGTATAATGAAGGTTTCTCAGGTTTCCTCCCAGCTGGGCCTCCTTTTCAAGGAGGAAGACCTCATATCCCTGTTCGGCTACCTTGAGAGCGGCGGTCATCCCTGTGACCCCTCCTCCTATGACCAACCCCTTCTGAACTACCGAGACGGCTAATTCACCCAGGGGTCTGTTCAATCGAGCATTGGCCACGGCCATCCGGACGAGATCCTTTGCTTTGAAGGTCGACTCCTCCTTGTGGCTCATGTGGACCCAGGAACACTGGTCACGGATATTGGCCATCTCGAAGAGGTATTTGTTCAGTCCGCCCTCACGGATTGTTTCTCGGAACATCGGTTCATGAGTTCGAGGAGAACAGGAGGCCACAATGACACGGTTCAAATGATGGTCCTTAATCGCATTCTTAATCTTCTCCTGTGTATCCGTGGAACAGGTGTAGAGATTTTCATCGACATAAACAACATTCGGTAACGACCGAGCATACTCCTTTACAGAAGGGACATTGACCACTCCACCGATATTGATGCCACAGTGGCAGACAAAGACCCCGATCCTCGCTTCTTCAGCAGTCACATCGGATTCTTCCGGATACTCTTTTTTTGTGGTCATCGTGCCCCTGGCCGAAGCGATCTTCCCTGTGGCGTCGGCTACGGCACCGCTGGCCTGAGAGACCGTTTCCGGGATGTCCTTAGGTCCTTGGAAGGCTCCGCACACATAGATACCCGGCCTGGAGGTTGAGGTGGGCTCAAACGTTTTTGTCTTACAGAACCCATAGGCATCGATTTCAACGCCCAGGCGTTTTGCCATTTCCATGGTCTGCTTTGAGGGAACCATGCCTACAGAAAGAACGACGAGGTCAAACTCTTCGTCTACAAAATTCCCATCTTCATCCAAGTAGGTGATGAGCAGATTCTTCGTCTTGAACTGTTCCCTCACCCTGGAGACCATGCATTTGATGAATCGGACCCCATACTCGGACTTCGCCCTTTCGTAGTAGGCGTCGAATCCCTTCCCAAACGCACGGACATCCATATAGAAAATCGTGGGTTTTACAAAATGGACATGTTCCTTCGCAATAATCGCTTCCTTGGTGGCATACATACAGCAGATAGAGGAACAGTAGTCATTCCCACAGTTTGAATCCCGGGAACCCACACACTGGATGAAAGCGATTCTTTCTGGAATCGTCCCATCTGAGGGACGGAGGAGGTGACCACGATGGGGGCCCGTTGCACTCAGGAGTCTTTCAAATTCGATGCTTGAGACCACGTTGGGATAAGATCCGTAACCAAATTCCTGCCGTAAATGAGCATCGAAGACCTCGTAGCCCGGAGAGAGGATGATGGAGCCCACTTCTATGGTTTCTTTTGCCTGTTGGTCTCCATAGTTGACCGCCTTGGCCAGACAGACCCTTTCGCAGAGGCCGCATCCAATGCAAAGTTCCCGGTCGATGAGAAAGACTTTAGGGATTGCCTGTGGATATTGGATGTAAATGGCGGCTCTCTTGCTCATCCTTTCGTTATACGTATCAATGGCGCTCACGGGGCAGTGCTTGGCACATTCGCCACAGCCGGTACATTTATCCAGCAGGATAAATCTTGGTTTCTTGGTAATGGTTACGGTGAAGCGACCGGGTGTTCCCTCAACTGCTTCCACCTCTGCATTTGAGATGATACGGACGTTGAGATGCCTTCCGGTTTCCACCAATTTCGGAGACATGATGCACATGGAGCAGTCGTTGGTGGGAAAGGTCTTATCGAGCTGGGCCATCACCCCACCAATGGTAGGAGCATTATCAACGACATAGACATAGAACCCAGATTCTGCCAGATCTAAAGAGGCCTGCATTCCACCGATGCCGCCTCCGACCACCATGACCGCCCCAATAGGTGCTTGATCAATTTTTACTTTGTCCATTTTTCCCCCGACCCTACACGGTCCCGTTAAAATCCGAAATCCGAATATCGAAATCCGAAACAAATCCAAATTTCAAATATCGAAATCCCAAACTCTCCTGTTTGGACCATTCGAATTTCGGACATTTGTGCTTGTTTCGAATTTCGCCTGCCTGCGCGAAGCCGCTCCGGCGAAGGCAGGGATTTCGTGCTTCGTACTTTCCCTTTCCTAAACTCCGAGCTCCGAACTCCGAACTTATAACTTTATTTATACATTCCTTATGTACTTCGGAACCTTCTCTTCCGAAGGATGGAATCCAATTTTCCCGTCCCCGACGAGTGAGACCAAGTAGGAAAGGGTATCTTTCAATTTCAAGTTCAATGTTTGACTGATATCGGTGGCGGTGATGGGTTTGATTTCAACCAACTGGATAATTCGATTCTTGATCAATTCATCCCGGATGGTCGCCTCGATCAACTCCTCCAGCCTCTCCTTCGGGACACGTTCTTTATAAACATTCTCCATTTCCATGAGCTCCGGTCCCTTACCCACCATCCAGCGGATCTTCTCTCCATCGAGAGAAGCTCTCACAGCCTGGAGTTTGCCTTTCATCTCCTGATCAAGAGGGAAGGGGCCTACGCTCCGGATCTTTTCAATAAACTGGCGAACGACCTGGGAGAAACGTTCTCCCTCTCCTGCGGAGACCCAATCGAGAAGAAGCCTCTCGGAATCAATCCCTGCCATGTTTAATAACTTCCGGGTAAGATGGATCTTTTTCTCCGCCTGATAATTGCCAGTCAAGTAATGACAGTCTCCCGGATGGCATCCCAGAATCATCACCCCATCGTACCCTACAAGAAAGGCCTTCGGGATGAAGATCGGATCGACCCTTCCAGAGCACATCACGCGGATGACCCGAGTGTTGGGGGGATACTGAAACCTGGAGATGCCAGCCAGATCCGCACCCGCATAGGCACACCAGTTACAAAGGAAGGATAAGATTTTGGGCTCGAATGCCAATGTTATTCACCTTAATTCACTGATCATTGCAAAATGCAAAATTAGCAATTAGCATTTTGAATTGAATTCTTCCAAAAAAATTATTTTGCAATGCTAATCTTGCAATGTTCATTTTGCACTGAGCTTTTATTAGGCTGCGACTTTCTCCCCGGAGGCGAAAAGGGCCTCAATTTGAGCCGTCAACTGATCATCCGAGAAATGATGAATCGTGATTGCCCTCTGCGGGCAACTGGCGCTGCAGATCCCACATCCCTTGCAGGAGGCAGCAATCGTCTCGGCCTTGTTCCCTTTCGTCGTATCGATCACACGGATGGCGCTGAAGGGACAGAGAAGCTCACATAGCCCACAACCCACACAGCGCGTCTGATCCACTTCAGAGATGGTCGGAAGAACGCTCACATATCCTTTGGCAATGGCTGCCGTGGCCCTGGCCACTGCGGCATCGGCCTGGGAGATCGATTCGCTGATCGTTTTTGGAAAATGGGCCAATCCAGCGAGGAAGATTCCGTCGGTGGCGAAGTCGACGGGCCTCAGTTTCATATGGGCCTCAAGAAAGAACCCATCAGCCGTCAGAGGCACCTTCAGCATCTTTGCCAAGGCGACATTCTCATAGGGAATGATCGCGCTCGCCAGAACGACAAGGTCCGTTTGCAAGTCAATTTCCTCACCAAGAATTCTGTCCCTGACACGAAGTTTAAGGGATCCCCCTTCAACCTTCAAACCGGGTTTTGCATCGAGTTCATATTGAATGAATTCGACTCCTGCGTTTCTTGCCTGAGTGTAATACCGCTCCATCAATCCGTAGGTCCGGATGTCTCGGTAAAGGATGGTGACCTTGGCATCGGGATTCTTTTCCTTGATCTTCAAAGCATTCTTCACGGCAACGGAACAGCAGATGCGGCTGCAGTTGGGACGCTCCGGAGTCCGGGAGCCCACACATTGGATCATCACAATGTTCCGGCAACGGCTGATCTCTTCCCCGTGAAGGGCGATCTTCTCCTCCAGTTCTTTTTGTGTGATGATCCGTCTGTCCTGGCCGTAAAGATATTCTGCAGGCGTGCTCTCCTTCGCTCCCACAGCCACAATGACCACCCCGTGGTCGTATTCTTTTTCTGATCCATTGCTCGAAAGGACGGACTTGAAATTGCCCACATAGCCATTGAGGGTCTTCAATTCTGTTTTTGTAAAAACCTGAATACGAGGGTTCTTCATCACCTCGTCCATGGTCTCTTGGAGCAACTTCTGTGGATCGTTTCCCTCCATCGTATGATAAATATGGCGGAGGTTTCCTCCTAATTCCGCTTCCCTCTCCACCAGAGCACAGTCAAATCCCTGCCGGGCCAGGTCCAGGGCTGCTCTCATGCCTGAAAGCCCTCCTCCAATCACAAGTCCTTTCTTCGTGACCTCGACCATCGGTTCTTTAAGGGCTCGTAAGAGGCGCGATTTTGATACGGCCATTCGGAGGAGTTCCTTTGCCTTCTCCGTGGCCTCCTCGGGCTGATGCATATGGACCCAGGAGCACTGGTCTCGGATATTGGTCATCTCGAAGAGGTACTTGTTCAGGCCCATTTCACGGACAGTCTCCTGAAACATGGGCTCATGGGTTCTCGGTGAACAGGAGGCGACGACGACCCTGTTCAGTTGGTGTTCCTGGATGGCCTTTTTGATCTTCTCCTGGGTGTCCTGAGAACAGGTGTAGAGATTCTCATCGACATAGGCAACCCCTTCAAGGCTTTTGGCGTACTCCTTCACCTCAGGAACGCGGACGACCCCTCCGATATTGATTCCACAGTGGCAGACAAAAATACCAATGCGAGGTTCTTGGTCTTTGACATCTATCTCGGCGGGGTAATCCTTCTTCTTCGTCAAGGTTCCTCGGACATCGGAGAGGAAGGTGGAAGCACCCGTGACAGCACCACTGGCCTGGGCCACCGTCTCAGGAATATCTTTAGGGCCCTGGAAGGCCCCGCAAACGTAGATGCCGGGCTTGCTGGTCTGAAGTGGGGAAAACTCCTCGGTCTTGCAGAACCCATAGGCATCGAGTTCGAGGCCGAGTCTTTGAGCCAGTTCTTTGGCGTCCTTCGAAGGATTCAACCCCACGGAGAGGACAACGAGGTCAAACTCTTCCTCCTTGATTTTGCCCTCGCCATCGACATAGGTGATGAACAGATTCTTCGTCTTCGGCTTTTCCGAAACCTTGGAAATCATGGAACGGATGAACCGGACGCCGTACTCTTTCTTCGCCCTTTCATAGTAGGCATCGAAATCCTTTCCATGGGCCCGGATATCCATATAAAAGATGGTCGGTTCCACCTCGTGGTGGTGTTCTTTGGCAATGACCGCCTCTTTAATGGCATACATGCAGCAGACAGAACTGCAGTATTCATTCGCACCGTCTTTGGTCATGTCTCTGGAACCTGCGCACTGGATCCAGGCTACCCTCTTGGGAGCCTTTCGGTCGGAGGGTCTCAGAAGATTTCCCTGAAAGGGACCGGAGGCACTGAGGATCCGTTCAAACTGGATGCTCGTAATGACATTTGATAAACGACCGTATCCATAGGCAGCCAGGCGGTTGGCATCAAATTCATCGAATCCCGGGCTTAAAATGATCGATCCGACCTGGAACTTTACAGTCTCTTCTTTAATCTGATGGTTGATGGCTCCTGCCTTGCAGACGGCCACACACTGGAGACATTCGGAACATAAGCCACAGTTAAGGCATCGAAGCGCCTCTCTCTTAGCCTGCTCTTCGGTGAAGCCCTTTTTCACCTCTGCAAAAATTCTTCGCCTCTCCTCAATGGGAAGCCGCTCCATCCGTTCTCTCGGAGCCTTGGGTTGTCCGGCATAGATCTCTTCATACTGAGCCTTTTCGGGCTTGGGTTTCTCTCTCCCCTCCGAAAGATTCTTTCCCCTCAGGTATCGATCGATCGAGATGGCCGCCTCCTTTCCTGCAGCAACGGCCTCAATGGCGATCCAGGGTCCAGACACGGCATCACCCCCCGCAAATATTCCTTGCCGAGAGGTCTGAAGGGTCACCGGGTCAACCTTTATGGTTCCCTGAGGTGCGGTCTCAATCTCCATCCCTTTGAGGGAGGAGAGATCAGGGGCCTGGCCAATGGCAGGGATGACGGTATCGAGCTCTACGAGAAAATCGGATCCCTTGATGGGAATGGGGCGTCTTCGGCCTGAGGCATCGGGTTCGCCCAATTCCATACGGATGCAGCGGAGGGAGATCCCCTTTCCATCTTTCGACACAATCTCTGTTGGAGCAGCGAGGAATTGAAACTTAATCCCTTCTTCTTCAGCTTCTTCAATGTCTTCCTCAGAGGCAGGCATCTCGTCCCGGGATCTTCGGTAGATGAGGGTCACTTCTTTTGATCCCAATCGCAGGGCAGCTCGGGCTGCATCGATGGCCACATTTCCACCACCGATCACGCCGACCCGTTCTCCCACCTCCACTTTTTCACCCAGGTTTACCTTCCTTAAAAAGACAACGCCTGGGACGACATGGGGACTCTCTTCCCCTGGAACTCCGAGCTTCTGGTCCTGGTGAGCCCCCACCGCAAGAAAGATGGCTCGATAATCTTGCCTGAAGAGGTCATCAAGGGTAAGGCGGGGACCAATGGGAGAGTTTGTTTTGATCTCGACCCCAAGAGATTGAATCGTCTTGATTTCTTCTTCCAAAATATCTCTTGGAAGACGATACGAAGGAATTCCTGTATAAAGCATGCCTCCCATCACGGGCAACGCCTCAAAGATGGTGACCGGATAACCTTTCTGAGCAAGAGAGGCAGCGGCCGTCAATCCTGCTGGTCCAGAGCCGACAATAGCCACCCGTTCCTCTTTGGCCTCTTCCTTCTGGAGTGGAATCTCTTTAACCTGATCGGCTACAAATCGTTTCAGCTCACAAATGGCAACAGGATGATCAAGTTCTTTGCGGTTGCATTCCTTTTCGCAGGGGTGGGGACAGATCCTTCCCAAGACCCCCGGAAGGGGAAGGTTCTCCCAGATCAAGGAGAGGGCCTCTTTATACTTTCCGGCCCCAATGAGAGCCACATAGCCCTGGACATTGATCTTGGCAGGGCAGGTGAGTCCGCAAGGAGCTCGGTCTCCCTTTTCAATAGTAAAGATGTTGGGAAAAGCTTGAGCATAAGGCCTGTAAATCGCTTTCCGGTCCACCAGGCCTTCATCGAATTGGTTTTTGATGGGAACCGGGCAAACCTCGGGACATTCTCCACAGCCAGTACATTTTAAAGGATCGACATATCGAGACTTCTTTCTCACGGTGACTTCAAAGTTCCCTGGCCCTCCTTCAACTTTGGTCACTTCAGAGTAGGTGAGCGTTTGGATATTCAGGTGACGACCCGCCTCCACGAGCTTTGGAGAAAGGATGCACATGGAACAGTCATTCGTCGGGAAAGTCTTATCGAGTTGGGCCATCACTCCACCAATGGCGGGTGAAGCCTCGACGAGATAGACATAGTAACCCGATTCGGCCAGGTCAAGGGAAGACTGGATTCCTGCAATCCCGCCTCCCACGACCATCACAGCCCCGACTTTATCAGCCATAGTATTTCCCTCGATGTATCATCGGAAGCTCAAATGTCAAAATCCAAATGCCAAATCAATGACAAATGATCAAATGTCAAAATATTTTTCATTTGAAATTTGAACTTCATTTGATATTTGAACTTTGACATTTGACATTAACGTTTCTACATTAACCCTCTGGCACTCAATACCTTTATTGGATCGACGATGTGGCGACTGAACCATTTCTTGGCATCTTTATGGCCCAGAGCCAGTCCCATCAATTCTGTAAAATAGAGGATGGGAAGATCGTATTTCTCTTTGGTCTCCTTCTCCAATTCGTCCTGCCGGGTGTCGAGATTGGCTTGACACATGGGACAGCCTGTGACCAGGCAATCCGCCTCAGCCTCTTTGGCCATGGAGAGTAGCCTCTGGCACAATTTCTTGACGATGTCTGTACGTGTCATCACCAGGCTTGCTCCACAACAATCGGTTTTGTAAGACCAGGGGATGGGTTCAGCCCCCAACAACTCCATCAGGTGATCCATATGCTGAGGATTTTCATATTCCCGGATCCCGGTCACCTTTGGAGGCCGGACCGTCAGGCATCCATAATAGCAGGCGACTTTGAGCCCCGAGAGAGGTTTGGTCCTCTTCTTCTTGACCTCCTCGAGGATCGGTCCATCGCAGAAGAAATCTAAGGAGTATCGGATGGGCACATTTCCCTGGTAAGGGAAATGGATTTTCTTTGAATGTTCTTTTAACTCCGTCTCCACGGCTTTGAATCGGCTGTAGCAGGCTACACAGGGGACAAGCAACTCCCGATTGCTCTTCTCGGCGATGGCCAGGTTTCTTGCAGCCAGGTCGATGGCCAGTTCCTCGCTCGTGCAGTGGGCCGAACTGGCACCGCAACAGGTCCAGTCTTCAAGCTCTTGGAGTTGAATCCCGAGGAGGTTTGAGACCCCTCGAATCGAATCATCGTACTCCCTGGCGGTTCCATGAAGGGAGCACCCTGGATAATAGGAAACGTCTTTCACCTTTTATCCCCTTTCTTAACAGAGCTCTTAAGAACTACTATACGCTCTCTTGATTACAGAGATTTCAAAGAATGATTAAGAAGATTTTCCTTTATGTTTAAAAAGCTTCATATCTGTGTGATCGCTTCAATAATCTATGTCATCAGGGATTTCAGGACTTTTTCTGCGATCTCTCAAAGGTATTGAAGATCTCCTGAATCTCTTTTCCGCCTCCGAACTTGGATGGAAAGAGTTTGATCTTGCCCCGTTTGTACATCTTCCATCCCAAGCCAGCGTCTTTTAGGAAATCGCGGGTCTTGGTTTTAAACTGGAGAATGAGGCTCAATTCATGAATTCGGCCTTTCGATTTGATCGTATTCAAGAAGACGGAGTGGAAGACAGGAATATCCTTTTCTCCCGGTTTGATTCCAGAGCGAATCGCGATGCTTCTCAGGGTATCCATGATCTTGGCGATATCGATGTTATTGGGACACCGGACGCTACAGGTATAACAGGAGGCGCAGATCCAGATCGTTTTTGACGAGAGGATTTTTTCCCGGTGATCGTACTGAATATGGCGGAGGACCTGGTTGGGAAGGATATCCATGGCATAAGCCACGGGACATCCTGCCGAACATTTCTGGCACTGATAGCAATCCTGAATGGTTTCACCGCTCGCCTGATGAACTTCCGATAAAAAGGTATTCTCTAATGCATTCATCGCTTACCTCGATTCAAGGACGGGGTTGCCCCTCCTGGATGGGTTGAGTTTCCGGGAAAGTTGGTAGCTCGATGGTAAAGGTCGTCCCTTCACCCACTTTACTTTTGACTCGAATCTTTCCTCCATGGCTTTCAACAATGCCATAAGAGGTACTCAGGCCTAGCCCGGTGCCTTTCCCCACATCCTTTGTGGTGAAGAAGGGATCAAAGATGCGCGTGAGGTTTTCCTCCTTGATCCCCTCACCCGTATCGGTGAACTCTAAGGTGACCCATTT
>Ga0315295_10004761_pt1 | contig 11587 bp, 12 predicted proteins | sample YL17G14_0_MG_FD_204453 | JGI IMG/M metagenome (GOLD analysis project Ga0315295, IMG submission 204453) | Sediment microbial communities from Yellowstone Lake, YNP, Wyoming, USA - YL17G14_0 | ecosystem: Environmental > Aquatic > Freshwater > Lake > Sediment | place: USA: Wyoming | collected...
AGGCAATGAAAGAGGTTGAACCTTCAGCGATCAGGGAATTCTTTGTGGAAGTGCCAGATGTCAAATGGGAAGATGTGGGCGGGCTTGATAACATAAAAGAAGAACTTAAAGAAGCAGTAGAATGGCCGTTGAAATATGCTGAGGTGTTTAAAGAAGCTCATACAAATCCTCCCAAAGGAATTTTACTCTATGGCTCGCCGGGCACCGGAAAGACTTTATTGGCTAAGGCAGTGGCTAATGAAAGCGGGGTTAATTTTATTTCTATAAAAGGTCCCGCTCTTATATCCAAGTATGTGGGAGAAAGTGAAAGGGCCATTCGTGAGGTATTTAAGAAAGCAAAACAGGCTTCCCCCACCATTTTATTTTTTGATGAGATTGATGCCATAGTTCCCAAGAGAAGCTCTGCGAGCACAGACGGACATGTGACAGAACGGGTGCTAAGTCAATTTTTAACTGAACTGGATGGGATTGAGGAACTTAAAGGAGTGCTTGTTTTAGCCGCCACCAATAGATTGGATTTGGTTGACGGAGCATTACTCCGAAGTGGAAGATTTGATCTTTTACTTGAATTGCCTGTCCCGGATGAAAAAACCAGGGAAGAAATATTTAAAATTCATACTAAAAATAAGCCACTTGCTGAAAATATTGATTTGAAAAATTTAGCTAAAGAGACTGAAGGTAAGGTGGGTTCTGATATTGAGCTTATCTGTAGAAAGGCAGCTATGTTTGCTATCAGGGAATACCTAAGTAAGAAACAAGATATCAGCAACCCTGGTAACCGTAAACCGAAGTTTAATATTTCAAGGAAGCATTTTACAGAGGCTATTAAATTGATAAGAGAGCAAAACAACAAAAAGAAGACTTAAAAAATAGGGGAGGTTATTTATGGGCAAAATGGGTAAAAAAGGAATATATATATATGGAATTATAAATTCTAATAGTGCCTCGGACCTTTTTACCCCCAAGGATTCTTATAAAAAAGAAAATGTATATACCATTCCATATCAGGATGTCTCGGCAGCAGTAAGTAACTCTGAGATAATTGATTTTACTTATAGTAGCAAGGATATCTCGGCGCAGCTGTTAGTTTGGCATCAAAAGGTTATTGAAAAAATTATGAGCTTAAAATATACCATTATTCCGCTTAGATTAGGGACTTTTACGGTAGATGAAGCTGAAGTAAAAGATATTTTAAGTAAAGGATATAGCCTTATAAAGAATATAATGGAAAAGATAAGAGATAAAATAGAAACTGATCTCGTTGCGACCTGGGCTGATTTTGGTTCAGCCCTTAAAGAAATTGGAGAAGAGAAAGAAATTAAGAAATTGAAAGAAAAAATTTTAGCTAATCCTAAAAGGATAACTGTAAACGATCAGATGGAAGTAGGGGTTATGATTAAAAAAGCACTGGATAAAAAAAGAGAAAAATATGCTCTTCAAATACAGACTTTTTTAAAAAGATACTGTACGGCTTTTAAAGTTCATGAACTTATGGATGATGGGATGGTTATTAATCTAGCCTGTTTAATAAATATAGGCCAGCAAAAAGATTTTGATAGAAAAGTAGGGGAGATAAATACTAAATTTGCGGAGAAATTAAATTTTAGATCTGTTGGTCCACTTCCTCCTTATAGTTTTTACACGCTTGAGATAAAGAAAATGCAATTTGAAGAAATAGATTGGGCAAGGAAGTTGCTGCGTCTGGGTAGCAGAGCAATAAAAGAAGAAATCATTAAAGCTTACAGAAACGGCGCCAAATTATACCATCCCGATAAGAGCCCTGACGTTCCGAGTGCAGAAAGGCGATTTAATGAGATATACAGGGCATATAGAATCCTTCTCGAATACTGCCAGGGGGATTTCTGTTCATTCGATGAAAGGGAGTTTGGTCAAAATGCCGTCATTGTAAGGGTAAGAGAATAGACACCCCCACCCCAACCCTCCCCCTTCGAGGGGGAGGGAAGGGAGGGGGTAAGGGAGTAGCGTTATGGAAAAAGAAGGAAAATATATCTATTGTATCATCGGCACAAAGCAGGAAAGTAATTTTGGGCCTATAGGGATAGGTGGCAGAGGTGATGAGGTTTTAACTATCGGTTATGATGATCTAAGTATGGTGGTAAGCAGCTGTCCTATGACCAAATTTATTGTGAGTCAAGAGAATATGTTAGCCCATATGAGGGTAATTGAAAAAGTGATGAATGAATTTGATAGCGTGCTTCCAGTCAGATTTGGTACCGTCGCCTTTAATGCAGATGAGATAAGGAATCTTTTGGATAGAAGATTGCGAGAATTCAGGAGTCTTTTGAGAAATATGGATCACAAGGTAGAATTAGGCGTTAAAGGATCATGGAAGAATATGAAGGTTATTTTTGAGGAGATTATAGAGGAGAATAGAGAAATTAAGAAGGCAAAAGAGAAAATTCAAAATGAGGTAGGTAAAAAAAATATACCGGCTAAAACAGAAGTTGGCAAGATGGTTGAAGAAGCTTTGAAGAAGAAAAAAGAGCGGGAAGCAGAAAAAATAGTAGATGCATTAAGAAGGACAGCCTTTGAGTATAAACTTAATAAGATTATTGGCGATGAGATGTTTATGAATGCTGCTTTCCTGGTAGATAAAGGACGGGAAAAAGAGTTTGATAATATTATAGAGGATCTAAGTGAGAGATATAGGGATAGAGTAAAGTTTGTGTATGTAGGACCTGTGCCAGTATATAGTTTTGTCAACATTGTTATTTATCCTGAAGAATGGGAAAAATAAGGCGGCCTTAACTGTTATAACTGTGTTGTCTGATTAAGAGAGATAACCAAGGTTAAGATAAAGAATAAAATTTCTAAAGGAGTAAGATGGAAGAAGCTATTAAGGAAGGAAAATATATTTATTGCATAATAACAAAAACAGTTGCTAAAACTTTCGGTTCAATAGGGATTGGTGGCAGAGGAGATGAATTGTATACCATTTGTTTTAACGATATTGCAGCTGTGGTGAGCAATTCCCCCATAATAAGATATGCAGTATCGAGGGAAAATATGCTTGCACATGAGAAGGCGATTGAAGAGGTAATGAAAGAACACACAGTTTTGCCGGTGAGATTTGCTACCATTGCTGAAGACGAAGAAAAGGTTAAAAAGATATTAGAAAAAGAATACAGTAAATTTAAAGATTTGTTAAATAAGATGAAGGATAAGAAAGAGTTAGGGCTAAAAGCGATTTTTAAAGAAGATGTTATATATAAAGATATCCTGGAAAAATATAAAGAAATAAGGATATTAAAAGAAAAAGTCGCCTCGCTTCCCTCCGAGAAGACGTATTTTAAAAGAGCAGAAATAGGAGAGATGGTTGAGGCTGCACTGCAAAAGGAAAAGGAGATTTATAAAAAGGATATATTGAATACCCTATCTGCTTTGGCGGCAGAGGTCAAGAGTATTAGCAGTTACTATGAACTGATGATTATAAATGCTGCCTTTTTGGTAGAAAAATATAAAGAGACAGAGTTTGATCAAAAGGTAAATGAAATTGAGGCAAAATACAGCAGTAAACTAAAATTAAAGTATATAGGAAAAGTGCCACCATTTAATTTTGTTAACCTGGTAATTGAGACTAAAAAATATTAAAGACAAGATATTCAATTGATTATTACTTTTTACTTTTTACTTTTTACTTTTAACTTTTTACTTTACTATTATAGGAAGGGTTAAAATAATGTTAGAATATTTATTATATCAGATACTTGTAGAGCCTACAGCAAAGATCTGTAAAAATATTGTTGAAAAAATCAGAGACATGGCAGAGAACGAACTATATGGTGAGGATAAAATTAAAGAAGAGCTGGTCAAGCTTCAAATGATGCTGGAAATGGATGAAATCACTGAAGAGCAATACGATGAGGCAGAAGGCATTTTAATGAAGAGGTTAGAGGAAAGTGCTAAGCGTAAGGATGGCGAGGAGTAGCAGCAAATGCAAAAATTAAAATTCTTAGATAACCCTGATTTACAGTTTATACTCTTTGGCGGCAAAGGGGGAAGCGGCAAGACCACTTCCGCAGCGGCTGCTGCCTTACATTTAAGTAAGATGAAACCCCAGAAAAAGATACTGGTTATCTCCATTGACCCGGCCCACTCTTTGGGTGATAGTTTTGACCTGATCATAGGCAATAAAATTACTCCTATCGCCGGAAATATCTGGGGTTATGAAATAGATGCTGAAGAGTTACTGGAGAAATACAAAGCGGAGAATGGAGCCATAATTAAAAAGATGGCTGAAAGGGGAACTTTTTTTGACCAGGAAGACATCGAGAACTTTTTTGTTATGTCCATGCCGGGACTGGATGAGGTTATGGCCATAATAAAGATTGCCAATATTTTAAATAGCCGCGAGTATGATCTAATCATTTTAGATACTGCCCCTACCGGCCATACTACAGTATTTTTATCTCTGCCTGAGAAGATGCTGAAGTGGGTTGAAGTAGCGGATATGATGATGGAAAAACATCGTTACATGACCAGACGTTTTGTGGGTAAATATGTAAAGGATGAGTGTGATGAGTTCCTTGAGTCACAGAAAAACGATGTAAGCAAGGTAAAAAAACTACTTACAGATTCTATAACAACCGAGTTTGTGCCGGTGACCATTCCTGAGCCAATGAGCATTTATGAAATTGAAAGGCTGGTTCAACTACTGGAGAATACCAGAATTCCGGTTAATAGTGTTATTGCTAATCGTATTATTATGGAGGACAATAAATGTCCTTTTTGTTTAGCCAGGAAGAAAGAGCAAGAAAAATATGTAAAGGAAATTGAAGAAAAGTTTGCTTGCTATAATTTACTCAAGATGCCTTTATTTCCCAGGGAAATTCGGGGAATAGAAGATTTAACTTTGTATGGGGAAATTCTTTTTGGAGAAGATGGACCTAAGCCCTATAATGTAGGGGCAACCCTTGTGGTTGCCCAAAAAACAGGGCAGGGACAAGCCCTGCCCCTACATTTATCTGAAATTCCTTCCCTTCCTCAAGGAGGGATGGAGGATCTTTTAGAGAAAAATCTTAAACTTATTATCTTTGGTGGAAAGGGTGGTGTAGGGAAGACCTCAATAGCTTGTGCTGCTGCTTTGCAGTTAGCCCGACATAATAAGGAGAAAAAAGTTCTCATTTTTTCAACTGACCCGGTACATGCCTTGTCCGACAGTTTCGATCAACAAATAGGCAATGAGCCCCGCCAGGTGCAGGACGGCACAGACAATCTGTATGCCTTAGAGTTAGATGCCAGCCAAATGCTGGCTAATCTTAAAGATGGATACCGGGGAGATATAGCGGGGGTATTTAATAAGTTTGCTTCCTCAGGAATGGACATTAAGTTTGACCGGGAAGTAATGGAAGAACTTATCGCTCTCACTCCGCCTGGGTTGGAGGAACTTATGGCCTTGAAAAAGATTATTGAACTTATGAAGACTTCCCTGCCCGACAGACAGCAGGTGGGTGGCTATGACCTCTTTGTCATGGACTCTGCCGCATCAGGGCACCTGCTCAGATTTTTAGAGACACCGGATATAGTGAGAGAGTGGCTAAAAACTGTGTTCAGATTGCTTTTAAAATATAAAGGAGTAATAAATTTATCCAGGATACACTCAGTGGAAAGTCTCTTAGATTTGTCACGGGATGTGCGTAAAATACAAGAAACATTGGCTAGTCCTGAGACAACTGAGTTTGTAATGATTACTATCCCTGAAGAGATGGGGATACGAGAGATGGAAGACCTTTCCGCCGCACTTCGGAATCTTAAAATTCCCTATTCTCATAACATTATTAATATGATAATTCCGTTAGCTGATTGTAATTTCTGCACTGCTAAAAGGCAAGAGCAACAAAAATATATTCAATCTATCGAATCCAAAGTGAATCCTGGTGTTATCTATCTACCCTTATTTCTGCATGGGGTTAGGGGTAAAGAAAGCTTAAATGAACTTGCTGAAATTATGTTTTCAAACGGATAGGCAAAATGGCTAAAAAGCGATCTAAAAGAGGATTACCGTCTATGCGGAGTCTCAAAGGCAAAGGCGAGTAGTCTAAAAGATTAAAAAAAATTAAACTAAAGGAGGAGTGAAAATGGCAAAGGAATTAGGAACTTTAATTGAAAATGCACGTAAAGAATTAAGTAAATTGACCGGGCTTACAGTTTCTTCTACTACAGGGGCTACCAAAGATGAAAAAGGATGGCATATCTCTATTGAGCTGGTAGAGAAGCATTCTATTCCCGATCAGATGGATATCTTAGCTTTATACGAAGTTCTTTTTAATGAAGATGGAAATCTTTTGGGTTTTGAGCGAAAGTCAATGCGTAAGCGTATGCAGGCAGAGGTAGCGGAGTAATTTAAGTGTACGGCTAAATAGAGTAGTCATTGCGAAGCAAAGCGACAAAGCAATCTCAACACTGATGAGATTGCTTCTCCTGCTTTTGCAGAGCCTGCCCTCATGAAAATGGGGGGCAGGTCCTCGCAATGACAAACTGAATGGGGAGAAGGAGGCAGAAAATGGCAATAGAGGCGATAAGGGATACAAATGGTACTTTAGTTGATGTCATAGACCGTATCTTAGATAAAGGTCTGGTGATAAATGCCGATATCACTATATCTGTTGCTGGGGTGGAGCTTCTGGGTATCAAGGTTCGGGCAGCATTGGCTTCCTTTGAGACTGCTGCCAAATATGGTTTGGAGTTTCCATCTGGTACCAATTATGAGACTGTAGCTTGGAAAGAGGCTATGGTAGGTAAAGAAGAGTGTCCACAATGTAACAAACGAGTGCCGGCAGAAGAACTTATCAGTACCGGGTGTCCATGGTGTGGCTGGATATCTGCCACCAAAGCCAAGGCACTCAAGTCGGAGGCGAGATAACAGACGGTAGGGGCGTATTGCCTGTCTGCGTGCGGACACGCACAGGCAGGCAATACGCCCTTACAAATAATTTTCTGTCTTCTGACTTCTGTCATCTGATTTCTGAAGAAGGAGCGAAGCGATAGATGCCAATAGACATTGATACAGACAATCTAAAACACGGGGTTTTAGGTTTAGTCATTGCCTTAGTAGAGATAATTAAAGATGCCCTCAATCTTCAGGCCATAAAGCGTATGGAAGGAGGCACTCTATCTGAGGAAGAGGTGGAGAGGCTGGGAGAAGCCCTGATGGATTTAGATCTGGCCATTGAGGAGATAAAAAAGGAACAAGGGGTTACTGAGTCGGTTAAATCCGTAAGGGATGGATTAGATAGTATTGTGGATGAGGTATTAGACAAGATGATAAATCCCGAAAGGTGGAGGAAAGAGTCAGAGGAGAAAGGAATTTAAAATGGCTGAAGCAAGATATCTTTATTGTATAGTCGAGGGAAGTGAAGAAGATATAACCCTTGGTAATATTGGAATAGAGGGTAGTAGAGTTTATGCTATTCCTTACCAGGATTTATGTGCGGTAGTGCATAATTGCTCACCAGAACCCTATAAATCAGAGGACCAGGAAAAGTTTAAATTATGGTTGACTACTCATGCGAAAGTTGTGGAAGTTGCCTGGGAAAGATTTGGCACGGTTTTACCCCTGGGATTTGATACCATCATTAAGGGTGAAGAGGGTATTGCCCCCGATGAGAACCTTAAGAAGTGGTTAAAGGGTGATTATGAAAACTTAAGGCAAAAACTGGCTAAGCTCAAAGACAGAGCTGAGTTTGGAGTGCAGGTATTTTGGGACCCCAAAATTATCAGCGAATGGGTTATTGAAACATCCCCGGAGATTAAGAAATTGAGTGAGGAGATTAAATCCAAATCTAAGGGCTTGGCTTATATGTATAAGCAGAAATTAGAGAACTTATTAAAAAAAGAGTTGGAAAAAGAAGCAGATAGATATTTTAAGGTTTTTTATGAGCAGATTAAAAGATGTGTTGATCAAATTAAGGTAGAAAAAACTAAAAAAAATGAAGAAGACAAACAAATGCTGTTGAATCTCTCTTGTTTGCTTTTTAAGGGAAAGAGTAAAATACTGGGTGAAGAACTAGAGAAAATTAACCATCTGAAAGGATTTTTTGTTCGTTTTACCGGTCCCTGGCCACCATATAGTTTTGTATAGGGGGAAGAAATGGAACCATCCCGAGATATACACGCAACTTTAGTAGATCTGTTAGATCGAATTTTAGATAAAGGATTAATAATTAATGCAGATATTATTATTTCTGTGGCTGGCATTCCTTTAATTGGTGTCAATTTAAGGGCAGCATTAGCGGGAATGGAGACCATGCTGAAATATGGGGTGATGCAAGCCTGGGATGAGAAGACCAGGGCATGGGAGAGAGAACATTGGAAGAAGACTATTCCTTCTCTGATTGAAGGAAAAGAGATTATCCTGAAAATGTATGGTTCTTATTACTATAGTAAAGGGATATATAATACCTGGAGACCAGGCTATTTTTATTTAACTAATAAAAGGCTTATTCTTTACCGTCAAGATTTTGAGGAAATCACCTTTCAGATACCATTAGAAGAAATAAAGGCATTGGTAATGAGAGAGGAGGCGCATTTGGTTAAAGGAAAGAAAAAACAGGTACTTTATCTTATAGATAAACAGGATCAGGTGCATCGGCTTAACGCGGTAGAAATAAATCAGTTAAAAGATGCTATTGAGCAAAATTTAGAAACTAGGGGGCTTTCTTTAGAGGAGAGCCCTGTACTTCCAGAGTTTGAAAGTGAGGAAACCGAAACCTGTCCCCAGTGCGGTAAGCCCGCCCCGGCCAAAGAACTATTAGAAGAAGGTTGCTCAAGCTGCGGCTGGGTCAGCGCGAAGATAAAACAGAGGACAGAAAACAGAGAACAGAAAACAGAAGAAATAACCGCTTAACATTAACAACAGAAAACAGAAAACAGAAAACAGAGAACAGAAAAATCTGTCTTCTGTCATCTGTCTTCTGATTAAGGGAGGGAGGAGCAATATCATGTCCGGATCAAGGGGTGAAGATTCTTATAAAGGAGTTGGCAATCAAGGCAAAGAATCGGTTCTATCCGAAAGGCTTGCCTTTACCGGTAGAATAGCCGCCAGTATAGCCCATGAGATAAGAAATCCGCTTGGCAACGTGTCTATAGCGGTCCAGCAGCTTAAGAAGGTCTATAGCAAAAATAAACCCTGGTCCAAACATATTGAAGTTATTAGTAGAAACACGGAGAGGATTAACTTTTTGATCACCGAACTCCTCAACTGTGCCCGACCACCGGAGCTTAACATCCGTCCCCATGATATGCATGGGATTATAAAAAACGTTTTGGATTCGATTACCCAGTTCGGCAAGCCTGCCCCGGCCAAAGAACTATTAGAAGAAGGTTGCCAGCTTTCCCTACAATGGATAGAGGTGATTAAGAAATTTGACGCTAAGCCATCAATAATAAATGTGGATAAGGAACATATCAACCGGGTATTCTTGAACGTGGTAATCAATTCTGTTGAGGCCATGCCTAAAGGCGGCACAATGACCATCAGTACCAGTATTGAAGGCGACTTTTTTGTGGTAAAGATTCAAGATACAGGGGTAGGCATCCCCGAAGAAGATATTATCAGGATATTTGATCCTTTTTTTAGCACTAAGCCAATGGGAGTAGGTCTGGGTCTACCAATAGTTTACGGGATTGTGGTGAGTCACGGCGGGAAAATAAGTGTAGAAAGCATTTGGAAAAGGGGTACTGTCTTTACCATCTCTTTGCCCACAAAATACACCCCGAGGTGTAAAGACAGAGGACAGAAGACAGAGGACAGAAGACAGAAAAAATAACAGCTTGACATCTGATTTCTGACTTCTGACCTCTGACTTCAATCCAAAAGGAGAGGTCATGTCAAAGCTAAAATACGATGTGAGAAGAGGAGCGGATACCTACAGATTAATCTATCCCTCCAGGCTGAAAAGCTGGATTCTAAAGGGTATTATCAAACCAGACGAAGCACTGGTATGGAGAAGTGGTCTTTCGGGCTGGCGCAAACCCGAAGAACTTGAAGAGCTGATACCCTTTTTTGAACAGAGGGAACAGGCACGATTAAGAAGGAAAAAGGAAGAGCTAAAGCCAGCCCCGCTCTTAAAAAGGCAGATCAAGAATGTCTTGATCGTGGATGACGAAGAGGACTTGTGCTGGCTCTTAACCAATGCCTTAAAAAGCAAAGGGTATAATGTATCAGCTGCCCATAGCATAATTAAAGGTATAGCCTGTCTAAAGAAGAAGGTGCCCAATTTGGTATTATTAGACCTAAAGTTACCTGACGGGAATGGAATGGATCTGCTTCCCGAAATCAAAGCGGCAGCCCCGCAGGCAGTAGTAGTCATAATTTCCGCTTACGGCAGTGAAGGAAAAAAGGAAGAAGCGAAGAACAAAGAGGGGGTTCACGGTTTCATTGACAAGCCGTTTACTGAGAAAAGGATATTGGAAACTATAGCACAGTTTCAAGAGAGGAATGACTATATATCCATGGCTAGACTGTTCGGCAGAAATGTCTAAAGTCAAGGGCTGACTCCCTTATTTCTAAAATGAGGAATTAGGGGTCATCAATGGGGAGAGGGAGCCTAGGAAGGAAAAGGGGAAGGCAATCGTAATATGAGAAGCTATTTAGATACTATTAGAAAACCAATGTGTTTACCTTTACTACCGGGTGAGGAAGTGATTAAGTATTATACGGCAAGCTACGATATCGGGAGTTCACTTGCTTCATCTTGGAGACTGGGTAATTTATACCTTACCAATAAAAGACTGCTTTTTGTTCAGGAAAGAAAGATACTATTCAAGGTTATACTCAGTCAAATAAAGACTATAAATATAGTAAAGAGGGGATGGATTTTGGGCAAGAAAGTAAAACAACTTAATATAGTATCTGAAGGCAGGAGAGTGCCATATATTGCCATAAAAGATCCTGAGAATTGGAAAAAGGCAATTGAGGAGAGGACACCGGATTCACCATCTACACCTTCTGATCCACAGCCCACAGCCCCTAACTCGTCGCAACCTGATCAAGTAATTTTAAAGGAAAAGGGTAGTTATTTAACTCCCGGTCAATCAAGGTGGAGTCTGGGAACCCTTCTCCTTACCCCTAAGAAACTCACTTTTTTTACCTCTAAATCGGGATTGGTATGGGAGACATCACTCAGCAGTATAAAGGATTTAAGAATAGAAAAAAGGGTTTACGGAGTTAGTCAAAGTGATACTATCTGTGTAGTATATGAATCTTTTGGTGAATTAGCAAAAGCCTGGATTATATCACTTAATTTAGAGACTTGGAGAAAAGAGCTATATAAGAGAGTATTACTAAAAGTAGACCGGGAGACATTAAATAAAATGGTTACCGAATTGGATGCCGATTCAAAAGAGATACTCTGGTTTCTTTATGAGCACAGACACGCCAGAATCGACACCTTAGCCAAGCTCATAGAGGCTCCTACCCATATGGATATTTTACTTAGAATCAGGGAGATTATAAACCCAACCGCTGAAAAGATAATCGGCTATCCTATACTCTCCTTCGAGAGTTCAAAAGTTGACCGGGAAACTGGCGAGAAAGTTTTATTTAGTTGGTGGCTCGCTGGTCAGC
>Ga0315295_10004763_pt1 | contig 11586 bp, 9 predicted proteins | sample YL17G14_0_MG_FD_204453 | JGI IMG/M metagenome (GOLD analysis project Ga0315295, IMG submission 204453) | Sediment microbial communities from Yellowstone Lake, YNP, Wyoming, USA - YL17G14_0 | ecosystem: Environmental > Aquatic > Freshwater > Lake > Sediment | place: USA: Wyoming | collected...
GCCGACAGGTCTTTTCTCAGAAACCGCATATGTATCGCTTAACAGTGGTACGCTTTCGTAAGGACCGGTGAGTATTTCATATCCTTTATCCGAGATAAGCATGTTAAGATCACCTGTAATAACAAACGGGAAACCTGATGCAATACTGTCGACTTTGTCAAGGAACAGGGTTGAGCTCATAATTCTTGCAGAATCAGAGTCATGTGCAAAATGGGTATTGAAGAAATAAAAATGCTCGTGGGTAGTCTTTTCCGAGAGTTCAGTCCAGGTGACAATACGCGGCAGATCAGCACCCCATGCCATTGATCCTGCGATCTCGGAAGAATCTGATAACCAGAAAGTTCTTGTTCTTATCAGTTCAAATCTATCCTTCCTGAAAAATATCGGATTCATCTCTCCTTTTTTGACCCCGTCGGTTCTGCCGACACCTACTGAGCTGTAATCAGTCATGACAGAATCGAGAAATTCATACTGGTGAGCAAGAACTTCCTGCATTCCCAGCAGGTCAGGATTTTCGTTCTTCAGAAAATTGCAGATGATTTTAGTCCTGTTTGGCCATGCATAAAGACTGTCATCAGGGTTATCATACCGGATATTAAAAGTCATCACTTTCAAAATATTGGTATCTGGCTTCTTATGGCACCCAGAAATAATAACCATAATCATGAGAACAGGAAATAAGTATAATTTCTTCATCACTACAGAATTTTATTCTATGACAGGTATCCGGAAAACAAAAATAATAAACGATCCTCAATATGAATTGTGAATTCCCCCCGCAAAAGTAATAATGCAAATATACTTATATTTGCATGAGGTACAAAACCGGGAATTACATCCACTTGTCATGCCCGGTAACATACTGATTAATAATTGCTTGTTAGACATATTTTCTGATTAATGCCCGATATTATTAAGCTTTTACCCGATTCAGTTGCAAATCAGATCGCTGCAGGAGAAGTGATTCAGCGGCCTGCTTCTGTTGTGAAAGAACTGATGGAAAACTCAGTTGATGCACAATCGGGAAGCATTAAAGTAATTATCAAGGATTCGGGAAGAACACTGATCCAGGTGATTGATGATGGTTCAGGAATGTCAGAAACCGATGCGAGATTATCGTTTGAAAGACATGCCACATCAAAAATATCATCAGCACAGGATCTTTTTGCAATAAGAACAAAAGGATTCAGGGGTGAAGCACTGGCTTCCATTGCTGCAGTATCGATGGTTGAGCTCAGGACCAGGAAAGCAGAAAACGATTCAGGGACATTGATAATACTTAAAGGCTCAAAGGTAGAAACGCAGGAGCCGTGCAGCTGTCCCACAGGATCGGGTTTTTCAGTTAAGAATCTCTTTTTTAATATCCCCGCCAGGAGGAAATTCCTGAAGTCGGACAATACAGAGATGAGGCATATTATAACTGAGTTCCAGAAGATTGTTATTGCTCATCCGGAAATCAGGTTTTCACTATATCATAACGAGAATGAAATATACAGTCTTGGCAACGGGAATGTAAGACAGAGGATAATAGGGGTTTTCGGCAAGCAGATAAATAATGATCTCATTAATCTTGAAACTGCAACTACATTAATAAACGTAAAAGGATTTATTGGCAAGCCCGAGAATGCCCGTCGAACCTATGGTGAACAATTCTTCTTTGTCAATAACCGGTTTATGAAACATCCTTACTTTCATAAGGCAGTTATTGAAGCATATCAGAACATTCTGCCACCTGAAGCAATACCTTCGTATTTCATTTTTATGGAAATCGATCCTGCTTCAATAGATATAAATATCCACCCTACCAAGACAGAAATTAAATTTGAGGATGAGAGATCGATATGGCAGATTCTCATGGCCTCAGTAAAGGAAGCTCTCGGGAGGTTTAATATTGTGCCATCACTTGATTTTGGGGATGAATCACTAATTGACATCCCGGTAATATCTTCATTCAAAAATATCCCTGATCCTCCTTCAATCGAAATTGATCCGCGGTATGATCCATTTGCAGGTGAAGAGAGGATGTCGAATCAAAACAGGATTATTGAGAGATTTGAAAAAGAAAACAATTCTGGCTGGGAGAAACTCTATACCGCGCTTGAGCGGGAAGAACCGGAACCTGTTAAGATCGAAAGAGAAAGAAAATTCTTTCAGATAAAAAATAAATATATAGTCTGCCCTGTAAAATCAGGATTGATGCTTATTGATCAGAAAAGAGCTCATGAAAGGATCCTCTATGAGAAATTCCTTGAAAATCTTAATAATAATAGAAGCATCAGCCAGACAGAATTGTTTCCGGTAAATATTGAACTGAATCCTGTTGATATTTTTGTCCTTAAAGAAATTGAAGATGATATCAGGCTTCTTGGATTTAATTTTCAGTTCTCAGGTAAAAATATGATTTCAATAACCGGCCGGCCTTCTGAAATAGGCTCAGCTGATCCTGTTATGATGCTTGAGATTTTACTGGAGGAGTACAAAAAGACACAATCTGATCCTGCAACAGGAATACGGGAAAAAGTCGCCGCAGCTATGGCCGGGGCTTCAGCTATTCCTTATGGGAAGATATTGATGAAAAATGAAATGGAAGATCTTTTCGATGCGCTTTTCTCATGCAAAGCACCTAATTATTCACCAAAAGGTAAACCTGTTATCAACATTTTAACTCTAGAAGAGATTGATAAAAGACTCCGATAATAGTATATTTGCCCGCAATTTGTTTAATTGAACCAATAATAGCTGATTAATGAACGGATTTGGCAGAGGATTCCTGGCTTTACCACCTGTAGTAAAGAATATTATCCTTATAAATGTTCTTATGCTGATCGCTGCCTGGACAGCAAAGGGTGTTTTTGGTGTTGATCTTACAGCCATTCTGGGGCTTTACTACCCGAAATCGGAACAATTCATGCCTCTGCAGATACTGACTCATATGTTCATGCATGCAAATTTCTGGCATCTCTTTTTCAATATGTTCGCCCTGTATATGTTTGGCGGGATACTTGAAAATGTCTGGGGCCCGAAAAGGTTTTTTATTTATTATATGATTTGCGGACTGGGTGCAGCTTTCGTTCATGAATCGGTAATAATGTTCCAGTATAACAAAATAATGAACGCCATTTCTCCCGATCAGCTCCAGCTGGTACTTAATGATGGGGCAGCATATTTAAATGAAGGAAAAGTTTTTACCAATGAAACGATGAAGGATCTTCAGATGCTTCTTAATGTTCCTACTGTCGGAGCTTCAGGTGCTATTTTCGGTGTACTTCTTGCATTTGGTGTTTTGTTCCCCAATACCCAGCTGATGCTTCTCTTCCCTCCCATCCCCATTAAAGCCAAGTATTTTGTTATAGGATACGGAGCAATTGAACTTTATCTAGCAGTTACACAGCCTGGAAGTAATATCGCTCATGCAGCACATCTCGGAGGTATGTTATTTGGGTATATCCTGATAAGGTACTGGAGAAAAACGACTAAAACTCTCTATTGATGGGGATCTGGGATCAAATTAAAAAGACATTCAGGAGCGGGAGCAGCCTGACAAAGCTTATTTATATAAATATTGCTGTTTTTTTGCTCATCTCAATAGGATCAATAGTAGGTTATCTTCTTAACAATCAAACTCTTTCTCTCAAAATCCTGAATCTGTTTTCCGTTCCGTCCTCAATCAAAGCTTTCCTTCTGAGACCGTGGACAATAATTACATATATGTTCACACATAAGGATATTCTCCATATCTTATTTAACATGTTATGGCTTTACTGGTTCGGTATAATATTTCTTGAATATCTCGATCAGAAGAAGCTGGTTGCCGTTTACCTTCTTGGAGGGATAAGTGGAGCTGTTATTTATATAATCTCTTTTAATATTTTTCCGGCTTTCGACCAGGTCGTTGCCGAATCTGTGGCAATTGGATCCTCAGCATCAGTTATGGCAGTTGTTGTTGCAATTGCTGCCTATGTTCCTGATTATTCAGTCAATCTGTTCTTACTGGGCAGAATAAAGATCAAATATGTGGCTCTTGCGATTTTTATTCTTACATCTGTTATGGATTTCTCGGTAAATTCAGGCGGTAAGCTGGCTCATATAGGAGGAGCTTTATTCGGATATCTTTACACTGTCAGGCTGCGCCGCGGACATGATCCCGGGAAAGGATTGAACAAAATTTTCGATTTTTTTGCAACATTTTTTAAACCACGTAAAAAACTCAGGGTAACATACAAGAAACGTGCTACTGATTACGATTACAATAAAGCCAGGGTTGATCATCAGGAGAAGATAAACAAGATCCTGGATAAAATTTCTAAAGGCGGTTATGACAGTCTGACCAAAGAAGAAAAGGATCTTCTCTTCAGTGAAAGTCAGAAGAAAAACTGATCAAAAGATTAGTTACTTTCATACCTGCATTAGTCCGGCTTGTCAAAAATCCTGTTTTTTAAGGTTATTTATTAAGGAATACAAATAAATTCGCTTCGATTAATCAGATTGTTTTGAAGAAATTTTTATATAGAATATTTCTTGGAGCAAATATCCTGTTTGCTCTTGCATTAATATTATCCTACCTTTCAGTTCATATAAATCCTGACGCTTTTGCATTTCCTGCGCTTTTCGGACTGGCTTATCCATACCTGCTGTTTATCAACGTAATTTTTGCAGTTACATGGGTGGTGTTATTAAAATTTGAAGCATTTATCTCGGTCGTCGTTATAGCTGTCGGTCTTACTCATTTCTCAAACTACATAAAGATCAAAAAGCCATCAGGTGATAAGACCGGTACTTTTCAGGTTCAGAGCTATAATCTTCGTTTGTTCAACTACTTTGAAGGCAGGAAAAGCTCAATATCAGAAAAAAAGATACTTGAAATGCTTAAAAACCGGCAGTCGGATATCATTTGCCTGCAGGAGATATATATCGTTGGAGACCCGGATCAGAAAGAACAATCAATTAAATCGGCACTTGGTGGAAAATACTATACACATTTTAAACTCATTGGGACAGGAAAGAACCACTATTACGGTATCGCAACACTTAGCAAATTCCCAATAGTAGGGAAAGGGGACATTGTTCATGAAAAATCGTCGAGCCTTTCAATATACTCTGATATCCTTGCCGGGAATGATACTATAAGGATATTTAATAACCACCTCCAGTCATTCAGGCTCCTCCGGATGGAACGCAGATTTTTGAATGAATTAACCGAAACATCTGATGATAAAGAGACTCTGAATGAGATTATGAACATTTCTTCCAGCTTAAGAAGAGGTTTTATTAAACGAGCTTCCCAGGCTAAGGCAGTTAAAATTCAAATAGACAAATCTCAATATCCTGTAATTGTTGCCGGAGATTTTAACGATACTCCTGTTTCCTATTCATACAGGAAGATCCGGAAAGGGCTCAATGATGCTTTTGTCAGTTCGGGATATGGGGCAGGATTCACCTATAAAGGTAATTATCCCCCCAACAGAATTGATTATATTTTGTATGATAATGCACTTGAGTGCCGTCAGTTCGATATATTAAAAGTAAAATATTCAGATCATTATCCTATTGTAGCTTACTTCAGAAAGAAGAATTAGAAGGGGAGTTTTTTCAGATCAACATTACCTCCTGAAATAATAAGCCCTGTCTTCTTACCTCTGAATAACTCCGGATTTTCTTTAATTACTGCAAGCACCGTAGCAGACGACGGTTCAATAATTATTTTCATCCTTTCCCAGACAAGTTTCATTGAGCTGATAATCGATTCTTCCTTTACTGTAAGGATATCATCCACATTATTGCGGATAATCATAAAGGTAAGCTCACAGAGAGATGTTAGCAGACCGTCGGCCACTGTTACAGGATTAACAGATGGGGTCAGTATTCCATTTTTGAAAGATTTCCAGGCATCATTTGCATTCAGCGGTTCAGCGCCAAACACTGTTACTCTGTCGTTAATCGCTTTAACACATGTCGAAGTGCCACTTAAAAGTCCGCCTCCTCCAACCGGTGCAACAATTATATCAAGATCGCTTCTTTCTTCAAGAAGCTCAAGAGATGCTGTCCCCTGCCCGCAGATAACATTAAAATTGTTGTATGGATGAATAAGTGTTGCTCCCTTATTTTCCATTATTAACCGGCACGTCTCCTCGCGCGACTTTAGTGTGGGTTTGCAGAAAGTGATCTCTGCACAATACCCTGCAACTGCATCCTTTTTAACTGAAGGAGCGTTCTCCGGCATGACTATAAAGGCTTTAATACCGTTCATGGCTGCTGCAAGGGCAAGAGCGGCCGCATGGTTTCCTGAAGAATGAGTGACAACACCATGCCTTTTTTGATCTTCACTGAGTGACAGAACAGCATTTATTGCGCCCCTGAACTTAAATGCCCCTACTTTCTGAAAGTTCTCACATTTTAAAAAAAGTTCACATCCAAATATCCGGTTAAGCTGTTGAGAGGTAAACACAGGTGTACGATGAATAAATGGTTTAATCCTTTTATGGGCTGACTGAATATCAGAAAGGGTCGGAAGTTTCATTATTTATATGTTTATTAAATGCCAAGTTAATAAATATAATAAAGTGTGGAAAACAGGAAAAACCTCTTAACAGGGAAAACTAATTTGTATCTTTCGAATTGCTGATATAAATTTCATTTCCAATTTGCAAGTGATCAATAATATGGAAAATCTTGATACTTACTATCTCGGGTTAAAGCTCAGAAATCCTCTGATTGCCGGAAGCTGCGGGCTTACAAATTCTGTCTCAAATATTAAGGAACTGGCTTCAAAAGGAGTCGGCGCCGTAGTTATCAAATCCATTTTTGAAGAACAGATAAATGTCGAAACAAGAAATGCAATAAAGTCAGAAGAAGGCGAATTAAAGACATTTACCCAGGCTCCTGATAAACTGTTCGGGAAAAGAATTTATGATTATGACGAAGCATATTCATATATTTTCGACTATGCAAAAACCAATACTCTTGAAAAATACCTTGCCTTCCTGAAGGAGGCTAAAAATTCAGTCGATATTCCGGTTATAGCAAGCATAAATTGCATTTCGAACCAGAACTGGCATGCTTTCGCAAAAAAGATACAGGATACAAAGGTGGATGCGCTTGAACTTAATATTTATATTCTGCCCTCGGACTGGAGACGCAGCGGAGAGGATAACGAAAAAATATACTTTGATATAATCAGGGAGGTAAGGAACTTTGTAGATATACCCATCGCTGTTAAAATTGGCTATTACTTTTCGTCCCTGGCTCAATCAGTCCAGAAATTGTCTGAAAGCAGTATAAAGGGCCTTGTTCTTTTCAACAGACCTTATAATACTGATTTTGATATTGATAAAATTGGTATAAGTCACGGGCCAATTTTCAGTTCAGATGATGAGTACACACATACGCTTCGATGGATCTCCATATTATCAGGTCATGTAAAATGTGATCTTTCTGCATCTACAGGAGTGCATGATTACAAAGCTTTCGTAAAGATGCTTCTGGCTGGTGCAACAACTGTTCAGATTTCTTCAGCTCTCTACAGGGAAGGGCTCAACGTTATTCCTGAGATACTGAAGAATACAGCTGAATGGATGAAAATGCATAAATTTGAAACGATCGATTCATTCCGTGCCAAATTGAGCCAGGCAAACCTTGAAAATCCTGCAACTATAGAAAGGGTTCAGTTTATGAAGCTCTATTCGGGTATTGAATAAGATTAAATTTAATGCTAAACAGAACCTTTGGTCCTGAGTATTAATCTGAGGGATTGATCGTAAGTGAAATATTTCCAGGCCCAGTTGATGAATATCATGAGCTTATTCCTCACTCCTATTATGCTCATAAGATGAACAAACATCCAGACAAACCAGGCAAATGCTCCCTGAAAATGGAAATGCGGCAGCTCAACTACTGCCAGGTGTTTCCCTACAGTCGCCATTGTTCCAAGATCCTTGTATGAAAACTCCCCCAGAGGTTTGTTTTTGGATAGATTTCTCAGATTCTCCGCCAATAGTTTTGCTTGTTGTATTGCAACCTGTGCCACCTGCGGATGACCTGAAGAATATTTTTCCTCAGTCATCAATGAGATATCACCAATTGCAAATACATTATTATACCCTTTAATCCTGCTGGACCTGTCGACATAAAACCGGCCATTCTTATTATAATTTTCAGGGGAAAATCCTTTTATCCTGTTCCCTGCAATACCTGCAGTCCAAAGAATTAAACCCGTTTTGATATTTTCACCAGTGCTGGTCGTAACACTCTCATTATCACAATCCACTGCAAAAGTATCTGTTAAAACTCTTACCCCGTACTGCTCAAGAAATTGCCTGGCTTTTTTAGATGATTCAGGAGACATGTTATTTAGCAGTCTGCCTGTTCCCTCGATCAGATGAATATTCACCGTTATGTTTTTCAGCTCGGGATAGTCTTTATGGATCACGAATCTGTTCATTTCAGCTATAGCTCCTGCAATCTCAACACCTGATGGACCACCTCCTATTATAACAATATTCAACAGCCGGTTTTGCTCTTCCTTATCCATTGTCGCAACCGCATTTTCAAAATTGGTAAGAAGAGTGTTCCTTAATTCGAGAGCCTCACCTATGGATTTCATTCCTTTTGAAAACTGCTGCATTTTATCGGAACCGAAAAAGGAATTTGTCGCTCCGTGTGCAAGCACAAGATAATCATAACTTATAATCCCTAACGATGTTACAAGCTGATTTTCTGACACTTTAACCTCTTCCACAACGGCTTTCCTGATATAGAAATTCTCATATTTCTGGAATATTTTGCGTATTGGAAAAGTAATTGAACTTGCATCCAGACCGGCTGAAGCGATCTGATAGAACAGAGGCTGAAACTGGTGGTAGTTATGTTTATCGATAATGACAACCTGGTAAGGAGATTCCCGCAGCTTCTTTGCCAGGGTCAGACCGGCAAAACCACAACCTACAATCACAATCCTTTTTTTGTCAGTTGGAGGAATATTTATCATTTTGGATTTAAAAAACTCTTATGCCGGATAATTAAAATTTACATTAATCATCATACCCCTTCCTCCAGTATTCGGGAGTCACACATTTCCCCTCCCTGTTTTTAAGAAGACACTCATAAATTGCAAAAACAGGATTGAAAACAAGATCAGTGACGCCGATAGTGTATTTAGGTTCCTCATCTTCCTCTTCTGAAGGTACTTTCATTTCCTTTACATCAAAGTTGTTAAACTGAAGCAGATCGGTAAGGAAAGCCAGGCGATCAAGTGTTATACCTGATTCAACTATTGTACAGCGGACACCATTTATCTCACCTACAATATGTTTTGCATTATTTATTGCCATAAGCTGGAATGTAAAAATTAAATTCCAAAACTCATATTTTTAATAACTTCAAAGATAATACCTGCAAATCCCGTAACAACAATACCTGCGACACAAATTCCAAGAGCAAGGCGGGTAGGAAAATCACTTCTGAATTTTTCAATAGGATAATCACTTTTGTTAATAAACATTGCTTTTACTACCAGGAGATAATAGTAGAGTGATATTATTGTATTTAATACAGCAATTGTTACAAGAAGGTAGAAACCTTTCTGTGCAGCAGCTGTAAAAAGGAAAAACTTACCGAAGAATCCGGCAAGAGGCGGAATTCCGGCAAGAGAGAAAAGTCCAAGAAGCATAACAAGACTTAATCCGGGATTAGTCTGGTAAAGCCCGTTATACTCATCAATATTTTCTTTACCCTTAGAATTTGATATTGCTGCAACAACGCCAAATACTGCAAGGTTTGAAAAAATATAAATAAGAATGTAATATATCACCGATCCCATTCCCAGCTGATTGCCGCCGATCAGGCCAAGCAGGATGTACCCTGCCTGCGAAATAGATGAGAATGCAAGAAACCTTTTCAGATTCTGCTGGCGGATAGCAAACAGGTTACCTATTGTCATTGTTAGTACGGCGCTGATATAAATTATCTTCTGCCAGGTTATAATAATTACCGGAAATACCGTAAACAGAACTATAATAAAAATAAAGATTGCCGCACCCTTTGAAATGACTGACAGATATGATGTAATATTAACCGGCGAGCCTTCATAAACATCTGCTGTCCAAAGATGGAAGGGTACGATCGATATCTTAAATGCCATGCCCGAAAAAAAGAAAATGAATCCAAGTATCTGAAGGTTATGGTTTCCAAACAACTGTGCCACTTCGTTGAAATAGAGCGTTCCCGTTGTACCATAGATCATTGCCAGCCCGTACAGGAGTACTCCTGAAGAAAGAGATGAGATAAGAATAAGCTTGATACCGGCTTCGGCAGATTTGTTGTTGTACCTTTCGTAGGCAGCAAGAGCAGCAAGTGGAATGGTTGCCAATTCAAGGCCAAGGTAGAACATAAGAAAATGACCTGCCGATATCATGAAATTCATCCCGACAAGTGTCGAAATAAGAAGGATAAAGTACTCACTTATCTTATCATTATTTTCTTCTTTATTAAGCCAGGTAACTGATTGAATTAAAACAAGCAAAGCTCCGATATTAAGGATATTTTTCATTATCAGCCTGGTATTGTTCACTTCATACATACCTCCGAAAAGTGTTCCGGTAGGAGATGGCATAAAACCGACAATCGTGATTACTGCAAACAGAACTATTGAAAACAAACTAATAGATTTCCTGCTTTTGGAACTCGCGAAAATTTCAACTGTCAGGACGAGTAAGGCCACTATTGTCAGAAGAAGTTCATGCCGCATTAATACAAAATTTTCCAGGCTCATAATATTGTTTTGTACTATATAATTGTTTATAATTCAGTCATAATTGTGAGTTATCATCAGGATCCTAAAATGGATTAAATGCAAGTATTTTACTTATTATAGGAAGCAGGCTGCCTCCGATCATTGAAGAAAGCAAGAAAGGAGCCAGCCCGATAAATGCAACAAAGCTAATAAGAGTCACTGTTGATACCTTCTCGTACCACTTTGCGTCAGTCAGATGTTCGTAATGCTCATTTGTTGTAGGACCAAGAAGGAGTATTGCAATTACTCTCAGTATATATACCGCCGTTATCACAATTGAAGTTATTGCAATAATTGTCATTATCCTGTGGAAAAGATCAGGATGCTGAAATGCACCGACAAAAATTGTCATTTCAGCAACAAATCCGCTGAGGCCTGGAAGTCCAAGGGATGCCAGACCGGCAATTACATAACAAACTGACAGGAATGGTATTACTTTCATCAATCCGCCCATTTCATTTATCAACCTGGTATGTGTTCGCCCGTAAATCATTCCGATAAGTGCGAAGAATAAGGCTGTCATAAGTCCGTGAGAAATCATCTGGATTATTGCTCCGTTCATTGCTGTCCTGTTCATCATCAGGATTGCAAACAGCACAAGCCCGCAATGGCTCACTGAAGAATAAGCATTGATGTATTTGAGGTCTTTCTGAACTATAGCGCTGAATGCCCCGTAAACTACACTTATTGTTGTCAGAATGATGAATATCCAGGAGAATTCATGGGCAGCCTCAGGCATGAGAAAAATTGCAACTCTGAAGCAACCATAACCCCCAAGTTTCATAAGTACTCCCGCATGC
>Ga0315295_10004764_pt1 | contig 11585 bp, 10 predicted proteins | sample YL17G14_0_MG_FD_204453 | JGI IMG/M metagenome (GOLD analysis project Ga0315295, IMG submission 204453) | Sediment microbial communities from Yellowstone Lake, YNP, Wyoming, USA - YL17G14_0 | ecosystem: Environmental > Aquatic > Freshwater > Lake > Sediment | place: USA: Wyoming | collected...
GTTGAAAAAGGCAAGGGCGAAGAAAGCGGCGTTATTCAACACTCAAATGCAGGCGTCTTATGCTTGAAAACCGGACACCACGATACCCCTGCTGATACTTCTCCTAGGTTTCAGCACAAGAAAAACAGATGAAGGTGATAGGTAAAGCAGCGGTAAAGAGAGCGGTCGGGAGCGAAGTGAAACAGCGGGCGCGAGGGCGGACAGGGGCATGTCGGGAGATCGGGGAGGGCGACGCTGAAGCCGCTCCCCCGTGAGGGAGCGGCTCACATGTAAAACAAAGAAGTTGCGTCGCAATAGTGGGACCGGTCTACTTCTTGCCCGCCACGGCCTCCTTGACCGCTGCGCCGGGCTTGAAGGATACGACCTTGGTCGCCTTGATCTTGATAGCCTCGCCGGTCCTGGGGTTGACGCCCTTGCGGGCGGCCCTCTTGCGGACGTCCCAGGTGCCGAAACCGACCAGGGTGACCTTGTCGCCCTTCTTCAATGTATTGGTAACGATCTTGATCACAGCGTCAACGGCAGCGGCAGCATCCTTCTTGCTCATCTTGGCATCCTTGGCTACAGCATCGATTAGTTCCGCCTTGTTCATGACTCACCTCCTTCGTTACTCTCGATTTCCTGAGAAATATTTCGCTGTGATACTGATTTTCCCTTTATTCATCGAAAATAAACGGGATTCGAGAGATATTTCTTAAAGCTCATCTTTAGGAGTGTGGGCGATCTGCAGGCCGCCGACAAGCCCGTAACGGGCGAACCCCATGTTAACTGCTGTTGTGAGTATCCGGCTTACGACCTTGCTTTATCGCTACCTGCACTTTGGGAGAAGGGCCTTCCAACAAACCGGGTATGTGGCTGCGGGGAGGCCAGCCGGGCCAGAGGGCCAGGCTTCAACATCCTTCGCCGGTGTCCTCTATTGCCTGCAGGGCCGCCGTGATGGCTTCCAGCACCTTATCTCGGCCCTCTCGGGCCTGAGCCGCCAGCAGGGGCTCGACGGCCTTCGTGCTGCCAAGCCTTCCCAGGGCCCTGGCGGCTTCCGTGATATCGCTCTCGATATCGCTCTGCAGCAGCGGCAGCAGGCAATCGATGGCCCGCAGGTTGTGCATCTCCCCCAGGGAACGGGCTGCGACGGCCCTTACACCGGCCGAGGAATCGGTCAGCATCTCGCTTATGGGAGCCCATAGGCTGGGCTCGTCCATGTGAGAGAGGGATTCCACCGCCCGCAATCGTACGATGCTGGCTGAATCGCTCAGGGCCTCCACCAGGAACGGAACGGCCTTGCGGTCCCCCAGCTTTCCCAGGGCCCGCACGGCGCTGTAGCGTAACGAGAGGCTGTGGCTGCGCGTGGCCTTGCACAGTTCGTTGACCACCTGGGGGTCGCCGATATCCGCCAGGGCGTCCACGATGAACTGGCTGACCCCCGGGCTCTCTTTTTCCAGGCGGTCGAGGAGCGGCCGCACCGCCTTCTTATCTCCGAGCATTCCCAGGGCCCTGGCGGCTCCCTTCCTCACGTCCGGGTTGTCATGGGACAGCGCCTCGACGAGATAGGGGAAAGCGCTCTTCCCCTGGGAGGCCAGGAGATCGGAGGCTGCGAAGCGCATGAAGGGTTGAGAATGACCCATGGCATCGACCAAACCGCGCAAGTCGCCCGCGGCTGCCAGTTTTTGTAAATCGTCACGGTCTTTCATGATAAAGATTATAGTCCATCGTATATTTACTGTCCCATGCCCAGCCTCTGGGCCAGGAAGGGGGGTAGGCCGGCGGCGATGATCTTGGCTTGGGAGGCGGCGACGTCGTACTGCAGGAAGTGGAACTCCACGCTCATCTCCTCGCTGTCCATGATGCAAAGGGTGGCGATGGGCAGGCCGCCCCGGTACTGCCCGCAGCTGCCCGCGTTGAACATGTAATGCGCCCCGGGTTTGACGGCGAAGCGGTCACCGTTGTTCACCTCCTTCTCTCCCACGCGGTGGTTCTCCGGGGCGAAGACGTACGCCGCGCAGACATGGGTATGGCCTATGAAGCACAGGAGGTTGGCAGGAGGGTCGTACTCGAAAGCCAGGGACTTGAATGAGTATGCCGCTTCGAAGGAATCGAAGATATACTCGTCGGTGTCCGCGGGTGAGCCGTGGAAGAGGTAGAACGAGTCATCGATGGCCAGTTCCTCGGGGAGAGACAGCAACCAGCCCCGGTTGTCGCCGGTCAGGGTCTCGCTGGTGAAGTGCAGGGCCTCCATGGCTACCGGGTTCATGTTGGGAACGATCCCCTCGTCCAGTTCCCGCAGGCCGCGCTCGTGATTCCCCTGGATGCAGCGGACGCCCTTTTCCCGCACCAGTTCAACGCAAGCGTTGGGATCGGCATTGTAACCGACGATATCGCCGCAGCACAGAAGGGCTTCCGCCCCCAGGCGTTCCGCCTCGCCCAGCACCGCCTGCAGCCCCTCCAGGTTGGAGTGGATGTCCGAGAAGACGGCGAACCTCAATGTGCCACTCCTTTCCGTCTTCTAGATTATATACGACTGTGCCGGCAAGCCCTTCAGGTGTGTCTTAAACTCGGACGACTGGCCACCCGGACGTTCTCTTAAGGAGCTTTGGTTGCGCTGGTTGGGACCCGATACATGACATATGATGAGTGCAATGAAAGGAGAAAGAGCATGAAGCGCATAGCTGTAGCCCTGCTGATAGCCGTGTTGGCCGTGTCTGTAGCGGGATGCAAGGGGGGCTCTAGCGCCCAGGACACCCTTTCCATCCTCACGGAGGCCACGGCGGCCATGTCGGACGTCAGCGGCTACCGCATGAGCGGGACCATAGAAATGGATGCGGGAACCGTCGATGCGAGCGGCCAGAGCCAGCCCGTGAACATGGAGGTCACGGCAGACGTGCAGAACGCCGACGGCGAGATGCGCCAGCACATGTTCGCGACCATAGGCGATTACGAGGTAGAGGCCTACATCATCGGCGACGTGTACTACCAGAACATGCCGGGACAGGGGTGGATGAAGATGAGCACCGGGGCCTACCAGGCCCAGAACATGAACATGGGATTGGTGGATACGGCGCAGATGGAGATCATGGCGCAGGTGGCCAAAGATGCCGAGGTCATCGAGGAAAACGACGAGATGATCGGCTTGTCCTTCCATCTTGACCAGGAATACCTCCAGGCTTCCCTGGAACTCTACCGCAAGTACATCGAGGAGGGGAACGAACAACTGCCCGAGGAATGGTTGAAGATGGCGGAGGAGACCATCTCCGATTTCCAGGCGGATATACGCATCTGGCTCAGCAAGGCGGACGATCTCATCCAGCGCATGGAGATGGAATACACCATGGGTGGGCAGTCCCAGATGGGAGAAGTCAAGAGCTCCATGCAGATGGATTTCTTCGACTACAACGGGGATATAACGGTCGAGCTCCCGCCGGAGGCCGCGCAAGCCCAGGAGTTCACCTTCACCCGATGATCCTCAGGCACGCTTGGGGTCAAGCCTGAAGCTTGTCTGGCTACTGTCGTAACTCATCGCGAGTCAGGCTGACCCCCGGCTTGACCAAAGGCCTCGCGCATTATTCTCGGTCAGCCTGGAGCGCGAGCAAAGCGATCTCCTAAGAAGCATGCTCAACGCCAAGGGGATTTCGTCGACTCGCTTCTTGCGATGACGCCTACTTAACCAAGCGGTCTCGGTCGGTCTGTCGTTTTGCTGTAAAATGATGATGTCGTATTGATCGTCTGCGTTCCGGGAGGTTGAGGATATGTCCGACTACATAGAGGGTAAGAGCCGCTGGTGGGGATGGGGCGACCTCGACCAGAGGTTCGACGCAGAGAACCGCGAGAACATCATGCCGTTCCTGCGGGAGAACCTGGGGATGGAGCTGGACCGGGACAGGTTCACCGATCCCACCCTTGATGAGATCGACCTTCCCGCTCCCCGCACGGGTGACGAGGTGCTGAGGGCGCTGCGGGAGATATGCGCTACGGAGAACGTCTCCACCGATAAGTTCCAGCGCGTAAGCCACTGCATGGGCAAGAGCTACCGGGACACCCTGCGCTTGCGCATGCGGCGCATAGAAAGGCCCATTGACGTGGTAGCCTGGCCCAGGGAGGAGAAAGAGATCGTCGAGATCCTACGCCTGGCCGAGGAGAAGGACCTGGCGGTCATACCCTTCGGGGGAGGCTCCAGCGTGACCGGAGGGGTAGAACCCATGGCGCAAGGAAAGGCGGGCGTTATCAGCCTGGACCTGGCGCGGTTGGACCGTGTCCTGCGCCTAGACGCCACCTCGCAGACCGCGGTCATCCAGGCGGGCGCGCTGGGGCCGGAGATCGAGGAGCAGCTCAATGAGCAGGGTTACACCCTTGGCCACTTCCCTGAGAGCTTCGACCACTCCGCCCTGGGAGGATGGCTCGCCACCCGAGCCTCGGGGCGCCAGTCCACGGGCTATGGGGACATAGAGGACATGGTGCTGGCCTTGCGCATGGTCACGCCACGGGGGGTCATCGATACCCGGCGGGTCCCCTCTACCGCGGCCGGCCCGTCAATACTCCAGTTCTGTGTCGGCTCAGAGGGTTTTCTGGGCATCATCACCGAAGCCACCATGAGGATACGTCCTTTCCCTGACGTGACCGATTACCGTGGACTGATATTCCGCAATTTCGCGGCCGGGGTATCCGCGATCCGCGAGATGATACAGCAGGGCATGGTACCCACCTGCGTGCGACTCTCGGACCGCACCGAGACCGCCCTGGCCCAGGCCTTCCGCTCTTCCACCGGTCACAAGTGGAAGAGGAAGGCCGAGGACACCGCCCTCAAGCTCCTGGCCAGCAGGGGATACTCCTTCGACGACGGTGCCTTCATGATCCTGGGACTTGAAGGCGAGCGCGAAGAGGTCGAATACCTGAGGTCTGGGATCCTCCGGCTCTGCCGTAAACTGGGCGGTTTCCACCTGGGCACGAGCCCCGGCAAGCAATGGTACCGCAGCCGGCACGAGACGGCCTACTTCCGCGAGCAGCTCATAAACTGGGGAGTCATGGTGGATACGATAGAGACCGCCACAACCTGGGACAACCTGCTCCACCTGTACGGCGAGGTGCGCAGCGCGCTGCGCACCGCCCTGGAGGAGGCGGGCGGCAAGAGCATGGTGGCCTGCCACGTCTCCCATTCTTATCGCGAGGGCTCATCTCTTTACTACACCTTCTTCGCCCCCATGGATGCTGAGGGGAAGGAGGAGGAGCAATGGGATAGGGTCAAGCGAATTGTTTCCGAGGCCATAATGGAGTACGGCGGGACCATCAGCCACCATCACGGCGTGGGATACGAGCACGCCCCCTGGATGCGCCAGGAGGTGGGCGACATCTCCCTCGAGGCCATAAGGGCCGTTAAGGAGGTCATGGACCCCGCGGATATCATGAATCCAGGTAAGCTCATACCGTCCCGCTGACGTCCACGCGCGGTGAGGTGGGACCCGGTATTCAAAGTACTGTAAGGCTGAGGCTGCAGGGATCGGGCGGGGAGAGCATGGGGGGAGTCGAAGAACGGACGGCGGGCGGCACGGCAGTCCGCATCGGGGTTGGCTTGATCGCCCTCGGCCAACCGTCCTCAACCATTCTGGAGGGATGCCGCAGCTGGCTCGAACGTTACCTCACCTCTACCTTCACCGCGTTCGATTGGGCCGTCGAGAAAGAGGACTGGGACCTGCAGTGGGCCGATCCACTCTGGCTTCTGGACAGGGCCCAGGCTCGCATGGAGGAGGCGGGATGGCAGTTCTCTTTCCTGGTCACCGACGGTAAGGATTACCCTTCCACCAGCGGCCCTGCGGCGACCCTGTCCTTCAGTCATTCCTCGGTCCTCATCTATCTCTCCGAACTAATCCTGGACGGCCAGGAAGCCGATGACGGCGAGGCGATAACCAGGTGCTGTTACCTCATCCTGGCCTACTTCGCCCGCCTCAACGGCCTGCCACACCTGGAGGATAAGATGATAAGAGCGCGCGACCTCGACGAGGGCAACCCGCTGAGCCCGGAGGAGACGAAGGAGCTTGACGCCTCCCTGCATAGCTTGGCCGACGGTGTCCTGCGCCGGAGCGTGAAGGAGATCAAGGGCCTGGCCCTCTATGCGAGGATAATATTCTCGCACCCCATGCGCGTGCTGCGGACGGTGTTGAGCCACCGCCCCCTGCGCATAGTGTTCAGCCTTGGCAAGCTGGTGTTTGCGACCATGGCCGCGCTGGTACTGGCGTTGCTCTCCACGGAACTCTGGTACCTGGGGGTGGGAATAAACATCTGGAGGCTGATCCTCATCGCAGTCGCCGTGCTGCTGGCGGCGACAGTGTACGTCGTATTCCGCCAACGCCTTTACGTGAGCAGGGTATCCCGCTCCCTGTCCGAACAGGCGGCCTTCTTCAACCTCACGAGTTTTCTCACCGTGTTCAGCGTGCTGCTGGCGCTCTTCGTCATCATCTTCGCCGTGACCATCGTGGTCACCCTGGGTGTTTACCCCCGCTACATAGTCGAGGACTGGATCATGAAGAAGGAGGTGGGGTTCTTCGACTACATGAGGGTTTCCCTCCTCATCAGCTCCATGGCCATGGTGGTGGGAGCCTTGGGCGCCGGCCTGGAGGAGAACGAGCACTTCAGGCAAGTGATGTATACCGAAAGAAACCGTTGAGGTATCCGCATGGATATGGTACCTATATTCGTCTATGGCACGCTCAAACCGGGCGAGAAGATGTTCCGGCACATAAGCCACACGGTACGCGACACAGTGCCTGCGGCCATCTCCGGGCGCCTCTACGAAACCCCCTTCGGATACCCGCTGCTGGTGGAGCCTGGCAGCGAGAAAGAACCCATCATCAATGGCGTACTGCTCATCCCCCTGGAGGACCAATACGAGGAGATGGTGCGTATCATCGACGTCATCGAGGGGGAGGCCGGCTTCGAGAAGGGCAAGATGGAGGTTGCCCTGGAGAACGGGCAGAGGGTCACGGCGATCATCTATTTCTACCGCGAGGCACCCGCCTACGCTCGACCTTTCCACGGCACGGACTGGCCTTAGCACCCCGCTGGCTTTAAGGTCGTTGTGACCGTTGCTGGTGATCACCTCAGGCCTGTTGATGTTCCCTGGCGCGCGCGGTGAAGACGATGCTGGACGGCTCGGGGGAATACCACTCCACCTCCGCCTCCTTGCCCTCGGCGATCTCGAACAGCGCAGCCATCTGTCCGGCCAGCAGGTGTTCGTTATAGGGATTTTCCACGGTGACCGTCAGCCCTTCGAAACCGTACTCATAATCGACCGGGTTGCCCTGACCGCGCAGCGGCAGGGTCGCCATGGCGTTCTCGTAGATGCTCTCCCTCTCCCGCCGGGGGAGGACGCTGCTCTCATCGCCGGCTATACCCAACTCGCGGATGCGCCGGTGGGTGTAATCCTTCTCGGCCTGGATGATGAGGGGGTAGATATCGTCGCCTAGCTCCCTCTCCAGCTCCCGGAAGACGCTGGTGGGGACGTAACCGTCCAGGAAGGTCAGCCGCGTATTGCGGCGGTTGTCGATGATGGTGCCTTCCTCCTCGTTCCAACGCAGGTAGGCGAGTTCGCGCGGCGTGCCGCAGGACCGGCAGCGGGGCATGTAGAAATGGCCCGGTTTTTGTTCGGGGTACTCGAGCTCGAGGCGCCCGGATATCTCCGGCCTTTGTCCGGCCGGCTTGATGGATATGACATCCCCCTCTTCCGACTCGATCCAGGTGTGCTCGAAAGGCTTCCTCTCCAGGCTCTCGAAGGCTCCCAGGATGATGGCGGCCATGAGTTCGCGGTTATAGGGGTTGCGCACCAAGGCCTCCCCGCCCTTGCCGGGTTTGTAAGAGATGGCCTTGGCGTAAGCTTGCCCCAACCAGATGGAGAGATGGCAGAAGGCATAGACAACGGCCCGCTTGTTGGGCCCCCAGCGTCCGGCGAGGTAGGGAAACTTGTTCAGTTGCGAATCGATGGTATGCACCGAGGCGTTGCGCTGAGCCTCGAAGACGAGGTGGGATATGGGCAGCCCCAGGCTCTCCTCGATGCGCGAGAAAAGGTGGGTGAGGAAGTCCGACTCGATGATCACCACCCGGTAGTCGGGATTGACGGCCATGGTGATGGTGCCGTTCTCGTTCCAACGGATGAGCTTGCTCAACCAATATGGAAACCCGCATTCCCTGCAGCTCTTCATCGTCAACTCCTCGTCCTTGCCTCGCTTTCCCGTTATAGCGTCCTCTCATATATTAGACGCTTTTAGGCGGCGGCAAAGACCGCCTGGATCATAGCGAAGAACCGACCCTCCGGTTTTCCCGCTTGCTCTACCCGGACCGCTCGCTGTAACGCCCCTTCCGCAGTATTTCAAAGCGCGTTCAACTTGGGTGGGCTGACCTGGGTATCCACCCCGATGAGCTGCTCCTCCCGGTAGAGCAGTGTCGCCTTATCGTACACGATGATGGTGTTCTCGGGCATGAGGCTGTCCTGCACCTCCTGGGTGTACAGGGGCTCGCCCAGGAGCTGGGTGGCCTCCCCCGGCGTCATCGTGGCATCGAAATCCTGGGGGCGCAGGTCGGTGGGCGGATACGCGGCCGACTCGTCCTCGATCGGCTCTTCGCCGAAGAGGCGCCCGTTGTCGAAATCGAGTGCCTTCCCCTGCGAGAAATATGTCCATCTTTCCACGCGGTCGGAGCTCGCGGGATCGAAGGTGATGAAAAAATGGTCGGGGTACCCGAGCTCGTCAACCGTCCTGCTCTGGTCGGCGGAGAGTCCGGATATGTACTCGACGGCCGGATTCTCTTCCTCCAGCGGCAAGGGCGGAGGTTCCTCTTCCCCACACCCGGTCAACGACAGAGATAGAAACACAACCGCTATACACAACACCGTGAGGACAAGGGCGAGACCCTCTCTTACGCGATATCCGCGAGGCTTAAGGCTATTCCTGCTCATGGCATGATTATATACACGTTCTTCTTCAAGAAGCGTGGGTAGCTACGAAACCTTTTGGGGTCAGGCCTCAAAACTTTAACTCTCCTACGAAACCTTTGGGGTCAGACATCAATACATTAATCCTCGGGCGTAGACAAACCGCGCGCGAGCTTACCTATACACATCGCATAGTGTGACGTTCCCGCCGGGTGCCTCGCCCCAGGCTTTGCTCCAGGCTCATAGCGGTTTTCCTGGGGGAACCAGGACCCGGCGGTGTGACTCTAATGTGGCAAGCCAGGTTGGGTCGTGTTATAAAGCAGATATCCGTCATCCACGTGATCGCAATATCACAGACCGCAGGGAGAACGATTTGGACGGGAAGACCTGTATCGCCGTTACACTCGCCATCTTACTCGCCTTGCTCTCGACGCTCCCGGCGGGATGCGGAGGTGGAGATAAGGGAGCGATATCGGAGGTCGTCCTGGGCAGCCTGGCGCTGCAGGACTCCTTCGCCCTCTATTACCCCGTCCCTGCCTCGACCACCCCGCGCATCCCTGCCTACACGGTCAACCCGGGCCTCTCCAACGTCGTGGGTGCCGGTGGGGTGAGTATGCCCCCGGGCGTGGCCAGCACGCTTGCAGTACAGGGATTCACAGCCGTCGCGGGCGGTAGCGACAGCATATACCAGGTTTACCAGGATGCTGCGGGCGCGAAGTTCGTGACCGTCGACGCCCTCCTGCAAACCTTTCACTCGCTCTACACTTACGCCCTGCGCGACGCGGAGGAGGGGTCCCTGGCCGCCGATCTCAAAGCCCTTGTCGCTTCCCTGTACGATACCGTCGAGCGCATGTACCGCGGCAGCGAGGGAACGGTGCGGGAAGCCGCCCTCTCGGACCTCGCTTACCTGGGCGTGGCAGCGCGACTGCTGAGTGTGGAGACGGCGCTCCCACCCGAGGTCGCAGACATGGTGGGGGAGGAGCTCGCCTTCATCGCGGTCCATGCCGGTACAGCCGTATCACCTGTCTTCGGGTCCCAGGAGGATTACAGCTCGTACGAGCCGCGTGGCTACTATGCCGATGGCGGAGAGCTCGCAGGATATTTTCAGGCCATGACATGGCTGGGGAGGACGGGCTTCTACCCGAGCCCGGGAACGGGTCCCGGGGACATCGTGGCCGGACGGGACATGACCCGGCAGGCCCTGGTATTAGTGGGGGCCCTGCACATGGCCGAGGTGGATGGGAAACCCGCATACGCGGTGTGGGACCGCATCTACCAGCCCAACTCTTACCTGGCCGGGTATGACGAAGACCTCAACGCCTATATATATACGCGCCTGGCGCGCGAGCTCTTCGGGCAGAGCTTTCCGCTGAGCCGCCTGCAAGACGACGCGCTCATGGGCGAGTTCATCGCCCGGGCCGTGGCGGAACAGCCGGCCGCTATCGTGCCTGTGGCGGGTACGACGGAGAGCATCGATGAGTCCTCCGTATCCTTCCGCTTCTTCGGGCAGCCCGGCTTCCCGGATGAACGTATCTTCCAGGAGCTGGTGGCGCCGGAGGTACCGGACAGGTTCATGCCCCGGGGGCTCGACGTGCCGGCGGCCTTGGGCTCGGACCGCGCCCTGCAGATCCTGGACCAGGTCTATGGGGAAAACGGTTACGAGGGATATACGGAGAATATGGAGGCTTTACGCGCGCTGCTCAAGAACGTCGACCCCACCCAGGCCCACTCCAATACCTATTGGAGCTGCCTGGATATCCAGCGCCTCATGTTGAAGCCCTGCGGCGAGGGGTACCCCACCTTCATGCGCGCCGCCGCCTGGCAGGACCGCGGCCTCTACGACTTCCTGGGTGCGTGGGCCGAGATGCGCCATTGCGAGGTCGACTATACCGGACAGGGCGCCGTAGCATCGCCGGGCGCGCCGGCCGGGACGGAACAGGGTTACGTGGAGCCCTGCCCCGAGGCCTTCGCCCGCCTGGCGGCCACGACGGACGTGATACGCCGGGGACTGGATGAGCGCGTCCTAGCCTCGGCGCCGCTGCAGGAACGCCTGAACGAGCTGTACGAGCTCCTGCTCGCCCTCAAGACCATGGCCGAGAAGGAGCTACGCAACGAACCCCTCAGCGCCGAGGAATACGCGGCCATCGCGAATATCGGCGGGACCATGCGCTACCTGGCGACCTTTCCCGTGGAGGAGGGGGGAGAGCAGGCATCCGAGACGGACGCCTACATGCCGCTGGTGGACAGCATCTACAGCGACCCCAACTATGGCGAAACGCTGCAGGCGGCGGTGGGAAGGCCGGTGACCTACTACGTGATCGCACCGGTGGCCGGGCGGCCCACCCTCACCATGGGGGCCGGGTATTCCTATTATGAATTCGTGAAGCCTACCAGTGAGCAACTCACGGACGAGGCCTGGCAGGAGATGGTAAACGCGGGGCAGTTCCCCGAGACCCCCGCCTGGACTGCCTCCTTCCTGCAGTAGGCGGGCAAGCCAACCCGAGAAACGTCGTTCGTCAAGCTGATGGCGAATGTATTTAAATTAAAGGTTCTTCTCCGAGAAGGGCAACACTTTGGGGTCAGACCTCAAAAATCTGCCTCTCCACCCGCGGCAGTTATGTTAATCGTCGCAAACATGAGAGGCAATTTTTGATGTCTGTCCCCAAAGTGTTGCCGGAGA
>Ga0315295_10004765_pt1 | contig 11582 bp, 9 predicted proteins | sample YL17G14_0_MG_FD_204453 | JGI IMG/M metagenome (GOLD analysis project Ga0315295, IMG submission 204453) | Sediment microbial communities from Yellowstone Lake, YNP, Wyoming, USA - YL17G14_0 | ecosystem: Environmental > Aquatic > Freshwater > Lake > Sediment | place: USA: Wyoming | collected...
ATCGCTCCCCAGCGGGTTACAGTTTCCGTCCAGGCTTTTGACAACTGCGGGTTGAGCGGCAACATCCAGGCCAATATTGACGCCCAACAAAACCAGCCGCCGGAGATCCTGGCTTTTTACGCCGACCCCCAGCAAGGGCCCTCGCCTTTAAATACTTTGCTGGTGGTTCGCGCCCGGGACCCGGACGGAGTCCTGGTCCGGTGCGACTGGGATCTGAATACCGACGGAGATTTCGAGCAGAGCGCCGGCGCCGACCCGCCGGCCAAAATTTATGATTTTGCCCTGGCCCATAGCTTCACCCGGGCCGGCTGGTATCGGGTCCGGGCGCGGGTGATGGATGACAACGGGGCGATAACCTATTCCAATGAAATAATCGTCAAGGTTTCTCTTTCCATCAGAAGGATTTTCGCCCGCGATTACGGGTCCGGGCAGGCCGAGAGCCTGGCCCTGGACATGAACGAGGCGGGGAATTTAGCCGATATCTATACCGCCATGGGAAGCTCCGGAATCGCGATTTTCACCATCCCCGATCTTTCCCAGCCCGGCCAGCTGACCCTGATCGGACGGGCGGAAGCCTCGGGCTATGCCCGGAAGATCAGGAAATACGGGGACGTGGTTTACCTGGCGAACGAAGATGTGGGCTTGATGATTTATTTCATTCCCTCCCCGTATTACGTGTCCTACGAGGGCCAGCTGGTTTTCTGCCAGATTTCGGACGTCGAGGTGGCGGAATACGGGGGCCGGGTCTATGTTTTCGCGGCCTGCGCCTATCCGGCCATGCTCGAGATTTATGACGTGACCAGTTGGTATGACGACCTTTATCCCTCCGAGGCGGGGTTGTTTTCCATCAATTATACCCCGGAGCTCGGCGGGGGGCAGGGGACGGAAGCCGTTTCGGTCAAATGGGATCCCCGGGGTTTTATCTACCTGGGTCTGAAAAATCGGGGGGCGGTGGTTTATGACTTCCGGAATCCCAGCTGGGGCGAGCCGGTTCCAATCCTGGGGATAGCTCCCACTCTGGCTCTTTATTACCTGAATCGCCCGGACCCCTACAACCCGGTCAGCCTGGATTTCGCCGATCACCCCCGGAGCAGAAAACGCTACCTTTATCTGGGGGGGACGTGCGATTCCGGGTGGGATTACAGGAAAAACGAGGTGGTGACCTATGACATCTCCGACCTGTCCAGCGCCACCGGAAGCCTGTTTGTCTTCGGGGAGGATCTCCACCCGCGTTCTTTCCCTTCCAGCGGCACCGCGACCGCGCATCTCCTGAACCCAGCGGTGCCTTATTACGGGAACGACACCATCCCGGCCAACCTTTATAAAAACGGCTTTATGATTCCCGACGGCGAGTATGAATTCCACGGCGCCCAGGACATTATCATCCACGGTTACGATCAATTGGCGGTTTACAAGTTTGATTACGTCCGCAATTGGATCTCGCGCTTCAACGATTTCAAGGATGACGACCAGGGCCCCTATCTCAAGAGCATCACGGTCAAGGATGACATCTTGTATGCGGCCATGGGCGGGTATGGAATGCAGATAGTGGATTATTCCGACCCGATTCATCCCCGGATGGCGATTTCAGACAAGGATGAGCGCTTCGATCCCAACACCAAGGGCAATGACTCGGTCAACCAGATCGGGGTTTATGGCGATTATTCCCTGATCGCGGACGGATACCTGGGAGTCACGGCCGCCCGGAATCACATAGCCGGCACCGGTCCTTATTCCGCCACCCCGGAACTGATCAGGTCGTATAACACCTCCGGAAGCCCGAAAGACATATTCCTTCGCCGGCCTGAACTCCTGGTCGCGCTGGGGAAGGGCGGGGTAGATATCATGGATGTTTCCTTTTCCCCCCAGAACCCCGTAATCCTGGCCAATGTGGACACCCCGGGCGAGAGCTACGGGGTCTGGGAAAGCCCGGGCCGGGATTATATTTACGTGGCCGACCGCAATATCAAGGAGGCCGATCCTGACCCGGCCGACGAGGATGCCCTCTGGGTGGTGGACCGGAATCATCCCTCGCCGGATACCCCCTCATTGCTGAACAAGTGGCCCGCCGATCCCGGCACGATCAGCAATATCAGCGCGGTTTGGGGAACCGAGGGCCGTTTGTATCTCATGGCGGAAAGACTCTATATCCTGGACACCCTCGACCCGACCGCTCCGGTCTTCGCGGGAACGATTGATATTTATCCCAAGCAGTTGGTTGTTAAGGGCAACCTGATTTACAGTCTCAATCTTTTCGGCCTCCAGGTGCTGGATTGCCGTTATCCTCAGGCCGTAACCTTGATCGGCGAATATCATTCCCCGGACTCGGCCCTGGTCTTGCGCGGATTCGATATCCAGGGGGACTACGCCTATGTCAGCGACGGGGTCAATCTCCGGGTTTTGGACCTGACCTTCCCGGGGGCTATCACCGAGGTCACCCGCATCGCGATTACCGGGGATAACGACCGGATTTTTTCCACGGTGAAGGCGTTTGAAAACTTTGCCGTGCTGGGAGCGGGAATCGAATCTTTAAAGGCGGGCCTGGCGATCGTCGACATTTCCAATCCCAGGTCATTAAATATGCTCGGCTTGGAACCAGATTACATTATTGCGAAACTGGAAGCTTTTAAAGATGAGAATTCCGGCTATTATTACATTTACACCCTGGATGGCGAGGTCCAGTTTTCCGTTTTTCAGGTGTCCGGCCTGGATTAAAATTTCAAACATTTCAGAAGTCTTCCAATCTAGTTAACTATCTAATTTAACTTGTAATTCCCCGTGGTCTGGCCACGGGGTTACCTTACTTCTGTCATTCCGCACTTGATGCGGAATCCAGTTATTTTGCTTGTCTGGATTCCTGCTGGAGTTTATCCCGCACTCTGATGCGGGACAGGAATGACATTTGACTTAGATACCCCGCGGTCTTGCCGCGGGGAGCTTCATTTGAAATATTTATTAAATATTGACAAAAATGATTAATATAGTTATGTTTAAAAAATGAGAATTTCAACCAAGGGTCGATATGGACTTAGAGCCTGCCTCGAATTGGCAAGCCGATTCGGGGAAAAGGCGATACAGACCTCTAAAATCGCCAAAGCCAGGGACATCCCGGAAAAATACCTGGCACAAATAGTTCATAACCTGAAAAAAGCCGGCCTGGTGAAAAGCTCCCGCGGGGCCAGGGGCGGATATACACTGGCTCGTTCCCCGTCTGATATCCATGTGGGGGAGGTGGTTGAGGCCCTGGAAGGCTCCCTTTCACCGGTGGAATGCGTGGAGAGGCCGGGTTCCTGCGCGCGGGTCCCGGTCTGCGCCACCCGGGCCCTCTGGTGCCAGCTCAGCGATTCCATCAGTAAGACCTTGAATTCGGTCACGCTGGAAGATCTGATCAAAATTGAGAAGGAAGGGAAAAGCCCGGAGCAAATGTATTACATATGACAGGTAGCGAGTAGCAAGAAAAAAAGGCAAAGGTTAGGGTTACGAAGCCCGGGTCGTCTATGGGCTACGTCGGTCGGCTAAAAATCCGTAGCCGAACAACGTTTCCGAAACGGGCTGCGTAACCGAAGGACGATAGACGAAAACCGATGGTAGCCGCAAGCTTTAGCTTGCGTAATAGAAGCGAGCAGGAGAATAAAAATGAAATATAAAGGGATTGAGATCAAAGATATCTATCGCGGCATCGCCCGGGATTCCACCGAGCTGATTGGAAATACCCCGCTCGTCCGCCTTAACCGGGTTACCCTGGGAGTGGGAGCGGAAGTGGCGGCCAAGCTCGAATCCTTTAATCCCCTGGGCAGCATCAAGGACCGGATCGGGGTGGCGATGATCCTGGATGCCGAGGAAAAGGGCTTGCTCAAGCAGGATACCGTGGTCATCGAGCCGACCAGCGGCAACACCGGGATCGCCCTGGCTTTTGTCTGCGCCGCCCGGGGCTACCGTCTGATCCTGACCATGCCCGAAACCATGAGCATGGAGCGGAGAAAACTCCTCAAGATCCTGGGGGCGGAGATGGTCCTGACCCCGGGCTCGGAAGGAATGACCGGGGCGGTGAAAAAGGCCGAGGAATTGAAAAAAGAGATCCCGAACTCCTATCTACCGATGCAATTTAAAAATCCGGCCAATCCCGAAATCCACCGCCTGACTACGGCCGAGGAAATCTGGAGGGATACGGAGGGACGGGTGGAGATCGTGGTGGCCGGGGTAGGAACCGGGGGAACGATCACCGGGATCGCCGAGGCGCTCAAGGAAAGGAAACCTTCCCTGCGCGCAGTGGCCGTGGAACCGGAGGCCTCGCCGGTGCTTTCCGGCGGGAAAGCCGGCCCCCACCGGATCCAGGGGATCGGGGCCGGATTTGTCCCCGAGGTCTTCCGCGCCGACCTGATTGACGAGGTGATCAAGGTGAAAAACGAAGACGCGGAGGAACTGGCGCGGAGGCTGGCCCGGGAGGAAGGGATCCTGGCGGGGATATCATCCGGGGCCGCCGCCTGGGCGGCGCTCGAAGTGGGACGGAGGCCGGAGAATCGGGGCAGACTGATTGTGGTGATTCTGCCCGATACCGGGGAACGCTATCTTTCTACCGCCCTTTTCGGGGTGGTTGGTTAGGGAAAGGTCTCAGCATGTTAACTCTGATTCGGGAAGATATTCAGGCGGCGCGGGCCAAGGACCCGGCCGCCCGGGGCTGGCTGGAGATCGTGATTTGCTATCCCGGCCTCCAGGCGATCTGGATTTACCGGGTAGCCCACTGGCTCTGGGAAAGGGGCTTGAAGTTCTCGGCCCGGGTGCTTTCCCATCTCGGCCGGTTTCTGACCGGGGTGGAGATTCATCCGGCGGCGGAGATCGGGCGCCGGCTTTTCATCGATCATGGGATGGGAATCGTGATCGGAGAGACCGCCGAACTCGGCAATGACTGCGTGATGTTCAAGGGGGTAGTATTGGGCGGGGTGAGCACCGAGAAGAAGAAGCGACATCCCACCCTGGGTAACCGGGTGGTGGTGGGGACCAACGCCTGCGTCCTGGGCCCGATCGAGATCGGGGATGATGTTATGATCGGGTCGGGCTCAGTGGTGATCCGATCGGCGCCTTCCGGATGCACGGTAGTGGGTGTTCCCGGGCGGGTGGTGAACAAGCAGGAAAAACGCCGGATTGCCGAGGAAATGAATCATGGAAGCCTTCCGGACCCGGTGGCGGACGCCTTGAGGGTGATCATGGACGAGCAGAGGAAAATGGATGAACGTCTCCGGAAATTGGAACACAGGGATGGTTCCTGCGCTAAGCCCGAGCGTTGATATTTATTGAACAATGACCAAGCACCAATAGCCAAAGAGCAACCAATATCCAAATCCTAAAGTTCAAAGCTCGAAACCCGAAACCAAAAGCACCGATCCCGAAGGATTTTTTGAAAACCCCTCATTCAGTTTATACTGTAGGGGTTGAAATTTCCGCGGAATCCGGCACGGTTTGACGGATTTGGGATGTGAATTTATGGGAACCAATAACAATCTCGATTTTTTTTCCAGGAATCAGGGGCTTTTCAACCCGGAGGAACAGGAAAGAATCCGGAAAGCCACCGTCCTGATTATCGGCCTGGGGGGTGTGGGCGGGACGGTAGCCACCCTCCTGGCCCGGAGCGGGGTTTCCCGTTTTATCCTGGTCGAGTTTGACCGGTTTGAACCCACCAACATGAACCGGCAGGTCTTCTGCTTTACCGATACCCTGGGACGGAACAAGGCGGAAGCGGCCGGTGAGTATCTCCGGAAAATCAACCCGGAGGCGGAGGTGGAGGTTCATCCCCGGCTCCTGTCCCGGGAAGAGGTTTTAATCCTGGCCCGGCGTGCCGACCTGGTTTTCCCGGCCGCGGATGATTTTGCCTTCAGCCTGCTTTGCTTCCGGGGCGTACAGGAGATGGGGAAAACGGCGCTCCTCGTGGTTCCCTCGGGTTTATGGGCCTGCGTTTCGATCATCAGGCCCGATGGGCCCTCGGCGGAATCGATTCACGGCGTCCCCCGGGGCCTGGATTACGAGGGATTGAAGGAGATTTTTACGGAAAAACGCTATAAGTTGGCCACCTACTACAATTACGTGATCCAGGGCCGCTGGGAAAAGGATTATTACCGGGATTTCATCGAGGAGGGCCGGCCCCTGACCCAGATCGCCCCGGTGGTCTGGCTGGCTTCTTCGCTCGGGGCCTGGGAGGCGCTCAAGTTCTTGACCGGCAAGGAAAAGGCGGTGTCCGCCCCGAGATATTATTGGGTATCCCGGAAGGGGGTTTCCGTCCAGCGTCTGTACGGTCTTAATCTCAACACCCTTTTTATTCTGCAGAGGAGATTCTGGTGGAAGCTGCTGCAGGGTCCGTTCGGAAAGGTTTCCGAGCGCCTGGAGATGTTCTGGTGGAATCGGGCCAAAGGTAAATAATGGGAATTCCGGAATGTTGGATGGCTAAAAACAGTTTCGAGTTTCTAGTCTCTAGTTTCGAGTTATAAGAGAGAGAAAATGGTTTAAAGTTTTGAACTAGAGACCAGAAACCAGAGACCAGAAACTAAAGAATTAGGGCAAGGCTTCAGCGTTGCTAATGATGCTTTCGAGTTTGGAATTTAGTTATTGGTTATTGGCGATTGATCAATTGATATAAAAATGCCTATGCCTAAAGTTCTGGCGGTTTGTCGAAGTGAAAAGAAGGGAACCCGGAAAGAGGCGGGGACCGAAGGCGTCCTGAGAGAGAACCACGGCCTGGTTGAGGATGCGCATGCCTGCCCGGAAGGCCATCGCCAGGTGAGCCTCCTGGCCATGGAAAGCATAGAAAAAATGAAAAAACTGGGTTATGCCGTGGGCCCCGGGGATTTCGCCGAAAACCTGACGACCGAGGGTATCAACCTTTGCTCCCTGCCGGTTTCCACCCGGCTTCACATCGGGAAAGACATTGTGCTTGAGATTACCCAGATCGGCAAGGAATGCCATGCCGGTTGCGCGATTATGCAGGAGACCGGGAAGTGCATAATGCCCCGGGAGGGCATCTTCGCCCGGGTTATCCGGGGGGGGAGGGTTAGCGCCGGGGACCGGATTAAAATTGAAAAGTTAAAAGTGAAAAGTGAATAGTAAACAGTGAAAGAAATAAAAAAAGTTAAGGAAACGGAAAAGGGGAAAATGCCATGGCGGACCAGGAAATTGTAATTTATATCACCAGCGCCAATATTGAAGAGGCCCATAAAATCGCGGATGTCCTTTTAACCGCGCGGAAGGTCGCCTGCGTAAACGTGATTCCAGGGGTGAAATCCTATTTCTGGTGGCAGGGAAAGCGGGAATCAACCCCGGAGGTTTTATTAATGGCCAAATCCCGGGCCTCCCTGTTTCCGGAAGTGGTGGAAATGGTGAAGCAGAGCCATAGCTACGAGGTCCCGGAGATCATCGCCCTGCCGATCATCGCCGGGAACCAGGATTATTTGAATTGGATTAGGGAAGAAACGAAGTAAGCTGGAGGAAGGTCAAAGGTCAAGGGTGAAAGCTGAAGGGTTAAAGGCAAGAGGTAAGAGGTACAATAAATCATGGGTAGTGTTTTTTCAAAAAATAGCCGGGGGGTAGGTCCTCACGACCCCCACGCCTTTGGCGGGGCACGCAAACTCTTTTAAGCCGACCCTCGGTCCCGCCACTGGCGGGAAGGGATTACGTGATCGCACGCATTGTTTGGGGAGCGAGACCTGCCCCCCAAAAAAGAAAAAATCTTACGAGTTTAAAAGTCGAGTCGGTGTTGAGCGGAAAGGTGAGAGGCTAAAAAATCGGGACTAATGCAGGAAAAAATTAAAAAGCTCAGGAAAATATTAAAGGAGATGGGAAGCGTCCTGGTCGCTTTTTCCGGCGGGGTGGACAGCACTTTTCTGGCCCGGGTGGCGCGGGAGGTCCTGGGTGACCGGGTCCTGGCGGTCACCGCTTTTTCTTCCACCTACCCCGAGGAGGAACTCGCCTCGGCCCGCAAGCTCACCCGGAAGCTCCGGGTCAGGCACCGGGTGATCAAAACCCGCGAACTATCAAATCCCCGGTTTCTCCAGAATCCTCCCGACCGATGCTATCACTGCAAGCGTGAGCTTTTCGGAGAACTCCAGAAAATCGCCAGGCGGGAGGGACTCCGCTGGATTGCCGACGGTTCGAACCGGGACGACCTGAGGGACCGGCGGCCCGGAGAGAAAGCCGCCCGGGAGTTCCGGGTGCGATCTCCGCTTCTGGAGGCCGAACTGGGGAAAGAGGAAATCCGTCGGGCTTCCCGGAAACTTGGTCTTTCCACCTGGGATAAACCGGCCCTGGCCTGCCTGGCTTCCCGGGTTCCTTATGGAGATCGGATCACCCCGGCGGCTTTGGGGATGATTGCCCGGGCGGAGAAAGCGGTGAAAAGACAGGGTTTTCGACAGGTCCGCGTCCGCCATCACGGGAAGACCGCCCGGATCGAGGTTCTGCCGGAAGAGATCGGGAGATTGCTGGACTTGAAAATCAGGGGAAAAATTTCCGGGGACCTGAAGAAACTTGGGTATACCCATATTTCTGTCGACCTGGATGGTTACCGGACGGGAAGCCTCAACGAGGAATTAAAAGGTGGTTAGAAAAAGATTGCGGAATGGAAAGCAAACAAATTGACGATTGCAGATTGACGATTGACGAATGAAGACCAATCAGAAAAGTTAAAGTTAGGGTTTCGAAGCCCGGGTTGTCTCTGAGCTACGTCGGTCGGATTACAAATCCGTAACCGAAAGACGTTTCCGAAACGGGCCTCGTAACCGTTGGACAATGGACGAAACAATCTATGTCTAAGAAAAAGCGAGTCATCGTCGCGATGAGCGGGGGGGTGGATTCCTCCGTGGCCGCCGCCCTTTTGCAGGAGAAGGGCTTCGAGGTAATCGGGGTCACCCTGGATCTCAGGGTGGAAAAGGGCAAGAAAATTCCGGCTTCGTCCTGTTGCGGCCTGGACGCGATAAAAAGCGCGGAGCGGGTGGCCCATAAGCTCGGCATCCGGCATTACGTTTTGGATTTCCGTCAGCAGTTTGACCAGGTGGTGGTCCAGGATTTTATCTCTGAATACGGCCGGGGCCGGACCCCCAATCCCTGTGTCCGTTGCAATCAGCTGATCAAGTTTGGAAGCCTGTTTCAAAAACTGGACGAGCTCGATTCCGATTTCCTGGCCACCGGTCATTACGCCCGGATTGTTTTTGATCAAAAGGAGGGGGCTTACGAGCTTTTGCGGGGGGTGGATCCGGCCAAGGACCAGTCTTATTTTCTCTGGCCGATGACCCAGAGAATCCTGGCCCGGACGTTCATGCCCCTGGGAGAATTCGAAAAACGACGGGTCCGGCAAATGGCGGTTTCCTACAAGCTCGCGACGGCCCAGCGGCCGGAAAGCCAGGAAATCTGTTTCGTGCCCGACCAGGATTATATCGGTTTTGTCCGGGAACGGAGCCCGGAAGCTTTCCGCCCGGGGCCGATCCAGGACACTTCCGGAAAGCGGCTGGGCGAGCATGAAGGCCTGCCGGCCTTTACCATCGGTCAAAAGCGGCGCCTGAAACTCAAGGTCCCCGAGGTTTACTACGTGATCCGGATCAAGGCGGAAGAGAACGTGCTGGTCGTGGGAAAAGAGAGCGATCTGAGCCGGAAATTCATCCAGGTGGAAGGAATCAACTGGATCCGGAGGAATAGCTCCCCCGGCGTGTTTGTCGGGCAGGTCAAGATCCGTTCCCAGCATGCCCCGGTCGAAGCGGTCATCCGGGGGTTTGTCGACCGGGCCGACATAGAGTTCATGGAAAAACAGCGGGCGGCCGCCCCCGGCCAGTCCGCGGTCTTTTACCGGGGTGAGGAGGTAATCGGGGGAGGGGTCATTAAATAATGCGGATTGCGGAATTATAAAGAAGTTTCGAGTTTAGGGTTTCGGGTTTCGAGTTGAAATCAAAACCGGAAGATAGAAACCAGAAACAAAAAATAAAGTAGGGCAAGGCTTCCTTCGACTGCGCTCAGGACAAGTCAGCCTTGCGGTTGATTGACGAATGGCGAATGCCGAATCGAGAATAACAAAAGGAAATCAGATTATCAGGTAACCAGGAAGTGGATATCAAGAAATTATGTTATCGGAAGAAAACAAACAAACTTTAAAAACCAGAGAAACCAGAAGAACCAGACAAACTAGATAAACTAAGGGAACCAAATGGAACGAATTTACCTTGATCACAGCGCCACGACCCGGGTTCATCCGGAGGTGCGTGAGGCCATGCTTCCGTTCCTCGGGGAGGTTTTTGGCAATCCTTCCAGCATCCACTGGTTCGGCCAGGAAGCCCGCCAGGCGGTCGAGGGCGCCCGGGAAAAGGTGGCGGGGCTGGTTGGAGCCCGGCCGGAGGAGATTGTTTTTACCAGCGGAGGAACCGAGAGCGATAACTGGGCGCTTTTCGGCCCGGCCGAGGCGGAGTCCCAATCCCACCGGCCGGACGGGAAGCGCAATCATCTGGTCACCTCCCAGATTGAGCATCACGCGATCCTGCACCCGGCGGAGATCCTGGAAAAGCGAGGATACCAGGTGACCTATCTCGGGGTCGATCGTTTCGGGATCGTGGATCCGGAAGCGCTCGCCGAGACTCTGACTCCGCGGACATTTCTGGTTTCGATCATGATGGCCAATAACGAGGTGGGAACCATCCAGCCGATCGCGGAAATCGCCGGAAAATTACGGGGAAAGAACATCGTTTTACATACCGATGCGGTCCAGGCGGTGGGCAAGATCCCGGTTGATCTGAAACAGCTTCCCGTGGATTTGCTTTCCATATCCGCCCACAAGTTTTACGGGCCCAAGGGAATCGGGTTGCTTTTTATCCGGAAGGGGACGAAGATGCCCCACCTGATCCACGGCGGCAGCCAGGAATTGAATCTCCGTTCCGGGACCGAGAACGTGGCCGGGATAGTGGGCCTGGCGAAGGCCCTGGAGATCTCCGCGCGCGATTTTGAGGCGAATTCACTCCGGCTCCGCCGGCTGCAGAAACGCCTGGAGGAGGGGTTGAAACAAAAAATCGAAGACATATCTTTCAACGGTCATCCGGAGAAGAGAATCCCGGGGCTTACCAACGTGAGTTTTTCCTACATTGAAGGTGAGGCCATCCTGTTAAATCTTGATCTCCGGGGAATTGCCGCTTCGAGCGGATCGGCCTGCACCTCGCGATCGTTTGACCCCTCCCACGTATTGAAGGCCATGGGGGTTTCGCCGGAACTGGCCCGGGGGAGCATCCGCTTCTCGCTGGGACGGGAAAATACCGAAGAAGAAGTCGATCTGGTGCTCGAGGCACTTCCCGGGATAATCCAGAAGCTCCGGGAAATGTCGCCGATATACCCGGGAAAAAAGAAATAACCGGTGACTGTAACTACGGATATGATCATGCGTGTCCAAATTGGATTGTATCCTCCGAGGGAAAACAGACTTTGAGACTTGAATTTGAAAATTATTGATTTGGCCCCCTCTCCTCTCCGAGCCGTAGGCTCCTACGAGCCGGAGGCCCAACCCTCTCCCTCCCCGCCCTTGACGGGGCACGCGAGGGGAGAGGGAAAGGGTGAGGGTGAAAAAAAATAAT
>Ga0315295_10004766_pt1 | contig 11580 bp, 20 predicted proteins | sample YL17G14_0_MG_FD_204453 | JGI IMG/M metagenome (GOLD analysis project Ga0315295, IMG submission 204453) | Sediment microbial communities from Yellowstone Lake, YNP, Wyoming, USA - YL17G14_0 | ecosystem: Environmental > Aquatic > Freshwater > Lake > Sediment | place: USA: Wyoming | collected...
GATCACCAAAGAAGTTACCATAAACCTAACCGATGAAGAGGTACATTCGTCAGAACCCATCCAATTGATTTTGAAATTGAATATGGCTGGTGAAGGTACAGTGGACTATACAATCACTATTCCAAAAGGAGAATCCCATGAGTGACTCTATCCAGTACAAAGGCTACACGATCGAGATCAAACAAGACTCTGACCCCACCAACCCACGCGGCGATGATTTCGATTGTCAGCTCGGTACTCTGGTAGCCTTCCATAACCGATATGGGGACCTGGGAGACAACAAGCTCCTCAGCGACGGTACAAAGTTACGCTCACAAGATTTCAATGGCTGGAATGCCATGATCGCCCACGTAGACAAAGTGGAAGGTGGTATCATCTGGCTGCCGGTCTACATGTACGACCACAGCGGTATCACGATTAAAACTTCTCCGTTCTCCTGCCCCTGGGACAGCGGACTGCTCGGGTTTATCTATATCTCCAAGAAGAAAGCCCGTAAGGAATATGGCTGGAAGGTACTCAACAAGGCTCGCATTGAGAAGCTCGAAGAGTACCTCCGCTCCGACATTGAGACATACGACGATTACCTGACAGGTAACGTCTATGGGTATCAAATAGTAAATCCTGCCGGTGAGGACAGAGACTCCTGCTGTGGGTACTATGGCTCCGACCATGAAAAAAATGGTCTGTTAGAGGCTGCTAAGAATGCAGTAGACTGCGACATCCAGCACACGCTGAAGACGGCAGGCATCCAGCAAGAGCTGGAGCTCGCAGTAGCGTAGGCTCTATGATAGAAGCAGGCTGCCTGGTATCCACTGGGCAGCCTTTTTAATTTCAAACTTATCTGGAGGTCTCCCATGAATGAAATAAATTCCCAAAAAGAAATACAGAAAGACTTCGTAGCCCTGCTGAACTCCTGCGTAGAAGGGTTCACTGGAGAATGGGACCACACTACAGGCCCTAACGGCTTTGTTGATATGTATAGTATCATCGAGTCCCTGGCAGAGCACTACAAAATTGATATCTCATCCGCACGCCCAATATAACCCAGGGGGAGGCCCATTATCCTTTACTATTACCCTAACAGACCCCTTCTAATACCACCAGACCCGAAGTCCCCTATGGACCCTAAACCAGATTATCTAAATAGTCTGGAACAGTCTGGCAAGTATATAGCAGAACTCAAATGGAACGGGGACAACGCCCTGATCTACACAGACGACATGTCCTTCTGGGGCCGCCGGGGACAGCGCCTCCGCTATAACCCTATCCCTGAAGTAGTAGAGGAACTCAAGAAATTCCCTAAAGGCTGCATCATTAATGCCGAGGTCGTTCACTATCATACCAAAACTGTCAAGGACCAAATCATAGTCCACTGTCTCATGGCTTGGAAAGGACTCCCCATGATAGGCAAGACCTGGGGAGATTCCCGTAAGATCCTCGAGACCCTGACCTATGGTAAACACATCGTCCTGTCTGAAATATTCAGGACAGGATTCTGGACCCAATGGCAGAAAACAGACGGGGAACTCATTGAAGGAATCATTCTTAAAGACCCATCTGGAAAATTGAAGTTCTCTACAACACCCATCGAAAATGTCCCGTGGATGATGAAAATCCGTAAGCCTTGTAAGAAATACCAGTTCTAAAAGAAAGGACTTCTATGAATGCGAAGAGAGTAAAAGCTCTGATCCAAGAATATGAAAGCGGCGTTGCAATTTGTTCGTCACTTAATCAATAGAAAGATACCCCCCATGAGCCAGGCTTTTAAAAGAGTCCTCATCAACGGAAGTCTCTATAAACCACGCTCTGTCAGTCTGGTATCCTCCAGACTCAAACAGGCCCAAAACCTCCGCCGGGCCATCTATAATGGTCCTCAAAAGGACTGGGCCAGAAAAGCCAAAGAAGCAGGACTCTTCTGGGGCCGGGTAGATTTTTTCGGAGAGAATGAACCCTTTGGAAGCAACCGACATCCTGCCCCTTATATAGACCGACCATCACTCGGCCCTAAAGACTATACCAAGAATTGTAATTTTAAATCCATAAGAATCGTAGAATATAAAGAGGATGGGTATTCTACCAAAGGTATAGGCGGGTCTTCTTTCGAGGAAATAGTCCGTATCACAGACGGGAAAGACCTCCCCTTAATGATGATTGAATGGCCCCAGACCTTGCCCTTTGTGGAATTAAGATTCAAAGAAGAACTCCTGCCAATCCCTTACCGACAAGACCTGATCAATGAATGGCACAACCTGGAAACCAGACTCCAACATATTTATCACGTCATAGATCGTTATCAGGAACTCCTGAAATATTATATCACAACCAGGTTTCATGATCAGATCTATGACAAATTCTCAAACGAGACCCTGATTATCATTACCATCGGACAGGAAACTTATCACTTCCATAAAGGACGAGCACACGGTAGCCTGGAATTATTTAATGATAAAATCATAAATTACACAGTACCAGAAGGAGAAACAATCAAATGGTAAAGAAATTCAGTCAACGACGTGTCTCATCCACCAAAGACGAGATCACAGCCCTCCTCGAATGTAATGGGGATCTCGAGACCCACTACATCGAGTTCATAGAAACTGCCGGGGACTTCCTCTCCAGACTCTATGAAAACTATGGCGCCACATTATCCAGTCTGGAAAAACAAAAGGTCATGACCGGGGTCCAGACCATCTTCGATCCAATCAGGAACTGAAAGGAGATATTGGAATGTTCCCATTCTTACGACCAAAACCCAATACAGAGAAACCCGTCCCAGGCCTCGCCAGATATCTTAAAGATGACCTACCCCCCATGAAAGAGGATGAATCTATAGCAGATTGGATCGCCAGAATTGAGGAAGAAGAAGATGACCCCCGAACAAGCCGCCGTTGAATACCTGCTCAGAAAGTATAAATTCCAATACCCGTCTGGACGTCTGGACCACTCCAAATGGTATCCAGACATAACCGAAGAAGCAGAATGCTGCAAGTCCATTCGAGAACCATCCCGGGCATACCCATGGTCCCTCAGTACCCATTGCAGATCCCTGACCCATATAGCCACCAAATATGGCCTGGATGAAAAGGAGATCCGAAAATTTATCAATAAACAATTACCATGCCTCTTAGGATTAAATGAACAACTTGATAAAATCATTGCTAATAAACTCAATAAGGAGTGACAAAGTAACAATCATGCTCGTCCTAAAAAACGTTGATATTTTCACCACTATAAGGAGACTGATATCATGCCCGTAAAAGAAATTCTGCAACAGATTCACGATGAGGTCGATCATATAATAGGTACGGATCGTTTTACAAAATCCCTGGTAATCCGTGATGCTAAATTTATCAAGCGTCTGGTAAAAAATGCCCTAAAGGATCTTGAAAAAGATCCTCAAGATAAACCTAAATGGTTCAAATTTGAGAACGGTGGAAAAGGATCTAAACAAACACATGCACACCTGAGGACGGATGCACACGGGGAAATTGAGTTCCAGTGTGGTCTCCAGCGACACATGGACGACACCATTTTGGCTCCCCAAAGGAGTAAAAAATGTTCCACCTGCGTACGCTATCTAAAGCAGAAACCCTGAAGTGGCTTCACATATGAGCCTCTATCAAACCACCAACCTGAGAATTTGTTGAAAACAGAATTAATTCGACAGATTTTCTAAACAGTAAACTCCCAGATGACTGGGATAAAGAAACGGAGTAATTCCTATGGAAGAGAACACCATCGAGATCTATTTCCGAGACCTGACCCCAACCAAACAGAAAGAAGTCCTTAAAGCTGCAGGCATCTCAAACCCAGAAGAGGCAAACTGGGACGCCTTCCCAATAGCCGAAATCATTCTCGGTCAATCAGAAGATCCAGAAGAAGTTTCCTGAGAAACTTCCGTATAATAAGTATAAGCATCCCTAAAAACCCCCAACCCAAGGAGCCTTTAATTATGGCAGTATCAAAAGATCCGTTCGGTGCCATTGCCAAGAAAGCTGACTCTGCTGGCAGCAAAAAGACCAATAAGATCGCCGCCACAGTCACCAAAGAAGTCATGAACGCCGTAGACACAGTCATCGCCCACAAAGCCGAAATCGCCAGACTCGAAGCAGAACAAAAGTCCGCCGAAGCCACAATCATAGACCACGTCCGACCTCAACAAGATGACAAGGCCTATGCCGGGAACTATTCCAAGACCTTCTCCGTCGAAGGCAGCAAAGGCTCCGCCGTCAACTTCACCACGTCCGATAAGTTCTCCGTCTCCCAGGAAGAGAACGTCCAGGAAGAACTCCAGAAACTCCTGGGAAAGAACTATGACAACTGCTTCGAATCCAAACGTACCATCACCCTCAAATCCGAAGCCGCCGAGAATAAAGCCTTCATCGATAAGCTCCAAAAGGCCCTGACCTCCGCAGGCATGTCCATCGGTGAAGCCTTCGATGTCACAGAAAAGACCGTGGCCAAACAAGACCTGGACAGGAACCAGTATACCTTCGTACCCAAAGACAAACTGGATACATTCCGGTCCCTGGTCAAACAGTACAAACCAGCTGTAAAATAATCTTAGTGAGTTTATCCCTAACCGATAAACTCACATAAACTTCCTATAAAAAAGGAGAACATAGAATGATCCAAGTCAAGAAACATCCCTATGAAATAGGAGAAAATTATTTCATAAGAACTATCACCCATCACTACACCGGGAAACTCATAGAAGTCTATGACAATGAACTCGTCCTTACAGACGCAGCATGGATCGCTGACGACGGCCGCTTCAAAGATGCCGTAGAGTCTGGCACCTTCAGCGAACTGGAACCCTTCCCTGACAGCCGACGCGTAGTCATAGGACGTGGCTCCATCGTCGACGCTTGCACAGTAACATTCCCGCTACCAAGGAACCAGAAATAGAAAACCCCTCATATGTTTTCACACAAAGATAAGCAAGGGAAGAACATAGGCCCCTCTTCCCTCTTACCGCCCTTTTTTTAAGGACAAATACATGACCTTAAAACAACGAAAAAGCTACATGGAATATATAAAGGGTATGAACTGGGATAAATGGGAAGATACAATGAGACTGGTTGAGGATCCAGTCAAGTTTAAAGAAACCTTTAAAAGATACCAGTCCCGAAGAGTCTGTAATCTCTTATTCAAAAACCACTCTGAAGCTCCACTCTGTGTTACCTCTGACCCCTGGCTCAGAGTCACCGCTGAATGGCTCTTGAAAAATACCTTAATCAATCCTTTGTAGGGGCAACCCGGCGAGGGACTGGAGCAGCCGGAACAGTCCTCTCCCTCGGAGCAGGCTTATATGTCCCAGGAGCCATTTGAGCCTTTTCCTTTTCACGTCTGTGTATCCTTTGAAAGCCCTCTTCCTTAGGCCGAGGTTGTAATTTATAAGTTCCCGGAGCCCGCACCGGGGCCTCTGGAGCTTTAGCAGGAGCAGGTTTAACAACCGGGGCCTCTGGTTTAACAGGTGCCGGAACAGGTTTAATCCACTGCTTAGGAACTGGAACATGCCCCCTCTGATCAATCTTATTAAAAATCTCTTCAATCCTAGTAAATATATTAATCTGATCCGGTATAGAAGGAATCTTTAAAAGAAGATCATAAAGAGGCTTGTAACTCCTTCCAGCCCATAACTTTAAATCCGAATACTTCTTCAGCTCTTCCTTACCACCCAAACCATCAATAAGAAAAAGCTCCCTCCGCCCTGATGAGGCAGACCAGGAAGGATCCGAATTAAACTTCTTATACATATCACGCAGTCTGGACTCTATAGTCTGGCCCGACTTCCCAGACTCAATCTCCTTCTCAACCTCCTGCTCCGCCTCCTCTACATCAACCTTCTCATACTCCTTAGGTAAGTTTATAGACTTAAATATACCCACCACCTTATCATAAGCATCCTGAACATCATCCTCCGTCATAGTAACAGGCAATGAATGCGTCCTAATCAAAGCCGATAATTTATTCGTAGTTCCTACCCCGGGTATCACCCCCTCTACCCGAGACACTAAACTATGGACCAATGCCTCATGAAAACCCTTCAATACAAGAAAATTCCTGAATTGATCCACATCCCTAAACCCTAAACGCTTCATAATGTGCCTGTCCAAAATTAAATCCCTGACAGCTGCTGAAGCATTACGAATAGCCTGCATCATTGAACCCCTTAATAAAGGCTCAACAGTCTCAAACTCATCATCCACTGCCTTTAAAGCCCCCTCTAAATCCGATGGTAACTTCCCCTTTGGAAATACTTCTATAAAAGTCTTTAGAATAGCCACCGCAGGATCATCCTTCAAAGATCCTATGTCCGTCTCCTCACGCTCCTTCAACGTCGGGGCCTTCTCCCTATACGACTCTATATACCTGGACGCAACTCGTAAGGCCATTGTCATAAATATCTTTACTCCTTCTGTAATAATTCAGTATCATATATATTAAGAGATTAATATGCACATCCCCCAAACCTCTACAATCAAACTCAGCGTAAGCCGAAGCAGTAGCTTTATCTCCCTAAGAAGCTATAGTAGTTTCATGTCTGGAAGATCCTTCTATAAATCCAAAAGCACTAGCCGCAGCCTCTCCAAACGAAAAAGTCGCAGTCGATCCTCTTCGTCTGGAAAAATCTTTGCCGTAAACCTACCCCATCCATGATATACGACGCCTTCATATTCTTTAACGAACTAGACCTACTCGAAATCAGACTCGGTATCCTTGACCCCGTCGTTGACTTCTTCATCCTATCCGAATCCCCCTACACCTTCACCAATATCCCCAAACCCCTATACTATACAGAAAATAAAGCCAGATTCAAACCCTGGGAACATAAAATCATACACATCATAGATAACTCCAGACGCTCCATACACCCCTGGCATAACGAACATAACCAACGAAATAGCCTCAAACTCCCCATCACCGCCAAATCCAAACACGACATAGTCATGTTGTCCGATATAGATGAAATCCCATACCCATCCAGAATCCAAGCCTTTAACCCAGACACCGGCATGGAACTCACCCAAATGACCCTGTACTACTACTTCCTCAATACCAAAAAGTCCAACTGCTGGTGGGGTACCGTCATGATGTCCGGCTATATCTTCGACCCCATGATGCCACAACATATCCGTGAACTACGTATTCACCCAGACCTCCCTGACCAAACAGGAGGATGGCACTACTCCTACCTCGGTGGCCACAACATGTGTAAACAAAAACTCAAAGCCTTCTCCGAAACCCAAGACCAAATCTATATAAACACTATCAGTAATCATATCAACACAGCCATAGATCACATCACAGGCCTCCCACTAACCCTGGATAATTCCAATATCCCTCAGTACGTTTCCCAAAATATTTCTAAATTTAAACACCTACTAAGTCCTTGATTTCCCGTAAAGGCTTAAAGTATTACTTTAACCTAAGGAGTTACATTAACCCATGTACACCCCAGGTACTATCCTGTCCGAAAATTCTAAGTGCGGTCACAGCCTGGACCTCCCTATTAAAGGCCACTGTACCCCTACCAAGAACTGCGCCCATGACTGCTACGCTAGATGCGGACGACAGTCCTTCCCTGCATCCAAAAAGAAACATGACTTCGTCTCCCAATATCTCAAAGGTAATGACATCTCCAGACTCATCTCAGAATGCAAGCCCCTCCCAGCCGTGCGTCTGAATGGGTCTGGAGACCTCCTCCCTGAACACATCCCCCAAATCATCAGTCTGGCAAAAGCCTGCCCAAACACACAGTTCTGGGGCATGACACGTAAAATAAACATCGCTACCCAAGTCAATAATCAACTCCCTAATCTCAAACTCCTGGTATCAGTAGACGCCTCATCCCCTAAATCAGTCTGGAACTACCCAGGTAAACTCTGCTGGGGACCCAAACGCCCCAATGACCAAGTCCCCCAAGACCCAAGAATCCATGTCATCTTTCCAAGACATTCCTCCGGCCGAGTCGTTAAAGGCGTCACCAAAGACCCTAATAAAGACTGTCTGGCAGTCTGGCATGACATAAAAGGATGCCACCAATGTGGAAAATGCTGGTCCTGGTAAAAAACCTAACTCGTTGCAGGAGAACGATTGTTACTAAGTACCTGGCCAATTTCCTCCCAGGTTTAGGAAAAATGTTAGAAATATTTACTACGTATACGTAGTACTTAACGAGAAAGGTACGTAGTGAAAACAATTACAGTCAATCTAAAGGTCCCAGAAACCCAAAATGAAGAACGAAAAAAATTCAAAGCCACCTGGAGAGAGATCATTACTATGGGCCTGGCTGCCCTTTCTAAACCCAGTCTGGAACCAGAAAAACCCCCCAGTCTGGACCCCAACATCGAATATAACCTGAAAATATCCGTCAAACACCTCTCCGAAGCCTGGAACCTTATCAAGAAAATATCCCTATAATTAGAAAGAGACCTTTATCCTATGAAACAATTCCTTACATTCCTATTAGCTATCGTTGGCTTCTTTGTCTTCTTCATGCTCTTCCCTCCTATTAGAGAAGCCTTTTCCGAAACCTTTAGCGAAAACTTTAAAGACCTCGGTGATCAACTCATACCCCTGTTCCAAATATGGATCCCCTTCCTATGTCTGATAGGCGCCCCTATCCTTATCACCTTAGTCATCGTCACAGTCGTTAAATCAGCCTCAGCCGTGTCCTCTACCTCAGTAGACCTGGTCACTTCCATATTCGGTAGGAAGCCCCGGAGGCCTGAATAAAGGCATATTCTGCCCTTCAAAAAGGCAAAATATGCCTACCCCCCCTGATTTCTGACCCTATTTTGACACATTATTTTCAGTTTTGAGAAAACAGAAACAAATGTGTCTCGATATCCAGACCTATTTCCATACACAAGTGTATGCCTATTTCAAGACACAAGTGTATTGTTTTATGAACATATCCATACACATGTGTATGGTTTCTGTCTATTCCAAGACACAATTGTCTGTTTACATACACATGTCGGTCCCGACAAGACACATATATCGAGACACTTGCGTCTAATTATCTACTAAAAAATAAATTTAGAAGATAATTAAATTGGAATTGTCAGTCCCAGGTCCGAGAACTCTGCCGTGTCGGTTGGATATTCAGGGAAAGGGTCATTAGTCATGAGCAATATTCTTTTAGGTGGGTGGAAGCGGATCTGGAGTGGGACCAGGGCCGAGAGCTGGACCTGGAGCGGGAGTAGGAGTGGGACCAGGACCTGGAGCGGGAGTAGGAGTGGGACCAGGACCTGGAGCGGGACCTGGAGCGGGAGTAGGAGTACCTGAAACGGGAAACCAAAACACTTAAATGTTTCAGTACCAAGGGTTTAAGGGGTCACGACAGATAATTATGTTAGATATGAGAACACAGGAATAATAAAAAAAAGAGGATAAAAACTATGGATAAGATAGTAGAGCGTGTGTCATTGTATTATTGTTCAGGTTCTTCGGATAAGGAGTATCATTTGCAGTGGGTGAAGGAAGGTGAAGGGGTATATACTGTACGTTGTCAGTGGGGTCGTAGGGGGAGTACGTTACAGTCTGGGGTGAAGGCATCTGGGGTGTCGTTTGAGAAGGCTAAGAAGGTGTATGGGTCTGTATTAGGGGAGAAGACGGGGAAGGGTTATGTTGTGGAGTCTGGGGCATCGTCAGGGGGCTATGTTAAGTCTGTGGATGTTTCAGATAAGGTTGGGATAGGGGTTAAATTAACGAGGAAGATACAGGTTGATGGTATAAAGGGGGATGATGGGGTTACCTCGATGGAAGCATCATCGATGATATTTATCCCTCAACTCTTGAATCCTATTGATGAGTCTGAGGTTGAGCAGTATTTGAAAGATGATCGATGGGTGGCAGAGGAGAAATTTGACGGTAGACATCAGACTATACACATGGTAAAGGGTGTGATGATTGTAGCGAATAGGAAGGGCAAGGAGATTGGATATCCCAAAGCCTGGAGTCAGGATGTCCAGATAGAAGATGTGATATTAGATGGGGAGGCTATTGGAGATCAGTTCTATGCTTTCGATCTTTTATCTATGGGAGATGAGGATTACCGTGGTCGTGGGTATGAGGAGCGGTGGAAGCAGTTGAACAAAATGGGCTATTCAGGGTCTATAAAGGTAGTGCCTATGGCGGTAGGATATGAAGCTAAGAAGGCTCTTTATGATCGTCTGGTAAAAGAGGGGCGTGAGGGTATTGTGTTTAAGAGTCGGGATGGGCGTTACTGTCCCGGAAAAAACCACACGGATATGTACAAGCATAAATTTTACTCTACGGCCTCTGTGGTTGTACTGAAGCACAATCAAAAGAACTCCATTGAGATGGGGTTACTGGATAAATCTGGAGCTATGATATCGGTAGGAAATGTTACACTAATAGGGCATGACAAGCCCCCTGTTAATAGCGTGTGCGAGTGCCGCTACCTTTATGCTTACAGAGGCGGCAGTCTTTATCAGCCTACCTACCTGGGTCCGAGGGATGACATTGATGTTTCAGAGTGTACACTGAGTCAGCTTAAGTACAAATCGGAGTAAGCGAAATATGGAGGGATTTTGTATGCCTATAGGAGATCTCAGCACACATAGCACGTCATGAAAAAATTAAACGCATACACATGCAGTAGGGGGGGGTATCATGGCTATCCAGTTTAAAGACATCACGACTTACTCACAGGGCGCGGTCGACCGGACTCCACGGACCTACGAGGCGCATGTAGGAGGTCACCGATTGGTGGTGTCCAGGCACCGAGACTATGGGACTCAGTGGCACATCCGGTTTGGAGATTTATTGGAGTGCGATATCGAGGACTGTTTTGCGGTAGAGGCACAGCGACAGGCAGTGCTTTTATTGAAAGAAAAAATAGTCGGTATCCTTTTAGAGCTATCTTGATTTCTTTTGGAGGTTTATTATATGGTTTATATTGGCTATTTTCTGTGGTGTTTATGCTCATAGTAAGAGTAGATCGGGACTGGGGTTCTTTTTTATTGCGGTATTGTGCAGAGGTGGTGAAATTGGAGGCTATTGTTTGCAGATATTGTGGTAAAGATATACCTGCTATACAGGTTTCTCTTCCTAAGAAGTCTTTTATGTATACGGGGCCTGGGGCAGCAGACACGGATTATGGTGCTTCAGAGAGAAAGGGGAGTGATTGATGAGGCTTGTTCTTAATAAGAGAGATCTTGATAATAATGCTGGTAGTGGGGGATTGGAGATAGTGATTGAGGGTTGCAGGGGGATATGGAGGAGGACGTACCGGGTACGGCTATATTTTTGGAGTTGTATAAAGGGAAGGTACAGTGCCATGTTTGGGATGGTACTAAGGGGGATCATCATAAGATAGTGCTTCAGTAAGTTTAGATTTTTTGAATTGTTCCGTATAATGATATTGGGAGGGATGATTTATGTGTTTGCAGTGTGATGCGAAGGCACGAGTGGTTAAGAGGGACATACTTCCTGGTGGGTATATACTGATGCGTAGTACCAGGGATGTGGAGGGATGGCCTAAGGGGTGGTATGGTCTTGTACGGAGTAATGATCCGGACTTTGTGTGGTGTGGGAGGATGGAGC
>Ga0315295_10004768_pt1 | contig 11578 bp, 12 predicted proteins | sample YL17G14_0_MG_FD_204453 | JGI IMG/M metagenome (GOLD analysis project Ga0315295, IMG submission 204453) | Sediment microbial communities from Yellowstone Lake, YNP, Wyoming, USA - YL17G14_0 | ecosystem: Environmental > Aquatic > Freshwater > Lake > Sediment | place: USA: Wyoming | collected...
ATTTCAACCGTCCTCGTATATCCGTTCATGCCGGCGACGGCCGAGAACATGTGGAAACAGCTGGGTTCTTCAACCCCCATCGATTCCTCCATCATCGAACCCAAATATGGCATGAAGATTGCTGATAAGGTGAACAAGGGGAATCCGTTATTCCCCAGAATTGAAAAACAGCAATAACAATATGCTTACAGATACTCACGCGCACCTTACGATGCCCGAATATCAGGACCTCAACGAGGTCATAGCGAGGGCCAAAGAGGCCGGCATTGAATTCATCATTGATGTCGGCTTCGACATCAAATCGTCGGGAAAGTCTACAGAGCTATCCTCAGGCAGTGACTTCATATATACATCGGTCGGGATACATCCTCACGAAGCAAAGTCACTTGACAAGAAAGCGTTTAAGAAGTTCAAGGAACTGCTGAGCAGGCCCAGGGTCGTGGCATTGGGAGAGATAGGCCTTGATTATCATTATGAGCTATCGACCCGCGACGAACAGAAAAGAGTGTTCTCAAAACTTCTCTGGGAGGCCAGAGAAGCGAAGAAACCGGTAATAATCCACGGCCGGGATTCATATAAGGACATTAACGAGATACTTCACACAGAGGGGCATGACAAACTGCCCGGGGTATTTCACAGTTTTGCCGGGGACAGCGCGGAGCTCAAATGGGTGCTCGACCACGGGTTCTACGTCTCAATATCCGGGATGATTACGTTCAAGAAAGCGCAGAACATCCAGGACATCGCGAAGGCGGTCCCTCTCGACAGGCTCCTTATCGAGACGGACTGCCCTTACCTGACACCGGCCCCATTCCGCGGCAAAAGGAACGAGCCTTCTTATGTTAAGTACGTTGCCGAAGCGCTCGCAAAGGTAAAGGATATAAGCCTTGAGGAGGTCGGGAGGGTAACCACTGCTAATGCGAAGAAACTCTTCGGTATCTGAAGCATCTCTTAAGCAGCTGTCGCTTCTTGTTGGCGCGGGGATACCTCTGTCAAAAGCGCTGGATTCCGTAGAAGCCTTGCGCGAAGCTGCCGAAAAAGTAAAGTCGGGGGCGTCGCTTGCCGAATCCTTGAGCGGCAGCTTTCCGATAACCGCCAGGAACATGATCGCGGTCGGGGAGAGATCCGGCGATCTGTCGGGAGCGATACAGAGGGCATGCGACTATATGGAGAACAGGTCGAGGCTTAAAAGAAAGATCGTATCGTCCCTTATCTATCCCTCTTTTGTACTGATGCTCTGTTTTGTTGCTATTTTTATCCTTGTGTCCGTGCTGCTTCCTTCATTCACGGGCATATTCGATTCTCTCGGGATAAAGCTTCCTCTTATCAACAGGGTCATTATCGGTGCCAGCCGATATTTTCCGCTCATGCTGATAGCCTGCGCGGCTCTGATCGCCGGCATCATAAGATATGTCTTGAGCGATGGAGGGCTAAAACTTCCTTTGATCGGGAGCTTCAGGCGAGAGCTGATCAACGCCACGTTCTTCGATTCACTGTCCCAGTATCTTAATGCGGGCCTGTCGGTAGTGGATTCGCTTAACCTTGCCATCGAGACCTCGAACAGCCTTCATTACCGGGAAAAGCTTGAAAATGTGAGGAACACCGTGCTCGAAGGGGGCGCGCTGTGCTCTTCGCTTGATGCCGCGCGATTGTTCGAGCCATCCGACATTTCGCTTATTTCTGCGGGGGAGTCCTCGTCATCGCTTTCGCATGTATTTTCACGACTTGCGGCCCACCACGAAGAAAAGATCGAGAACGCGATAAAGACATTTTCCAGCCTGGTCGAACCGATTTCAACGCTTGCAACCGGACTGGTAGTTGGTATCATAGTTTTTGCTATGTTCATGCCCATCATCAGGTTGATATCGGTCCTGGGGAGTTAAGGAGGGTCCTATGAACAAGGCGTTCACTTTAATAGAACTGCTGGTAGTAATAGCCATAATAAGCATCATCGCGGCCTTCATGATGCCGAACTTTATCGGCGTGCAGGACAGGGCAAGGGAGGCCGGGGTCAAGGCGGTAATGCACTCCGTTCAGCTTGCAATTGAGGCGTATAACATGGAGAACGAGTCTTATCCGATGGGGAGCAACATATCACTCAGGGAGCTGTTGGATAACTATCTGATCCAGGGCGGTTATGTCACGGCAGTTCCGAAGAACCCGTTCACCGGCAGTGAATACGCGACGTCCGACAAGGCGGGTAAGATAGTTTATCTTTATGACGATACGAACGGGGTGTACAAGCTGATGGGGTATAAAAGGAACGGTTTTTCAAAGCTGCTGGAATTAAGCAATATGTAGGGGACTTTCAAATCTTTCCGGTCCAGTGGGCTCAACTTCGTTCGTATTCACAAAGTCTTCCGCATAATGCAGATATACTTTTATTATTGTTTTTAAATACCCATTTGAGACAGCTCTGTGCTCATTTCTTAAGAACGTGAACCATGTATGATCGAGCCTTTCTTTTACCATATGTACCTGCATCTGAGCAGGGGCCACTCTATCGTTCAGCAGCCTAAAGTAGGCGTCGTTTAGTGCTTTTCTTGCCCGTGCGTTATTATTGATGTAATGGTAGGCGCTGACGTATGTTGAGAACATCCGGAGATTATCCTTTACCCAGCTGTTCCCGTTGCTAAGGGACGACAGTAGAAAATCAACAGGTTGTTTTTCATATCTCGGTTTATTTCTTACTATCCAGTCAAGCGGCGCGATCGGGCTTTTAAACGGCATGGTTTCGGCCCTGCGAAGCCAGAGGCCGTAAAAACCAAAGTAATGGTCCTTTGGCGACATCTTCACAGGGATCCTTGCTATTGATCTCCCTGGTATTCCATTTCCACCCGGTATCATGTTAACGCTCATACTCTGCCCTCACTTTCCTGTGTATTTTGCGGAACTGGTCCAGTGCCCAGGTAAGCAATATCCTTATAGGTCTTTCTGCACTCCGGAAGCGATTTCCCTTCAAAACTCCTCAGAGCATCATAGAACGATATCTTGTTCGATCTCGCCCATCTTAGGAGCTGGGGGACGTAACCCTTGATCCGCCACAATCGAAGGTTGAAGCGTTCCAGGTCAAGCCTTTTGTCAAGGTTCAGGGAAAAAGCCGCATCATAGACTTCGCTCAGTTGATCGATCCCCGCATCTTGCGCAAGGTTAATAAGGCCCTCCGTGCCCCTGTAGTAAGCGATCGTTCCCGAATGCCTTGCTATCTCAAAAAGCGAATAGACCATCAGTATGTTCACCCAATCAAGGGATACCCCGAACTGTGTAGCTTTTTTGGTCTTTAGATCGACCCTTTCAAGCAGGAAGACAAGGGTCGAATTGATCCTTGGAGGCGCTGACGGATCTTTATCAAAGAATTTATTTCCGGTCACCGCTCGCGTTACAAATGCGGTATCAAGGCATGCGCACCAGTTGAAGGGATCCGAAGGCTCAATTACCTTGGGAAACGGCTGGTTCATTCGCGCCAGGTCGATCAGAAGGGAAAAGTTATATCGGCCGTGGCTTACGTCAAGCGAGACCTGCACTGCCTTATCCGATGCCAGGCCAAGTCCCTGTTTTTGCCATTTATCCATGAGCGCATTGGTGGTTTCATCCGCTGCGGTGTTACTTACGGCGGGGCGTGTAAAGGCGACATGCAGCGCATCAGGGAACGGTTGTATTCCCCCTCTGCTCCAGACCTTGAACTGGAACGACCAATTAGGTTTGGATGTCCCGGCTATACTAGTAGGCATGTATTATTTTCCTTCATTTAATTATCACGCTATTTTATCGTGAAATAACGGGCAGAATTTCAAGTTAAAATGGTATAATATGAACAAGAAATGATAAGAATTCTCTTTAAGACTTTCTTCATCACGATCATCGCCGCCGGCCTTGTTTTTGCCATTGATTATAACCAGAACGGACGCCTCAACCTCTCTCTCGGAGGCGAAATATCGGTCATCAACCCCATACTTTCGACCGACACCACATCATCGGCGATAGAGGGTGTCATATTCTCCGGTTTGGTCAAGGTGGACAAGAACCTTGATTTTGTTCCGGACATGGCGAGGTCTTGGAAAGTATCAAAGAACGGCCTGGTCTGGACTTTCTACCTGAAGCGCGGCATCAAGTGGCATGACGGGGCCCAGCTTACGGCCGAGGATGTAAAATTCACATTTGATACGATAATGAACCCCAAGGTCAATTCTGTCAGAAGAGGCGATTATTTTATCGACGGCAAGCCGATCGTATTCAAAGTGATCGATAAATATACGTTAAGGGCGATACTTCCAAAGCCCTTTTCTCCTTTTATCGCCAGCGCGGGCATGAGCATTATCCCCAAGCACATTCTGCAGGGGAAGGAACTTGATATGACCTTTTTCAGCAGGCATCCTATAGGCGCGGGGCCTTTCAAATTCGTCGAATACAAGACAGGCGACCATGTGCTGGTCACAAGAAATGACGACTACTACGGCGGGCGACCAATGCTTAAGGAGATCATGTTCAGGATAATACCCGATGAGAACACCTCGCTTATCGCACTCAAGTCGGGAGAGATCGACGAATCGGGGATCCCCGCTAAAGATTTTCATCCCATTAAGGGCGTCGGCCTGTATAAATACGATGCGCTTCTGTATACATATCTCGGTTTTAACCTGAAGTCCCCCAAGTTCGCGGATACAAGGGTGAGGCAGGCCCTCTCTTACGCGGTGAACCGCAAGCAGCTTATCGGCCTTATTTTCCGCGGCTTCGCCTCGCCGGCATATTCGCCCTCGGCGCCTGTATCCTGGGCGTATTCGGACGACGTGCACAAATATCTCTACGATCCCGATAAAGCAAAACAGCTGTTGAGTGAGGCTGGGGTCAGGGACCTTTCGTTCACACTGCTCATTAATCACGGCAATAAGGAGAGGGAAAAAGCGGCGACAATACTCCAGCAGCAGTTCAAGAAGATCGGGGTGAAAATGGACATCAGGGTGCTGGAGTGGAGCGCGCTCCTTAAGGTGATCAACGCAAGAAAAGACCCGAAAGATTATGACGCGGTGCTTATCGGGTGGTCGACAGGGGTCGATCCGGACTCATATTCGATATGGCACTCGAGCCAGTACCCGGGAGGCCTGAACTTTATAGGCTATAAAAACCCGAAAATTGACAAACTTCTGGACGCGGGCCGCAGGGAGCAGACAAAATCGAGCCGCAAAAAGATCTACGCCGAAATGTACAAAGAGATAACGGCTGACGCGCCTTATATTTTTCTCTGGTACCCGCAGGTCCTGACAGGCGTGAATAACAGGGTGGGCGGGCTTTCCGAGCCGGGTCCGGCGGGACTCATGATCGACATGGAAAAGATCTATATTAAAAGGGAAGTAAAATGAGCAGGTATATCTTCAGAAGACTGCTGCAGCTTATCCCGCTCCTTATCGGGATCACGCTGATAACTTTCTTCGTGATGCATCTTGCGCCCGGCGATCCGACGGCGCTGTTCACGGACCCGAACATAAAACCTGAAGAGCTTGCAAGGATAAGGGTCAACTGGGGGCTTGATAAGCCTGTCGGTATCCAGTATCTGATATGGCTGAAGAACGCAGCAAGGCTTGATTTCGGCTACTCTTACATTTCGGGGAAACCCGTTATCGAGGAGATAGGGGAGAGGCTTCCCAACACGCTTCTTCTCATGAGCGTCTCCTTCATCATAATACTGCTCATATCCATCCCTGTTGGTGTAATATCCGCGGTTAAAAAGGGCTCATGGTTCGATAATCTCTTCACCATAATCTCGTTCATATTCATGTCTATCCCCACCTTCTGGCTCGCGCTTGTGTTCATGCTGTTGTTCTCTCTTAAGCTCGGTTGGGTGCCTTCTTTCGGCGATCTGTCGCTACCGGTCGCAGTGCTTGTGATATCAGGGCTTGCGGGCATCACCAGGTATCAGAGGGCGAGCATGCTCGAGGTGCTCAACCAGGAATATATCAAGGTCGCCAGGGCAAAGGGCCTTCCTGAGATCATCGTGATATTCAAGCACGCCCTCAGGAACGCGCTGATCCCCATAATCACCCTGATGGGCCTTTCGATCCCCGACCTTTTCGGCGGCGCTTTCATAATAGAAACGATATTCGCCTGGCCGGGAATGGGAAGGCTGGGAGTATCCGCGGTATTCTCACGCAACTATCCGGTCATAATGGGGGTCACTGTAATGACCGCCGTTCTGATAGTTCTGGCAAATCTGATAGCGGACCTTGGATACGCGCTTGTTGACCCGAGGATAAGATATGCGAAAAAAGAATAAATTCGCCGTTTTCGGCCTTGTCGTGATAACCGCGTTCTGCGTCTTATCGATCGCGGCACCGATCATCGCCCCATATGATCCCGGCGAGATAATGGAGAGCGAGATACAGGGCCCGTCCCTCAGGCATCCCTTCGGGACGGACGATCTCGGCCGGGATATCTTGAGCAGGGTGCTCTATGGAGGCAGGATCTCTCTTTCGGTCGCGGTGATCGCCGTCGCCGTGGCGCTCACAATAGGTGTGCTGCTTGGGGCCGTCGCGGGATATTACGGCGGCTTGCTCGACGAGATGATAATGCGTTTTACCGATATCATGCTTTCTTTCCCGACCATATTCCTTATCCTCGCGATACAATCGGTGCTCACGCCCAACATTGTCAACGTTATGGTGGTGATAGGAGCAACGTCGTGGATGGGCATTGCCAGGCTTGTCAGAGGGGAATTCCTCACGGTAAAGGAGAGGGATTTTGTGGAGGCGGCAAGAGCCATCGGCTGCGGCAATTTCAGGATCATCTTCAAGCACATCCTGCCGAATTCCATGGGCCCGGTGATAGTTTCGGGCACTCTGGGCATGGCCGGGGCCATACTTACCGAATCTGCTCTCAGCTTTTTGGGCTTGGGCGTGCAGCCGCCGGTGCCGAGCTGGGGCAATATGCTTATGGATTCTCAGGCATACCTTATTGACGCTCCGTGGATGGCGGTCATTCCGGGCGTTTTCATAGTTCTCGCGGTCCTGTCTCTTTACTTTATAGGTGAAGGCCTTCGCGAAAGGCTCAATCCAAAGGAATAATATGGCGGCAATGCTTGAACTCAATAAAGTATCGACCCATTACCTGAGCGGCGGCAGGATCATAAAGGCCGTGGATAACGTGGACATGAGGATAAACGAAGGGGAAGTGGTCGGGCTCGTTGGCGAATCCGGGTCGGGCAAATCCACACTGGCGCTTTCGGTGCTCAGGCTCATCGATCCGCCCGGAAAGGTCTACGGCGAAGTGCTGTGGAACGGCATCAATCTGCTGAACCTTTCACCTCAGAACATGAGGCGTATCCGCGGGGAGGAAATATCGATGGTGTTCCAGGATCCGTTCTCTTCGCTGAACCCCGTGATAAAGATAGGGGAACAGATAGCGGAGGTGTTCCGTTTCCACAAAAAGTTGAGCAGGAGAAAAGCATGGGAAGCGGCGATCAAGGTTCTGGACCTTGTCCACATAAAGGACCCGGGGGAAAGGGTTAACGATTATCCACATCAGTTCAGCGGCGGAATGAAGCAGAGGGTCGCTGTGGCGATGGCATATGCCCTTTCGCCAAAACTTCTCATTGCGGATGAACCAACGACCGCGCTGGACGTGACAATGCAAAAAGCGATACTGGAGCTGTTGAAGGAACTCAAGACCGGCATGCTCTTCATAACGCATAATATTGCGCTGGTCTCCGAGATGTGCAGCAGGATGTACGTAATGAAGGATGGCCGGATCGTGGAGCAAGGGGACACGCGCGAGGTCCTCGGCAACCCGAAGGACGCCTACACAAAAAGACTTATAGACTCTTACAAGGAGATAAACCTTGGACTTGATTGAAGTAATATCGCTGGCAAAATATTTCGGCGAGGTAAAGGCGCTGGATGACGTGAATTTTGAGGTAAGGGAAGGGGAATCGTTCGGTCTTGTGGGAGAATCGGGTTCGGGCAAGACAACGCTCGGCAGGATAATCCTTCGCCTTATAGGCGCTTCTGATGGCGGAGTGGTGTATGAGGGAGGCTTTTCGAGAAAGGATTATCAGGTGGTGTTCCAGAACCCTTATACTTCGCTTGACCCCCGCATGAAGATAAAAGAGATACTCGAGGAACCGCTGAGGATACACGGTCTAAAAAAAGACATCGCCGGTATACTTAGCAGCGTTGAGCTTGACCCATCTTATGTTGATAAATACCCGCACGAGCTGTCTGGCGGAGAACGCCAGAGGATAGGCATTGCCAGGGCCATAAGTGTGGAGCCGCGCTTTCTTCTCCTCGACGAACCTGTGTCGTCGCTTGATATGACCATACAGGCCGAGATATTAAAATTGATAAAGAGGATCAAAAAAGAACTCGGCCTTACCCTTATGATAATAGCTCATGACATCTCGGTTATAAGATGCATGTGCGACAGGGTGGGGGTGCTAAGGGGAGGCGACCTTCTTGAGGTGGGAGAAGTGAAGAGTGTACTTACTGCTCCCCAGCACTCATACACCAAACTTCTTATCGAATCGGTGCCCCGACTATTTGACCAGGTCAAGATTGCTGGGGGTTGATTCTGTCCTTCTGGCGTTTATCGTCTTTACGCTTTCTTCCATTTCAGAGAGATATTGCGCGTTCACTATTCTCGGCGATATCAGGACTATGATCTCTTTTTTCTCCGTCGTTATATCCGTTCTCTTGAACAATGAGCCGAGTAAAGGGATATCCATAAGGAAGGGCACGCCCTTTACCGTCTTGTTCGAAACTTCTCTCACAAGACCGCCGATTATGATGGTTTGACCGTCCTTAACGATAAGCTGCGTTGTGGTCTCTGTCGAGTTCTTCTGCGGGAGATTGTTAACAATTGAGCCATCGCTCACCTCAGGGTGAATGTCCATCACTATGAGGCCGTCGCTCTTTATGCTTGGGGTTATTTGAAGCATGGTGCCCACATCCATGAACTCAACGCTCTCAACAAGACCGGTAGTGGTCACAGTTTTAACCGTATAACCCAGTCTTGACCCGGTTATGATCTGCGCTTTTTGCTCGTTAAGCGCCATCACTTTCGGGCTGGAGAGTATATTAAAGCCTGTCCTTGTTGACAGCGCCTCCAACAGATAGGAAACGTTCAGATTGGTGACGGAATAATAAAGACCCGTTGCTCCTGTCCCTGAAGGCGGACTCGCAAGACCGACGGTCTGCGCGACCTCGGACGGATTATCCGGATTGGTATAAGACGCGTTCATTCCCAGAACGTGGCCGGCGTTAAGGTCCACCTCGATTATCTTTGCCTCGACCATTACCTGGCGCGGCGGGATATCCATGTTCCTTATAAGAGCATCCGCGCGCTTTATCTCATCCGCATTGCCCTTAACGACTATTGTCTTGCTTCCCTTTGTGGTGTAAATGCTCGTGTCTTCAGGCATCAGTTTTGTGAGGGTGTCTTTCAGCTCGTCCGCGCCGATATAGTTGATCATGAAAGTGCGTACGTATATTCCGCCGGGCAGTTCCTCCATCCTCACGGGCTCGCCGGACGAGTATACCTGCACAACATTCCCGTTCCTCATGTAGGTATATCCGTTCGATTTCAGGATCATGTCCAGAGCGTCGTCAGGGTCGACCTTGTTCAGTTCGACCGTTACCTTGCCGTACACGTCCTTGCCGGCGATAATGCTGATGCCGGTCTCCTTTGAGAACATCTCAAGCACCGTGCTGATGTCCACGTTGCGCAGGTTAAGCGATACCGTGCGTTTGGCGGGAGCACTCTTCGTTACCGCCCGAACAGCTACAGCTTTGGCGGCGGGTTTTACGGTTATTGCGGATACAGTTTTCGGTTTGCTTGTTATCACTTCCGCCGTTTTGGTCGTGGTTTTTGACAGCTTTACAGGAACGGTTTTCGACCTGCTTATCATCGCATCTGCCGCTTTAGCCATAAGATATTTGGCGTTCTTGTCATTAGGCTTGATCACAAGCGCGGCCTTGCACTGGTTCACGGTGGACTGATAGTTCCCGAGCTTATAATAGGTCTTTGCCATCCAGTATCTTGACTCATACATGTTCGGGCTCAGCTTGAGTGCTTTCAGAAATTCGGGTAACGCCAGATTATAACTTCCCTCGGTGTAATAAAGGTATCCCTGCTGGTAATATGCCTGGGCTCTTTGCGCGGAAGTCAGACCGTAAGCGCAGACACATAACATTATGACCATCAATATCACCGGAAGCATGGTTTTTCCGTTTTTCATTTGGTACCTCCGATTGGCAGATTATACGATTTTCCGGATTTTTCGAGGACTACGCGGTCCTTGTAAACCTTCATTACCTTGAATCCCCGCACGGTCTGACCCGCGCTGTAGATATCATCGTTTATGATGGCTTCCATCTGGGCGCCCTGCCAGTAGCCCGAGTATCGCAGGCCAGCAACAGCGGATTCTGTCTTGGTTGCCGGTTTGCTTTCCACGGGCAGATGGAACGGGTCAAATCCGTAACTATAGGAAGGTTTTGATGGCACGGCCGCCGCAGGTTTTTCTGTGCCACCGGGCAGCATGAATGCGGAAAGCCCTATTTTTATGCCCAGCTTTCCGGTCTCTCCCTGTTTGTGGATGTCCATGTTATCCACCCTTATGGTGACCGGAAGGTTCTTCAGCTGCGCGAGATAGGTGTTCAAGTTGGCGTAGTCTCCTTCGAATTCCACGTTCAAAGGGAGCCTTTTATAGTTCTCTTCAGCCACGATCGCTCCCGGCTGTATAAGATTATAATCTATATTAAGACCCTTGCCAACGATAGAGATGAACTTGTTCACGACATACGGCGCGTCGGTCTCCTGTGGCATCTTTTGGGATAACGCGTCAAGGTCCTTCTTGATCATGGCCCTTGCCTCCGGTACGCTCTTGAACATCAAGTTGCCGCCTTCAATAAGCTTGATCTCGCTGTCGATCAGCTTGAGCGATGATTCAAGATTGTTGATGTCCTTGATGGTGGGTTTGTATATGAAATTATATGCGCCAAAGCACAGCGCCAGGATTATGACCACAAATATCAGAAGGTTCGTTATTTTGTTCTCTTCCGGCATTTATCCCCCTTATGAAACTATAAAAGAAACCTTAAAAATTATCTTTGCAGCGCCGTTCAGCACGGCCTTTCTTGCCTCGATCAGTGTGGTGCGCCTGAAATTCGGAGAGTCCTCAAAGCTCTTTATAAGCTGACCCACCGTGGATGTGAAGTCCGCTATTCCCATGAGCTGCACCGATTTTGTGCCGTTGTTGTAAGAAAGATCAGTGAGGGTTATTCCCTGAGGAAGGGTCCCGCTTACCTGAGAAAGCACGTCCCTTACATGGGTCTCTTCCTTTGAGATCTTATCGAACAGAGCCCTTTTTTCCGCGAGCTGCTTTACATCCTGCAGCAGCAGCTGTTTTGAGGAGAGATCGCCCCTGACCCTGTTCCTTATGCCTATCAGATATACATCATATGAAATCGCCGCAGCGATAACGGTAACGGCTATCCAGATGGATATGTTCGCCGGCATCTTTATTTTTATCGGGAAGTTCTCTGGTATCTTGATGTTGAATTGCTTCATCAGGTCATTGATATCCAGCTTGAAC